>ERZ1034361.1484-NODE-1484-length-12468-cov-3.063756_pt1 | contig 12468 bp, 9 predicted proteins | sample MGYA00520617_ERZ1034361 | MGnify/ENA primary metagenome ERZ1034361 (study PRJEB33736, sample SAMEA104284507) | Azolla filiculoides | biome: Urban; feature: Water surface; material: Ditch water | place: Netherlands | collected 2015-10-28 | depth 0-0.1 m ... | reverse complement strand
ATCGGAAGTGTTTATATTTGCAAATTCATCTCTGAACCAATCTGTCATTCCGTATTGTGATATTTCTGTTATACCGTCTTGAGACAATCTTATAACAGCATTTCTAAACCTGTCGGTAAAGTATTTTCGATAGCCATAAACAGCAAAACTTTCAGGGTCCTTACTAATACCATAGTTACCAGCATAAGCTTGAACCTGACCGATTACAGACGGCGCTGACGTTACTGTAGCGTCTCCTTCAGCTGAGTATATCGCACTCTTATCTATTAAAGCTCTACTTACCTTATCTTCTTGGAATATGATTAAGTTTGTATCTTCTGCATATAACCTTTGTATAGAACCATTTGCAGGATCTACACTTTTTGTTATAGGTTCAGCTAATGAGAATACATTGGTTTCATTTATACCGGTTCTTGAATTATATATACCGGAATATATTAACGAAGACGGTTTTATAGACGATGTATTGTCATCCTCAACAATATAAGCTTTTACGCCAAAATCCACAGTAGGATTATTATACCCGCCTTCTATTCTTGATTCCTCTATAACCCATTCTTTTGGATTATCAACAATTAAGTTTTCAGTTGGCCAACTACCATTTAATGGCGATGGAACACCAAAAGATCCTCCATAAGCAGGATTGTTGCCGGATGTTGATTTAAATACTTTTTTTAATAAAAATGTATTAAAATATTTAACTTCTATTACTACTCCCATATTATTATTAATATTGCTTGTTTATTAAGCAATTTACATGACTAACCACTTTTATTAGTAAGTAGTTAGCCATGTAAAAAACTTTTATTTATTTGCAAATACTATGCAAATTATCAATGATTTTTATATAAATATTACGCAACACTAATAGTAATAGTTCTGTCATAATATAAATAACCGCTAATGCCATCCGCATCTTTTAATCTAATTTGAGCAGAATATGTTCCAGCAGGTCGCGTTGTTGTGTTTATAAAAACTTCACCGGTAGAAGATATTGATACATCAGCTGTACCACTAATTTCCCAAATTAAACCTAATTGACCAGGCGATTGAGCAGAACCGTTTACTCCAACGCATTGTACAACACTACCAACATAACCTAAGTTGAATGTATATGTTTGTGATGGACCTGGGCTACTTATATATGGCGTCTGATTACTTAATAAACAATTGCTTATTTGATATTCAGAATATATATTAGGTAATCCACTAGCGGTTGCTAAATTAAATGTGAATTGATTTTTTCCTATAGGTGATTGATATGTAAAATATCCGCTACCTGTAGTAACTATTTTAAACTGTCCAGGCGTTGATGTTTCTTGTATTTCAAATCTGTTGGTTACGTTAGTACCAATACCATCAACAACTGAAACTAAACCTACTTCATTAAGAGTTAGTGGTAAAAAATTATCTCTTGCATCTTTGAATATTATGCTATTAATAACAGTTCTTACACCACCTAATTCTTCAGTTAAAGTAAAATCACTAAATTCTATTTTAACAGCACCTGTTGTTGATTCACCAATTGCTTGATTTAAATCAGATATTATACCTACAGTAGATGTTTCCCAGTAAATATCTAATTTTGATTCAACTGGTTTTGTTTCTGAAATAGATAAATTTATTACATCTAAATTTGCTGTAACTCCTAATTTAACTGGTGTAGTTAATCTAGCTATAAGTGGATCTGAATCTAATTGATAAAATTGATTAAAACCAGGGGGGACATTGCTTGGTAATGAATTATCTGGAAAAAATAATGAATTATTTGTAGCAATAGTACCTACAAATGAATATGTATTTCCTGGATAAGATTGTTGATTATTATAAGCTTCTACATTATTTTCAACTCTAGGATATAATGTAACACTACTTCTAAATTGCAACTGTGCAGGACCAACTTCTGTTAAATCCCTTGGCACTTTATTTATATTGTCATTAATTAAAACAATATGAGATGTTTTACCAAGCTCCGTTGTTGTACCGCCAGTATCAACATCTGGATATGCAGCCATAAACCCGGGTAGGTATACATTGTAATAATCTTGTTCTGTTTGCTTTACTACTATCTTATAAGAATACCATCCCAATGGATTATAATCAGGACTAGTAACATCCCCGTTGTATATTCCAGGCCATCCATCTGGTCCAGTCGTAATTGGGTTATTGAATAAAACTTGTAAAGCAGACCCTGGATAATCAGCAGCTCCAGTACTAGCTATTGTTCTATATTTAACATAAAGAGATCCTGCTCCAAATCGATTATCATCTTCTGAAGTCTTAGCGTTTGATAATATTACACCAGACTGTCTACCAAATCTATCACTTAATATAACACCAACTTGATAGTTTCTATTTTGCTTTACCGTATGATTTGGATATTCTATTATACTAGTACCTTCTGCGCTATCAAACCCAAAGTTATACTTTAATCCGTAACCAACATTGTAGTTAAGATATTTTGGATATGATGCTTTGTCTTGATAATTGCTATACACAACACGATTACTAACCACTTCTTGAGCTAATGCTTTCAAAGGCACTTTGTCATAAACCCTTATCAAATCTCTTTCTGGAAGAGTTTTAAATGGTTTCTTAGACTGGTAATTGTATTCGTAAGATGTTGACGCACCAGATTTTGTAGCTATCGTTGTAGCAGGAACAGAATCAATTACACTAACAGATAAAGAATCTGATTCTTTGTATTATATATCTATTTCTGTTATTTTAAGGCTTGATGAGAGTTGGTTAGCTGGGCACGGTAATTGAATCTGTAAAAGTATATTGTTAACTTTATTCTGCATAAATTTAACAATTGTGCTCCTAAAAGCTTCCTCTTCATCCGTGCCTAAAAAATAACCGTCTTGCTTTGGTATATAAGCTATTTGTGTGAACGGAGCAAATATTGAATATTCACCGTCTTCAAACTTGTATCTATAGCTGAATCTTACCATTCTGCTTTCTAAATACGATGGGTCACCTGGGTAATTCAATTGAAAATGTACAGCGTCATCAGTCCCATCGGGGTAATGCTCGCTTTGTACATCGTACATTGTTGTTTCATATTGCCCTTGAGCCGCTACACTTGCTTTATACAAGCTTATTGGGTACAATGGGCTTATTTTAGCAACAGATATTTGATCTTCTGTAGTATAGTAGTTTGCGTTATTTAGGGCCTTAGAAACGTTTATTTTACGTGGCTGATTTCTATTATCAGTAAAAAACAATAGGTCTTCTAATATATTTACCCCTATTATAGGGTTTCTTGTGGAAAAGTTTAAGAACGGTCCTTCAACAAGCTTAGTCGAGAAGTTACCTTTTGTATTGTATACATATATAAAATTCTTTGCCGATGGATTATACGATGGTGAGAATTCAGAATCTGTATGATCTGTAAGGAATATGTATATATTATCTTTTGTATTATCAACCAATGCGCCAATGCATGTTAATGTACCACCCGGTAAGCTTTCTAAAGCGTTAAAGTCTGCTTGAGGTATTAATTGGTTACCCAGTACATTTTGCAGAGTACCGGTATCAGAACCTTCTGAAGTATTTATTTGTAGATTGTAAGCCTCTCTATATTCATTTGGTGGCAATAATCTATCATCCACGTCTCTATTCATTTTAGAGCCAAGGAAGTTATTTTTAATTTCTGCCATATAATTAGTGTTTAATCCATTTTGATTGACCTCTCAATACTTGAGTGATTTCTTCTAATTTGATATTAGATAATCTTATTTTAGCATTTCTTAACTTAGCACTTTTTTCTTGCTTAAGTCTGTTGACAATATACTCCGGTTGGTTAGCTCTTGTTGAAATAATTGCGTGTAGTATGTGAGCATACATTGCTTCTTCTGCCATTTTAGGTACCTTAGTATCTAAGTCATAAGCTAATCCGTCTGATACATATTCAAAAAGAATTATTATGTTTGCTAGATCACTAGAAAAACTAATCTTACCTTCTCTTTCGCTTATAGTAAATGTGCCGTTAAAGTTAGCAATTTGCGGATCCATCCCATATTGTCTACCGTAACCTCTTGAGTAATCAATACCGTAGTAATTATTCCCTTCAGCATAATACTCAATAATATCTGATTTAATATCACTACCATTATTGTTCTTCCATCTTTCTTCTATAATGGAAGTTCCTTCAACATTAGAATCAAAGTCGTCTTGAATAGCAACACCAGTGTCATCTTGAATTGGCGTACTACCTGGATTAGAAGTTAATCTAGTAGGATATATTGGATGTTTAGCTCCTTGGTTATCAATCCATGAAACTTTAACGTAGTTTACGTAGTCTTGCGGAAGCGGTATTGATAAGTTAGCTGGAACAGTTAGCTCTTGCGATTTAACACTTTTAAGAGTGTCATAACTAAACTCTTGCATAGCTCTTTTAGCATGAAAGATAACATCAGTTTTCTTAACGCTACTAATAAGTTTACCAGCTCCAACATAACCAATCATAAAGTTGTCAATTAACTCGTTTAGTTTTGTGTAAGCATAGCTACCATAGTTCTCTTCAACAGTTGTGCCATAAGCATAACTATTCGGATCTAGTGGATCACCGTATTTACCACCATCAACTCTTTTCAATTGAACAACAACAACAGTATTATTAGCTGGAGCAGTTGCAAAAGTAATGGTATTGCCAACTACAGAGTAAACTGCATAAGTTTCCTCAAACGAATCTGGCATACCAGTTGGACTAGTATATATTTTAAAGTTGTTTAACCCGTATTGCAAGCTATTTTGATCGTAGCTTCCATATACAAGGTTTGTGTCAAATGTTGTTGTGAAGGATCTATTTGTACCATCAGCTGTAAAGCTCATCGCTCCTTCGTAGTATTGTCTGTTTGTTTCGGCGATTAAACCGTTATTCGGTAATGGCATAGTTTAATTAGCTTTTAGAGTTTGCTTCTTCTATTTGAGACTGTTGCATCGCAACTTGAACAATTTGCGGATCTTTTATAATCAATCCAGCGTAAACTAATATTTTTATAATTACATTGGTTTGTTCAGATTCGTGTAGTTCAAAGTTACGCGATCCAGTAGCCGGTACAACAGCTGGGTTGTATTCAAATGGACTATATACATATTGACCTCTAGACCCAAGAGTAAAACCCCAAACAGGATCTAATGGTTTTCTTATGTAGTTAGCTATTATGCCGGTTGTTATTGTAGATGGAGCAACTATTACTCTTGATCCTTCTCTAATAAATGTAGGATTCACTTCAGTCGATGCTGTAAGCCTAGAGTTTTGAATATAATAGAACTCGCCTTTTTGTAATTCCTCTAAAGGGCCTATAACACTGCCAAATTTATTTCTATAAGCTAACGATCCTAATTTGTAACATGCGTATTGCGCTCCATATAAATCATTAGTAGGTAATGAAAAGTAATTACCAGCAGAATTAGTTGTATATGTACAATTACCTGTTGTTTTAAATATAGACATCTTTTCTTCAATGATAGCAATTCTGTCTGCATAGTCGCTATCACTATTCTGCACACGTAAATGTTGGTTCAAATCCTCAAAGTATTGTTCGAAAATCTCTAACTGCACCTGAGTAGCTATTGTGTTAAATTCCTGAGGTGTCATATACCCTCGCTGTTCCTTGTTGAGTATTGATAATACTGTTTTGTAAACTGTATTTACATTTATTGCCATATTGTCTATTTTATTATAATATTAAAGCGGTAACAACAGCTACCGCTCAATATTAATTATTACGCATTATTCAAGTTTTTTCTCTATAGACCTGTATATCTCGACACCTTCGTCGGTTTTGAAATATGCAGCCATAGCTGAATAAGGGTTCTCGTCAAATGGTACAGTCATTAACTTTTTACCATTGCTTCCCCATTTAAAATCTCTTTGATCCTGAGACAATTTTATGATACCAGCTTCAGTAGCTTTAATCGCAAAATTTCTAAGTTGTATATTTTCGTCATTCGCTAAGTTTAAGAACAAATTTGGATTTCTCTTAGCAAATAGCATTAAGTCCTTTTTTATCTCCTTAGAAGTCATATTAGATACCTTAGATCCAACCTCAACACGTAAGATTGCTTCTGCTTGATCAATATCCATTGATTTTGCAGCTGTCATAGCTTCTAATTGCTCTTCTAAATGATCTAACTCATCTTCAGCTACAATTACTTTATCAAATTCGTAATATTGCACGTTTCTCATTGGGTGGAACATTGACAATAATTTTTGTAAAGCTTGTTGCTCTGCTGGAACTGTTAGTGTTCCATTTTTAAATGTGATATGCCCTAATGTGCATTCACCTTTTTGATCTGATACAAATACCGATGTTTGGTTTGTAGCATATCTTAATTCTTTTTGTTCACCTGATTCTCTATCAAACCATAATAGTGGAAACCTTTTAGAGTGTCTACCAGGAATTGAAAGTGTTAAAGGTGTTGATCTTCCTTTTAAAATATAAGTTCTATCTTTAATTTCCCATTTAGCTGGGGCATCATTTTGTTTTTGTTGTGACATGATATAATATAATTGAATGTTTGTTTAATTTAAAACGGTAAAACCCGCCCTCGAAAACACATCAAGGGCGAATACTACCTATAATCTAATTAGTCAACTTTGTTGAATAATACGAAGTTGTTAGCTCCTTGTACACATAAACATCTTTCAGACAAGAAGTGAACTTCCATTGCATCTAAGTCAGAAGTGTATGCTCCACCTACAGAACCAGTAACCCAGTTTTTCATACGTCTGTCATCAGCTTGTCCAGCTCTATAACGAACGTGTAAGAAAGGTCTACGGATGTTAGTTCCTAAGATTTGATCGTACACAGTAGAAGTACCAGCAGGAATCAAAAGACCTTCAATACCCAATCCAGATGCAGAAGCACCACGAGTAGAAGCGTCGTTTAAGTATTTCCAGTCAGTTTTGTAGAAATCGTAAGATCCACGACGGAAACCAGAGAAACCTAAGTTTAATGCCATTTCAGAAGAGTTTTCGAACAATCCGTAAGCAACACCACCATTAGCTCCAGCAGATAAACCAGCAAGCATATCGTCAAAAGCAAGAGATAAAGAACGGTTGTTGAACAACATGTTTTCTTCAATAGCTCCTTGAGTATCTAAGTTTTTCAAGATGTCATCAAAATCACCAATTGTACCACCGAAGTTAGTCAATACATTACCTCTATCTTTAACAGCAGAGAATAAACCTTGAGTACCTTTTTTACCAGCAGTTTCAGCAGCAGAACCAGCAGCAGCTAATTCACCTTCAACAACAGTCATTTCTAAATAATCTTCGAAACGTAATCTTGTTTCAGACTCAGCTTTCAAATACCAGAAGTATCCGTCAGTCCCATCCTCAGTTGCAACGTTTACCCATCCAATTTGAGCAGTGTCAGATCCATTAACAACATATTTGTTACGGATGATGATTGGAGAGTTGCTGTATTGAGTGAAAGATGGCTCGATGCTTGTGTAAGAATCATTAGCTAAAGTAGAACCTTTTCCGTACTCAGAACCGAATACAAAGATTTTTACAGTTTCGCTTGTAATACCAGCAGCAGCCAAGTTAGCGCCTGAATAAGGAGCAACAGTCAACACACCTAATGCAGTGCTGTTAGTAACGATAGCTTTAACTTCAGCTCCAGAAGCTTGATCGATAATAACGATAGTTTGGTTTTTAGAAATAACATTTCCAACGAATCCGTCAGGGTTTGTCAAGTCAATTGTAAGTTCGTTAGCTCCAGAAACTTCAACACCGTCGTAAGCAACGTGCAATCTGTTTTGCTCAGCCCAAATAACTTGGTCAGAACTCATTGGCATTTCAGCACCTACCATACGTAAGAAACCAGCTAAAGTTCTGTTTCCGAAACGCTCTACTTCTGATTCGTAGATTTCAGGTAAATATTGTTTTGCGAAAGATACGAAATCAGGGTTAGTCGTATCAGTAAAGTTTAAATAGTTTGTCTCTAAAGCTTGTGCTTTTTGAGAAGGAACAATGTTCCCGAAAGTAGGTAATAAAGCCATTTTTTTGTTTGTTTAATTTTAAAATCTTTTTTGAATTTTTAGTTTTGAAGCATCAACACCATTCACAGCTTTAACTCTGAATCCGCCAAGATTTAACTCGCTAGCATTTTGCCTAGGTTCTGTAGTTATATTATTGGATTTAGCAACAATATCTTTTACAGCGTCGGCTTTACCTTGCTCATAAAAATGTTTGGCAATAGAATCAATGTTTTCCGCTGCATAGATAGCTTTATGATAGCCTTTAACGTCCTGAACTTCACCATCTTTATTTAAGAACTTCTTAACTAGATTATTAATGTCAGATTGTTTTTCAGCCACAGCCTCAGCATTATTCACTGCATACCTAAAACTTTTCTCTCCTAAATTAAATTCAAAACCTTTGAATTCATTAGAGAACATAGATTTAGTGTCATTTTGGAATCGCTGATACTTTTTCTCATTAGCTTCTTGATCTTCTTTATATCGGTTAAAAAAGTCTAAAGCTTTCTGTTGGTCCTTGTTAATTGATGGTTTCAACTTGATCTCATCATAGTATTTACTTTTAACATCTTCCAAGAAAGATTTAGCTTTTGCTACCTCTTCTTTGAATGCGAGTTTCTTTTTTCTGATGTCTCGCTCATCGTCTACATCTTCGTCGTAACTGAATTTGTCATCCATAAGGAATTCAATTTCTTCTCCGTCTAAATGCGGTCTTGATTTTCTATAGTACTCCTTTAATAATAATTCAGGACTTATTTTAGAATAATCAGTATTAAGTCTTGCGTAGTCTTCTACAGTACCACCTGTCTCTTCCATAAAAGCAACAAGCTTCTCAATGTTTTCAGGTAATGGTTTTCCTAATGCTTTGTATTCTTCTTCAATATCTTCAACTTGTTCTGGTGTAATTTCAACCATTTCAACTTGTTCAATCTCTTCAATAACATTTTCAGGCTCCACTTCTGGCACTACTACAGTTTGTACATCTGCCACAACTTCCGGAGCAGCAGGTTGTACAATCTCTTTATCTATTTCTACCTTTGTTACTTCTGGATCTTTTAATTCTACCTTAGTAGTAACTTCTGGTTTGTTTAATTTTCTAGGGGTTGTTTTTCTTGTTTTAATTTTGAAATCTCCCTCTTGTTTAATTTCTTCTGACATGATATAATAATATAAAATTGGTTAACTATTGTTTATGAGAATAAGTCGTTACTCAAATCCCCCATTCCATCAAAACTAGATTCAAAGTCTTTAGGCGTTGTATCGTTTTGTCTTTGATCTATTAATTGGCTTTGTTGAGACCCTTGCATTTTTAATCTTTTATCTTTACGATCTTCAATCTCTGCAAGTTTGTTTTTGTTAGCCTCACCTTCAGCTGTAACTAATTGCATTTTGTATCCGAACTCTTCTGCCATCAATTGCTTCTTAATAAGTAACTCTTGTTGTAGCTTTTGTATTTCTAGATTAGCTTTAGCTTTTTCAATTTGTATTTGCGTTTCAGCTAATGCTTGTTGCTTTTGAACCTCTGCCATTGCAGCAGCTTCTGATGCTTGAGCGTTTGCTTGTGCTTGCGCTTGTATATTAGCTTGTTGCATTGCTTGCTCTTTTTCCATCTTCTTCTTACGTCTGTATTTCAAAGATTGGTTAGCAAGTTTAAGGTTTTTAATCTCTCTTAGATCTATAATATCTTCTAGATCGATGCCTCCCGATTGCAATGCAATTTGCATGTTTTGTTCTAGCTGTGCTTTTTCTTCTTCATCTGGTTCTAATTCTAAGAATATACCAAAGTCGTGAATGTTAAGTTGTTCTAGTTCTTTAAGAGTTTCAACATTAAATGTACTGATACTTTGTTTTAAAGCATTTGCTGTTAATGGGAACCTAAGCGAGTCTGCAACTCTAAGCGTAATGTTCTCACATAATCTTAAAGTTAAGAATAAACTAGATTGCAATATGTGTCTTGTAGCAGTATTTGAATTTGCCGCAGCCATCTTTTGTAATCCAACTAATGAATCTGCATCTGGCGTACTCGCATCTCTTGCTTCGTTTAATCCAGTAACATCTCTTATCATTTGTAAGTAATACTGGTAAGTAGCTATTAAAGATTGTATCTTAGCATTACCTGCTGATGTTTGTAATTCTTGAATTGGCACACGCCCTGGATTACCTGATCCATCTTGTGTTTGTGATCTACCGACGATGCTACCAGTTTGGAAATACATATTTAATGCTTCCGCTGGGTTGTAATTTGTTCCATTACCCAAATCAACCTCTGCTAAACCGTCAACATCAATGAATACCCCATCTGGTACCATCCTAGCTAATACTTGTTGTAACTTTAAATGAGTTATCTGTATCATGTCGGCAAAACCGGTTACTCTACTAACTAATGACTCAATCTTACCTCTGTACATTCTAGGGGCACAAATCGCATAATTCATTGCAACCTTAGTTGTATCAGCAAATGGTCTTGTCATATTCTCGGCCATTTCCCATTTAAGCATTTTATTGTGGCCTAATATCTTAGCCCCGCTATATAATACCTCAATAGTTCTAGATGCCGTAGTAAAGTTATCATTTGCAGGTGGATTAAATGTATCTGGCTTTTGTAAAGCTTTCTCTAATCCAAACTCTGTTTGTTTGATTTTGAATACCTGGTTTGAATAAGTTTTGTATTCAAAGTATAATACTTGAACGTTTGACTTGTCAAAATCTTGACCGTATATACTTCTAGTATAATTACTGTCCCCAGGAAACTTTTCAATCTCCTTAACGTCTTCATCTGACAAATAAGGAAATTGCTTTTTAAGCTCTTCTAAGCTTATAGATTTTACTTCACCAACATAATATATGTCATCAAAGTTTGGATCTTCTGTGTACGAATAAACAAGGTTAGCTGGGTCAACATACTCTAGTGTAACACCATTAGCAGGATTCCAGTTTGTTTTTGCAGCAGCAATACCTAATACAACTAAATCGTAGTTTATTTTTCTATTAAGTAATTCGTATTTGTTTCTATCTAATATGTTTGTGATAACTTCTTCTTCTGCAATCTCAACAGCTTCTTTATATGATAACTGTAAATGCAGTTCTAGTTCGTTCATATCTTCTGGTAAATTATCAGGGTTTGGTGAATTGAATAAATTCATGCCGAATCCTTCTTCCATTTCTTTATAGAAATCTTTGTTTACCATATCCTCGATTATGCCTCTAGCGTAAGCTGTCTTTTTATTTATAGACTCAGGATCTTGAGCGTAAGCTTTTATCTTATAGTTCTTACTAGAAATACCATTAACTACAATATCAACAAATTTTGGTATTACAGGAACTGGTTTCCAGTCTAAGTTAAGGTAAGATAAATCACCATTAATAGACATTTCATCCTTATACTTAGCAACAGACTGTTCTCCTCTGGCATATAATCTTAAAGAATTAAAAAGATTCCAGTTGGAACCCCATCTGCTTCCTACGCCATACCCAGACTTATCGCCACGGAACCATTCGTTCTCGATAGCTCTACCAACTTGCTGGCCGTATTCAGAACTTTGTTTTACCTCATCCGGTACAACCTGACTTGGAAAAGTGCTATTACTATTAGTATAAATCATTTATTTTATTATTTTTGAATTATAACCTTCGTTACTATATTTTTTAAAATTCAATGGCACTGACCCTTTTTTAATATCTGCGGTTGGTACATAACGATGTTTATTACATGCCATGATAGCCAACCCAGAACTTATCGAAGCATCATGCTTTGTTCTATTATTTATATTAAATCTTGCCCAGTCTTCTAAAGTCTTCTGGAAATACATTGTACCATACTCATCACCATTCAAACCAACATGGTCTTCTATGTAACTCTCAATTGCTGCAGCGTGTGCTTGAACAATATCTTGAGATGAGTTAGGTATTCCCCCAATTTCTTTTTCTGCCGGCGATAACTTAGCCCAAACTTTATCTGGTCTGTTTATTGAAAAACCTCTGTATCCCTTCGTTTGAAATGATACAACAACCTAGGCTTGTTATTCTCTGCTAATATTGGCATACCATAAAATACACATGCCATTAAAACCTCCTCAAAGAATATCTCTGCGGTTTGTGGTCTAGCTATATACTCTAAGAAAAAATGATTAGCAGGTACTTCTTCCATTGAAAACTTAGTAAGCCCATGCAATGAACCATTAGATCCTCTAGCATCAACTGTACCAGAAATATCATAACTATCACAACCAAATGCTCCAACGTGCTCATTACCAGGGAATTTGATGCCATTTCTAAGAACGACTCTATTCTGTAAATGTGCTGGTGGAACCCAAGAGATTAAAAATCTACCGTCTTTATTAGGATAGAACTGTACTCTTGTATCTGGTATGCCCCCTTCCCATTGGAAACTACCACGTGTAACTACACTAGTATTTCTTAAATCATCATTATAATCAATCTGTTCGTATATACGTGTAAGGTTGAATAACGATT
>ERZ1034361.1483-NODE-1483-length-12469-cov-5.430600_pt1 | contig 12469 bp, 14 predicted proteins | sample MGYA00520617_ERZ1034361 | MGnify/ENA primary metagenome ERZ1034361 (study PRJEB33736, sample SAMEA104284507) | Azolla filiculoides | biome: Urban; feature: Water surface; material: Ditch water | place: Netherlands | collected 2015-10-28 | depth 0-0.1 m ... | reverse complement strand
AAACCGAGCCAAAGCGGTTGTGTCCATGCCTGCAAGCGGCTGATTGCCGTCACGCCGTGCGTCACCAGCGGGATGACCACCATCGCGCAAATCAGATAGCCCCAGGCCGGCGGAATGTGGAAGGCAAGCTCCAGCGCATAGGCCATGATCGCCGCTTCGAGGGCGAAGAATATGAACGTAAACGAAGCGTAGATCAGCGAAGTAATGGTCGAACCGATATAGCCGAAGCCGGCCCCACGCGTCAGCAAATCCATGTCCAGGCCATGTTTGGCGGCCATGCTGCTGATCGGCAGACCAATCAGAAAAATGATCAACCCGGTCGCCAGAATGGCCCAGAAGGCGTTGATGAAGCCGGCGTTAACCAACATCGTTGCCCCCACCGCTTCGAGCACCAGAAAAGAAGCGGCACCAAAGGCGGTATTGGCCACGCGCAATTCCGACCACTTGCGAAAACTGCGCGGCGTAAAACGCAGCGCGTAATCCTCCAGCGTTTCATTGGCGACCCAAGTGTTGTAGTCGCGGCGAATTTTGACGACGCGCTGAACGGGAATTTGGGGATCTGCAGACATGGGCGGAATTATTGCACTGATAGAGCCGGGGGTTTGAACTCCCCCAGTTTCACTCACATTGTCGACAATGTGACATCGAACACGCCACCGATCACCAAAAACTCATCCTCGCCCTGCAACACCCCGGGCAGCAAACCGCAATAGAAAAAAATCTTGGTCAAAGGGACGTCGACCGTAACAATATAGTCGCCAAACTCGCAAGCCCGCTCTCGGCTACAGGTAAAGGAATTGAGGTTATTGAGCAGAATGATATGGTGCCCGCCCTCGCCTTTGGCCAGCACTTCATGCTCGTCCATGCGATTAACGCCACGATAGAGCGTGACATGGCGCGCCCCCGGATGCCGCCGCGCCAGTTCCAGCTGGCAGAAGGCATAAACCAGATCGAATTGTGACTCCAGCGCGTTCGTTCCATACAGGCCATGCGAGCGCATTTCCATATAACAACGATATGCATCGCTTGATGGATCGCGTAATGGCTGCTTGTGATAGCGCGGCATCAAGCCAAAACGTGACTCAACCCAGCCCTTGAGCACCGCGCCTTCGCGGCTATCCGAATCAAAGCTCCAGCCACGGATCATGCGTATATAGTTGGCCTTGGCACGGCTTTTCCTGTGCCCGGAAAACCCCATTTCCTCCGGGCGCTCAAGCCGAAAGTGCACCGTCAAATAATCGCGAAAGACATCAGCCAGTGCGGCATCGGGTACAGCGTTCAAGCGCCGGAAGAGGTCAGCGTGCAACTCAGCAACGCCATCGATCAACAAGGGGCTGGGATGGCGCTGATAAGTCAGCCCACCCAAAACCACCGCCGGCAGATTGCAACGATTAATTGGTAGTCGCGCCTCGCGTGGCAATGAGGCTTTGTAGTCACCCCTACAAAGCGCAGGGGAATTGTCGGATGTCGCCATGTCAACAACGCTAGGCGTATTTTTATTTTTCATTTAATAATCAATTAATTACAGCCTGTCAATCGAGCTGGCACGCAAAGTGCAAAGGTGAGGTGCGACTCTCAATAATTCCTTCGCAACTCGACTGACAGACTAAGGAGATTACACCATGGCTAAACTGCGTCAATGCGCCATCTACGGCAAAGGCGGCATCGGCAAGTCCACCACCACCCAGAATCTGGTGGCGGCACTCGCTGAATCCGGCAAGAAAGTTATGATCGTTGGCTGCGACCCGAAAGCCGACTCAACCCGCCTGATCCTGCACTCAAAGGCTCAGACCACCGTTATGCACCTGGCTGCTGAAGCCGGCTCGGTGGAAGACCTCGAACTCGAGGACGTACTCTCCGTTGGTTTCGGCGGCATCAAGTGCGTTGAATCCGGTGGCCCGGAGCCAGGCGTCGGCTGTGCCGGCCGTGGCGTTATCACCGCCATCAACTTCCTTGAAGAAGAAGGCGCTTACAGCGACGACCTCGACTTCGTGTTCTACGACGTGCTGGGTGACGTGGTCTGTGGTGGCTTCGCCATGCCGATTCGCGAAAACAAGGCTCAGGAAATCTACATCGTTTGCTCCGGCGAAATGATGGCCATGTACGCTGCCAACAACATCGCCAAGGGTATCGTGAAGTATGCGAACTCCGGTTCTGTCCGTCTGGCTGGCCTGATCTGCAACAGCCGCAACACCGACCGCGAAGACGAACTGATCATGGCTCTGGCTTCCCGCCTGGGCACCACCATGATCCACTTCGTGCCGCGTGACAACGCTGTTCAGCACGCTGAAATCCGCCGCATGACCATGGTCGAATACGATCCGAAGCACAAGCAGGCTGACGAATATCGCCAGCTCGCCAACAAGATCGTCAACAACACCAACTTCGTCATCCCGACCCCGATCGAGATGGAAGAGCTGGAAGAGCTGCTGATGGAATTCGGCATCATGGAAGCGGAAGACGAGTCCATCGTCGGCCAGACCGCTGCCGAACTGGCTGCTGCTGCCGCCTAAGTTGTGCAAGACACGGCGGGGAAGCCAAAGCCCCCCCGCCACTTTCAACCAGCACGTCGGCCACAGATTGGTGGCGGCGTCAGGAGGAAAACATGACGACCTTGTCTCGCGAAGAAACCGAAGCCCTCATTGCCGAGGTGCTTGAGGTTTATCCGGAAAAAGCCCAGAAGGACCGCGCCAAGCATCTCGCGGTCAATGATCAAACCATTGAACAATCCAAGAAGTGCATCACTTCCAACCGCAAGTCCCTGCCCGGCGTCATGACCATTCGTGGTTGTGCCTACGCTGGCTCCAAGGGCGTGGTCTGGGGTCCGATCAAGGACATGATCCACATCTCCCACGGCCCTGTCGGTTGCGGTCAGTATTCCCGCGCCGGGCGTCGTAACTACTATGTCGGCACGACCGGCATCGATACTTTCGGCACGATGAACTTCACCTCCGATTTCCAGGAGAAGGACATCGTTTTCGGCGGCGACAAGAAATTGGCCAAGCTGATCGAAGAAATCGAACAACTCTTTCCGCTGCACAAGGGTATCTCGGTCCAGTCCGAATGCCCGATCGGCCTCATCGGTGACGACATCGAGTCGGTCTCCAAGAAGGCTGCCGCCGCCATCGACAAGCCGGTTGTCCCGGTTCGTTGCGAAGGCTTCCGCGGTGTTTCCCAGTCCCTCGGCCACCACATCGCCAACGACGCGATCCGTGACTGGGTGCTCGACAAGCGCGATGGCGCCGCCTTCGAATCGACCCCCTACGATGTGGCCATCATTGGTGACTACAACATCGGCGGCGATGCCTGGGCTACCCGCATCCTGCTCGAAGAGATGGGCCTGCGTGTCGTGGCTCAGTGGTCCGGCGACGGCACCATTGCCGAAATGATGAACACGCCGAAGGTCAAGCTGAACCTGCTGCACTGCTACCGTTCGATGAACTACATCTCCCGTCACATGGAAGAGAAGTACGGCATTCCTTACCTGGAATACAACTTCTTCGGCCCGACGAAGATCATCGAATCGCTGCGCAAGATCGCTGCCTTCTTCGACGATTCCGTCAAGGAAAAGACCGAAGCCGTGATCGCCCGCTACAAGCCGATGATGGACGAGATCATCGCCAAGTACAAACCGCGTCTGCAGGGCAAGAAGGTCATGCTCTACGTCGGCGGCCTGCGTCCGCGTCACGTCATCGGCGCCTACGAAGACCTCGGCATGGAAGTCATCGGCACCGGCTACGAATTCGGCCACAACGACGACTACGACCGGACCATCAAAGAGATGGGTGATGCCACCCTGCTCTACGACGACGTCACCGGTTTCGAGCTGGAAGAGTTCGTCAAGCGCCTGAAGCCCGACATGGTCGGCTCCGGCATCAAGGAAAAGTACATCTTCCAGAAGATGGGCATTCCGCTCCGCCAGATGCACTCCTGGGACTACTCGGGCCCCTATCACGGTTACGACGGTTTCGCGATCTTCGCCCGTGACATGGACATCGCCCTGTCCAACCCGACTTTCAAGAACCTGACGCCCCCGTGGAAGAAGGTTGAAGCTGAAGAAGTCAAGAAAGCTGCCTAAGTTTCAGGAATTGGGAAAAAGCAGCGGCGGTGGGTGATTGCGGACTTCGCGTCCTTCACCCGCCCCGCAGCCGGAACCCTGATCATCAACCTTTAGCCGGGCGCCGCAGATGAGCGGTCCGGGCAAGGAGATAGCAATGCAAACCGCTGACAACATCAAGCCGTGCTACCCGCTGTTTCGTGACGACGACTACAAGAAGAATCTTGCAGAAAAGCGCGAACTCTTCGAAGAAGGTCACGGCCCCGCCAAAGTCTGGGAAACCTTCATGTGGTCGACCACACAGGAATACCAGGACCTCAATTTCAAACGCGAAGCCCTGACGGTTGATCCCGCCAAGGCCTGCCAGCCGCTCGGCGCCGTCCTGGCCGCTTCCGGCTTCCACAAGACCCTGCCCTACGTGCATGGTTCGCAAGGCTGTGTCGCCTACTTCCGCACCTACTTCAACCGTCATTTCAAGGAACCGTGCTCCTGCGTTTCCGACTCGATGACGGAAGATGCTGCCGTGTTCGGTGGTCAGAAGAACATGATCGACGGCCTGGAAAACGCCAAGGCCATCTACAAGCCGGACATGATCGCTGTCTCCACCACCTGTATGGCGGAAGTCATCGGTGACGACTTGAATGCCTTCATCAACAACACCAAGAAAGCCGGCAACATTCCCCAGGAATACCCGGTTCCTTACGCCCATACCCCGTCCTTCGTCGGTTCGCACACGACCGGCTGGGACAACATGGAAGAAGGCATCCTCCGCTACTTCACGCTGAACCACATGGAAGGCAAGAAGGTCGGCTCGAACGGCAAGATCAATATCGTTCCCGGCTTTGAAACCTACCTGGGCAACTATCGCGTCATCAAGCGCATGCTGGGCGAGATGGACGTCGATTACACGATGCTTTCCGACCCGTCCGACGTCTTCGACACCCCGGCCGACGGCGAGTACCGCATGTACTCCGGCGGCACGACGATGGACGAAGTCAAGGATGCTCCGAACGCCTACACGACCATCCTGCTGCAACCGACCCAGCTGGAAAAGACGAGGAAGTTCGTCGAAGCCACCTGGAATCAGGAAATCCCCAAGCTCAACATCCCGATGGGTGTCGAATGGACCGACGAATTCCTGATGAAGGTTTCGGAAGTCACCGGCAAGCCGATCCCGGCCTCCCTGGAACTGGAACGCGGCCGCTGCATGGACCTCGTCTCCGACAGCCACGCCTGGCTGCACGGCAAGAAGTTCGCGCTCTACGGCGATCCGGATTTCGTCCTCGGCCTGGTCAAGATCCTGCTTGAAGTGGGTGCCGAACCGACCCACATCCTGTCGCACAACGGCAACAAGCGTTGGGCCAAGACGGTTCAGAAGCTGCTTGACTCCAGCCCGTTCGGCGTCAATGGCAAGGTCTATGCCGGTAACGATCTCTGGCACCTGCGCAGCCTGTGCTTCACGGACAAGCCGGATTTCCTGATCGGCAACTCCTACGGCAAGTACATCCAGCGCGATACGAAGCACAAGGGTGATGAGTTCGAAGTGCCGCTCATCCGCCTCGGCTTCCCGATCTTCGACCGTCACCATATGCACCGCGCTACCACGCTGGGCTACGAAGGCATGATGTCCGTGGTTACCCAACTGACCAACGCTGTCCTTGAGCAACTCGACAAGGAAACGATAGGCATGGGCACCACCGACTACAACTTCGACCTGGTGCGTTAATCGAAATCACTGGCGGGGCCTCGGCTCCGCCAGTTCTGTGGGAGCAGTTGCATGGCCAACATCATGATCCAGCAAGGCGAAAAAGGCGGGCTGGTTTTTTATCTCCCGAAGCGCGACCTGGAGGCTTCCATCGAGTCCATCGAATTCGACACCCCGGAAAAATGGGGCGGCGAACTGAAACTGGACAACGGTGGCACCTACTACATCGACCCTATCGCCAAGCCACCACGCCTGCCTATTTCCCTGCGAGCAAAGCGCCTCGGCGCGGCTGAAGACTAAGGAGATTCATCATGGCAATGAAAATCGACCCTGACATGTGCACCGCCTGCGGCGACTGCAAGCCTGTCTGTCCGACCAAATCGATCAGTTCCGGCAAGATCTTCTTCAAGATCGACGCTGCCACCTGTACGGAATGCGACGGCCACAACGATTCCCCGTTGTGTGTCGATGTCTGCCCGTCCGGCTGCATCAGCGCGGCCTGATTCGAGACTTGAGCCGAGCGCCGGCAGTCACGCTGCCGGCGTTCCACTGAAGCCTCTCTCTGGAGACCACCATGTCCGTAAGCCCCATCGCCTCCCGCGAAGCCGCCCTGCGCATCGCCCTTGCCGCACGCGCACTGAACGGTCTCGATGTTCGCGCCCTGGTGGGCGCCCTGATCGAAAAACTGGAGTCGCCGCTGACCGAAGCCAAGCTCGGCACGCTGACCGTCGAAGACCTGCGTGTCATCCTGGCCGGCGACTTCGCCGAACAGGGCTGCCATGTCGGGGTCGAAGGCGAAGCGCTCAAGGAAGCCGTTCGCCTGCTCTGGGGCCAGGGCGTCGAGAACAATGACTTTCCGACGGTCGATGCCTACACCGATGGCGACATGCCCGGTTCGCTGCGGGTGGCCTTCGCCGCCAATCGTGGCGAATCACTCGACGGCCATTTTGGCTCCTGCGAACGCTTCCTGGTTTACCAGGTCAGCACCGACGCCATCCGGCTCATCGACATCCGCACCACGGTCGAAGCCGATACCGCCGAGGACAAAAATGCCGCGCGTTCGGCCCTGATCAGCGATTGCCAGATCGTCTATGTGCAATCCATCGGCGGCCCGGCTGCGGCCAAGGTAGTGCGCGCCGGGGTCCATCCGGTCAAGAAGCCGGAAGGCGGCAAGGCGCGCGAAGTGCTGGTCGAGCTGCAAGGCCGACTGGCCAGCCCGCCGCCCTGGCTGGCCCAGATCATGGGTGTGCCGTCGGCCTCGCTGGCCCGTTTCGAAGAAGAGATGAAATCGGGAGAACCAGCATGATCACGCCCGCACTGCTCGCCCAGGTCGGTGAAGCGGCCTTGCTCAACGGGAGTGCAGCCGCATTGCGCCAGCGCTTCCCCAAACTGCACTTTACCGAATGCAGCGAAGACGACGTTTCGCCGCTTTATCGTCCGGCGCTCAGTATCGACGGCTACGAGCTGTTCCTGATTTCCGGCGCATCCGGGCATTGCCTGGCGCTGACCAACCAAGCGGAATCGGCTACAGGCATCCTGATTGCCGCCAAGGTCGATGACGAGTGAAAAGACCGCCGCCGATGCGGGCATCGGGAAACTGGGCCTGTGCTCGGGCTGTGGTCATTTTCCCGATTACCTGAACAGCCGCAAGTGCACGCCGGGGGATGCCTGCATCCGCGCCCACAGCGGCCGCCAGATTGACCGCTTCCTGCGCATCAACCCTGAACTGGCGGCAAACTACCTGAACGACATATTCTGGGAGCGCCGGGCCATTGCGACCCGTTATGCGGCCATTGATGCCATTCTGGGCCTGAAATCCGACCCCGATGAAGTAGTTCGCCGCGTCGTTGCCATGCGCCTGCCCGTGGATTCACTGATCGACATGGTCGGCGACCCGGACCGCGAAGTACGCCTCTCGGTCGCCGCCCGACTGCCCGAAGTGCTGCTTATCCGCCTGATCCACGACCCGGACTACCTGATCCGCGCCACCGTCGCCCGTCGCCTGCCGCATGGCCAGTTGGCCAAGCTGGCCAAGGACCCGGAACGCGAGGTGCGCAAGGTCGTCGCCGCCCGCCTGCCCGCCTTTGCCCTGCACCTGCTGGCCGATGATGCCGAGCCGGAAGTCCGCGCCATCGTCGCCGAACGCGCCCTGCCCGGCCTCGCCGCCGCCCTGCTCCAGGACCCCGAATGGTGGGTACGCCTGGCTGCCGTCGGCAGCGCCCCCCTGGAATTTTTGCGGCCGCTCACCGCCGACCCGGAAATCGAAGTACGTGAAGCGGCGCAAGCCCGGCTCGCCGAATCAGAAAACGCCTGACCACAAGGAAAGATCATGAAACAGAATCAGGGCTGGATCGAATACTGCAAATCCCTGTCGCCCGCCATCGTCGAAACCTGCGCCAAAACAGCGGTCAGTGCCGGCCCGGCCGCTCTGGTCAAGGCGCTGAGCAGCAGCCTGCCCGACTGGAAATTCCGCCATGCGCTCGGTCGCGGCGGCTGGTACCGCCTGGGTGGCATCGTCGATGCAGCCGGCCAGCGGGTCAGCGACAGCCTTGAAAGCTGGGTGGAAGATGCGATTGACGAGCGCGATGGCGACATCGCCCGACTGATCGACGACTTTGCCGGTCAAGCGCTTTACGCCACACGCCTGGTTGGCCAGACGCACTATCTGGTCGCCTCGGCCGGCACCGGCAGTGACGAATTCCTCCAGCTTGAAATCGAAGACCTGCAGGAAATGCGCGTTCACCAGCTCTTCATCAACGAACCGACGACGCTCGAAGAACTGGTCGACCCGCGTGGCGGCAGCGATGCGCCCAGCCCGGTCGGCCTGCCTTTCTACGCCTTCCGCCGCATCCAGCACGTCGGCAATTTCCTCAAGCGCATGCTGGCGCAAAAGCCCGAGCCGGCCGCCATCCACCGCATGCTCGACGACTGGAGCAAGAGCAGCGCCGGCAACGCCAGCACCTACTACAACCACTGGGTCATCGCCACCCGCGAACACCTCGACCGCTACCACCAGCCCGTCTTCCGTGCCCAGCCCATCGCCACGCTGGCCGGCGAACCCCCGGAGTTCGGGGCCAATAGCGGCACCAGCGGCCTGGCCCTGCACGACGCCCTGAGCCATTTCGATCGTGAAATCGGTTATCCGCTCGCCTGGTACTTTCACATGCTGAGCACCAAGGCCGTCCCCCACTGGGTTGCCCAGACAGTCGTCGAAGACGCCCTGACCGGCTTTGCCTACCTGCCGCAGCGCGACGTCGATATCGTGCGCAGCTGGCTGCACCGGCCGTATTCGGTTTGATGCAGGTTGATTGCTCGAAGGCTTATTGCTCGGCGACGACGACCCGCGTCCGCTCGACGTAGCCCGGCGCGGTAACGTCTGCGCCATTCACCGCCTGTGAGCTGATCGTATAAAGCGTGACGGTCTTTGCAACACCGGGCGACCCGGGCGTCTCGCCTTCGTTGAAGCGCGTCGCAGAGCATGTCACGGTCACGGTAAATCCCAGCTCCGCCGCGAGGTTGATACTCCGTGTTTGCAGGACACCGGGGGTAGCGACAACGCCGGATGGCGTACAGGCAGCGCCGCTCGTCCAGCCCGTTCCGGAGTTGAGCGCCATGAACAAACCCCACTCGTTGCCCGCCCTGGCAGCCTGCCAGGCGCGCACACTCAGTACATCCTGAGCCGACGTTAACTGCTGCGTCGAGCCGAAGACCGTGATGGCGCCGGCGAGCGCCGCCAGAATCACCAGGATCATGATGGCGGTGATCATGCCCAGACCTTGCTGGTAACGTTTCATGGCGCGTTGTCCACGTGGATGGCATGGCCCAGCGTGATCGACTCCTGAGAGGCCGCGTGGGTCATGGTCAAGCTTAGCGTGAGCAGCCCGAAGGTCTCACCGGCGCTGCCGTAGGAGAAGGCACAGCCGGAAACATTACCGGCGAGCAGGGTGCCGTCCGTCTCGCAGGCGGCCTTTTTCGTGAAGTCGGGCAGTATCTTGCGGGTCAGCCGGTTGTTGGCACAGGTGTACATGACGGACTGTTCCTGACCCGATACCAGTTGGAAACGTCCGCCCATATATCCTGAGACGGTCGGATTGGTCGCCAGTGTCACGGGAGCCAGTGCCGATATCCTTGCCCGGCTCGCGCCGTTGTAGACGTCGTCGGCATTCTGGTTGTTGATCACGACAAAATCCCCCACGGCAGCAGGCCTTCCCTGGGCCGCCAGAATCGCCATGCGGAAGGGCGACGGACTCGAGTCGTTGAGCGCTATGGCCGCGTTATCCGCCGTATCGATGTCGGTTCGATAGCGGCCACCGGCAATCGTCGGCACAATCTGGAAACAGGCGGGTTGCGTCGTCCCGGAGTAAAGCGGTGCGATCAGATTCAGCGAATTGGGTACTGCGCGCCGGATATCCTGCGCCATCTTGCGCAATGACGTATCCGCCGCGTCGCTCATGTCGGCCCGCCGGCGCGCATCGATGAAGGAATCGACGGCCGGCTTGAAAAACATCGTGACGCTCAGGGCCAGGATGCCCATCAGCACCATGACCACGATCAGCTCGATGAGGGAAAATCCGCGCGCTTTCATGGCGCGTAGTTGGTGCGATAGTTGGTCAATTGGAACGTACGGGCACCGGACGAGACCGTCACGCTGATTCTCTTGGCATTGGGTATTCCTTCCCATGTCACTCCGGGTGTCACGACGATGGCCCACGTATATCCCGTCGGGCAGACAAAGCAGGTGTTGGTCGAGAGAACTTCGTCGAAAGTTTTCAGCATCGTCGCTTCCATGCCTGCCTCCGCGATACTGACCATCTGTTTGTCGATCAGCGGATCGGCCGATGATTTGACCACCGTATTGAAAGCGGCAAGGACACCGGCCAGCCCGACGCCGATCACGACGATGGTGACGATCATTTCAACCAACGTGAATCCGCGCGAATTACGACCCATCGCCAACATAGCCTGTCGCCCCCCGAACCACCACACTGCCCCCGTCCACTGCGTTGTCAAAATCGGCAACAGTACCGCCGGCCGCATCGCTGGTCATCCGGCCATCCGGTTGAAAAAACATCACAGCGGGACTCGGAGCGCTGCCGAATCCGTCCTGCTGGGCGCTCAGTTGCCCTGCCGCAACACCCGGAACCGGCAGAGCCACGTCACACAGGCCATCCTTGGGACTGCTGTTATCGATGCTCAGGGCGAGCGACTTTTGCGTTAGCGTCGCGCAGACAACCCGCCGGTGACTGGTAGCCGTCTTCTGGGCATAGCGCAGGGCGGCAATGGCCTCGTCACGAAACGCCGCCGAGCGAAAGGCCATGGAGCCACTCATGCTCGGCATCGCCGACACGGCAAGGATGCCGACAATGATCATGATCACGATCAGTTCAACCATGGTAAAGCCACGCGAACGACGCAATCCCATGTCAGTACAACTCCCGGACATGCACGGCTTTGCGGCTTTCCTTGGTGCCATAGATGCCGACATTGGCATTGGCCGAGGGGGCAACAGCCGTCGTCACCCCACCCCATGTCCACTTGAGCCACTCGGGCACGGTAGTCGCCGTAATGGTGGTGGCGCCCGGTGGCGCTTTGTCCAGCCTCAGCCCGGTCGGCTCCGTCGGCGCCACCGCATTCATCTGACCGCCGCCAAAGGCTGCCGGCGTGAGCGTCCAGCCGGCACTACTTGCTGGCGCTGCCGCAAAAATCACCTGCGGCGAGCCGCCGGTCGTCGACGTGCAGGAATCATCGATGTTCTTGATCCAGGATTGTCCGCTCCAGTATTGCGCCTCGACCGGCATGTAGATGGGCGAAACCGAACCATAGGCATTCGACAGACGCAAACGGCCGCTCCGCATCGCTGTCGTCCCTTCGGCATGCCCGCTCGAACTGACGGTGTCGGTGTCGACGGCACGAATCGCGAGTAAATAGGGAGCGCGCGTCGCCGTAAAGGTGTAGGTCGGCGTGCTCGTAGTAACCACGCCTTCGCTGAAAGCAGCCGCGAGAATACCGGTATTGGTCAGGGTGCCAACGGTAGCAGCCGCCGCATCCGACAGCGTGACCGCCCTGGCCCAGGCCCCGGCGTAGTTTTTTGTGTTGGTCGTGTCGTTTGCATCGCCCCCAAAACGCTTGGCCTTGACCTTGACGGTAAAGGGCTGGCCGGCCAGTTTCCCGGTCACGCCGGCATAGGTAAAGGCCGCGCTGCACCCCGGCGTGACGACGGTATCGAAATAGGCCGGCCGGAAAGGCCCGACACTGCCGGCACTGGTGCCACCGCTGCCACAAACGCTGCCGCCTGCCCCCGTGTTTCCTGTCGCCGCTGTCAGCGTGGCGCCGAGATATTTACCGCTCTTCAGGGTAGCGACCACATCACCGTTGCCGACTTCAGTCCAGTTGAGGTTGGTGCCGCTGGCAACGCCGCTGGCAAAATCTCCCAGGGCGCCGGTAAAACTTCCGTCCACGGCACCGCTACCGGTACCGCTCGGCTGGCAACGCTTGAAGCTCAGCGTTGCACCTTCACGCACCGTCTCCTGTCCGAAGTTCGGTGTGGCGTCGCCGCTGCTGTTGCGGGCGGTGACCGTTGCCTTGAAATCGGCGCCGGCAACATGGTTAGACGCGCCGGCAGCAAGGCTGGTGGTGATGACAAAATCCTTCGGGGCGGCAATAAAGGTGTCGCTACCATCCATGACCAGGCCGGCCTCGGCGGTCCC
>ERZ1034361.1481-NODE-1481-length-12474-cov-5.578285_pt1 | contig 12474 bp, 12 predicted proteins | sample MGYA00520617_ERZ1034361 | MGnify/ENA primary metagenome ERZ1034361 (study PRJEB33736, sample SAMEA104284507) | Azolla filiculoides | biome: Urban; feature: Water surface; material: Ditch water | place: Netherlands | collected 2015-10-28 | depth 0-0.1 m ... | reverse complement strand
TTTCTTGGCTTGGTTCTTTTGAAGGACGCGCTCACTGGCGCATTTGGGACATTTCATTACATAACTCCATTTGAAAAAGTAAAAGACATAAACCAAAAAGCCCCCAGCACTCGTTTGAGCGCTGAAGGGCTTAGGGTTTTTCAGTAAAAGTATATGTGACCAACTTTTTTTCAAAACAGGATTAAAAAAATCCTAATGGTGTGGATGATAAGGTGCATAAGTCCGACTAAGACTTTTTACATCTTTGCATTGGAAGGCAAGGAGAATGCGGCATTGCGCTATCCTTGCTTTCAGGTAGATGGGTTGATGAAGAATTATGGTTTTATATGTTATTAAGTAACACTAATACCGTCTAAATGATTAAGCATTAATAACTGAATCATGCTAAGCCATTACAGTCATTACCTTCTTACTAACCATGAGTTAAACGTTATCAGCATGTAACCCATGAACAGTAAGAAACGACACATCACAGCTATCCCTCTCTACCTTTAAGCACAATGCTTAGTAGCCATGGGTCATTCACCCAAGTGAATGAAACCATAAGGCAGCGTATTCATCCTTACCTATCACACCCATTGTCATTTAGCCCAACTAAACACCATACAATGGGATTACTCATAAGATGACAAAACAGGAGATTGCCATGCGCGATTCACTTGAAGACTTTCTCAACACGATGAAAGATATAAACCAATACCAGCAATTACAAGGACTGTTAACAGGCAACGTGCTAGAGGGAACGCCTAATGCGTTCGCGTTAAAGAAGCTGTTTGGATTACTGCCACGCTACATCAAGGACGCTGTGTATTTGGATACCGCTCATTATCACTACAGCCCCGAAGTAGAAGCGTTTGTCGATTGCTTGCGAGAATGTCCACCACTTATGGACACGATCTTCCTTGAGCCAATCTGCAAACGACCAACATGCTCTCAATCTAAAGCAAGAATCAGTATTGATCCATTGCGTGATTACCTCAGTGATTTCCTATCGTTGCTTCATACAAAGCTGTTATCAAGACAAGTGAAGTTAGCGTTGGTGGCACAGCGTAAGCAGGCTAATCGTGGCTTTAAAGAGATGAAGCGATATGTTGACACGTTGTTTAGCCTTTGTGCCAATCAAGTGGTTATACGACTCGATTTGGGTTACACCAGTGGCTCAGGTACATCACTAGAGCAATTTGAGAGAGATTTAACGCGCTTTAATGATGCTATACATAGTTTGCCTTTATTCAATGGCTACAAGGGACATATCCTTAAGATCGAATTTGGTTTAACGCGTGGTCTACATGCACACGTTCTTTTGTTCTTTGATGGTAGCAAGAGAAAAGGCAGTTCACATGCTTACTTAGCGAAACTGATGGGTGAGTACTGGATGACCACCATCGTTAAATCGAATGGTTATTACTGGAACGTGAATGATAGTGAAGCACGTTATGAAAGTTTAGATGCTTCTGGTATTGGAATTGTTAATGCGAGTGATACAGCGAAAGTCGATAACCTTAAAGAGCGTGTATTGGGGTATTTGTGCAGAGGTAAACAACATATTAAGCCACGCAATAAACCCAAAATGCGCCTGATTCGTAGGGGCGAAATGCCAATTCTTAAAGATAAAAAAAGGGGAGCACCGAGAAAAAAGAGGGTGTTATCGGTATGATTGATAAAGTTGTTTTAGAATCCTGACGACTGTCTCATTCATTTCAAAATAAGTGTTTTGACTCTGTCCTACGTGCCCACCCTGCCAAAATGTCGTGTGAGCGTGTATGTAAGCAATGAATATAAAGCGATATTTACTTTTTTAAATCATAGCGTTATCGTTTTTTGTTATCTGGTAAATCGGGCATTGTTTTCAAACAGTGCTAATTGATTTTTCACTTTATCCCAAGGCAACCGACGTCCTTAATTAATCCACCGTCTTCAATATCAATGAGGATATTTGCATCACTAATGAGTAACTGAATCAAAGTCTAACGTCCGTTGCTGATGAAATTGAATTACAGGTAATCCTAATAATTCGGCTGCTTTAGATTCTGAAATATACGATTCAGCTAATGCCCGATAAATCAACTGTTTGAACAATAGAGTATTTTCTGTCGGATAAGGGCGGTGGGGTTCACATTTACGCCAACCTTTAGCACTAAATAATTTAAGGAGACATTCAAAAGTCGTTTGACCAATGATGCCCGTTTGCTTGGCACGAAACAAAATACCTTGCATGCTTAAACCAAATTCATGTTTGAGAAAGTAAAGTTCACGCGGTTCCAAGTTTTGACGATGCTCGCCTAAGTGACTAATCAACGTGGATTTAGGTAGTAAAAACGCACCGGCAAAATGGTCGCACAGTTTTTCTTCATCGACCGTGTTATCTAGTCGATTCTTAAGCAACAAATGTCCTAACTCATGTGCTAGGGTAAATCGTTGACGATCGCCTACCCATTTACCGCCCACGACAATTAACGGAATAGTGTTTACAACGCTCGCTAAACCATCAAATTTCTGATCATTTTCTACTGATGTGGAAATGACCATGATACCTTGTGATTCGAGTGTATCAATCAAATCAGGTATGCAACCTAAACCCAAGTCCCAAGCATGGCGGATTGTTACAGCCAATTCTTCTATTTGCGATTGTGTACTGATCAATTCAGGCAAAGAGGTAGGCAAGCTAAACGATTTAATAGGTGAAATGGGATACAGTGCTAACAATTCATGCCAGCGTTCTGCTTGGTCAAAAATGTCTCCTTGAATTTTGTTTAAGTCTTTTTGACTTAGCGTGCTTTTTTTGCGGTATTCTGGGGGCTGCATTTCGATAACAGGTGGTCGAAAAAAATACTCTGTGCGTACACCAAGCAGTTTAGCTATTTTGATTAGTTGGCTCGATGAAGGAGTGAGTTTTTCTTTTTCAAACTTATTGATGGTAGTTTGACTTAAATCGGTTTGGTTGGCCAATACACGCAAAGACACGCCCGCCGCTTTTCGGGCTCGTTGTAAGCGTTCGCCGATTATGATGCTATTCTCCTAGGTTTACATTTTTATTATTTTTACATGCTAATGTAAACCTTTTTAGTATTTTTAACCAGTGATAAAAATGCCGATTTATGTAGGTTTAGCATTCAAATGAAATCAATCCTTTAATTTTTCATTAGCGAGAGTGTTGTGCTGTAAAATGGGCTGGCATAACTTGTGAGAAATGGAGTCAATATGAAGTTTTTAGACGGACTGGATAATGATCTACGAAAAGCGCTACTTGCTCAACTGCGTGATTTATGGACGCATAGTAGTACAGCGCTCGAAGGCAATACGTTAACACTTGGTGAAACGGCTTTTATCTTGTCAGAAGGGCTTACTGTTTCAGGTAGATCACTGAGGGAGCATCAAGAGATTTCAGGGCACGCATTGGCTATCGAGTTGCTCTATGGACTACTTAAACGCGAGACCCCTGTAACGCAGTCCGATTTATTTGAGCTACATCGCGCTGTACAGACATCTGTAGTCGTGGATATGTATCAGCCTATTGGTGCTTGGAAGCGCGAACCTAATGGCACGAATGCGTTAACTATGGATGGCAAGCCTACATTCATTGATTATGCTTCTCCCACCCAAGTACCGGCATTGATGAATGAATGGTTAGCTTTACTCAATCGCTCATTAGAAACGCAGCCACTCGATGAAAGTGACGCCTTACTCGCTTACAGTGAGTTGCATTTGTCTTTTGTGCGTATTCATCCTTTTGCTGATGGGAATGGACGTATGGCTCGTCTTATTGCTAATCTGCCCGTTTTAAATGCTGGATTTCCACCGATATTGATTGATAAAAACAGAAGAAGAGATTACCTCATGACGCTCTCAGCGTATGATCTTGAAGCGGGTTGTGCAAAAGTGGGTGAAACATTACTCCCAGCGTCTACGTTGAAAGAAGACTTCCAAGCATTTTGTGGGACATGTTGGCAAACATCGCTTGATGTCGTTACTGAGATTCGTGACAAGCAGAATGTAAGGAATGCCAATAAAGCGTAGTTAACAAACATATACCGAAAATTTTCCTAATGATGTGGAAAGGGTTTAATCCTTTCAAAACCATATCGCTCGAAGTCGCAAAGCATAAAAGCGAAGAGAGCTTAATCAAAATTAAGTAGGTAAATTCAAATGTACACTCAATCAAATCAGAACAATAACGATAACCCACCCATGAAAGGTGACAAATTCGCTCACTTAAAAGCGATCGCAGCGGGTGAAATACAAGCCCCTGCATTATCCAACGATGTCAGATTTTGGTCGCATGAACCCAATAACCCGTTAATTGGCACAATTCTGGGCTTCGACGAATTCGACCATCAACAGTACGGCAAGCAACAAACCGTCATAGTCGAGCGTGAAAATGGTGAGGTCGTTTCTGCTATTCTTACAAGTTATTTGCAAAACGGGATGTCCATGCAAAACGGTGAGATTGGAGACCTGGTTCTCATCGAAAAGCTAGGACAAGAACGCAGTAAATTCGGCAAAGTGTTTAATAAGTTCCGAATGGTAGTGGACAAAGTGTAAAATAAAAACAGCGCACTGGCTTATTTTCTGGTGCGCTGTTTATGCGTTTTTGTTACCTATTTTTTTTGGGGTAGCATCCTTCTGTGGCTGTAATATGCATTGAATTTATGCTACATTGGCGCCAATATAATTTTTACTATGAAATGCTAGAAAACAAGCAGTGGTTTTACCGAAGCGATTATTTAAACAATTAAAAAAAGCGTAAAAAAGGTCACGTGACCTTTTTTGAGGACAATCAAAATGAAAAATACAAACATAAAAAATTTTGAAAGTGAAATTGATGAACTAGTAGACAAATTTCAATCCACAGAAATTGAATACGATGAAGTTTCTATCACCGCTGAAACTTCTTTATTTGAGATTGCAAAAGTTTTGGCTAGGATAAAAGCAGTATTAGGTAATGATGGCGAAAAAGATTTTAAATCACTCAAAAAACATACATCTAAAAAGTTAGGTTCTAATCGTGTTAGAAATTTCAATAAAGCGTTTAAAGTAGCAATTAGTGAACGAATTGAAAAAAATAAAGATCGACTTCCCCAGCGCTTTAGCGTGGTCTATCCATTAACATCCGTGAGTGATGAAGTTTTTGCTTCGTTACTTGAAGATAAAACATTGACACCCAATACCACACGCGATGAGCTCGCTACAAAAATTAAAGACTTAAAAAAAGCATCCCAATCAAAAGCTGAACCGAAATCGAAAAGTATTGAGGTTCCCGTTGGTTATTTGATGATCAAATCAGAAGTCGATTTCAATGTGAGCGATGAATCATTCATGAATGAATTGACCGCTAAATTAGAGGAGTTAGGCTGGTCGATTTGTGAATCCCCTGTCACGCTGGGCACTGCAAAAAACGAAGAAAAAGCAGATGATGAAGAGGATTTCATCGCAGATAATAGGGGTAGCTCAAGCGAGATATAGCGAGGCCTTAGGGCGTGTTTACCCAATTATCGTAGGTAATTGAGTGACAAACACTCCTCTCTGTCTTTTAAAAACAACAAAAAAGAAATAAATGGCTATTATTTTATTTAAATGCCATATAAAACAATATCCTAAAATGTATATATATTACAACAATTTACATTATGCAGTTAAGAATGTAATGATTATCTTTACAGAGCAGTAAATTCGCTTCTACTAACTGGTCGAGCGCTTGTTGCACTCTTAATGACTTTCTGTTGTAGCTAGTAAAAGGCTTGACTTTAGTACGACTTTTTTTGATTTCTTGTGCTGTAGGTTTGAAGCTCTCGGGTTTGCCAACAAAGAAATCGAGAATGGCTTTGAATTCGGCGTGTGTACCTATCATGTCCTTTTTAACGCAGACATTGTATAAGCTTTGGATTAACTGACGCGTGATGTCTATAGCGGTTTGGATATGTTTTGAATCGATAGTGGTGTTTTTCCCTTCATCTTCAAGTAGATGTAGGTTGGCTGCAATGCCCATGACCTGCATGCTGACTTTATTGACAGCACCCCGAATGACACCATGTGACAAATGTTGCCCATCCATTAAGTAGGGTTCAATCTCGTTTTTAAATATATTGATGCTATACCAGTCACTTTCGGTGATTTTAAGCTTAATTAGATCATCATAACGTGCCTGATCATCAATAATCTCCTTGATAAATAAGCATTTTTTTTCATATTCTCTAAATAGTTCGGGCTGATGAGGAATTGATTTGGTGTGATTTCGTTGGCCTAGTTGGTGAGGTTCGGCTATCATCAAAAACCGCTCACTCACCCCCGTGCCATTGCTTGCACTTATGACTTTTTCAATACTCCCTTCTTGAGCAAAACAGATAATGTTTCCGACGACATGACCCGCGTAACAGTCTCTTCCCATTCTGCGTACATTAATAAATCCTCCATCCCGACCATTGAGCAATATATCGTTATTGTTATACTTCCCTCCACCAAAATTTAAGCCCAGTAAGGTATTGAACAATCCTTGTTCACTCGATACAGCACTGAAAAAACCATTAGAGTCAATGAGACTCTGTTCTAATCCGGCAGGGGTGGTATTAGTGGTTGGCATTAAGCTATTCGCATAATCTATCATCAATGTGATAAGTTCTTTTTTCTTCTCTTTTTCTTTTTCTTTTTCAATTAAATCTTCTACAGTAAAAAGATTCTCATTATAAAGCTCTATAATCGCATGAATAATATTCGTAAAAGCACGTTGAAAAGAGGTTAATGCCCGCGTTTTGGATGTACCGCTGGGTTGCTCCGCTACTACATATAAACACGTAGGCAGTGTCCCTCCATCGGGATATTCAACCACCCATTTACGACAGCTCATACCACTAAACACCGCTAAGCCAATCAAAAAAACAGTGCTGACTGGTAAATCGCAGGTTTGTGCGATATGTTCTGCTAAGCGACGCATAATATGATTTGGTGAGACTTGTCTGAGTAAATCAACAGAATAATAGTAAGGTTCGTCATTTAAAAAATGATCTACTCTTATTAATTCTTTGTTAAGCGTCGTTTGTTTGGGTAGGGTTTGAACAGATTGATCACAAACAATAAGACGATATTTATAAGCCAGATCTTGAATTTTAAACTTATCTTTTTCTCTAATAAATTCAAGATTATTATTGATATCAGTTCTCCATTGATCTATTGCCTTCCCAATATCGCCATCACATTCAAGACGACAATAAAATTCAAAAGCATTTTGAGGCATATAGTTATTTTGTAACGGTTCGGTGCCATACACATCAAAAACATACTCATCTGTATTGATTTGTTTTATATTTAGAGTAATTGACTGGTTCCCAAGCATGGGAATTGAAGTATATTCCGTAAAGAAAATGCTATGACATAAATTATAATTATTTACACGACTAGCTAGAATAGGGCTATATCCATTTCTAGTTAAAACGTCATGTATGGAAAACATAGCATTAAAGGCATTACAATTTTCGATAAAATCTGTTTCATTATAATTTTTAGTATACGTAATAGAAAAATCTTTTGCTAATTCTTCATGCATTTTTTTGATAAAATCATTATATGAAAAATTATTATTATTATTAATATAAGATTTTTTAATTAACTCATTTAATAATCTTTTTTCATTGTATTTTATAAATTCTAAACTATTTCTGTTATGAAACTCCCAGTCTAGTGCAAGATAAAAATCATCTCGACATTCAATCAGTTGATAGCAATCAAAAGCACTAAAACAATCTTTTTTTAATCCTTCAACTTTTGTTTTATTTTCACTTACGCGTATAGTGATTAATTTACATATACCATTATTTTTACTATATGTAGAGTATATATAATGTTTATAAGGCACTTGTTCATTAGTTGTTTTTTCTCCATGAGAAAACCAGCCATTTCTAATTAAAATATCATGAATTTTAAATAAATGATTAAAATTATTTATTTTACTATTTTGATAATTAATATCATTTTTTAATTCTTTATCTTTATTGTAATAAAGATCTTCATTTTTTAACGAGTCAAATAATTGCTCATCATCAATTTCAAAATTACCCATAAATAATTCCTTAACTTTTTTGTAAACGTTTTATTAAATTACTCACACTTTTAGGATGCCATATTCCACCACGAGGTGTTGGAATGGATAGCTTATTGAGCTCAACTGATATTGCAGACAAAGTAAACCCGCGTGCTTTATAGTTCAATATTAGATCGCTCAGATTTTCAGCAAATTTATCAGCATTATTTTTTATGATGATAAGTCCTTTTGCATTAGCTTCTTTTGGATTTTTGCGATTACCCAATTTTAACTCTATGCCCTCTTTAATAGCTTTTTCTTTTTTAGCTTGTAGTGCAGCTTTAGTTCGTTGAGAGATCCAGTCGCGTTCTTTTTGAGCAAGAGAGGCAAAAAGATGGATTTGGAAATTATCTGCTTCGAGTCCGAGTTGGACGACGATGAATCGGATGCTACGGTCATTGACAAGATTGGCAATGGATTCGACGTCGCGGCTCAATCGGTCAAGTTTTGAGACAATCAGAGAGCACTTTTCTTTTTTGCATTGGGAAATGAGTGTATAGAGCGTTGGTCGATTACGGTAATCGCCTTTAGCACTTGTCACTTCTTGAACGATGTCGAGTAGATCAATTCCATTTTTTTCGCAGAAAAGTTGAATATCTGCTTTTTGGGCTTCGATGCCCAGACCACTTTTACCTTGTTCACTGGTGCTGACTCGGGTATAACCGATGGCTTTCACAACATTTCCTTGATGAAAAGGAAATATTATAAAACACAAATGTCCGTTTGTATTTTATAATTTATAGCTAATAGCTAAAAACCGACCTCATTTTTGATATTTAGGTTCTACCCACTCTATGAAATGATAAGTGTTATATTGATTAAAGTGATATTGATAACGATAATGTTGATAATTACAAGATGAATACGCTAACCCCTTAGCCCATGCTGACATTAGTTTCTTACATGCAAGCCCATGACCCCGATCAAAATTTGCATCGATTTTATCGTATTGAATATGGCCAAGACTTGTTTGGGCAATGGATTGTTGAAATTAACTATGGACGAGTTGGATGTAAAGGGCGGAGTATAGTTACACTTTATCACTCACAAAAAGAGGCGCTGAGTTACGTCAAGCAGGCACTCAAACGACGGCAATCATCTCCTAAACGCATTGGGGTGAGTTATGAATCTGGATTGTCGCTTGAGTGAAATCAGTTGGCATGTTTAACTTACTTCTAATGATTGTTGGAAATTGTCGTTTTTTTAACATTTAGATTTATTTGAAGGAACGTACAGGCTATAAGGCCTGTACGTTCCTTATGCTATTATTTTTTTAACCGCTTTTATCAAAGTTTTCATGCTCGTAGCGTGGTTAGCAAAGTAACAAGTTCGTACATATCGGTAAAAGGTTCAGAACCATTGTGGGCGTTGAATTTTTCAGACAAAGCATGTGCTCGATGAGTCGCAATTTCAAGTTTATCGTTAGTGATTGCAAATACATTACCAGAGCTTTTTTCGTATTTAGGAATATGCTGTTTCAAACGCTCTATCACCTTATCGCGGTGGATGGGAGCTTGAATATCTTCGTAGTGCAGCAGTAGCCATAACTCAAAACAAGGAATGGAGACAATAGCTCTAAAGCGAACCTGACGCTTGTCGTCATTGCGTAATTTACCATCGAATGATTTAGCTTTAGTGAGAGCATCGAAATAACTATTATGATCATCACGGTCAAACACAGCATAAATTTGATCGAAACTCTTAGGTCGAATACCTTTATGCAAATCGCCTTTCTCAAAAAGTTGCCGAGCATACGTTACCACTTGGATGGGCGCCGTCCCAAATTTACTTGGCTGAACTTCAATATTGGCTGAATGAAGTTTGTAGGCGGCACAAATATCTTCCAAATATAACGGTTCTGTTTTGCTCCCTTCAGTGATGATTAATATGCGAGCGTAACTAGAACGGGTTTCCTCTTTGGTGGACTTACGGCGCAACTGTCGATCTTTAGCTTGGTTGTCCCGCCCCATTAGTGGTTTACTCCCAAATCTTGAGTGCGTAAAAATGGCAGTGCACCATAACGACCTTGCAGATAACCACGCTCTAATGCTTCATTCTTGCGTGGACTAAAATCGAGTAATGGATATAGCGATGAACTTTGATCTATGTGCTTTTCGATAAACCAGATTTGATCTCGTCGAAATAAACCATACGCATCAAGTAGTGATGTGTCATGCGTACTGAAAATTATTTGTGCACCACTTCTAGATTTGTAAAATAAGCGCACTAATTCCTGAACCAAAAGTGTGTGTAAGCTGGTATCTAGTTCATCAACAACTAGCGTAATTCCGTTGTTAAGGATGTCCAAAATAGGTCCGATTAGAAATAATAAATTGCGCGTACCGCTGGATTCATCCATCAAATCAAAAACAGCCTTGCCATACTTTGTATTGTGATAAAACTTTACTTCATCCACATCCATAGCCTGCTCTCCAGCGATTTCTTCGCGTTTACCTGTGGTAAGGTCGAAGTGGACGGTGTGAATCATCGCTTGTCTTGTAGCCACTTCAATATTTTCAATACTGATGTCAGCTGCTTTCAGAAAATCACAAATAACCTTGCGCTGTTCTTCTTGTTTAAGCAACTGTATCGAAAATTGTGGAGATAATGGTGAGTGTTCGTTGAATATCACAAGTTGGTTAGCGAACCAGTCAAACACGGGTCTTAATGCCTCACTATTTAGTTGTGCAGCCACTGATAAAAATAATGCGTTAGATCGCGTCGCACCCTCCCACAGGTTTTTGGTTCCTTTTAAGCTAGGACCAAACTCATACACACTCTTGCCGCTTTCAATATTAAAACGACGCTCGAACCAACGTTGTGGCTTGAACGCTTTATAGACCAGTAAGTGTTCACTGATGATTTTTTGCGCAGTCATGGCAAAACCATACTGATAGCGTACACCGTCAATGATAAAGGTGACTTCAAATTCAGTGGGTAAATCACTCGATGTAGCATCTAGCTTAAATGGTTGTAGCAACTCAGAGGCTTGTCTAGGTTGTAGTGCAGCCGATTCTAATACCACAGCACGCATATATTGCAACGCCTTGATGAGGTTAGACTTTCCACTTGCATTAGCACCATACACGACTGCGCTTTTAAGTAAGTGTGGTATAGCTTTCAGATCTGTATTAAAAGCATGGGTATCCAACAAAGTCTTATCAGTTGATGCCATAAGACTAAGTACCTGCTCGTCACGCAGACTGCGAAAATTCTTGACGCGAAACTCGACCAACATTGCGGTCACCTAATTAAATTAAAATATATTTAAATTATGCAATATTTTAGCGAAATATGAAATTATTTTACATCCAAAGATTTTTTTCTATAGTGGTATATGTAACAAAACTACTTCTTAATGATTTACTCAATTGGTTAACCACTGACATCGTAAAGCACGTTGCCATTTTGAGCATTCATCCCTAAACAGAAACCGGTAACGAGGCACTTTTCAAAACCTCTGTAGCCCATTGATTTAAACTCTTGCCGTGCATTTCAGCGGCGATAATAGCAGCGCGGTGGATTTCGGGATCTACTCGCAAAAGTATCTTGCCATTGCTTGGCTTATCTGGTTTTTGTCCTAATTGTTCGCAGGCGTCTAAATAATCATCAACCGCTTCTTCAAAAGCGGTGCGTAGTTGTGCTACTGATTCCCCGTGGAATCCAACAATGTCTCTGATACCTGAAATGTGGCCCACAAAAATAGCATCGTCATCGTCGTAGTTGATACGGGCAAGATACCCTTTGTATTTCATCGCATTGTTCATGGCTGAATTCCTATCTTTTGTAAAAATAAACGCGCATCTTTCACCCGATAACGCAGGGCTTCTTTTTGTGGATGGGGACGATGGAAAAAGACCTTAACCCCCGCTTTCTCGAAAGTGACAGATGAGCCTTTACCTTCAACAACTCGACATCCCACTGCGATGAGTAAAGATTCAATGTCTGACCACTTCATTGCTCCATTAACAGGATTATCAAAAATGGCGTGTAAGATTTTTTGATGCGTTTTGTTCATGTCATTAATGATAGCACAATATGCTATCTATTTACATTGTTATCCGATGTCAATAGAGGGACTGTGTTTCGATTATTATTTCCAACAGTCAATGTTGCTTAAAGCGATAAGTCAATAGCAATAGATATCGCTAATTCAATATGTAAATCAATGTCATAAAATGCTACAATAAGTAGGTTTATCAATCAGCCTACATTAAAGCAGGCTATGACAGTCAATATTTTGGAGTAAAAATGAACGACCACACTAATACAAACTATGAAGCAGAACTGGAATTATTAGCCCTTGAGCAAGCAGAATTAGTAGCGAAAATTGAAGCCTGTAAAAAGGCAGGACGTGATGCTGCACTAGAGAAAGTGAAATCGTTATGCAAAGCCTATGAAAT
>ERZ1034361.1479-NODE-1479-length-12479-cov-3.819787_pt1 | contig 12479 bp, 10 predicted proteins | sample MGYA00520617_ERZ1034361 | MGnify/ENA primary metagenome ERZ1034361 (study PRJEB33736, sample SAMEA104284507) | Azolla filiculoides | biome: Urban; feature: Water surface; material: Ditch water | place: Netherlands | collected 2015-10-28 | depth 0-0.1 m ... | reverse complement strand
AAAAAACCATTTATCATTAACAACTTAGTCGCCTACCACCCAACTGCCCGACTTGCCGCCATGCTTCTCGAGCAGCCGGATGTCCGAGATCACCATGCCGCGGTCGGCCGCCTTGCACATGTCGTAGATCGTCAGCAGCGCGCAGTTGACGGCGGTCAGCGCTTCCATCTCGACCCCGGTCGGGCCGACGGTCTCGGCGCTGGCGCGGCAGACCACGGCCTGCTCGGCCTCGAGCAGCTCGAACTCGACCGTCACGCGCGTGAGCGCGATCGGGTGGCAGAGCGGGATCAGGTCGGCGGTGCGCTTGGCGCCCATGATGCCGGCCAGCCGCGCCACGCCCAGCACATCGCCCTTCTTCGGGCTGCCGTGCAAGACCAGCTCGAAGGTGGCGGGCTGCATGCTGATGCGGCCCTGCGCGAGCGCGATGCGGTGCGTCTGCGCCTTGGCGCCGACATCGACCATATGGGCCTGGCCGCTGGCGTCGAAATGGGTGAGAGGGGAATCGCTCATGCTCAGATTTACCTACGAGAAATGTGATCCGGTGCCGGAACGGGCATGATACGGCGATGCGCGCTCCCTTCCGTTCCCGCTGGCGGCCCTGGCTGGCCGCCGCCCTGTTGCTGCTGACGCCCCAGGCCTGGTCACAGGCCCAGGCACCGGCCGATCTGCCCCAGCTGCCACCCATGCGCGCGCTGCCCAGCCTGGGCGACGGCGGCGAGATGACGCTGGGCGAGGAGCGCCGCATCGGCGACCAGATCGCACGCTCGATCTACCGCGACCCCGACTATCTCGACGACCCGCTGCTGGCCGATTATCTGCAGCAGATCTGGCGGCCGCTGCTCGATTCGGCCCAGGCGCGCGGCGAGCTGCCGCCCGATGCCGATCAGCGCTACGCCTGGCGCCTGCTGCTGCTGCGCGAGCCGTCGGTCAACGCCTTCGCGCTGCCGGGCGGCTACCTCGGCGTGCACATGGGCCTGCTCGCCACCGTGGCCAGCGCCGACGAACTGGCTTCAGTGCTCGCACACGAGCTCAGCCATGTCTCGCAGCGCCATATCGCACGCCTGCTGACGCAGCAGAGCCGGCAGGCGCCCTGGATGATCGCGTCGATGCTGCTCGGCGTGCTGGCGGCCAGCAAGGCCAAGAATGCCGACATCGGCAACGCCGCGATCGTGGGCGGACAGGCGCTGGCGCTGCAGAATCAGCTGAATTTCTCGCGCGAGATGGAGCGCGAGGCCGACCGGGTCGGCTACGGCATCATGACTGGCGCCGGCTTCGACGGTGCCGGCTTCGCGAGCATGTTCGACAAGCTGCAGCAGGCCTCGCGCCTGAACGATGACGGCGCCTTCCCCTATCTGCGCAGCCACCCGCTGAGCACCGAGCGCATGGCCGACATGCGCGCACGGCGGGCGCTGAACGAGGTGGCCACGCGCGACCGCGCGGGCCCGAGTCCGGCCCTGCACGCGCTGATGTCGGCGCGCGCCCGCGTGCTGGGCGAAACCCGGATCGAGCGGCTGCAGGCACTGGCACAGGCCGGGCGCACGAACGCCGCGCCGCTGCGCGACCCGGCCACGCTGTCGCTGCGCTATGCGGCGACCCTGGCCGCGGCCCAGCTGCGCGACGCCGGCACGGCGCAGGAACAGCTTGGGCGCCTGCTCTCCGCGCTGCCTGACGACGCGGCCGCGCGCCAGGCGATCAGCCTGCTCGCGCTCGAAGCCATGCAGCTGACGCAGAGCGAGCGAATGGCCGGCCTGGAGCGGGCGACGCTGCGGCAACAGGCACTGGCCAGCCCCGAGCGCGCGGCGCTGCTGCTGGGCGCGCGCTCGGCCGCCGCGCCACCGGACGCGCGCGCGCTCGACAGCGCCAGCCAGCAGCTGCAGACCTGGCTGGCGCTGCACCCCGACGACATCCCGGCCTGGCAGGCCCTGGCCACGGTGGCGCAACAGCAGGGGCAGCCCGTGCGCGCCGCGCGGGCCATGGCCGAGGCCCAGCGCGCCGAGCTCGATCTGGCAGGCGCGCTGAGTCGCATGAAGTCGGCACAGACCCTGGCGCGCCAGCAAGGCCAGAGCGACCACGCCGAGCTGTCGATCATCGATGCGCGCACGCGCGAGTTCGAGCGCCTGCTGCAGGAACAGTTCTGCGAGGAGCGCGAACAGCGCGACGCCGTCTGCCAGAAACCACGCTGAAACCGCGTTTCTTGCGGCTGCCGGAGGGGCACAGATAAAATCTCGGGTTTAGATTTTTGAGGCTCACATGACCGACGCCAAGACCCCATCCCAAGCCTCCACCGTCAACGCGCAAACCATGGCCAATGCCATCCGCGCGCTGGCGATGGACGCCGTGCAGCAAGCCAACTCGGGCCACCCGGGCGCGCCCATGGGCATGGCTGACATGGCCGTCGCGCTGTGGGGCCGCCACCTCAAGCACAGCCCGGCCAATCCGGGCTGGTTCGACCGCGACCGCTTCGTGCTGTCGAACGGCCACGGCTCGATGCTGATCTATGCGCTGCTGCACCTGAGCGGCTACAAGCTGCCGATGAGCGAGCTGAAGAACTTCCGCCAGCTCGGCTCCAAGACCGCCGGCCACCCGGAAGTCGGCCACACCCCGGGCGTCGAGACCACCACCGGCCCGCTGGGCCAGGGCATCACCAACGCGGTCGGCTTCGCGCTGGCCGAGAAGCTGATGGCGGCCGAGTTCAACCGTGACGGCCACCAGATCGTCGACCACCGCACCTATGTCTTCCTGGGCGACGGCTGCCTGATGGAAGGCATCAGCCACGAGGCGATCGCGCTGGCCGGCGCCTGGAAGCTCGGCAAGCTGATCGCGCTCTACGATGACAACGGCATCTCGATCGACGGCCAGGTCACGCCCTGGTTCATCGACGACACCCCCAAGCGCTTCGAGGCCTGCGGCTGGAACGTGATCCGCGCCGTCGACGGCCATGACGCCGACGCGGTCGACGCCGCCATCACCCAGGCCAAGCTCGACGCGACCAAGCCGACCCTGATCTGCTGCAAGACCCATATCGGCAAGGGCAGCCCGAACCGCGCCAACACCTCGAAGGCGCACGGCGAGCCGCTCGGCGCCGAGGAAATCAAGCTCACGCGCGAGGCGCTGGGCTGGGCGCACGGCCCGTTCGAGATCCCGAAGGAAGTCTATTCGGCCTGGGACGCCAAGGACGCCGGCAAGGCGGCCGAGAAGGCCTGGAAGGACCGCTTCGCGGCCTACAAGAAGGCCTTCCCGGCTGAAGCCAAGGAATTCGAGCGCCGCATGAAGGGCGAGCTGCCGAAGAACTTCGAGCAGATCGCTGCCGACACCCTGGCCGCCGCCCACGCCAAGGCCGAGACCGTGGCCAGCCGCAAGGCCAGCCAGCTGGCGCTCGAAGCCTTCACCGCCGCGCTGCCCGAGCTGCTGGGCGGCTCGGCCGACCTGACCGGCTCCAACCTGACCAACACCAAGTCGACACCCAACCTGCGCTTCGACGCCACCGGCGCCGTGGTCAGGAACGAAGCCGGCCAGGGCGGTCGCCACATCAACTACGGCGTGCGCGAATTCGGCATGGCCGCGATCATGAACGGCGTCGCGCTGCACGGCGGCTTCATCCCCTACGGCGGCACCTTCCTGACCTTCAGCGACTACAGCCGCAACGCGATCCGCATGGCCGCGCTGATGAAGCAGCGCGTGGTGCATGTGTTCACCCACGACTCGATCGGCCTGGGCGAGGACGGCCCGACCCACCAGTCGATCGAGCATGCCGCCAGCCTGCGCCTGATCCCGAACCTGGACGTCTGGCGCCCGGGCGACACCGCCGAGACCGCCGTCGCCTGGACCGTCGCGCTGCGCAACGCCGACCGCCCGACCGCGCTGCTGCTGAGCCGCCAGAACCTGCCCTACGCGCCCAAGGCCTCGCTCGACGACATCGCCAAGGGCGCCTATGTGCTGAGCGAGCCGGCCGATGTCGGCTTCAAGAAGAACAAGAAGGCCAAGGCCGTGATCATCGCGACCGGCTCCGAAGTCCAGCTCGCGCTGGCCGCGCAGCGGCTGCTGGCCGAACAGGAAGTGGCCGTGCGCGTGGTCTCGATGCCGAGCACCACCACCTTCGACCGCCAGGACGGCGACTACAAGACCGGCGTGCTGCCGGCCGGCCTGCCACGCATCGCGGTCGAGATGGGCTCGACCGACGGCTGGTGGAAATACCGCTGCGACGCCGTGGTCGGCATCGACAGCTATGGCGAGTCGGCTCCGGCACCGGTGCTGTTCAAGCATTTCGGCTTCACGCCCGAGAACGTCGCGGCCACCGTGCTGGCTGTCGTCGGCGAGAAGATCTGAGACTGATTCAGGCGGCGGGCCGGTCCCGCCGCCACCCTGACCGACAGGGCGCCGTCAGCGCCCTGATCCATGCTCGGGGTACGTAACGATTTTGTAACTTCCAGAAAAGCAAATCATGACCATCAAACTGGGCATCAACGGCTTCGGCCGCATCGGCCGTCTGGCGCTGCGCGCTGCCGTGCTGGGCTTCGACGACATCGAGGTCGTCGGCATCAACGACCCCAAGCCGGCCGACTACCTGGCCTACATGCTGAAGTATGACAGCGTGCACGGCCGCTTCCAGGGCGAAGTCAGCTTCGACGACAACCACCTGATCGTCAACGGCAAGGCCATCCCGCTCACGCACGAGCGTGACCCCGAGCTGCTGCGATGGGGCAAGATGGGCGTCGATGTGGTGCTCGAGTGTACCGGTCAGTTCCTGACCGCCGAGGGCAACCAGGCGCATATCGACGCGGGTGCCAAGAAGGTCGTGATCTCGGCCCCGTCCAAGGATGACGTGCCGATGTTCGTCTACGGCGTCAACCACGGCAAATACGCCGGCGAGGCCGTGATCTCGAACGCCTCCTGCACCACCAACGCCCTGGCCCCGGTGGCCAAGGTGCTCAACGACAAATGGGGCATCAAGCGCGGCCTGATGACCACCGTGCACGCCGCCACCGCGAGCCAGAAGACCGTCGACGGCACCTCGCGCAAGGACTGGCGCGGCGGCCGCGGCATCCTCGAGAACATCATCCCGTCGAGCACTGGCGCCGCCAAGGCCGTCGGCAAGGTGATCCCCGAGCTCAACAAGAAGCTGACCGGCATGAGCTTCCGCGTCCCGACCTCGGACGTGTCGGTGGTCGACCTGACGGTCGAGCTCGACAACGAGGCCAGCTACGAGGAAATCTGCGCCGAGATGAAGGCCCAGTCCGAGGGCCCGCTCAAGGGCATCCTGGGCTACACCAACGAGAAGGTGGTCTCGACCGACTTCCGCGGCGAATCCTGCACCAGCGTGTTCGATGCCGGCGCCGGCCTGGCGCTCGACAAGAGCTTCGTCAAGATCGTGGCCTGGTATGACAACGAATGGGGCTACGCCGCCAAGTGCCTCGAGATGGTGCGAGTGGTTTCCCAGTAATCAGCCTCGACCCGCCACTGGCCAGCCAGCAAAGACCCGCCCAAGTGGCGGGTTTTTTCATGGCTGGCCAGCGCTGCTGCACGAGCAAACTACCTGCACTTAAGATGGAAAATTTGCAACAAGTGAGACAATGGCAGGCTGACTCCGAATACCAACCGCAACAGCTTTAATAAAGAAATCCCAACAGGACGACACAGCCTCCGGGATGCCGCCGCACATGCCCATCTCCCCCAACACCCCGCCATCGTCCCTCTGGCAACTGGTGGCGCCACACCTTGGCCTGATTGCGCTGAGCTTCACGCTCTCCCGGCTGACCTACGAATTGCACGAGCTGGTGACGCCCTATGTGGCCTACATACAGGGCGTGGATCTGCTGTTCCTGCCGGCGGGCATCAAGCTGGTCCTGATCATGGTGGCGGGCTGGCGCGGAGCAGTGGGCTGCGGCCTGTCCTTGCTGAGCCTGTCGACCCGCTTCTGGCCGGATCTGGAACCGGTCTGGCTGCTGCTTTATTCCACGCTGTCGGTCGGCACGACCTGGCTTGTGGTGGGCGTCATGCTCAGACAGATGGCACTGGGGCCGACGCTCGAGGGGCTGAACTTCTGGGAACTGGTGCAGATCGACATGGTCAACACCGTGCTGCATGGCATCGCGGTCAATGGCTACTTCTGGACACTGGGTCTGCGCAGCAGCGAGACCTTCTGGCCAGCGGCGCTGGCAATGACGCTGGGTGACTTCCTGGGTACCGGCGTCATCATGTTGCTGGTGCTGCTGGTTGCCCGCGTCCTGGTGCCTGCAACCAAGTAAGACTGGATCAGTGGTGATGGCCATGCGCACCATGCGCATGGCCGTGCGCGACTTCCTCGGCGGAGGCTGCCTGCACCTCCTCGACCTTGAGGCTGAAGCGCAGCGTCTTGCCCGCATGCGGATGATTGCCGTCCAGGATCACCTGCGGGCCCTTGATCTTGACCACGGTGAAGATGCGCTCGCCGCCATCGTCGGCCACGCCACGCAGGGTGCCGCCAACCTTGACGCCGGGCGGAAAATCAGCCTTCGAAATGGTCTGCACCAGGCTCTCGTCGCGCTCACCGAAGGCATCGGACGGCTCCAGCACCACGGTGGTCGCGAAGCCGGCCTGCTGGCCTTCGAGCGCCGCCTCGATCTTCTCGAAGGTGTTGCCGTAGCCGCCGTGCAGGTAGGCCATCGGTTCGGGGCTGGCTTCGAGCAGCTTGCCCTGGGCGTCGGCGACCTGGTAGCTGAGCGTGACGACGGTGTCTTTGGTGATTTGCATGGGGACTCTCAAAGCGGCGTTGAAAAGAAAAGCGTGATTGTGCCGGCTTGGCGGCCACCCTGCCGGGCGCCAGGGCAGGCGGCGTCAGCGCGGACGCACGCTGACTTCGGCGCTGGTGATGTCGACCAGGCCGGCCCCGGTCTGCAGGCGCAGCGCTCCGTCCGGCCCGACGCCGGCGGCCTGGCCTTGCTGACCGTCCGACAGCAGCAGCTCCAGGCCGGCCAGCGCATCGCGCGCGGCGAAGCGGGAGGCGAAAGCGGCGAAGCCCGCGCGCTCGAAGGCCTGCAGATCCTGTACCAGGGCCGGAACCAGGGCAGCCAGCCATTGGCCGGCATCGAGGCCGGGGTCCAGCTCGCACAGCGCGGCCGGCGGCACCGGCGGCAGGGCCAGGGCAGCGGCCTCGTCGGTCGGGATCGGCGACCAGGCGGGCAGCTCGGGCAACAGCACGTTCAGGCCGACGCCAATCACCGCATGGCGCTGCGCGCCGAGCGTGGCGACCTCGATCAGGATGCCACCGAGCTTGCGCCCGCGCCACCAGAGGTCGTTGGGCCATTTGAGCCGGAGCTCGGGATGCAGGCTCTCGGCCAGGCTGACACCGACCGCCAGCGACAGGCCGGACCAGTCCGCCGGCTGAAAGGGCAGCCCGAGCGAGAAGGTCAGCGAACCACCGGGCCGGCTGTGCCAGGACTTGCCGCGCCGCCCGCGCCCGGCGCTCTGCTCGAGCGCGACCAGCAGGGTCGGCGAGCGGTCGCCGGCACGGGCACGCTGCATCAGCGCGGTGCTGGTCGAGTCGATGCTCGGCAGCACCTCGACCGAGAAGTCGGGCCATTTCGGATGGACCGCCTGCCATAGCCCCTCGGCCTGGCGCGTCAGGGCATGCAGCGCGGCCTCCGGGCCGCTGACAGGGCTCGGCCCGCTCATGCCGCGCGCCCCCGTGACGCGGCCTTGACCGGCCGCTTGGGCGCCAGCATGGTGCCGCGGCAGTTCGGGCTGCCGCAGTGGCAGGCGTACTCGGCCTTGAGCTTGGCCGTGTAGCGCCCGTCGACCACCAGGCCATAGTCGAAGAACAACTCCTCGCCGGCCGCGATGTCGCGCAGCGCATGGATGAAGACCCGCTTGCGCGCGTCCTCCTCGGCCTCGCAGTTGGGCGCGCAGCTGTGGTTGATCCAGCGCGAGGAGTTGCCGCCCTGGCCGCCATCGATCACATGGCCGTCGTCGATGTGGAAGTAGAAGGTGTGGTTGGGCTGGGCCGGGTCATGCGGGTGACGCTGCAGCGCCTCGTCCCAGCTGATGACCTCGCCGGTGTATTCGATCAGCGCTTCGCCCGCCGCCAGATCGACAACGGCGAACACGCCCTTGCCATGCACGCCAGAGCGGCGCACCTGCAGGCGGCGTCGCGCTTGGGCGACGTTGGCGGAGGAAGAAACGTCGATGCCGTCAGCCATGGGCCAAATTTTTGGTATGGTGAATTCATGCAGGTGCGCGCGAGTGCGCACGTACACACAGGTGCGCGCACAGGCGCGCATGGGAGCCGATTGTAGAGATGAAAACACTGGTCATAGCCGAAAAACCTTCCGTCGCCCAGGACATCGTGCGGGCGCTCACGCCCCTGGCGGGCAAGTTCGAGAAACACGAGGATCATTTCGAGAGCGAGCAATATCTCGTCAGCTCGGCCGTCGGCCATCTGGTCGAGATCGCCGCGCCCGAGGCCTACGACGTCAAGCGCGGCAAATGGAGCTTTGCTCACCTGCCCGTGATCCCGCCGCATTTCGACCTGAAACCGATCGACAAGAGCAAGTCGCGCCTGTCGGCGGTGGTCAGGCTGGCCAAGCGCAAGGACGTGGGCGCGCTGATCAACGCCTGCGACGCCGGGCGCGAGGGCGAACTGATCTTCCGCCTGATCGAGCAATACGCCGGCGGCGCCAAGCCGCTGGGCAAGCCGGTGCAGCGGCTGTGGCTGCAGTCGATGACGCCACAGGCGATCCGCGACGGCTTCCAGCAGCTGCGCAGCGACGAGCAGATGCGCCCGCTGGCCGACGCCGCGCGCAGCCGCTCCGAGGCCGACTGGCTGGTCGGCATCAACGGCACCCGCGCCATGACCGCGTTCAACTCGCGCGACGGCGGCTTCTTCCTGACCACCGTCGGCCGCGTGCAAACGCCCACGCTGGCCGTGATGGTCGAGCGCGAGGAGCAGATCCGCAAATTCATCAGCCGCGACTACTGGGAAATCCACGCCACCTTCGGGGCAGAGGCCGGCGCCTACCCCGCCAAGTGGTTTGACCCAAAATGGAAGAAGGACGCTGAAGACACTGAGAAGAAGGCGGATCGCGTCTGGAGCGCGCGCGAGGCGCAGGCCATTGCTGAAGCCGTGCGTGGCAAGACCGCTACCGTTACCGAAGAAAGCAAGCCCACCACACAGGCCTCGCCGCTGCTGTTCGACCTGACCAGCCTGCAGCGCGAGGCCAACGGCAAGTTCGGCTTCAGCGCCAAGACCACGCTGGCGCTGGCGCAGAGCCTGTACGAGCGTCACAAGGCCTTGACCTACCCCCGGACGGATTCGCGCGCGCTGCCCGAGGACTACCTGCCTGTGGTCAAGCAGACCTTCGGCATGCTGGCCGACAGCGGCATGCGCCACCTGGCCCCGCACGCGCTCACGGCGCTGAACAACGGCTACATCAAGCCCAGCAAGCGCATTTTCGACAACAGCAAGGTGAGCGATCACTTTGCCATCATCCCCACGCTGCAGGCGCCCTCCGGCCTTTCCGAGGCTGAGCAGAAGCTGTACGACCTGGTCGTGCGCCGGTTCATGGCGGTGTTCTTCCCGAGCGCCGAATACACCATCACCACCCGCATCAGCACCGTGGCCGACCAGGGCGCCAGCCACAGCTTCAAGACCGAAGGCAAGGTGTTGGTCAAGCCGGGCTGGCTGGCCATTTATGGCAAGGAGGCCGCCGACGAGGTGGCCGACGCCAAGGATGGCGACAAGGGCCAGAGCCTGGTGCCGGTGAAGCCCGGCGAGCGGGTGCACGCCGACGCCGTGGACCCCAAGGGCCTCAAGACCCGCCCACCGGCGCGTTATTCGGAAGCCACGCTGCTGGGCGCCATGGAAGGTGCGGGCAAGCTGGTGGACGACGACGAGTTGCGCCAGGCCATGCAGGAAAAAGGCCTGGGCACACCCGCCACGCGCGCGGCCATCATTGAAGGCCTGCTCAACGAAAAATACATCCTGCGCGAGGGCCGCGAGCTGATTCCCACGGCCAAGGCTTTTCAGCTGATGACGCTGCTGCGCGGCCTGGGCGTGGAAGAGCTCTCCAGGCCCGAGCTGACCGGCGAGTGGGAATACAAGCTGGCGCAGATGGAGCAGGGCAAGCTCAGCCGCGACGAATTCATGCGCCAGATTGCGGCCATGACCGAGCACATCGTCAAAAAAGCGAAAGAGTACGACCGTGACACCGTGCCGGGCGACTACGCGACGCTGCAGGCGCCGTGCCCCAACTGTGGTGGCGTTGTGAAGGAAAACTACCGCCGCTACACCTGCACCGGCGCCGACGGCCGCTCCGATGGCTGCGGCTTCTCGTTCGGCAAGTCGCCGGCCGGGCGCACCTTCGAGCCGGCAGAAGTCGAGCAATTCCTGTCGGCCAAGAAGATCGGCCCGCTGGAAGGCTTCCGGTCCAAGGCCGGCTGGCCGTTCACTGCCGAGATCGCGCTCAAGTTCAACGAAGAAGAAAACAACTGGAAGCTCGAATTCGACTTCGGTGACGACAAGAATGCCGCGGAGACAGGCGAGCTGGTGGACTTCGGCGCCAGCGAATCCCTGGGCCCCTGCCCCAAGTGCGGCGCTCCGGTGCACGAGCACGGCAGCAACTACCTCTGCGAAAAAGCCGTGCCGACCGCGGCCCAGGCCACACCCAGCTGCGACTTCAAGAGCGGCAAGGTCATCCTGCAGCAGCCGGTGGAGCGCGAGCAGATGCACAAGCTGCTGTCCACGGGCAAAACCGACCTGCTCGACAAGTTTGTTTCTATGCGCACGCGCCGCGCCTTCAAGGCCTTCCTGGCCTGGGACAAGGAAGCCGGCAAGGTGAACTTCGAGTTCGCGCCCTCCAAGTTCCCGCCACGCAAGACGGCGCCTGCAAAAACAGGAGCAAACAATGACCGTACAACGCTGGGAAAGTCCGTAAAGACCTCAAAACCTGCAGGCAAGACGGCCGCGAAGACCGCACCCGCCAAAACCGCTGCTGCCAAGACCCCGCGCAAGCGCGCCACCAGCACCGCCGCCGGCCTGACGCCGAGTGCGGCCCTGGCCGCCGTAATTGGGTCTGAACCGGTGGCCCGTACCGCCGTCATCAAGAAGCTCTGGGACTACATCAAGGCCAACGGCTTGCAGGACGCCACCAACAAGCGCGCCATCAACGCCGACGCCAAACTGCTTGAAGTCTTCGGCAAGCCGCAGGTCACGATGTTCGAGCTGGCTGGCATCGCCGGCAAGCACCTGGCCTGAACCTTTTTCATTCCTCCCCTCACTGTCAATTACCGATGATCATTACCAAGGACACTGTCGTCACCCTGCATTACAAGGTGCTGGACCTCCAGGGCAAACTGCTCGAATCCAGCCCCGAGCCTATGGCTTATCTGCACGGTGGCTATGGCAACACGCTGCCCAAGATTGAGGAAGCGCTGGAAGGGCGTGAGCCCGGCTACCAGGTCCGCCTGAACCTGCAGCCCGAAGACGCCTTCGGCCTGCGCGACGAAAGTCTGGTGCGCACCATTCCCCGCAGCGAGTTCCCGCCAGGCGTGAAGGTCGGCGGCCAGCTCGAAGGCCGCAACGACGACGGCACGGAGCAGGTCTTCAACGTCGTGAAGATCAAGGGCCCGGTGGTGCTCCTGGATGGCAACCACCCGCTGGCCGGCAAGGCGCTGGTTTTTTCGCTGAAAGTGGTTGATGTGCAACCGGCCTCCGCCGAGGAAGTGGCGCACGGCCATGCCCACGGGGCGCACGGCCACCACCACTGAGCCACGCGGGCGCATGGCCCGTTGCTCCAAAAAAAACGCGCTCAAGGCGCGTTTTTTTTGGATGGAAAGCGTCCGTCTTACTTGGAGACCACGCGCACCATTTCCAGGCACTTGTTGGAGTAACCCCATTCGTTGTCGTACCAGCTGACGACCTTGACGAAGGTGCCGTCCAGCGCGATGCCGGCGTCCGCGTCGAAGATGGAGGTGCGGGTGTCGCCACGGAAATCGGTCGCCACGACCTTGTCTTCGGTGTAGCCCAGCACGCCCTTCAGGGCGCCTTCGGACTGGGCCTTCATCTCGGCCTTGATTTCTTCGTAGGTGGCGGCGTTTTCCAGCTCCACCGTCAGGTCCACCACCGACACATCGCTGGTCGGCACGCGGAAGGACATGCCGGTCAGCTTCTTGTTCAGCGCGGGAATCACCACGCCCACGGCCTTGGCAGCGCCGGTGCTGGAGGGAATGATGTTTTCCAGAATGCCGCGGCCGCCGCGCCAGTCCTTGTTGGACGGGCCGTCCACGGTCTTCTGCGTGGCGGTGGCGGCGTGCACCGTGGTCATCAGGCCGCGCTTGATGCCCCACTTGTCGTTCAGCACCTTGGCCACCGGGGCCAGGCAGTTGGTGGTGCAGCTGGCATTCGACACGATGGCTTCGCCTGCGTACTTTTTGTGGTTCACGCCATAGACGAACATGGGGATGCTGTCTTTGGACGGGGCCGAGATCACGACCTTCTTGGCGCCCGC
>ERZ1034361.1476-NODE-1476-length-12516-cov-3.044055_pt1 | contig 12516 bp, 13 predicted proteins | sample MGYA00520617_ERZ1034361 | MGnify/ENA primary metagenome ERZ1034361 (study PRJEB33736, sample SAMEA104284507) | Azolla filiculoides | biome: Urban; feature: Water surface; material: Ditch water | place: Netherlands | collected 2015-10-28 | depth 0-0.1 m ... | reverse complement strand
ATTTTTGGCTTTCTTTTCTTGTTCAGTACATGGCTCTAATCCTGAAGGAGTTTGTTTTCAAAATATATAGGATCTATTTTGTCATCCAGTAATATAGAGTGCCTCATTTCCACTTCCAAAATACTGATTTGTTTCCCATGGAATATGTCACCCCATATTTTTATTCCAGCTATACTCTACTCCATATTCACGTACATCTTTTGCAATTGTTTCGGTAATTTCTCTTGCATTTTCTTGAATAAGACGGGTGAGTTCTAATTTCTTTTCAACGTCTATAAGGTGAATATAAATTGAAATAATTGTTACACTCATAAAAGCTATAATAGTCATAACTATTACGAGTTCTACCAGGGTAAATGCTTTTGTATTTCGAATTGCAGTATACATATTATCGTTTCCAGTTAGTAAGAAGAGTACGAATTTCATAGAGTTTTACTCACCTATGGAGTGTTCCAACATATGCAGAAACACTTATAATTTCAGGAGTATTGATTCACCCAATAGATACAGGCTCTATTTTATAAAATGATACAAAAGGTGTTTTTGTTTGTGATATATAGCAATTATGGGTATATCTTCCTTGGAAATCCTGACAAAGTCTTGTGCCATTTGGTGTTATATCGAAGGCTCATTTTACGATATCTTCAGGTATTACTTCCATTCAGATAGGTAATTTTCGTACCTTGATTGCAAAAATCCCGTTCATAGGATTTGTAGTGCTCAAATCGTACTGAAATTCTTCACCACTTATCATAGATGGTTTTTCAAAATTATTTTCAATCATATAATATCAGGACAGTGTCTGATTACTTCCTTGCGGATATTGTCCCCATGAAAAATTACTATTTTCCCATCAGGTAGTAGTTCCATCTGCCTTCCAAGTCTTGTCCCAGAGACGAAGCATAAGCCAATTGGAATCCCTTGTATTTTTTAAAAGCTCAACTTGTTCACGTAAGATATTCGATGCAACAATTTCTATTTTTGCATTCTGTGCACTCGAAATTCCAGCATCTACGAGGAGATAGATTCCAAGCATTCCAATTGAAAAAACAACAATACCAGTCATAACCTCCACAAGGGTAAATCACTGAGTAGAAGGTTTGGTACTTTTTTTTAATACTGTCCAAAAGGAAGAAGTTGTATGTTTTTCTCGAGAACGAGTTTGGTTTGATGTCATACAGTAATAATGATTTTTTTTATGGTATTGTCAAATAATCCCCCACTCAAAACAAATGTTCCAGAACCACTGGGTGCTTCTAGAAAAAATCCTATGGAATCAAGTATAAGAGTACTATTATCTTGCTTCTCTATCTTGATCGAGCGTATAATATTTTTTCCATCAAAATATTCATCGGAAATTTTTTTGAAATTACTATTTCCAGAAATTGATGAAAATGATGGAACCGTCTTTCCAGACATAACATACATTGGGAGATGGTTGGTATTTTTTGTGAAAGTCATAAAAATATTTCCATTGGTATTTCCAGAAAATACAATACCATTCATCGCTTGAATTTTTCAAAGTGACCATTCCTGCTCTACTTTATTTGCACTGGTATGAAGTTTTGCTCGATCATTGAAAAATCCATATGGTGCATAAAACGTCATAAAGAGAATAGCTCCAATAGTCATAACGAGCATCATCTCTGCAAGTGTAAATCATCAAGATGGTTGTTTTTTCATAAATACGATTAGATACCAACTCCTCAGGCCACTCACATGATAGCGGAAAAAATAGCAAGTGCAAACCAAAGTACAAATACTCAAGCAATGAGAATAGCAATTGGTTCAATGAATTTCACCATTATTCAAAGTGAGTAATCTATCGCTCGACGATATTGATTTGCAAGCTTCTCACATGCCTTATTAACTGTAGAGGTTTTTTCTCCTACTTCAATGAGTTGAATGTATTCATGTGTGAAGAGTTCTAAATTTTTATCAGCTTCTTTCATGGATTCTCCAAGCCTTTTCCCATGAGCTACATCATAAATAATATGATCAAATATTTGTTCTACATATACATTATTTGAACTTCTTGCTGAAAGTCTTAATGCCTTTATGATAGTAATTCCAGATTCCATAAGGAGTCCAAGAGTGGTTGATATTTGTGAGAGTAAATAGTTACGATATACTTCTCATACAGCTGGTATTCGAAGTATGCTTCTGTGAATTGACAGTCGCCCATTGGGGGTATTTTTATATCATTGAAAAATAAGAATACATGCAACAATAATAGCAATAAGAGTTCCTATCTGATTACTGAGAAAATCACTTGTTGCCATAAGAGCTTTTGTACTGAAAGGAATTTCAGTTCATGATTCTGTAAGAATTGGTGCTATCTGAGGGATAACATAAATCATTACAACCGTGACAGCAAGGACAAGAAATATAAGTATGATAATTGGGTAAATAAGAGCTCCAATAACTTTTGAGCGTAATTCGTCTTGTTCGCGAAGATTTCGAGCAATCGACATAAAAGCTTTTTGCAATGTTCATGATTCTTCCCCCGACTCTACAAGAGCTATTTCCCTATCTCCGAAGAATCCTGGGATTTTTCTCATTGCCGTACTCATGTTATCTCCTGACTCTACAAAAAATAGAAGATTATCAACTTCATTTTTAAATCGGAGATTATCTGTTTTTGTGACAAATGACTTTAATGCTTCAATAATACTCACCCCTCCATCTATGAGGTTTGAGAGATGTTCGTAAAACATTGATCTATCTCGAATAGATACTGATCATTTTGGGAGTAAGGAAAGAAGCGAATTATTCATAGTAGTATATTCCGAATGATAAATTTTGTCCGAACCCATTTCCATCATTCAAATCAGCCCCGGTATCTATAGGAAGTGAAATAGTATCAAGAACGAAGGCATATTCAGTATTTTTTAGAATCATATCTTGAATGAATAATTCAATAACATCAAGACTTCGTGCTTGGATATTCATATTAACACTTCCCATAAATAATCCATTGGGAAGTCTTTCTCATTTTGCAACACTTATATTTGATACAATTACTTTTTGTGAAGGCACAAGGGATTGAGTATATTGATTCAATACAAGGAACCGCATTATATCCTCCACGATAAATGGTTTTGTATATCGAGCTTGAAGGAGTTTAAGACTTGCATCATTCGCAAGTTCAGATTTTTTATTAGAAAGGAGTTGATGTTTTGCTTCTCGTTCCTGTAATATATTATTTTTTGTTACATAGAGTGCACTGGTTTCAATATAATTACTGTAAGCAGATTTTGCTCCAAAAATGAAAATGAGGATTGAAAGACCAAGTAATACTGGTGCAAAAATTTGTGTTTTTTGATGTGATGCACTTTGCGTAAGAGAATTCATACGAAATGAGAGTTATATATTATTTATTAGAAGAGTCTTTTGCAACTTCAAATCCAAGCCCAGTTGCCCTTCTGCTTGGATCCCCATTGATTGAAAATATTGGTTTTAGAAGAAATGTCTTTTTATTCTTTCTATAATCTTCCATAAGTTTTAAGATTGGCTCAATGGCATCACTCTCATTATTCGATACTGATACCATACTTGTGCTAATTTGATCTCATTTAATACTAAATCATTGAAATCTGAGCCCATATTCAGATGCTATTGAACGAAAATTGGAAAGAATATTGGGAAGATCAATAGATTTTTTAATATATTTTTCATCTTGGAGCATGCTGGCAATCTTTACATCTTTATCATTTTCTAATATCTCAATTTTTTTGTTGGTTTCTACTATTTTGTCTTCAATATCCGTAATGCTACTTCCTGTAAGACTACTGGCAACGCTAAACCCAACATAACATCAAATTGACGCTATAAATAGAAGAACAGATGTAACAAGGAGAACTTTTCAAGGCTCCTTAATAGGGGCTGGTGGAGCTTGTATTGCTTGGTCTTGCATATAGAAAAAATAGAATATACTTCCTGTATATCCTATCATATGTTTCTATAAAATGCAAAAATTCTACTTTCCAAATATTTCCTCTCATCATTTTTGATCTCTTAATATTACACTCGTTCCGGGTGATAGAGTTTGGCTTATAGGTGATTTATGAGCTGGAAAAACAACCATCGCCCAATTTCTCATACATCAATATATGAATGATCAAAAGATCTCTGTACGAAGTCCAACCTATGTGTACTATCAAAAGTATGGAACTGCTTTGTACCATTTTGATCTGTATCGAGCTGATGATTATACTACATTTGAATCTATATGAGGTGAAGAAATCCTCGATAATCCTCAGAATATATGTATTATAGAGTGGCCAGACAGAATAGAACAGTATTGGAAACCTACGAAGATTATTCGTATTGAAAAAACAGACGATCCCCTTCTTCGCTCTATTACTCTAGAGATGTTTCCATAGGTTCTTTATAGAGCCATTTTGTAATAAAAAAATACGCGCCTATTCCGTATCAAAAGAGTATCATGAGAGAATTTTTTTCAACGGAATAATTATAGGCCGCATGGAGAATCGATGCTATAGTGAAGCCTACAAATAGATAGAAAGCATATTTGAATGAATTGAGTGTATATCTTTGGTAAGCTTGAAACCAAAAATATGTACAAATACTAGCTGCAAATATATGGATAATTAATGAAAAAAACGATCGAAGAATCCATATTTGGATACTCTCTCGTATATTTCCTAGATTTAGAAAATGAATAAGATAGAGTATGTTCTCTGCCCAGACAAAACCGAGTGCTATAAAAATCGTAAGAAGGAGCATTTCTTGGAGTGATGTTTTTGTTTTGAGATTACTTCCACCAATTAATGAGAGATGTTTTGTGCTTTCTTCTAACATACTCGCGAATGTATAGGTAAATATTCCTTGAAGAAGTGCAATAAAAAATCAAAATACTTGATATGAAGATTGTCCAAATAAATTTGTAGTATATTGTGCCCAAAAAAAGCAGAATAGAAATAATAGAAACACACCAAAATGAATAGTTCCCAATCGTATGAGTACTGGATAATTTGTACCAATATTTTTTCGAAAGAGTACTCGAACCATCCAAAAATTTGTAATAAAAACTATGAAAAAAAGTCCTATAAGAAAAAGGAAAATTTTTGACTGAAATACATCCTGACTTGATAATTGTGCAAGATAGCTCGATTCAATATGGAGGAGCTTCGGGAGAAAGAAGAAAATAACTACTGAAATTCATCCTGATAATATACCAGCAAAAAAACGTTTCCTATCGAATGAGTCATGATGAAGATATGAAAAAACATATCCCCAAAGAAATACGGGAAGAAATGTTATTCCGGCTACCAAAAATAATTCAAAGATTTCTCCTATCATACTTACTTTTTTCTAAGAATTTCGTAATTTCCAAATTTTACTGTATGAGATCGGTTCCTTCCAAAAATAAGATTGGCAAGGAGAATATTTCAACCAATAATAAGACACGTAAATCCTATGATATAAGCGATAAGATCAGGATTAAGTATGATAAGTATTCCAAAACACAGGAGAAATCATCCAATATAAGGCATAATAAAAAAGGTTATTGAAAGAATATTTTTCGTATATCTTCGAATGCAACCAGTATACTCAAGAGAATAAGGAAAAGAAATCAAAAAATATGAATTATTCGTTCTCCCGAAAGAAGTCGAATCTTTGATACTCATAAAAATGTGAGTATATGAGATATGGTTACTGTTACAAATCTTCCCCCATCAAGTGCAGGGAGTGGAAGGAGATTAAAGAAACCAAGATTTAATGATATAAGAGCTATAACAATAAGAATGATATTGATCCCAACTTTCATATCAATCATTCCTACGAACAGATTTCCGAGACCAATCGGTCATGAAATATTTTCTATGGCTTTTTTGCGTTCATCGGTATCTTTTGGAAAAAATATTTTTCGAAAGAAATCCCCGAGCATTTCTGCTGTCATAAGAAAATGTTCCTTAAACTCTCTCGTCCCGAGATATATAGCATCGAGAAGATTATCTGCCTTAATCTCGGTCAGCTTAAGAGAATTATATCAGAGATAAGCTCCAATTTTTTTATAATTTGGTTCCAGAGTAAAAGTTTTATAGGATCATGAACGGTTGATCTCTAAAGAAACTTTCTTTGATTTCTGGATAATCTCCGTAAGTTCACTCGTAGTTTGTACCTTTCATGAATTTACGGAAACGAGAACATCGTCTTCTCGAATTCCAGCATTATATGCAACACTCCCGGTAAGGGGAGAAAAGATTATATCACCAACCAATATACTTCCATCTTGTATACCATCTTCCATAGTGGGAAGAAGTTTTGTATGGGTATCTGTTTTAAAAAATACGTTCACTCAAAAAGGAGTGCTCCCCATAAAAAAAAGTCCAATAAAAAGAATCCACGTAAGGACAAAGTTCATACTTACTCATGCAAGAAGAATACTTGATTTTGCAAACCATCCTTTTCATGCAAAACTGTCCTTTTCTGGATTTTCATCGAGGGAATCTTCTCACTTGAGTCGGACAAATCCTCCGAGTGGTATCCAATTCAGAGTATATTCTGTTCATTTTTTATCTTGAAAGAGAGTTTTTGCTTTTGGGGGGATTCAGAGTCCAAATTCTTCCACTTTTACACGAAAGAGTCTTGCGATTGAAAAATGTCCAAGTTCATGAATAAATACAACAATAGTAAATACAATAAGTGTGAGAAGTATTCAGAGTAATATAGTCATAGGAGAAGAAATGAAATTACAAAAGAAGATATCAGGATGATATCTTCTTTTGGTGGATTATTTAGAGAGTTGTTCTTTAATATGAGTGAAGAGATGATCGATGAGGTCAGAGAGTTTCTTGAATTCTTCACGATTACTTCTGTATGTTTCACCATTTGCCCAAAGAGAGATTTTTCCATCAAATGTTTCATGTTTTCATCGAGTGAGTGTTATCTCAAGGCGTGCTTCTGCAGTTTCTGGATACTTACGAAGATAAGCATCTAGCTTTTCTGTAAGGTTTTTATCTATTTCATGAGCAATATATTCCTTTTCAACTTCAAATTCTTTTGCATGAATGATTTTTTCGATATTCATAATGAAGAATGGTTAATGATGGGTAAATTGTCCGCCTGATAGGCCTTTCTATCGGTTTTGTAATTTCCGGAAGGAATCGGGGGCATAAATCAGTATAGAAAAAAGCGAAGAAAAATACAATTCTTTTTTATAAATTGTTTCTTCTTCCCCATTCTTTTTCCAAATCTGAATTGACATTTTACCAAAGTTTCTGAAAATAGAGAGAACGGATGTATATTTCTTTTTCTATAAAAAAGATGACACCAATAATAACCATGATTTCACTTATATTCCTATATGGAATGATTTGGAGTTTAATTGTTTTCTTTATTTTTTCTCGATTGAGAACACTTGAGAAAAGTCAGCATGAAAAATTGAATACCACTGAATGAGTTATAATCCGTCCTATTTACCGTCGATTGTGGTGGAGTATAGTTTTTGTATCAATATTACAATTAGTATGCTCTATTTTTTTTATTGTTATTATTTTTCTTCCTTAAGTAAATATGACAAATCATGCACCTATTATTCTCACAAGACATCCCATCCTATTGTTGCTTGTTATTATGCGATTTGTTCTCTTTATATTTGTATCAATCCTTTTTGGGATAATTGCGTATCAATATAAAAATGCTATCTCCCCAAGCTTGATTCATTATATTATTTTGCCAACCACGTTTGTTATTTTTAATTATGCCTTTCTTCAAGTCATCTTGAATCTTATACGGTTTTATAATCGAATAGTAATCATTGAGCCAACGAAAATTACAATTCTTCATTGTTCCCTCTTTCTTATGGATGATATGGAAGTTATGGATATGTCGAGTGTATTAAAAATAGATGTTGAACAGCATGGCTTCATTTCCAATCTCCTGTGATATGGGCATCTTATCTTTGAACAACGAAATCAGATACGAAAAATTCACTATCTCCCTAAGCCATATAATATTATCGGCACACTCCGACAACATCTTCGATTCCATAATGATGTAAATACATAAATATAATCCCTCAGATATCTGAGGGATTATATTTATGTATGGTGAAAATCTTCCTCATCTTCCCCATCATCACTGTGATGTTTTTTTTGTTCTTTTATGAATTTCTTTTTCCAGTCTTCCACCCAGATTTTATCTCCTTCACTTCGGAGATCAACCGTACCAGTGTCATGGGAAACTACCGTAAGTTTATCAATATATTCTTCAGTTAAATCATCTTTTCCTCTTCGGTGCATATGTTTTTTGACTACTTCTGAAAGCGTTTCCATCAATATCTCAAATGAGAGAGCATCATCCTTTGATCAATGACTTGATTTTTCCGCATGATGACCTCCTCATTTTTGAATTCATTGAATAAAATGAACAATTTCTTTTGATTTATAAGCGGCATGAAGTATGAATTGTCCTCCACTGGCTAGACGAATATTGACATCTGATACTCATAAGATTGCATCGAAAAATGTCCGTGTTCTGAGTTCTATTCCTTCTATTTTTTCATACTCTACATATACCACATTTTCACTAAAAAGTCCCCAATCGATATCGATCAATCCTACATCGGTTGCTATCCATACATCATTATACCAATCAAAGAGTTTATAGATGATAATGCCGTATATGAGAAATAAATATCCCCATATGTATTGAAGCTGGAGCATCTGTAACTCAAAAGAATTTGAATAATAGAGAAAAGTGGGAATGGTGAGTCCAAAGAAAAGCCAAACAATAATATCTTCTATTATAAGAATATAGTGTTTATGAAAAACATTGATGAGTTTCTCATTATCTCGAATATATCGAGCAAAGAAATGCTGTTCAAAAGTATTCATGACAAGACGTGATATAGTGTGAGTATATATTTTTTTTCTGACTATACAAGTTGCTTCCTCTTGAATTCTTTATTTATAATTATAGCTTTGATATTTTTTATCCTTTTGCATCTTGCCAATTATCTCCATGATGAATATCGACAAGAATTGGAACATCTCCTGTGAGTACTCATTGCATACAATTTCGAATTATCGTTTCTACCGTGGTTTTTTCTTCTTTTGGTACATCAAAAACTAATTCATCATGTACTTGGAGGATCATCTTTGAGAGGAGCTTTTTCTCTTTAAACTGTTTTTCTATAGCAATCATAGCGTATTTCAAAACATCCGCAGCGGTTCATTGAATTGGCATATTCATAGCCTCTCTCTCGGCTCATTGTCTAATAAGCTTATTAGCATCATTAATTCCAGGGATATATCTTCTTCTTTGAAAGAGGGTTTCTACATATCCATTGGAATGGGCTCATTCTAGGATGTTGTCATAGTATGAACGAACTCAAGGATACGTTTTATAAAATGTGTCTATATATGCATTTGCTTCTGTTGGGCTTCTTCCAATGGTTTTTGATAATCAAAAACCGGTAATTCCATAGATAACTCAGAAGTTGACACTTTTTGCAACTCTTCGCATTTCACTTGTAATGGTAGATTCTCCAAAAATAAATCGAGCAGTTCTTGTATGAATATCTTCTCATTGTATGAAAGCATCTACAAGATTTATATCTTTTGAAAGATGAGCAAGAATTCGAAGTTCTATCTGGGAATAATCGGCTACTATGAAAATATTACCTGGAGAAGGAAGGAAACATGATTTTATTCTTTCTCCGTATCATTGTCCTGTGGGGATATTTTGAAGATTTGGATTATCGCTTGATACTCGTCCTGTGCTCGTTCCAGTTTGTTGATAGTTGGTATGTATCTTTCCTGTACTCGGATGAATCGATTTTAGAAGTCATTCTATGTATGTAGATTTCAACTTGGAAAGAGATCGATATTCTAGTATAATTCGGGCAATATCGTATTTTTCTGCAATATATTCTAGTACCTCATTATCAACAGAATATCCTGTTTTATTTTTCTTGGCATGAGGAATGTTCAGTTTTTCAAAAAGAATATATTGTATTTGCTTTGGAGAATTTATATTGAATCGTTCCCCTACGAGCTCAAAGATTTCTCATTCATGCTGTGTTATCTTTTCGCTGAGTTCGTTTCAGATTTCAACAAGCTTTGACTTATTGATGTGGACTCATTCCAGCTCCATCATTGCAAGGATAGGAAGAATGTTCATTTCAAGTTTCATAATTGGATGATTTTCTTCATATGGGAATCATCCGTGTTCTTCGAGAAGTTGAATTTTTTGTATTTCATCTTGATTCCAGATATATCAAAGCTCCTTTTCAATGTATTCACCAAAATCTCATTTTATTCTTGATCCGTTGAGGTTTCGGGCTATCTTTAGATCGTAAAAAGTTGTCATATAAAAATTATTATTTTTAGGATATTCCTCCTCAATTAATCGTTATCTTCCTGATGATAAAGAATATAGGTATCAATTTAAATTATATTGAAATTCAAATTCTTTCAAATAATAATAAAAGTATAATCCCTTGATTGAGATAGTCTGGATTTTTTATTGTTTTTATGAAATTACAAATTATACTATCCATACTATATAGAGTTAAACACATTTCTTTATTGGACTTTTTATGAAAAAAACGAATGTATCCTTTTTAGTGATTTTTGGGCTTTTTATTATAATAATATGTATTTTTTATAATAAAATTGGAAATTTTTTGAATAGTTTTCAATTAATTTCAAGTCAGGTAAAAAATATTAGCTATGTACCAGATACGATTACAAAATATATAAATTGTACTAAGCAATATGAAGTAAAGGGTGTGCCTAATAAAGACAAGTTTTTCAATAAAATGGATTGTAATCCACAACTTGATCAGATTCATTTTTGGGAGAGTCAGAAGTATTTCAAAAATTTTGATTCTATTCCTGTTAAGATAGCAATAATTGATGGGTATTTTAATACGAATCATCCTGATATAAAGGCTTCTGTATATAAGACATATTCCTTGAATGATCCGAATTGTTATCCGTATGATTCTAAAAAAACCGAGTGTTCGAATGTTTTACCTCCAGCCAATGTACAAGTTAAGAGTGATAATATCAATGCTCTCAATCACGGTACGATAATCAGTGGAGTCATTGCTGGTCGTGGGACTGTTGGCCAGGGGGTGACAGGGATTAATCCAAGTGCTCAATTAATACTTATATCACAAGGTAACAAAACTGGAAATAATGATGAATGATATATAAAGACACTTCAAGTGGCTATTGATATGAAACCAGATATTATCTCTATTAGTTGGCCACTTGGAAAAGCACCGGGAGATTCTGCTTCTATGGAACTTAAAAAACGTTTTGAAGAATTACTTAAACAAGCTATAAACAAGTGAATATTAGTAATATTTGCAGCTGGTAATTATGCACTTGATGTTGATATTAAGGAGATTTATCCTACTCGTTTTTCTACAATTGATTGAGTAATTTCTGTTGGTGCTCATGATTATGGCTTAATTGCGCCATATTCTAATTATAGTAGTAAGTATATAGGTATTTCAGCTCCTTGAATCGTGATAAGTAGTGCTGGAAGAACGCCAAATAATCTTCCCTATATACTTTCTGCTGGAACGTCATTTGCCTGACCATTGGTTGCTGGAGCCGCATCACGAATTATTCAAATTTTAAAATCAAAGAATCTTATATATACACCAGCGGATATCGAAAATATATTATATAATTCATCCGATATAAGCACGAATCCCAATGAAAAACCTCTACTTAGTCGCTTTCTTAATTTGAATACTATAGCCCATACTGTAGATAATATTGAACAAAACAATTTTCCTATATGAGCACATGTACCATACTGAGTAACTTCTCCTGTGTTAGATTCTTCTGAACTTTTCAGACAAAAAATATCTAGTCAAGTTTTACCTTTTATTGATGAATCTGGTAATGATAAGGATAAAGTGCCAGGAATGGTGGTCGGTATAATTACCAAGGATTTTACTGGAACTTTTGGATTTGGCACTAAAAATATTGAAACAAAACAACAACCTGATGGGGATACGCCATATAGTATTGGTTCAATTACAAAGATTTTTACAAGTTTTATTCTTGCTGATGAAGTTGTTCGTTGAAATCTTCGTTTGAATGAATCGACTGAGACCTTGATTCGATGAAACTTAAAAGAAATACTGCCATGAGTTCTTACTTTTAAAAATCTTGTTACGCATACATCAGGCCTAAAAAGTATGCCAGAAAATCTCACTACCAATCGTGAGAATTGATTGGATTGATATATTTGGTGGTCACCAGCAAGGAATTATAGTCGTTTAGACTTGATGAATTGTTTACTTAACGGAAAATGTATTCCTCAACCAAATAAAATTTGATTCTATTCTTATTCCAATCTATGAATTGCCATCTTGGGAATGACTCTTCAAGATACATTAGGATTTTCATCTTTCGATGAGATGATACAATCAAGGATTACTATTCCCTTAAATATGTGAGATACAGGAGTAGGTACTCCTGATTTTCTTATGAAAATAAATTCTTGATCCATGATTGGTTA
>ERZ1034361.1475-NODE-1475-length-12521-cov-2.645773_pt1 | contig 12521 bp, 32 predicted proteins | sample MGYA00520617_ERZ1034361 | MGnify/ENA primary metagenome ERZ1034361 (study PRJEB33736, sample SAMEA104284507) | Azolla filiculoides | biome: Urban; feature: Water surface; material: Ditch water | place: Netherlands | collected 2015-10-28 | depth 0-0.1 m ... | reverse complement strand
GAAAACAAATCATATCTTCAACTTCTTTAGCACGAACTGTGAAAGCAGTATTTAAGGTTTGTGTATTGTATGTACCATTGAGTAAATCTATAATATATTTATTAATTTGGTCATATAACCAAATAGAGTTAGCAAACATAGGCTCAAAAAATACAGCCCTATTCCCATTTTTTATTACTCTACCATCAATCATATTGTTACAGTAATATGATTGAAACTTATATTCAATATTATCTAACTCAGCTTCTGGAACTCCTATTTTTTTAGAAAAATTAGTTTTTGCGGTACAAATATCAGTTATATTATTATTAAACAAATATCCGTAGCTTTGCCTATTAGTTAGAGGAATTCCAAACATCCATCCATCCTCAGTAGCAATATGTTTAGTAGACTTCCAATTACCAGAATTTTTTACATTATGTACTAAACAATGGTTAGTAGGATTGTTAACTACTGTATATTCTTCATAAGAATTTGGAAAGCCTCTACAATCTATTATATAATCAAATTTATATTTTATATTATTGATTAATAAACTAGCATGATTACCATTATTTTTTATATCTGATACTGTTCCCAGTATTTCTTTAAATTTAGACTTCCATTTATTGTGTAATCGCGGCATAGCGTATGTTTTTAAAGCATATGTATTCATATGTATGGCTACACCAGCATTCAGCAGAGGGTTAATAAATTCTTTAGTACGCCAATCAGTATATAACGTACCTAATTTAATAGTAGCATCTAAATCCCCTGATTCTAATGCTTCGTACATACTAAAACCTAAACCATATTCTATGGCACTAATAAATGAAGGGTTAGTACTTTCGCCAATACCAATAATAGGTATATCAGGATTATGTATAGATACGATCTCCCAGTCATTTTTCAACCAAGTCAATAGATGACATAGACATTGAATGCCAGCACTTCCAGTACCTAACACAGCTATTTTTTTCATAATTATAAGGCAGGCATTTCACCTGCACGGGGCGTTATTTCAGCCCATGTTTGGTTGCGGGGGAAGGATTCGAACCTTCTAAGCGGAGCTTATGAGACTTGCTTCTACCCTGACTCACCGCGATATTTTAGTAACAGTTATTAAAGAGTTTACGTTCACGATAATTCTGCCATACTGCTTCTAGTCGCTGAATATCTTTAAAATCTTTTGGGTCTGCGTCACTAATAAAGTCGTCTAGCGTATAGGGCTTAAATAAGTCCCTAACACGCTGCATTAAATCACTTAGCATCTTTAACAAAACCATACAACTTGTTTGCTTCTTTTAGCACATCTTCAAAAGTGTACATTTTAGGAGCATAAGCTTGCCAATCTTCAGCAACTTTTTTACCTTCTTTTACAAGTTGTTCAAAAGTTTGTTGAGCAAATTCCAAGTTGATTTCTTGTTGTTTTGTCAAGTAGTTTTGAGCCATTTTAAGCATTTCTGCACGGATTTCAAACGGATTCATTTTCAATCCTTTTTGATTTCTTTGTAGTCGTAGCAGTTGTTTTTGCTAATTGGTCAAAGTAATGTTTTGTAATATCAATAGAGTTATCAGCAACCATTTTAGCCCAAGCTGTTTGAGCGTCAATAAATGAGTTAGCTGCTTTATTCAATGTTGGATCAGTAATAACTTTGTTAGTTAAACTGCGTTTAATACTCTGAAAAGAGTCGATGTAATACGAGGGATTCATATAATTTCCTTGTGTTGTGTGTGAAAGTCCAGTATAGTTATAGCCATAGACTGGGTTGGGCAAGAAAGTTTTCTTGGATTTCTTATGCCTGAGTAATTATTCTGACTTACCTAGTCGACCCATGTCGCCTTCGTGTGTTACACCACCAGCAACAGTGATATTCACAGGCATTAGTTCAATGCTACCAGGTGCTTGGTCACCAAGGTCTCGCCCCGTTTTAGGGTCGAGTACTTCAGCATAACCTTCATCATAAGGTACACCAATAGCTGTAGGGGTCATTTCCATAGACTTGATTTTCATATTAAATCTCCAAATTGCGGTTTAACTTGCCGCGTAATTGTTTGTGAGTCTTTTTATGCGCCCCACATTTACGCTTAATCATATGCACAACCATTAAGTTGCGTTGTTTTGGTACTTTTTTCATTATAATCCATTGTTGTGTTTATTGTTTACTGCAACCCCCGCTAAGGGGCAAGGTCTAATTTATATAGTTAATTACGCTATCCTATATAGACACAGGAGTATAGCATAAGCTTATCTAGAAAACTTATACACTTCGTTCCCCAATGTACCATGACTGAACTGGTAACGAGCAATAAACACAGCAATGGATTATGATATCATAACTGCTTGTGTTTTAGTGTAATTTCTGAGTTCTTCACGCTGTAAGTCGTGCAGTAGTAATTCATGTTTGCCGTACCACCAATCCAAATTCACGTCTAATGCTACTTCGTAACATTTTAAACTAGAAACAAACTCTACGCCACCTTCATATCCAGCACGTACAACTTGCATTTCAGGATCGTGTTTTTGTAATTCTTTGATTAAATCTTTTATTTTCATACGTATCTATCTAAATTGTTGCCAACGGCTTTGCTAGGCTGTAGTTCACCAGTTTTAGTGTAAAAATATTGTACATACTCAGCTTTATACTCTTGAGTAATAGGGTCTAATATATTTTTTGTAATAGTTTTCTTATCTAGTGCATAATACTTTTCAATATCTGTACTAATGGCTGTAACAATCATTGTATTGCCTTGTACTCACGAATAGCTTCTGCATCTAAACAAGCGTATACACGAAACGAGTCACGACCAACTCGATCATAAAGATCAAGAGCCATTTTTTCCAATCGTTCTAGTTGCTCAATAGGAATCGTGTCGCAATTAACGTAGCGATTCATAAATGCATCAATTAAAAACTCTTTTGTATACCCAGCCATATTTCCTCCAAAGTAGTCTATATTATACTACAAAAAGCAATATAAATCAAGTCTAAATTAATAGGAGGTTTTGCCACCAAATGCGCGAACCCAGTCAACTTGCCGTTCAAATTCTATAATAAGATCAGACTCATTGAAGTTGTATATGTCAGGTATATCTAAAACTAGTGATCTCATTGTTAGCAAATTGTGTAACATTTGATGATCTTTGAATAGTTCTAAAGATTCATGATAGTTTTCTTCGTTAACAAACACAATTTTTTCAGCCCACATAATTAGATTGGCACTGATTGGAATTAACGCATAATCAACGGCACTACCGCAACTGCGAGCATTTAATCCCTTACGAATTGCTAGTGCAGCACCTGTTGGGCTACGCAATAACCCAGCACTGCACACAAAAAGCCAGCGAGGAGCACTGCCTTGACTATGATTATTATAAGGAGCTGTTGTTTTAAAGATTTCAGCATTTTTAGTGCCTGTTTCAAACCTGTTCATATAGTGCCTGTGATGCTAAGTTTTTTTGTTTTGATTCGCACATAATATCAGCGTGAGGCAAAAACGATAGTGCCCACTTGTTTACTTCACGATTCCAATAGTAATCGCTATGAGCACGCAGTTTAGCGCTTGTAAATTTCATTGACTTTAGTTGCTGCAAGTCTGGTCGCACATAAGGGTCATGATCTACTAATACATCTTCGCGTGACACACTATAGTGAATAGTAGGTCTAACACCGCGCCAGCTATCAACAACACGTTTAAAGCGAGGGTCGCACGGAGTAATGTATTCGCCACTATGAATCCAGTGATGGTGAATGTCTAATACTAAGGCACAGTGGTCTACTAGTTCTAGACTTGCATCAAGACCCCAGGTAAACTCTGCGTTTTCAATGGTCAAACAATTACGTGCTTCGGGGCTAAGGCGTTTTAGTGCACGCTTGATGCCGTCAGGACCTTGTTTGCCACCAATGTGTACATTGCATTTGAAGTCTTGAAATTGTTTGCCATAGCCCATGTAGCGAATAAGATCGCAGTGATACTCAAACTCAGTAATTGAATTTTCAATGACTTGATCTTGTTCACTAGCAAGCACACAAAACTGACCTGGGTGAAAGCTGAGTTTAATATCATGTTCACGAGCAAAGTCACCACACATACCAAGATGTGCTTCAAGTTTTGCAACTACATCAGATTCAAAGTAAAAGGGCATATAGTCTTCGTATGTGTATGCAGGAAGCAAGTCACTGGTAATACGAAACATACGCTGTCCATGTGGCTGTTTAGCAACCCACTTTAGTTGTCGGTATAGTGCATTAACATTATGGTCAAGCAAACCCCACAGCTTTGAACGAGCAGCATCTTCGGTCTGTCGTTTTAGATAGCTGATAGTAGTAGATTTAGTATTTAAATCTGGATGGGCTTTATCTGGTTCACTTTGGATTTTGCAAGCAAAGCCAATGCGTTTGATATTTTGATTGAACATAATGTGTGGTATTTGTGCGTTAATTGTTTATTATACTTTATTTAAGCTGTTTTGTCAAGACTATAATCCAGTTAGCCTTACGCAAACGGGGCACACAGGATTTTCGTCTAAATCTAGTACTAACTGTTGAGACCAGATATTACAGTGTGAGCATTGATCAATTACTGACATTAGTATATGGTCTTCTATATCGTCAACGTCTATGTTTAGCTCGTGACAAGTTTGTGTAAGAGACTTGCGTGTTTTATTTAGTATTTTAGCAAGTCTTTTATAATTAGGGCTTATATCGATCATCTAGCTCTTTATGAGTCTTCTCAAATTCGAGCAAGAACATAATGCAACAAGCTGCGTGAGCTAAGTGCGATAGTCCAGACTCGGGGTCTTTGTCTTCACCAGCGTTAAACGCTGTAATATGCCGCATTGCTGCGGCTAAGGGTCTGCTCCACACAAAGCCTTTACGCCAGTTGTGTGCTGCATATTTATCTGCACCAAAAGCAAGTACTGCCGCAGTTTGATTCATTGCTTCAGTACTAAGCAGATGTAGTGGTAATTTATCATCATCAAACTTTAGTGCTGAGCCTGTAGGCATTTCGCCTACAACTGTTTTTAATTCTATTTGTTCTTTGGCATGTACATACATTGTATCACCTGTATCAGGATCAGTAAGGGCAAGTATTTCGTCTTGTTTTGGCATAATAGGAGTAGGTGGGGCTATAAATTGAAAAGTCATGATTCAAAATCTTTTTTAACTTTAGGCATAAATAATCGGGGAACAGTCTTCTTTTTCTTTAATTGTTTTAGCAGTTCTGGATTTATTTCACTTTTCAATGAAGCAATACCGCGCTGACGACAATGTTGTTCGTATACTGGCAATAACACATCTAAGATCAGTGCTTCTAGTTCTGCTGTATAATTTGGTTGAGTTGACATTAAATTTCTCCGAATCTGTCTATTATAACACCGTGGCAAATATTTTTCAAGAGTATTTCATTTGTTGGTTGGCGCAGACCTTAAAAACACACTTGATCGATGCTTGGTCTTGTGATATAATTGAAAGTTCATTCACACAAACTATAAGCATGAGCTACGATATATTAATTAACAGCTTGGTTAATGGCGAAAGTGTTACAGTAAATAAACCCGACGGCACTACATACACAGAACCCAGGCCGCCAAACCGCACAGCACTAGCAGCAGCTAACCAAAGAACGCAATGAAATGTGGGAACTTTTAAATAAAGTTCAAGACATAAATAATAGATTAAATGATGAACTTAAATCTTTACAGTCAGTTAAAACTAGCGAGTGAACTTAGTGAGGCAGTTGATACCCATCATGCTACTCACTTAGAGTCAAGATCGCTTGATGCTATTTTAGACCTTATTAGCATTATCCGACAATTACAGGGAGATAATGATGAAACTAACAAAAAAGCAAACACTAATATCAATTATAGTGGCGACTTTTATAGCTCTACCCTTGGGTATGTCAGAAAGAGCGATTAATACTGCATATAAAACAGTAAAAGCCACTAATGCTGAATTATTGTGTTTAGCTAAAAATATTTACTATGAGGCTCGTGGAGAGCCTATGCATGGTAAAATAGCCGTTGCACAAGTTACCTTAAATCGTGTAACTCATCGCACCGAATTTCAATCAAGTATATGTGGAGTCGTATATGCAAAGAATCAATTTAGCTGGACTATGGAACGGCATCGTGAACCTCGTGGGGAAGCTTGGCGAGAAGCTCAAGCGCTTGCTAAAGCGGTCGTCGTAGGCACGGCACATTTACCAGATTTCAAAGCTTTATACTTTCATAATCTAACAGTAAAACCGCAATGGAATCGTACTAAAGAATTAGTTGCCAGAATAGGTAATCATATCTTCTATGCTTAACCAAAAGGGCAGACAGGCTAAATATTTTTGGCTTGCTGCCCTTTTTCTTTTCTGTTATAATATAGGCTTAACAGAGAAATTTTATGAAAATCAGACTACTATCAGACTTACACACAGAATTCCGACTACCTTACAAAACTGCTGATTTTGCAGAGTATCGTGGTGAAGATGTGCTTGTGTTAGCAGGTGACATTGCGTCAGGTAGTTCAAACACAATGGATGTGATCGAGTTCTTTTTAGACCAAGGTTTTCCTGATGTTGTTTATGTGCCTGGTAACCACGAATATTATGGTACTACTATCGAAGACTTTAACGCCAAAATGTTTGACAAATGTTTGCAACATGAAGGTGCCCACTTCTTAAACAAAAGCAACATTACCATTGATGGTGTGTTGTTTGTAGGTGCTACACTTTGGACTAATTTTAGTGATAATCCTATAGTACAAAGCTACTGCGGTCGTGCAATCAATGATTTTCGGCAGATAAAAAACTTCAAAACTCGTGATGCTTATGACTTGTACTACAAGCACCTAGAATATATTAAACATCATTACGAAAAGCGTGTTGGTCAACGAGTAGTTGTTGTCACACACTTTTTACCAGCCCGTGAGTGTATTGCACCACAGTGGCGTGGCAGTGATTTGCTCAACGATTACTTTGCTAACGATTTAGGGTCAATGATTGCTGATATGCAAAACACCACTTGGTTGTTTGGACATACACACGATGCAATGGACTTTGAGCTTGGCAATACTCGCCTAGTGTGTAATCCACACGGATACTACGGCTCTAGTGAACCAGGCAATAACGGATTTGATCCATTTAAAACTATTATAGTATGATAAACGAACATATTGCTAAACAAAGAAGCCAATGGTTACTTACAGCAATGCTTGGTAAAAATCTTGTAGATCATTGGTGGAGTACTCCAAACAAGGCGTTTGATATGCGTACACCTGCTGGAATGTGGGTAGAAGACTATGTCAAAGTATATAATTATTTAATGAGCAGGGCGTCTGAATGAAATTAAAATACTCAGAAATACGCGAAACTTGTAAGCTTGTAGAGTACAACCTAAAGCTTGCTGGCAAAGGCAAACTTTGGGTCGAGGTTTACAGGGACTCAGAATATGAATATCGAGCATTGTTCCCAGACCTAGACGACTGGAGTTCAATGCCAATGACAATTTTAACACACAAATTACATGAAACACAAACTAATCTCAGCTAAAGTTATTGCAGACTCGGAATCGCCAGAAGGCATTCGTATGACTACTATGGAGATTGAGTATCCTCGCTTTATCCTAGCAGAACTCAACACACATCGTATGTTGTCAAAGAACAGTGCATCTAGTCGCGCTATTCCTGTAAAAGCAATGCACGAATTTATCAAAGATAATCCTGCTACTCCAGTTAGCTGGGGCAAGAATCAGCCAGGCATGAAAGCCAAAGAAGAACTGATTGGAGTTGACTTAGCAGAAGCTCATCGCCTTTGGAATCGAGCTAAAGAAGATGCACTGCACTGGTCTTGGGCAATGGCTGAACACTTGGGTTTGCACAAGCAAATTGCTAACCGCATCACAGAGCCTTGGATGACAATGAAAACTGTTATTAGTGGAACTGAGTGGCGAAACTTTTTTCACCTGCGCAACCATGCTGATGCACAGCCTGAAATCAAGGCACTAGCAGAAGCAATGACAGTGGCTTATACAACACACTTGCCAGTTCTGTTAGCGCCAGGCGAGTGGCATCTTCCTTATATTACAATTGCACGATATGTACCTACTGATGAACTACAGTATTTTGACGAAAACTTTAACAGACTCAGCTTGGAGGATGCTAAGATCATTAGTGCTAGTTGTTGCGCTCAAGTTAGTTATCGTAAAAACGATCCTACATTTGAAAAAGCATTTAAAATCTGGGAACAGTTAATTGAGAATGATCCTGTTCATGCCAGTCCAATCGAGCATCAAGCTACACCCATGGACGTTGATTCAATGTGCAGGTTTGAGCCTGAAACATGGCAGCCAGGTGTCAGTCATGTGAGTGCTAATAGTGATTTGTGGAGTGGCAACCTGCGTGGCTGGATTCAGCATCGCAAACTTATTGAAAAGGAAGCTGTATGGTAATCTACGAAACTTTTGAACACTGGTTTGATGAGATAGAGAATTACGGTTTTAGGTCAGAAAGATTCTTTCAACACTTAGAAGCTATTATTGACGATGAGCCTAGACGTACTGAGTTTATTACAAACTGGATGCGTGCAGCTTTTGAAGCAGGAAGGAATCCTGCAGATAGATATGTATGAACAAGCAAACGCTAGATAAGTTGGCCTTTTCTGCTCGAGTTTATAACGAGTTACGGCTGCATACCGACTTCCAAGAAGATGAAGTATTAAAATTTGTAGAATGGTTGCACAAAATATATGGTATGCAATATACAAAACCCAACCCCACACACGAAAACACTCCAGAAGTTAAACAACATTTGAGGACACTAGCCCGTGAAAGAAGTTAAAAGTGCTGAATACAATGCTCCACGCCAGAGTTGGATTGTTGAAGTTCAAGAAGATGATGAAGGCTATTTTATTCAGTTTACGGATGAGATGTTGCATACTACTGGTTGGAAAGTTGGTGACGAATTGCTTTGGGAACCAAAAGCAGGTAATGCTTGGACATTAAGGAAAAAACCATGAATGTTATACTCTACACAGAAGACTTCGAACCAATTATTCCAATAGACCTTCCACTATGGTTGTTAGAGCGACTTGAAAATGAAGGAGCTATTCGTGTAGCGGTTAACAAACCTGTAGGTTTTAAAGGCGAAAAAATTCCTGTTGGAACTGTTGGTAATGAGAATATGCCTACAGTTCGTATCCGCTATGAAAAACTCCGTTGGCATGACGGCTCACTAAAAACTATTTTAGTTACGCCAGACGAAGAGCTTGCTCTTTCACTAACACCTGAGTGGCTGCCTGGTCAGCGTGCCCCTATTCAACTATACTTGCAAACAGTACGTAGGATGCACGACGAACTAATCAAACAAATTCGCAAAAATCAGAGTTGACTCAGACATTAAATCAAAGTATAATTATATTATTGATTTAGGAGAAAACTATGTTTTATTGTGTACAATGTTCCGCAGATGTAAACCCACTTCGCTGGCGTTTGGGCAGGCATACCTGCTTGCCGTGCGGTGAGCGTGCTGCACGTGACCACAAGCATACAATTGTGCCTATGCCTAAATCTAACTATATTGTAGTTACTGACAAGTCACTACTCCTAAACTTAAACTCATCACACAAAGGTGGCAGATAATATGAATACACGATATCAAGAACTTGCTCGAGAAGCAGGATTGTTAGTGTATAATCCTGATAAGATGCCTACAAAGCTAAGCGTTTTTGCTGAATTACTTATCCGTGAGTGCGCTAGAGTTGCTGATACTGCTGATGAAAACAAATGCGAGTGGATCGGCGGAAATATTTTAACACACTTTGGAGTCTCACAATGAACATTGACCGCGAATTTATTAAATGGTTTTATGAAGAAGCATACCCAGAGCTTGGCAGCAATCGTCGTCAAGTGCATGGTATGACACACGGCACACAAAACATCAATGTAATTGACTACTGGATGCGTGAAGCCTTCAAAGCAGGTGCTGAATCAGTACAAAAGGATAATTTGGAACGTTGGTCAGGAACTACTCGTCAAGACCCGCGGTATCAATCGGAGAGTTTAACATGAAAGTCGTAATCGGACCATACACTACTTGGATTGGGCCATATCAAATTGCAGACGCCCTCTGCTGGTGGGTTCCAAAAATCAAAGATCCAATGGATATCCTTGCACGCAAACCTGACTGGGTTCATAACTTTGGCACTTGGTTATCGGAAGATAAAAATGGGGATGATAGTTGGTTGACCAAAGCCTGTCAGTGGGTTGAGTCAAAACGCAAACGCCAAATCTATGTTCGTATTGACAAATATGACTCTTGGTCAGCAGATCACACTATTGCACTTATTGCAGTTCCACTGTTAAAACAACTGCAGATTTCAAAGCACGGAGCACCCTTTGTAGATGACGAAGATGTGCCAGAAGGATTGAATCTTCGCAGCTATGAAACTGACCAGATCAAAGCCAATGAGTGGGATACTGATCCAAATCACTTCCGTCGTTGGGACTGGGTATTGGGCGAGATTATTTGGGCATTAGAACAAAAAACATCAGACACAGCAGACAACAATTTTTATTCTAGGCTTGACCCTGAACTCAAGTCCAAAGATTTTGAAGAACAAATGGCTAACATTGTAGTTGACTATACAGGATTGGAAGCTTGGCAAGCCCGTAAGACCCGTGGCTACAAGCTATTTGGTAAATATTTTGAAAATTTATGGGATTAAATATGACAGTAGAATTTGCATTAGCAATCGTTGTGGGAGCAGCTTTTGCTTGTTACCTAGTATGGAAGTGGCAAGAAGCCGCAGTAGATAATATGGCTGACCCGCCCTATCAAGAGCCAGTTAAACCAAAAGCTGATATGGTAGAGCAATGGGTAGAAGCAACTAAACAGGCAGAAGATAAACTAGAACCAACACCACTAAATCCAACGGCAGCTTGGCCTTTTCCTAGTGGACCTAAACCATGATGTCAAGTTTATTACAACAGATCAAAATGGCTAAACCTGATCCAAACAAACCTATTACACACATCAATCCACCTACTGTGGTTCCAGATCGTGTAATGCCTCACAAGCCAGGGTATAACGACACAGTTGTAGTACCCGAAACTGAGGCTAATCCTGATAAACCCAAGAAGCCTAAAAAGCCTCGCAAGTAACCCCAAGGGGACTCACGCTAAAAATAATTAGCTTGAGTCCCCTTTTGTTTTGTGTTATAATATTGTTTACAAAAGGATAACTATGATTGACAAAATTTTAAACAATTTGGATTATGTATTCGGGGCAGCATTAATTGTATTAATCGCACTTGTTGGCTACGGCTTAGGGTCAGAGTCACGCACAAACAAATTATGTAAACAGCTTGGCGGTGTTTATGTACAAACTTGGAGCGATGGTTACACCTGCATTCAGGCTACGGAGATTACACTAAAATGAACACTAGACTTCAGGAACTTGCTGAACAAGCTGAGAAGTATGCAGACGATTGGTTTAGAGGCGAGCCTACTTGGTCTGAGGCATTTGAGTCAAAGTTTGCAGAACTAATAGTACAGGAATGTATTAACAAGATTGAAAATGAAGCAGCTCAATATGCCGAGCCAGTATGGGCTTTTGAATTGATTAATGACATTAAAGAACACTTTGGAGTATAACATGAAAACAAACTTTGACCGTTGGTGGGATAGTGACTATGATGATGTTAGCAATCCTTACAAAAAAGACACTCCAGCTTACTGGGCATGGGCAGGCTGGCAAGCTTACGACGAACAGCCCCTTGATGTTATTCACACCCCAAAACCCGAACGCACAGAAACAATTGAACTTGAGTTAACAGATCAAGAACTCTTAGTGCTTTTTAAGCTGGCACACGAGCGTGATGTAACATTCAACGACTTTGTTGAAATTGTATTAACAGAATATTTAGAAAGGGTACAGAATGATCCGCTATTCAACAAACTGGATGGGTCCAGTGAGCCTGGACTGGTACAGACAACGTGGCCTTACCCAAGTTGAGCATAAAACAGCAACTGAAGACTCAATGCTGTACAACCACAGCGAATCTTATACATCAGAAACAATTACCACATACTACAGCTGTGGTCGCATAGATGTGCATGGCGTACCTGATGAGCCTTATGGTGACGAGATCGGTGTGCCGCCTATGTTGACCAGTGACTGGCACGCATTTGGCAACTGGCTTGATGATGTACAAACCATGAGCGTATGGACGCTCAAAGACTTGGTGGAGGCATATGAACATCAAACGAACACAAAAATAACTTGGAGCGCAACATGAGCTTGGATGTATACTTACAAGAAATTAGACCTGTAGAAATTTACTGGTCTGGTATCACACATAATTTGGGCAAGATGGCTGATAATGTACTAGTAAGTGAGGAACCACTACTAACACTCTATGATGTCTTATGGCGACCTGATGAGCATGACTTCTACTATGCTAACGAGATCTCAGAACACTTGGACGTAGGACTGAAGGTCTTACTTTCAGACCCACACTTTTACAGAACTTTCAATCCCAAAAACGGCTGGG
>ERZ1034361.1474-NODE-1474-length-12541-cov-4.825738_pt1 | contig 12541 bp, 14 predicted proteins | sample MGYA00520617_ERZ1034361 | MGnify/ENA primary metagenome ERZ1034361 (study PRJEB33736, sample SAMEA104284507) | Azolla filiculoides | biome: Urban; feature: Water surface; material: Ditch water | place: Netherlands | collected 2015-10-28 | depth 0-0.1 m ... | reverse complement strand
ATTTTGAAGATTTTATTAGAAAAAAAGAGGTTTTTTCACAGCCTGACGTTCCGGCGCTTGGCGAGGTTGCGAACTTCGGAACTGATTATTTTCTGTTAAAGATAAAATTTCTTGCGAAATGTAAACGTGAATTTACTACAAAATTCGCAATCTTGCCAAACGGCTGTTGTGCGTAGTTTTTATTTTCTCCCAACAAATGTCCATTGATTATTTACTTTTTTAATTAAAAGTGCACCATTAAAACCGCTCATTGTTCCACTTTCGTAACCAACTAAATATTCTACTACAACAATTCCATTTTCTCTTTTTTCATCAAAACAAACCCGAGAAAATTTTAAAATTTTATACTCTTCATCTGCTGAAACTTTAATTTGTGATTTTTCAAATTGTCGATAAGGCTTAATAAGTTTTATTTTAGATTTATTGATTTCAGAATATTTTAGATTTTTGAAAGTTTTAGAATCTCTAATACTGTAAAATTTAATTGAATCTGAAGCACTGAAGCTATTATCTTTAAACATCCATTCATTATCTTCTTTTATTTGCGAAATCGGAAGTAAAGCGTCAGATAGATAAACTTTTATATTTAGTGAGTCGATATTTGGTTTTACGACAATTTGATCGTCACTAAATTTTGGAGGATTTAAAATTTTGTCTAGATCATTTCTCTTGAGATAATCATTTGTAATATCTTCAATTGCCTTAAACTCTTCAGCTTCATAAGAATCATTGCAACTAATAATGATGATAGAAAAGAATATTAAAAGGAGTTTATTTTTCATTTTACAATTCGGTTTTGTTTGGTTCGTAAAATTACGCACAACGTTCCGCCGCTTCTCGTCAGTTGCGAAGTTCGGAACTTTATATTTTCTGTTAAAGATAAAAATTCTTGCGAAACGTGAACGTGAACTTACCACAAAATTCGCAATTGCGAGAAACGGCTGTTGTGCGACGTAATTAATCCTCAAACTTTGCAAGTAAATCTTGAGTCAACTTCTTTTTCGGAATATTATAAAGTGATACTTTTTCTCCAGTTATACTCTCAATCGTAACATATTTTTGTCCAAGCAATCTGATTTTATAAGGTCTAAATGAATATTTCCATTCTGGCTCAAATTTAAAAGTTACATTATCTGATGTTGGATTATAGTTTGTTCCATTATATTTATATTCTGCCTTGATGATTGTTAATGAATCCATTTCTGTGAACATAAAAAGTAAATTAGGTACTGGAACGCTGAATTGTAAAATCTTTGACAATTGTAAAACCTCAATAACCTCATAATTTTGGTAGCTTAAAATATGATAGATTCCATTCTCAAAATAATAATCGAAAAACTCAGTTGATATGAGTTCTGGAACATCTTTTGGTCGATATATTTTATTGAGAAGAATAGTTTCTACTAGTTGTGAGTTTTTTAAATTATACCAATTTATAAGCTTGTCTTTAGCTTTATCAATTGATTTTAAATTTAGAATTACATTTTCAACAAGATTTAAAGTTTTTGCTATATCTCTTTCTTTACTCGGAATAAAAATATTCAAGCTTTTTTGTTGATTTTCGTCATTTCCAAAGTAAGCACGAAATTTAGAATCACTGTCTGGTCTGAGCCACAGATCAATACTCTCTTTATAATTGAGTTCTTTGAGAAGTAACTCAACATATTTTGCTGTTATTATATTTTGGTTTACCTCTTCTGTATAAAAAGGAGTTACAGAAATTAAGTTTACATTTCCGTATGTTTTTTGGAAGATTACATCTTTATGCGCACTTGCTATTCCAAATGAAAGTAGAAGTAATATATTCAGAAGTTTTCTCATTTATGCAGGGTTCAAATTATGTCGCACAACGTTTTGCAGCTACCCGAAGGGCGGGACTTTTACTACAAAACTTGATTTGAAAAACTGAAGTTCCATTAACCACAAAACTGTCTTTGGAACACGAAACCCCGCCTTTTGGGTAGGTGCTGTTAGGCACAGGTTTTATTTCCGTCTGAATAACCATATTGTCTCTTTTTTCTGTCCACAAACAATGTCGATTTGATATTGTCCAAAACCAGGTGTATAAATCTTCTTCTCCACATAAAACTCAAACTCTGTCTTGTCAGCAAGGTAGTTATATTTCACCTTTGTTTTTTGGGGTTTAGATTTTTTCAGGTTAGGGTTGGTCGTTTTTAAGGTTGGAACGATTTCAATTGTCTGTTGTTTGCTGTGATCATCAATTTTCTCAATGAAGTTCAAGTCGTCAAAATAGTCAACGGAAGCAGATTCGTTTGCTTTTGCTATCTGTCCTTTTACGGTAATTCCAATTAATGATTCGCCCTTAAAAAGATTTAAAGTCGTGTCGATTTTAATAATTTCAATTACGGCAACCTGAACTCTCTTGTCAACATTATAAATTGTCTGAGTTTGAGTTTTTAAATCACTTTTAGGTTTTCTTGTCTTGGTTTGAATAAAGCAACCTGTCAAGAACGCTAAAATTAAAAGGGTCAATATGTGTCTTATTGTTGTCGTCATAAACTTGTGCCTAACTACTATATACACGCATAAAACCACCTCTTTTTGTTCTAAATTGGCATGTTATACGCATGTTTTTAGTTGTTTTTGTGCGTGTTATTTTATTTGTTTTACAAATTTAAAAATATTTCTTACATATCAAAAGGGTTGATAATCTTTTTTAAAGAAGTACTTGTTACGTGAGTATAAATCATAGTTGTCTTTGGGCTACTATGCCCTAATAAATCTTGGATGTAGCGCAAATCGGTACCATTTTCTAGCAAATGTGTGGCAAAACTATGCCGAAGCGTATGGAGGCTAATAGGTCTGGTTATTCCCGCTTTTTTTGCTGATTGCTGTAGTACAGATTGTGCGCTTCTGCTACTGTATTGCTCTCCATATTGTCCTTCAAACAAAAATATTTTTGGTTTATAAACGACATAGTACTCCCGCAACAATCCTAACACTTTTGTAGATAATAAGGTATATCGGTCTTTTTTTCCTTTGGCATTTTTAATATGAATTAGCATTCTTTGGCTATCAATGTCAATGATTTTCATATTTATAGCTTCACTGATTCGGAGTCCAGAGGAATAAATCAAAGCCAATAAGGTTTTGTGTTTTAGGTTAGTTGTCAAATCAATAAGCTTAAAAGTTTCTTCTTTGCTCAAAACATTAGGTAATGTTTTTGCATTTTTTGGACGATGAATTTTGTCCACAATCATTTTGGTATTCTGAATGGTTTGAAAGAATAACTTAATAGCGTTGACAATTTGATTTTGATAGGAAGCCGAAAGATTATTTTTCAAAATGTACTCGTTGTTGTAAACAATCACATCTTCATTGGTTATTTCTGTAAGGGCTTTTTTTCTAAAAAAAACCAAGAACGATTTCAGAGCTTCGCTATATGTAGCAATAGTGCTTTCGCTGTAGCGTTTGGAGCGCAGTATTTGCTTGAACTTTTTGAGGTTTTCTATTCCTTCTTGCGAAGGAAGGTTATGTGATTCTGGCGTAATTTTAAATCGAATTCTGTTTTCCTCAGTATCAGGCAAATGCCAAACCCCCAAAGTTTGACTCCATCGAGAACCATCGAGTTTCTTTATTCTCACAATGAGTTCAGCATTTTTTTCGAAATAAACGGCTATTCTATTTTCTTTTCGGTGCTTGATAATTTTGGCTTTCCAGATCATAACTATTGCTTTTGTTGAGCTAAAATAAGAAATTATTTTTGTTTGTTGAAAATCAATGGATTGATATAGGAATGAATGTGTTCCAAGTTTCTTTTGGGTTCTGTCAGTAGTTGTTTTTAGGAGTATCCTGATGATGTTTTAAAAACATATATATCTTTTATTTAATAGCTATATATGTTTTAATCAATTTTTATACATCTTTTGTAAAAAAGATATAGGGTAATTGAAAATACTATCATTCACTTTTTATAACTTTGTCATTATGAAATAATTTAATCCACCTGACCCATTTATTTTTATGGCTATATCTTTCAAAATGGTGCCCAAGAAAAACACTTTGGCATTACCGCCCGAAACCAAATATTATCCTTGTGCCATTCACCAGGACGAGGATGACTTAGACAGCCTGTCGGATATCGTGGCTTCGCAATCCAGCTTCAGCAAGGCCGATTGTTATGGGGTTATTATCGGCTTGACCAAAGCCATAGGCGATTCCTTGTCAGAGGGGCGCATTGTGAGAATAGACAATCTGGGCACATTTCAAATTACCTTGAAAGGGTTGCCCGCCGATTCTCCTGACGATTTAGGCAAAGCAAACATCAAAGAGGCCAACATTGTTTACAAACCCTCTCGAAAGTTGAAACAAACCCTCAAGCAATTGACTTATAAAAGAATTCGTTGATTCGTGGCTATTTTTGTGCGTGGCGTACCAGCCTATAAATAAAAATGCTAAACTTTGCCAAAAACTTTGCGACCTTTGCAGTAAAATAAAACGAAATGAGCGTAACAAAAATTGGATAAAAAGACGAATATTGCTATGCGACTCGAGCTTTAGCGAACAGGTGGAGCAATTCCATTTGACCGAATGAAAACAATAAAAAACAACAAATGAAAATAAACCTAAAAAACGGAATCGACAAGCTCCTTTTCGGGATGAAACAAAACGATGTGATTGCTCTTTACGGCAAACCCAACCGCAATTATAAAGACGAAGACGACAACGTGATTTTTGCTTACAATGCCCTAAAAATGCGTTTGACTTTCTATCAAGAAGAAGATTTAAAACTTGGCTATATCGTAGCTTCGAGTGCAGACTTAGAATTGTTTGGGAATACAATTATTGGTAAAAAAATCACCGAAGTCAAAAAAGAATTGGCCGCCAAAGGCATTATCAAATACAATCAAGAGGATTTCGATACGTTCGAAAATTATTTCAACGAAGACAATTGGTTTATCTTGCAAACCGAATTTGACGAAGTGGTGAAATTTGAAATTGGCGCCATCATCAATGCCAAAGACGAATTTGATTGGAAATTTAAGAAATAACCGTAGAGACGCAATGCAGTCTCTATAAACAAACCCCGACCATTTTCACGGTCGGGGTTTGTTGTATTATTAAACCACAAAAAAGGGTTTATGGTTTTGGATTGGTTTTAATTTCGTTCATTTCAATTTCAAAAATAAGGGTTGCGTTTGGCGGAATAACACCACCAGCTCCAGCTTCGCCATAAGCTAATTTCGATGGAATGAAGATCAAAGCTTTATCACCAAAAGAAAGCAGGTTTAATCCTTCTAGAAATCCAGGAATCATTCCTTGTTTGCCAATTTCAAACGGAAAGGCATTGTATCCGCCTTGAGAGGCTCTGTTAGGATCATATTTTCCATACATTTTGGCCACTTCTTCATAATTGCTGTCAAACAAGTTCCCATCTTCAAAATAACCTGCATAGTTAATGTTGACCGAAGTTCCGTTGGCCGGTTTTACTCCTGTTCCTTTTTGGGTTATTTTATAAATCAACCCAGATTCTGTTGTAGTTCCAGTAGTTTTTTCATTGGCAAAATAGGCTGCTTTTGCTTTAATTACACTACCGTATTTTACTTCATATTCTTTTTTGGCTAATGCCTCGGCTTCAGCTTGTTTTTTCTTATTTTCAGCATCAATCAAAGCTTGTTTTTTGGCATCTTCATCTTTATTCAAAAAGTAGGTTGAGAATACTTTTGGAGCGTCAAATGCTTTGGCAGCAGTTCCTTTTCGGGCAATGGTTACTTTTAGAATCAGATCATTTTGAGCAATCGCATTGACTACATTTTGTCCTTGAATTACGTAGCCAAAAATAGTGTGTTTGCCAGTTAACCAAGGGGTGTCTTTGTGTGTAATAAAGAATTGGCTACCATTAGTAGCAGGACCAGAATTGGCCATAGCCAGTATGCCTGCTTTGTCAAATTTAGCATCGGTGATTTCATCTTTAAATGAATAGCCTGGATCGCCAGAACCTGTTCCTAGAGGATCGCCACCTTGAATCATAAAATCAGCGATTACACGGTGAAATTTTAGTCCGTCATAAAAAGGTTTTCCTTTTAGTTTTGCGTCGGTTACAAAGGTGTTTGTACCTTCGGCAAGCGAAATAAAATTCGCTACTGTAACGGGTGTTTTTTTGTATTCTAATTGCAAAACGATATTTCCTTTGCTGGTAGCAATAGTGGCAAAAATTCCTTCGGCAACTGCTGGTGAAGTTGCTTTGGGTGCAGTTTTGGTGGTTGCAGTAGGTTTTTTAGCTGCTGTAACTGGTTTCTTGGCGGTTTGTGCCTGAAGATTTACTATTCCTAAAAACAATAGGACTAAAATTTTAGATTTCATTTTTAATAATTTAATGTTCGTTTTTCGTAATTCTAACTTGTAATTATATTTTTTCTAACAATTCAATTTCGAAAATAATATTGGCATTGGGCGGAATAACTCCATTAGCTCCTGCCTCGCCATAGCCCAATTTTGATGGGATAAAAAGTGTGGCTTTGTCGCCAAAAGACAATTGCTCAATTCCTTCAATAAATCCCGGAATCAAACCGTCTTTTTTGCCATATTGAAAAGGGATGGGTTGATAACCATTTTGAGCACCACGGTTTGGGTCATATTTTCCGTAGATTTTTGTAATGGCTTCAATGCTGGAATCAAAAAGGCTTCCGTTTTCAAGATAACCCGCATAGTGAATGTAAACAGTGGCTCCCGCTTTTGGTTTTTTGCCTCCCGCTTTTTTGGTGATGGTATAGGCTAAACCCGTTGGTGTGGTGATAGCTTTGGCTTTCAAGGCTTCAAATAAAGTGGTTTTTTGGTCAAAAACAGCTTTGTATTTTGCGTTTTCGGCTGCTTCTATCGCCAATTTATTTTTTTGGTTTTCGGCTTCTACGGTATAATAATCTCTGAATACTTTTATGGCATCAAATTTTTTGGCCGCTTCACCATTTCTAATGATGGTAACTTTGTCCATATAATCGCCTTGTACTATTTTGTTCACTACATCCATTCCGTTTTCGACAACTTGACCAAAAATGGTGTGTTTGCCTTCTAGCCAAGGTGTTTCTAAATGCGTGATAAAAAACTGACTGCTATTGGTTGCTGGACCATTATTGGCCATAGCCAAAACGCCTCCTTTGTCAAATTTCAAATCGGTAATTTCGTCTTTAAATCTATAGCCAGCATCCCCAGAACCGGTTCCTAATGGATCGCCACCTTGAATCATAAATTCGGGAATGACACGGTGAAATTTCAATCCATCATAAAAAGGTCGGTTTTTCAAATTTTCGTTGGTAATGAATTCATTTTTCCCTTCGGCCAATGTCACAAAATTGGCCACTGTGATGGGGGCTTTTTCATAATTCAATTGTACGATGATAGTTCCTTTATTGGTTTCGATTTGAGCATACAATCCGTCTGGAAGATTGTTTTTAGCCTCTTTGCAAGAAAATAAAGTAACAAAAACTAGAAAGGCAAATGCGTATAGAATGCTTTTTTTCATATGAATTTTAAATTTGTTTTTATTGATGTCTTAAAATTAATTGGTTAAACTGTCTTTGATTTTATTTACAGATTTTGTTCGATTTACCGTCTCTTGATTTGGAGTTGGGTTTGAAGCGTTGGTTGCTCTGAGTTGAATTTCTTTTTTGAAAGCTTCTTCAGATATAAAATTGTGTAAACTAACGGTGCAAAGCAAGGGTTGATTAGTTCCTATTTTCTTAGTATCGCCGTGGTATCCATAAGCAATATGGGATGGAAACAGAAAAGTTATTTTTTCGTTTTTATGCATGATTTTAATTCCTTCTCGAACGCCTGTCATAATGTTTTGTTTATCGACAGCATAGGTTTGTGGTTTTAATTCTACTTCCGAATAAATTATTCGACCCTGTAAATCTTTGATTTCATAATCAAAAAAGGCAACATCTCCTTTTTTGGGAGTTAAGGTGTCAATTGTATTAGCCGTTATGTAGGTGTACCAATATCCTTTGGTCGAAGCCAAGTATTTTATTTTGGGATTGCTTTTTATTAGAGAGTCTATTCGACCTTCTTCGCTAGCAATGAGCTTTTTGTTTCTTTCGGCCGATTTTTTCATAAATGATCCCGAAGCTTGCGAAACAGGTTTTCTTGCTTCTTGACTTTGCTTGCAGCTAGTTATAAAAAGAGTTGCCCAAAATGCCAATACAATAAGTTTGCGATAGTTCATAATGCGTTATATTATTAGTTTACTTACCAAATCTTCAAATTTTTGTACGGTTTCTTGCATCGAAGTTTCTGATTTTCCTCCAGCTGCATTGCGATGTCCACCGCCATTAAAATGTTCTCTTGCAAAAAGATTGACATCAAAATCGCCTTGGGAACGTAATGAAATTTTGATAATTTTTTCTTCGGTATTTTCGATAAAAATAGCGGTAAAAACAATTCCTTTGACACTCAAACCATAATTAACAATACCTTCGGTATCGCCTTTTATGTGGTTGAATTGGTCTAATTCTGCTTGCGTTAGCGTGGTATAAGTAGTTTTATGCTCCGGAAAAATTTTCATATTTTGGAGTGCTCTGCCTAACAATTGCAATCGGTCATACGAACTATTGTCGTAAAGGAGTGCTGGAATTTCACTGTTTTCGACACCTAAATCTATCAAATCGGCAATGATTCTATGAGTTGTTCCAGTGGTTTTTGGGAATCGAAAAGAGCCCGAATCGGTTAGAATTCCTGTATAAATACAAGTGCCAATGGTTTTGTCAATATCCGATTTTTTGCCAAGAAATGAAATGAAATGATACAACATTTCGCAAGTAGAACCAAAAGCTGTATCCGAATAAGTAACTGTTGCATAATCATCTGGCGATTGATGGTGATCTATCATCACGAAAGGAACCTTTAGATTTTCGAGTACTTTTTCCATTTCGCCTACGCGATGCAAAGCATTAAAATCTAAGGTGAAAACCATTTCGGCTTCTTCCAGAATTTGGGTGCAATTTTTTTTGTCTTTTTCGAATATCTTGACCGTTTCTGAGCCTGGCATCCAAGCTAAAAAATCAGGAAATTCGTTGGGTGAAACCACCACAGGTTGATGCTTGTTTTTTAATAAAAAATGATATAATCCAAGGGTTGAACCCATTGCATCTCCATCAGGACCTCGATGCGGAATGATTGCAATCTTTTTTGGAGTGGCTAATAACTGCTCAATAGCTTGTATGTCTTGTTCTTTCATATGTGTTAATTATATTTTTCAGCGGTCACATATGGTATGCTTCGCCAGTTCGCTGCAGCTCGGGTCGCCCTTTTTTTTATTGGTGTTTGCTTAGGCAAATTTCTATTTTGTGGCGATTTCATAGTTTGCGAAATTACATTTTTTTAGTGTAATCTTCATAACAATTAAAGATTTAACAAACTTTTACAAAACTAAAAATCGGCTAAGTTTTTTCTTTTAAAGCGTTGGTACAATTTATATTTTGCTCCTTTTACGATCTGCGAATGGTAGATTCCAACAGAACCAGATGCGAAATAAGCTACCAAGCAAGCAATACCAATAAAAACGCCACTTTCGATGCCAAAAAGTTCCATTCCCATAACAGTACAAGCAATAGGAGTGTGAGTCGCTCCCGAAAATACGGCTACAAATCCCATTCCCGCCAATAGCGCAATAGGCAAGGGGACAACGACAGATAAAGCACTTCCAAGTGTGGCACCTACAAAGAAAAGCGGAGTGACTTCGCCACCTTTAAATCCAGCTCCGAGTGTAAATCCAGTAAACAGTATTTTGAGTAGAAAATCATATGGAGTATTTGCCGTTGAAAAGGATTCAACAATACTAGGAATTCCTAATCCAATGAATTTTGTGGTCCCCATTAAGTAAATGGCAATGACCAAAATGAGTCCACCCACAAACGGACGCAGTGGACCATATTCGATAGTTTTTGCAAATAAACGTCCCCAAAAATGAGTGGTTCGAGAAAAAATCATCGCTGCAAAACCAAATACAATTCCAACAGCAATGCTCAACCAAATGGCATTAATGCTAATTTCTGGAACTTCGGGAATCGAATAATGCGTATGTTTTACTTGTAGAATTTCGACCGTAAAATAAGCAATATAAGCCACTACAAACGAAAGTACACTACTCTTTAAATTAATTTTACTAAAATATAAAACTTCTAAAGCGAAGATAGCTCCCGCTAAAGGCGTTCCAAAAACCGAGGCAAAACCAGCGCTAATACCAAGAATGATTAGTGTTCTTCGGTCGGAATTGTCAAGTTTAAAATAAGTAGTGAATTGATCGGCAATAGCTCCACTCATTTGAACTGCTGTACCTTCTCGTCCAGCCGAGCCTCCAAAAAGATGAGTGATTAAAGTGCTAATAAGCACCATTGGTGCCATCCTGAAAGGGATTTTTTTTTGAGGATTTTCATATTCCTCTAGCAATAAATTATTGCCTTTTACAACTGTTGCTCCGTATTTATAGTACAGCCAACCAATATAAAGTCCGCCCACAGGCAAGAGCCAAATAATCCAATTGTTGTGTTCTCTGAATTGGGTTACCCATTCTAAGGATACTAAGAAAAAAGCTGAAGCAGAACCCGAAAAAATACCTATCAGAACGCAAATGAAAATCCATTTGAAGGAATGAAGGATTGTGTTTTTTAGGTTCATTAAATTCAGTACTTTAATTAGATTTTGCCTTTTAATAGAATAAAAAGGTTTAATTGTCATTCCGAAGGAATCTCTTGTTTGTTGAGATTCCTACGGAATGACAAAATTGTAGAAAACTATTCAGTAGCAATAGCCGTAAATTCTATTTCTACTAAATATTCTGGAGCTACTAATTTGCTCACTTCATAAAAACCAGTAGCTGGTTTGATGTCTTTGAAAAAAGTAGCGTGGGCTCTAGCAACGTCTTCAAAAGTAGTAATTTCGGTGGTGAAAATTCGAGTACGAATCACATCTTTCATTCCTACATTAAGGTCTTCTAAAACTTTTTCAATTCGTTCTAAAATGTTTATTGTTTGTGCAAAAGCGTCATCAGCTTTCACTTTTTCGCCATCTACAATAGCAACAGTTCCCGATACTTCGATGATATTTCCAATGCGAACCGCACGGCAATATCCCATTTTGTCTTCCCAAGGCGAACCTGTCAAGATGTTTTCTCTTTTCATTTTAATTGTTTTTGTGTTGATTTTAAAAGAGTTGTGGTTCAACTCTTGAATTTGTTTTAGTGCTGCAATTTATAAAAATTTAGATAAGAAAATGCTAATATTTATATTGAGAATTCAAGGTTTTTTTTAATTAAACCAATTTTTTCCTTTCAATTCTTTCCTTAGCTTCTATCAGGAGCATGTGTATTTTTTCTTCAAACTGTTTTTTGGGTGGTAAGTCTGTCCAGTATTCAGCCACCATAATCCCGTCTTTGTGCATTTCGAGTAGTTCTATTTGTTCTCTACTACTTTCTGCACAAAGGATTAGTCCTATTGGTGTATTTTCGCCTTCTTGTTTTTCGTATTTGTCTAGCCATTTGAGGTATAGTTCCATTTGACCTTTGTGTTTGGCTTGAAATTTTCCTAATTTCAATTCTATAGCGACTAATCTTTTCAGTTTTCGATGGTAAAAAAGTAAGTCTAAATTAAAATCTTCGCCGTCGATAATCATTCTTTTTTGGCGTTCTACAAATGAAAAACCTTTGCCAAGTTCGAGGATAAAAGTTTCTAAATCGTGAAGTATCGCATTTTCTAAATCCTTTTCTAAAAAAGTATTTTGTAAACCTAATAAATCAAGTATGTAAGGATCTTTGAAGGTGTTGAATGGAATTTGCGTTGCATCTACAATTTGAGCATCAGCAATGCTAGTTCTTTCGAATGTTTTTAAAGCGATTTGCCTTCTTAATTCTCTAATTCCAAATAAATTATTTGCTGCGTTTTGTGCATAAAATAGTTTTGCTTCAATGGTTTTTAAAGGTAATAATTCTACAAAATGAGACCAACTCAATTGTCGTGACAGTGGTACGACAATTTGAAAATCGGTAAATTGTTCTGCAAATTGCATCATTCGTCTTAAATTTCTTAATTCAAAATTCTTCCCATATCGTTCTTTCAATTGTGTAGACACTGTCGACACAATTTGTTTTGAATATTCAGCACGTTTGTTTTGTAAAATGTCTTGATTGATGCGATTGCCAATTTGCCAAAACAAAATAGTGACTGCACTATTGGTTTGAACAGCTACTTGTTGCTTGCATTCTTCAATAAGTTGCGATAATTCGTTGAACAAGTCTGTTTTCGAAAGGATTGAATTATTGATATTATCCGCCATAATCAGTGATTTGTTTTTTTTGAGCACGATAAATAAATTTCTAAAAAGTATATAACAAACAAAATGGTTTATTAGACAAACGTACTAAAAATCAATGAAATCTATACAGCATACAAAAAGCAGAAAAATATTTTATGTAATTTTTGTGATTTTTGCTCTTAGATTTCTATTATTTTTGAACTTTATTAAATATTGATTTATCAATATGAATTTCAAGTATGAAACAACTTCTTTTATTTATTTTTTTAATTGGAAT
>ERZ1034361.1473-NODE-1473-length-12544-cov-8.395123_pt1 | contig 12544 bp, 13 predicted proteins | sample MGYA00520617_ERZ1034361 | MGnify/ENA primary metagenome ERZ1034361 (study PRJEB33736, sample SAMEA104284507) | Azolla filiculoides | biome: Urban; feature: Water surface; material: Ditch water | place: Netherlands | collected 2015-10-28 | depth 0-0.1 m ... | reverse complement strand
CGCCCCACCAGGTAAGCCATCAAGCCTTCAGCCAACAAAGCCAGACTGAACGCCAGCGAGGATTCCGCACGTGTCATACCCAGCTCGGCTTCGAGCGGGGTCATGAGCAATGAGAAGGTGTAAAACACGCTGCCCCAGGTGATGAGCTGTGGCAGGGAGAGCCAGAAGCTGAAGTGCCCTAAAGCCAGTGTGTGTGGTCGGCGAAAAAAACGCATTACCCATTATCGTGAAGTCAAAACTGCGGCCCCCCCAGGTCGGTCGCTTCAGCTCCGACGATTGTTCGTCTCGGCGCAAGCTGCATGTCGGGGCTGAAGCTGCCGACTTACGCGGCGGGGGGGGGCAAAAACGTCTGGACTTGTTGGGCCGTGGGCATGGCTGTCACCGCGCCATGTGCCTGGGTGGACAAAGCCGCTGCGGCGTTGGCCCAGCGCAGGGCTTCGGGCCAGGGGGTGTGTCGGGCCAGGGCGGCGGCCAGGGTGCCGGTGAAGGTGTCGCCCGCGCCGATGGTGTCCACCACTTGCATGGCGTGGCCGGGCACCCGCAAGGGCACGGTGTCGGGGCGAAACAGGGCGCAGCCGCGCTCGCCCAGCGTGACCACCACGGCGCCCACGCCGCGTTGCAAGAGCTTGTGGGCAGCCGTGTCGATGTCCGCTGCATCCGCCAGCATCAGCAACTCGCCTTCGTTGGGGGTGAGCACATCCACCAAAGGCCACAGGGCATCGGGCAGGGGCATGGCCGGTGCCGGGTTCAACAGGGTCAACACGCCGTGACGGCGGGCGATCTCGAACGCCGCCCGGGTGGCCACCAGCGGCACTTCGCAAGAAGCCATCACCACCCGCGCAGGGGCCAGCATGTCGGCGGCCGCCTGCACATGCGCGGCGCTCAGGCCTGCCCCCGCGCCGGGGTACACGGCAATCGAGTTGTCACCATCTTCGTACACCAGGATCAGTGCGGTGCCGTTGGTTTCGCCTGCGCCGCGCAGCACATGCTGGCTGTCAATGCCTTCACGGGCCCACAGGTCCAGGCCCATTTGCCCGAAGTCGTCGCCGCCAATGCGGGCGATCAGGCCGACCTGTGCGCCCTGCCGTGCAGCGGCAATGGCGGCGTTGCTGCCCTTGCCACCGGGCAGGCGTTCAAAGGCCTGCGCCATGCGGGTTTGGCCGCGTTCAAGCGGTTGGGGAATGTGGGCGATCAGGTCCACATTCCAGCTGGCCACGCAAACGACATCGACGGCCATCAGGTCGCTCCCGGCGTGCCGTAACCCATGGTCTGCGGCAGCCACAACACGATTTCAGGGAAGATGGTCATGGCCACCAACAGGCTCAGCAGCATGACCAAAAACAACCAGCCCTCGCGCATCATGTCGCCAATCGGGATGCCGGTCAGCGCCTTGGTCACAAACAGCAGCATGCCAAAAGGCGGGTGGATCAGGCCGATCATCATGTTCAGCACCACCAACACGCCAAAGTGCACCAAGTCCACACCCAGAAGTTTGGCCGCAGGCAGCAGCATGGGCACAAACACCAGCAGCAGCACCGACACATCCAAAAAGCAGCCCAGAATCAAAAACAAGGCGTTGACCATGAACAAGAACTGCAGGCGGCTCAGGTGCAGGTTGTCCACCCAGGCCGCCATGGCCTGCGGCACGCCTTCGGCGGTGAAGGCGTAGTTCAGCATGAAGGAGCCCGCCAGGATGATGGTGATCACCGCACTGGAGCGGGTCGATTCAAGCACCACGCCCCAAAAGGCCTTCCAGCTCAAGGCGCGGAAAACGAAGGCTGCCAGAATCAACGCATGCAGGGCCGCCACAGCAGCCGCTTCGGTCGGCGTGAAGGCGCCTGAGTAAATGCCGCCCAGCAAGACGATGGGCATGGACAAAGGCAAAGCACCACGGAACAGGATGGCTGGCCACTCCTTGAGCGGGATGGGGTCTTCACGCGGCATGTTGCGCTTGCGGGCGATGTAATGCACCACGCTCATCATCAGGATGGTCATGCACACACCGGGCACCACACCACCCAGAAACAAGGCCCCGACAGAAGCGCCAGAGACCAGCGCATAAATCACCATGGGAATCGACGGCGGAATGATCGGCCCCAGCGTGGCGCTGGCCACCACCACCGCACCGGCAAAGCCAGGCGTGTATTCGGGCTTTTTGAGCATTTGCTTGATGGTGACCAAGCCCGGCCCAGCGGCATCGGCAATGGCGCTGCCGCTCATGCCTGAAAAAATCACGCTCACCAAAATATCCACCTGCGCCAAGCCACCGCGCATGCGGCCCACCAGGATGCGGCAAAAGTCAAAAATGCGCTCACTCACCGTGCCCGCGTTCATGATGTTGGCGGCAAACACAAACAGCGGCACCGCCAACAGCACGTAACTGTTGTACAGACCGTTGCTCACCTGTTCGGCCACCAGGCCCAGGTCTTGCCCTTTGACCAGCAGATAAGCCACACCGGCCATGAGCATTGAAAAACCGATCGGCATGCGCAGCAGCATGCCGATCACCACCACGCCCACAAGAGCCCACAAAGCCAAAGTCATGTCGGAAGTCCTTGGGCTTCAAGGCCCTGTCCTTTGATGGCTTGCCAGATGCCAAAGGCGCTGCGCAACACCAGCGCCACCAGCAGCAGTACAAACGGTAAAAACACCCATTGGAACGAAATGTCCAGCACAGGCGATGACTCACGCGCCATGAAGTGCACATAGTCCCAGCTGGCAGGAATGGCCACCAAGGCCAAGCCGCCGATCATGAGGTTGCCCACGATGCGCATGACACGGCGGGAGCCCACACTGGCGCTGTTCCAAAGCAGATCAAACACCACCTGCTCACGCTCAGGCACCATGAAGGCCGCCGCCCACAAGATGGCCCAGAGGTAGAGGATCACAGCCAGCTCGTCAGACCACGGCAGCGGCTTGTTAAAGCCGAAGCGGGCCGTGATCTGCACCAAAAAGGTCAGGAACAGGCAGAGGAAAACAAGGCCGCCGAACGTGTCGGCAGCTTTTTTGAACCAGCGCATGTTCAGCGGGTGTTGTTGATGCGCTCAAGCATGCCAGCGGGCCAAACCTTGGCGTAGTCCGACTTGGCATAGGTGTCCTGCACCGACTTGCGGAAGGCGTCCAGATCGGGCGTGGTCACTTGCAAACCTTGCTGCTTGAAGAAGTCCACGATCTGGCCCTCTTCCTTGATGCGGTTCTCGTTGTTGTACTGGGCGGCGGCTTGCGCAGCGGCCTTGACGTTTTGCTTTTGTGCGGGCGTCAGAGCGTTCCAGGTTTTGTTGGAGATCGCAATGAAGATGCTGTCCACCAAGTGGTTGGTCAAGACCAATTGTTTGGTCACTTCATAGAACTTGGCGGCACGCACGGTGGGCAGCGGGTTGTCTTGGCCGTCGATGGTACCGGTTTTCAGGCCCAGATAGACCTCGCCAAAGGCCAGCGGTGTGGCGGTGGCACCCAGGGCTTCACCCAAAAACAACCACTCTTTGGTGCCGGGCATGCGCAGCTTGATGCCTTTGAGGTCGGCTGGCGTTTTGACGTTGCGTGCTTCGCGCAGGTTGACCTGGCGGGTGCCCAGGTAGGCGGTGGACAGCACGGTCACGTCCATTTTTTCAGAGACGGTCTTGAACAGGCCTTCACCGATGGGGCCGTTGAACACCTTTTGCTGGTGGGCCGGGTCGCGCACCACATAACCGGCGGTGAAGATCGAGAACTCGGGCACCAGCTTGGCCATGTCAAAGGCCGAAATCGCCGACAACTCCAGGTTGCCCCGGGCCATGGCGGCCGGTTCGGTGCCTTGCTTGAACAGCGCGGCGTTCAGGTTGATCTGGGTGTCGAACTGGTTGGGCGAGGATTTGTCGAGCGCGTCCTTGAACACGGTCCACATCTTGGCGTGCCAGTCGTCGGGCACGGCGGGGGTGGAAATGCGCATCGGGATTTTGGCTTGCGCCAAGGCTTGCGTGCTCACGCCGAGCATGCTGCCAAGGGCCAGCGCCGAAACGCTGGCGGCCAACAGGCCGCGACGCAGGGTGGATGTGTTTTTCATGCTTGTCTCCTGGAGTGGTGGGTGAAATGAAGGGGATGAAACAGCTTATTCGCGCGTCGTGTCAATGCTGAACTGCTGCACTTGCTGGGCAAAGGCGGCATGGGCCTCGGGCGTCATGGCCACCAGCGGGGCGCGCACGCGCAACCAGCTGGGGTCATTGTGCAAGGTCGCCATCACGCTTTTGAGGGCGGGCATGAGCGAATGGGGTTTGAGCAAATCCAAAATGGTTTGCACACGCTGTGCATCGTGGGCCGTGCCGGGGGCGGTGGATTCCAGCACCATGCGGTGCACGATGCGCGGCATGAAGTTGGCCAGTCCGCTGATGGCACCTGTGCTGCCCATCGGCCCCATGGTGGGCAGGTCAGGTTCAAAACCGACGTACACCGTGAGCGGCGGCATGAAGGCTTTGGCCAAGGCCACCGAGTGCGCTTGGTCGCAGCTGCTGTCCTTGATGCCCGCGATGATGCCGGGGTAACGTTGCAGCAATTGCGCGATCACGCCATGCGACAGATTGACCCCGATGACCTGAGGGATGTGGTACAGGTACAAACGCCAGTCTTGGCGGTTCACGCCCTCGATGATCTGGATGTAGCCGTTCAGGATGCCTTCATCGCTGATGCCTTTGAAAAAGAAGGGCGGCAACACCAGGCAGCCGTGCACGCCCAAGTCCACCGCATGGCGGGTGAGTTCCAGGGTCTCGGTGACGGCCGCGCAGCTGGTGGAGACCATGATGCGCTCAGCGGGTACGCCGTTGGCGATCAGTTGTTCAACCGCCTGTTTGCGCTCTTGCAAGGAGAACGAAGGGCCTTCGCCTGTGGTGCCAAAAATCGTCACGCCGCCGCAGCCGGACTGGATCAAGGACAAAGCATGGGCCGCCAGTTTGGGGTGGTCGATGTTCAGTTGCGCATCGAGCGGCGTGAGCATGGCGGGCCAGATGCCCTGAAAGCCATTGCGGCTGTTGGTGAGCGAGGGGGTGGTCAAGAGAACTCCGTGGTGTGGGGTGACGGGGGGAGGAAAAGGGGTGGGTAGCAGTCGGTCAAGCCGGTGTGGCTGCCAGTTTGTCCTGGCGGCTGGGTGTGGACAGCACGCGGCGGTCTTGTCCCAGCACCCGCTGGTGGGCGCTGTGGATATGAAAGGCGACGTGTTCGGCCACCGCCTGGGGCGCGCGAGATTTGAGCGCGGCAATCAGGTTCAGGTGCTCTTGCATCGCGGGCAGCAACACCTCGGCCGACAAGGTCGAACGCTCCAGATGGATCAAGCGCACCCGCAGGCTGTTGATGCGGTAGGTCTGCGAAATCAGGTCGTTGCCCAGGGTGTCGATCATCAGGTCATGCAGGCCCCAGTCCACCGAGGTGGCTTCGGTCAGCAGCTCGTCGGTGATCGGGCCTTGTTCGGCGCGTTGCACGATGTCCAGGTGGGCTTGTTCAATGCTGGCCAAATCGGCATCGCTGACGGCCTGCACAAAGTGCAACGCCGCTTCGCGCTCCAGCATGGCGCGCAGCTGAAACGCGTTGTGGATCAGTTTCAGGTCCACATGCGCGATTTGCAAGCCGCGCTGCGGCACGGTGCGCAGCAGGCCCTCGGCCTCCAGGCGCGGGATCAGCTCGCGCACTGCGCCCAAGGGCATGTCCAGCAGCTGCATCAGTTCGCGCTGCGAGACGAATTGGCCGGGTTGCACGTTGGCCTGCAGAATTTGCTGGCGAAAATTTTCATAAGCGCGGGCGCGCAACGACTGGTGGGTGGATGCTGAGTTCATCTGGCCAGCTCAGTCGGTCGAAATCACGCCCTTGCGCAGCAAGAGGTTGGCGTATTTGCGCAGGTCACCGGTCTGCACCACCAAGCGGGCCGAGCGGGCCTGTTCGTAAAACGCAAAACGCTCCAGGCTGCCCGGTGCGGCTTCGCCTTGGGCCTGCAGGGCCTGCCTGAACTCGGCCACCGGCACAGGCACCGCCAGCGCATCGCCCACCACCTGCATGGTCCAGGCGCAGGGGCTGTCAAAGTTGTCCAGTGGCAACACGCTGAGTACGGCCTGCAGCACCTGCGTGGTGCTCAAGCCCGGCAGATGCACAAGGCGTGCATGGGCTTGCTCGGCCACACGGTCGGCCGGAAAGTTGGCATCCACCAGCGCCACGTCATCGCCATGGCCCAGCTTGGCCAGGCCAAACAGCAGTTCGGGCGTGAGAAGGGGGGAGATGTTTTTCAGCATGACTAACTAACATGTTAGTCGTGAGTCGGCGGACGCAGACCCCGTGATTACCCTTGTTTTGCGACATTTGCCACACCGCTGGTCATGTGGTGCTGGGCTCCGTAACATGCAGGCCATGTCCGACCCTGAACACGCACCTGTTGCCATGAACCCTGCTTTTTTGCCTTGCACTGATGGTGCGCGTCTGGGATTGGGCGGCGCGCCGCTGGGCAATTTGTTCCAGCCCCTGAGCGATGCGCAAGCGCGCAGCCTGATCGACACCGCCTGGGCCGATGGCTGCCGCACCTTTGACACCGCGCCGCATTACGGCCACGGCCTGTCCGAGCGCCGCTTGGGCGATGCACTGCGACCGCACCTGCGCAGCAGCTGGCGGCTGTCGTCCAAGGTGGGGCGTTTGCTCACGCCGCAGAACGACGCGCCCCGCGAGCAGCACGGCTATGTCGACACCCTGCCCTTTGTGCAGCATTGGGATTTGTCGGCCGCTGGCGTGCGCCGCAGTGTCGAAGACAGCCTGCAGCGCCTGGGCTTGGCCCAACTCGATGCGGTTTACATCCACGACATCGACGCCGCCACGCATGGCCCACAGGCTGGTGCCGTGTTGCGCCAGGTGCTGGATGAGACTTTGCCCGAGCTGGCCAGGCTCAAAGCACAAGGTTTGCTCAGCCACATCGGCCTGGGTGTAAACGACCACCAGATCGTCGAGCAGGTCCTGCACCATGCCGATCTGGATGTGCTCATGCTGGCCGGGCGCTACACCTTGCTCGACCAGACGGCCTTGCCCACGCTCATGCCGCAGCTGATTGCGCGCCGGGTGGCGCTGGCGCTGGGCGGGGTGTTCAACTCCGGCATCCTGGCCACGCGAGTCGCGGCGGATCGCCCCCTGACCTTCAACTACGCCCCCGCCGCACAAGCCTGGGTCGACAAGGCCCTGGGCATGCAGGCGGTGTGCGACCAGCACGGCGTGAGCCTGCCCGCTGCCGCTTTGCAGTTCGCGCTGGCCCACCCGGCCACGCAAATCGTCATGCTGGGGGTGCGCAGTGCCGACCAATGGCAAGCGGCCCGACAAGCCGAGCGTGAAGTGATCCCGGCCGATTTCTGGCAACAACTGCGACATGAGGGCTGGATGCCTGCCGAGGCGCCGATTCCAGGAGAAGTGCCAAGATTGGGAGCGTTTGCATGATCGACGCTCATTTCCATGGCTGGCAATTGGCGCGTGGCGACTATGGTTGGCTCACGCCTGAGCTGGCACCCATATACCGCGATGTGTCTGTGGCCGACTGGCAGCAACAAGCCCAGGCCTGGGGGGTGAGCGGCGGCGTGTTGGTGCAGGCCGCACCCACAGCGCAAGAAACGCAGTTTTTGTTGCAGCAGGCGCAGGCCAATCCGGCGGTGCTGGGCGTGGTCGGCTGGATCGACATGCTGGCACCGGATGCGGTCGAGCAGGTGGCGCAATGTGCGACGAAGCCCTTGCTCAAAGGCCTGCGGCCCATGCTGCAAGACCTGAGCGACCCCGACTGGATCTTGCAGCCGGCCATCCAGCCCGTGCTGTCGGCCATGGCGCGTTACGGGCTGGTGTTCGATGCCTTGATCAAACCGGTACACCTGCCGCGCATCCTGGCGCTCACCCAGGCCCACCCCGATTTGACGGTGGTGGTGGACCATGGTGCCAAACCCGTGATTGAGGCATCGGCCATGGATGCTTGGGGCGAGGCGATGACCCAACTGGCCCGCCAGACAGATCCGGCCAAGGTGGTGTGCAAGTTGTCGGGTTTGTGGACCGAGGCCCCGGCGGGTCAGCCCGTGGAAGTGGTGCGCCCCTGGTGTGAAGCCCTGCTGGCGATCTGGGGACCCCAGCGTTTGCTGTGGGGCAGCGATTGGCCCGTGCTGGAGCTGGCTGGCAGCTACGCCGCATGGCGAGCGCTGTCATGGGGCGTCTTGGCCCACTTTTCTGAACATGAGAAAAGCGCTGTTTGGGGTGACAACGCTCGTCGCATATACCGGCTTTAAGTGGGTGATGTTTTGGACTTGGGGCCGAGCGGTTGAATGGACCTGCTTTCCCTGTGATTTTTAACGCACTGGGTAGACCAATTGCCAGCCCTCAGGGCAATAAGACGTGTTCGGATAGAACTGGCCAACAGAGCTGCAGTAATAGCTGGCGCTGGCAGGCGGTGGCGGCGGCACATAAGTCACCGGAGGCGATACATAAGTCACTTGGGGTGGTGGCGAGTAGCTGGGCTGGTTGGCCGCCGCGCTGATGGCCGCCCCTGCAATGCCCAAGACGATCAGGGGACCTAGCCAGTCAGAAGAGCGGTGTTGATGGCCTGTGAACTGGCGCTGTTGGTAGCCACGTGGGCCATCTGCCAATGCATGGGTGCTGATGGCACTTGCGGACAGCGCGATGATCAAGGTGCCGAGTATTTTCTTCATGGGGAGCCTCAGGGTAGACCGTGTTCACCCATAACGCGATGGCCTGCCAGACGTTGACCGCTTGGAGTTCCGGACGTTGTTCAGTTGTAAGCAGCTGTGACGGAGGCGGTCAGTGTTCTTTGAGGACTCGCCGGTACTGCACCGCTTCGGCCACATGCGCGGCTTCAATGGTGTCGCTGCCAGCCAGATCGGCGATGGTGCGGGCCACCTTCAGACTGCGGTGGACGCTGCGGCCGCTCCAGCCCAGTTTGGCCGCCGCTTTTTGCAGCAAGGCGGTGGCGCTGTCATTCAAGCGGGCTTGGGTGTCGATGGCCTGACCTTGCAGGTCGGCGTTGGCGCAGCCCTGGCGTGCCAGGGCACGTTCGCGGGCGGCCAAACTGCGTGCGGCGATGGCTTCGGTGCTTTCGCCTGGTGGTGAAGTCAGCAGATCCTGCGCAGGCAAGCTGGGCACTTCGATGTGCAAATCGATCCGGTCCAGCAGTGGGCCGCTGAGCTTGCCTTGATAGCGGCTGACCTGGTCGGGCGAGCACCGGCAAGCTCGGGTGGCGCTGCCCAGATAACCGCAAGGGCAGGGATTCATGGCGGCAATCAATTGGAACCGTGCCGGAAACTCGGCGCGCCGGGCGGCCCGGGCGATGGTGATGGTCCCCGTTTCCAGTGGCTCGCGCAGGGCCTCTAATGCGGCTCTTGGGAACTCTGGAAGTTCGTCCAGGAAAAGCACACCATGGTGGGCCAAGGAAATTTCGCCCGGGCGCGGCGGTGAGCCGCCGCCGACCAGAGCCACGGCGCTGGCCGAGTGGTGTGGCTGGCCGGTCGGGCGCTGCGCCCAGCGGGCCAGGTCAAAGCGCCCAGCGAGGCTGGCGATGGCGGCCGACTGCAGTGCGTCTTCGATGCCCATGGGCGGCAGCAAACCCGCAAAGCGTTGCGCCAGCATGGACTTGCCCGAACCGGGTGGCCCCACCATCAAAAGCGAATGTCCTCCGGCGGCGGCAATTTCCAGCACCCGTTTCACGCCCGCTTGGCCTTTGACATCGGCCAGGTCGGCATACAGCGGAGGTGCCGAGGGTGTGGTGGGTGCCACGCGAGCCCATCCATCGCTGGGCTCGGGCGGGGGCTCGTTCGAGGGCGGTAAAAACTGCTGCACCACATCGAGCAAGTGGCGCGCCCTAAAGACTGCTGCATCGGGTACCAGCGCCGCCTCTTCCGCGCTGGCCGGTGGCAACACCAAGCGGGTTCGCACCTGTTGCTGACGCAGCACCAAGCTCATGGCCAAAGCGCCGCGAACCGGTCGCAGCTCGCCCGACAAGGACAACTCGCCCGCAAACTCATAGTCGGCCAGTTGGCTGGCGTCAATCTGTCCGCTGGCAGCCAGAATGCCCAAAGCAATCGGCAGGTCGAGCCGCCCGGAGTCTTTGGGCAGGTCGGCCGGGGCCAAGTTCACGGTGATGCGTTTGTTGTGCGGAAACTCAAGCCCGCTGTTTTGCAAGGCCGAGCGCACGCGTTCGCGCGCTTCCTTGACCTCGACATCGGCCAAGCCCACCAAGGTGAAGCTGGGCAAGCCATTGGCCAGATGCACCTCAACGGTGACGGCAGGCGCTTGCAGGCCAACCAAAGCGCGGCTGCGCACCAAACTGAGACTCATATTCACTCCCTGCCCCATGCTGGTGCATGGTGTGTGTTCGTGTGCGCAGACTTGACGCACCGGACTTGTTTGAATGCCATTCAACCATGCACAGAGTAAGAGCGCACTGGTAAATGCCCTTGTAAAGGGCCATCTGCCAAGGTTGGCACGCTATCTGCATGAGGGCATTGTCTTTTCTTCACTTCTTGGAGTTCCTCATGAAAAAAATCCTCGTTCCTTCCTTGATCGCCTTGGCTTTGGGTTCCGTGAGCGGTTTGGCTCAAGCGCAAGCAGCTGCAGCACCTGAAAGCAGCCTGTCGTTCAACGTAGGCGCCACCACCGATTACCGCTACCGTGGGATTTCGCAGTCACGCCTGAAGCCTGCCTTGCAGGGCGGTGTGGATTACGCAGACAAGAGCGGTTTCTACGTGGGTGCTTGGGGTTCGACCATCAAGTGGATCAAGGATTCCGGTGCCAGCAAAGGCACGACTGAAGTCGACCTGTATGGCGGCTACAAAGGTGCGATGGGCGATGTGTCTTACGACGTGGGTGTTTTGCGTTACCAATACTTAGGCAACACGCTTGGCGACGTCACAGGTTTCGCCAATGCCAACACCACAGAGGTCTATGGCGCAGTGACTTACAACGTGTTCACGGCCAAGTACTCGCATGCCTTGACCAACACATTTGGCAACGTCAACAGCAAAAACAGTTACTACCTCGATTTGAGCGCCACGTTCGACTTGGGTAACGGTTTTACATTGACCCCTCACGTGGGCCGTCAGATGATCAACAACACCCCGTTGGCCTCTTACAACGACTACTCACTCACTTTGGGTAAAGATTTGGGCAACGGTTTGAGCGCTTCTGCGATGGCTGTGGGTACCAACGCCGACACAGGTCCTTACACACTGGCAGGCAAGTACAACGGCAAAGATGCTTTGGTCGTCGGCCTGAAATACGCCTTCTGATTCGCATACAACTACACAAGGAGCCATCATGAAACTGGTGACCGCCATCATCAAACCCTTCAAGCTGGACGAAGTGCGTGAAGCACTTTCGGGCATCGGCGTGCAGGGCATCACCGTGACCGAAGTCAAAGGCTTTGGTCGTCAAAAGGGCCACACCGAGCTGTACCGTGGCGCGGAATACGTCGTGGACTTTTTGCCCAAAGTGAAGATCGAAGCCGCTGTCTCTGACGAACTCGTCGAGCGCGTGATCGAAGCCATCGAATCCGGTGCACGCACCGGCAAGATCGGTGACGGCAAGATCTTCGTCTACGACCTTGAGCAAGTGGTTCGCATCCGCACCGGTGAAACCGGCGGCGAAGCCCTTTGATGGATCAGAAAGAGAGTCGAAAAATGAAAAAACTACTCGCTACCCTGGCCTTGGGCCTGAGTTTGGGTTTCGGTGTGTTCGGAACGGCTTCGGTCGCGACAGCTCAGACCGCCCCCGCTGCCCTGACAGCACCTGCTGCTGAAGTCAAGGCCGATGCAGCCCCAGCACCTGCTGCGCCAGCGGCAGCAGCCCCCGCTGCAGCCGAAGCTGCGCCCGCGCCTGTGCTCGTGCCCAACAAGGCCGACACCGGCTGGATGATGTTGTCCACGATCCTCGTGATCTTGATGGTGATTCCTGGCTTGGCGCTGTTCTACGGTGGTTTGGTGCGCAGCAAAAACATGCTGTCGGTGCTGATGCAAGTCGTGGTCACCTTCTCGCTGATCACCGTGCTGTGGTTCGTTTACGGCTACAGCTTGGCCTTCACCGAAGGCAATGCCTTCATTGGTGGTTTTGACCGCCTGTTCATGAAGGGCATCTGGGACAACGTCGCAGGCACTTTCGCCAACGCCGCCACCTTCAGCAAAGGTGTGGTGATTCCTGAAATCTCGTTCGCCGCCTTCCAGGCCACGTTCGCAGGCATCACTTGCGCACTGATCGTCGGTGCTTTCGCTGAGCGCATCAAGTTCTCTGCTGTGCTGGCCTTCATGGTGCTGTGGTTCACCTTCAGCTACCTGCCTGTGGCGCACATGGTCTGGTTCTGGATGGGTCCTGACGCCTACACCGCCAAAGAAGTCGTGGACGAAATGACCAGCAAAGCCGGTTTGCTGTGGCAGTGGGGTGCTCTGGACTTCGCTGGCGGTACCGTGGTGCACATCAACGCTGCTGTGGCTGGTTTGGTCGGTGCCTTCATGGTCGGCAAGCGCGTGGGTTACGGTCGTGAATCGATGGCGCCTCACAGCCTGACATTGAC
>ERZ1034361.1471-NODE-1471-length-12551-cov-6.002405_pt1 | contig 12551 bp, 5 predicted proteins | sample MGYA00520617_ERZ1034361 | MGnify/ENA primary metagenome ERZ1034361 (study PRJEB33736, sample SAMEA104284507) | Azolla filiculoides | biome: Urban; feature: Water surface; material: Ditch water | place: Netherlands | collected 2015-10-28 | depth 0-0.1 m ... | reverse complement strand
AACTCTAACAGCTACACAGATGTATGTCGGTCACTAAGAAACTGGACGTCGATTATAGGTAATAACTATACAGGCGTAGGCACAAACATTCGTTTCTTCATAGAGTTTAGCGGGACGCTTTACAACATCACGCCATATAGACTTACTGTTTCCCCTCTTACCCCTGCTAACCCCCTAAGTCTAACTTCAGGGCAAACGACTGTGAGCATAACTTATGCTAATCACGGTGCGTCTACAAACGACTATATTTTAATCTCTGGTGCAGTGATGACCACTAGCGGTGTACCCGCAGCGGAGATTAACACCACTCACCAAATAACTGTACTAGACACAAGCACGTTTACATTTCGAGTAACAACCCCTGCTACAACAACGGCTTCAGATGGTGGGGCAGTTATCGTATTAAAATTTGAGGCCTCTGCGGGATTGCCTATTAACGTAATTGGGCTTGGTTGGGGTACAGGTACTTGGGGCAGAAGCACTTGGGGTAGCGCGGTATCTTCAGGAGGCGCAGTACAACCTTTGGGGTATTGGACACAAGATAACTACGGGCAAGACTTAGTGATAGCCCCCACCAATGGTGAGATTTATTATTGGAAAATAAGTACAAGTGTTGCAGGTTCAGGTGTCCCTGCGGCTGAAGCAGTTAAACTTAGCTCCCTTTCTGGTGCTGCGGATTGCCCCACAACTGTTACAGGAATTATCACCACAGACGAAAACCACGTAATGGCACTTGGATGCAATGCAATAGGTGAGACAACAAAAACCCCTATGCTTATACGCTGGGCAGACCAAAACAACCCCGCACTTTGGACGCCAAGCATAACTACTTCAGCGGGTGGGTATAAACTTACTTATGGCGACACTATTGTTACAGCCATTAAAACGCGTCAAGAAACACTTATCTTTACCGATAGTGCGCTGTACGGTGCACAGTACGTTGGGACGCCTTTTACTTTTAACTTCCAACCACGCTCAACTAATATCACAATAGCGTCACCCTTTGTGGCTATCTCGGTTAACAACATCACCTATTGGATGGGACATAAAAAGTTCTTTACCTACAACGGTACAGTTGAAACCCTACCTTGCTCACTTCGCCAGTACATATTTGACGACTTTAACTTTGCTCAAGAAGCGCAGACGTTTGTTGGGTCTGTTGGTGAATTTAGTGAAATCTGGTGGTTCTACTGCTCAGCTAATGCAGTATCTCCCGATAAATATGTGGTTTACAACTACCAAGAACGCATCTGGTACTACGGGACTATAGACAGAACAGCTTGGATTGACTGCCCACAAAGGTCTTACCCTATTGCTGCAATAGACGGAAATCTGATATACCAGGAGAATGGACTAGCTGATAACGCGACAGGAACAGAATTACCTATAACCGCCTTTATTCAGTCAGCGGATTTTGACCTCGATGATGGAGATCATTTTACATTTGTTAAACGGCTTATTCCTGATATTACGTTCTCAGGGTCTACAGATACCACCCCTTCTGTTACAATGAAACTGTATGCTAAAGACTTTCCGGGCGGTCCATATAACCAAGAAACTGACGAACCTATTACGCGGACAACAGCAGTGCCTATTGAAGAGTTCACACAACAAAAATGGTTACGACTACGTGGGCGCCAAATAGCGTTTAGAATTGAAAGCGAATCTACAGGTACGCAGTGGTCACTTGGCATACCGCGACTTGATTTAACTCCTGATGGCAAAAGATGACCTATGGCTTCAAATAATATACAAGTACCCATTTTACCCGTACCTCCAGTACAATATGACCAAAACTGGGCGAATCAAGTGGTGCGCATCCTTAACTTTTATTTCACTGCTCTACAGAACCCAGGTCCCATGCGGGCTACAACCATCACATTAACCGATTTACCCACCAGTAGCGCGGGACTCGCATCAGGGTCTTTGTGGAACGACAGTGGCACAGTAAAAATAGTATAGGAGCAGTCATGCACAGCGTCGCCAATAAATTAGCACAATATGGTCGTGGAGGCGATGACACGCTTGTCCACATGAATCAAGCAGAAGTGGCTGGGCTTAACGCTCTTAACCATTTAGTCAACAACCGCCCCCTTTCAAAAAATCCAGTAACAGGTATGGCTGAAGCGATGGACTTAACTGACATCCTAGCAGGTCTTGGTATTGGTGTTGCTGCTGCTCTTACTGGTGGTGCCGCCGCCGCTGCTGCTCCTGCTATGCTAGGTAGTATGGGCGCTATGGGTCTTGGAACTCTTGCCGGTGCTGCTACAGGCGCGGCGCTTAACACAGGTAAAGCAGCCATTAAAGGAGATCAGGATTTAGGTCAAGCGGCTATGTTCGGTGCGGGGTCTGGTGCTATTGGTGGTTTTGGTGCGGCTGCTGGTGCAGGTCAAGCGGCGGTAGGTAACGTAGCGGAAAAAGGTTTGGAAAGTACAATAACTAACGTAGCTACACCGACTCTAAACAGCGCGACAGAAGGTTTTAGTAATTTAGGTAAGTCAGCTCTTGAGGAAGGAACAAAATCAGCCGCTGAGAATAGCTTACAAGGCGGTATCGCAGGTTTAAATAATCAAGTTGGTTCTACTCTAACATCCCAAGCACAAAATGCAATCACCCCATCTAGTTTTGCAGAGCACCTGGCTCCTACGGACGCTCTTAATTCATCTAGTACAGGACTTACTGCGCAAAGTGGGTCAATGATTCCAGGAGCAGCACCTGGCGCTTCAACGTCAACAGCGGCATCTCTAAATCCTTTTGAGCAAAGCTTTGCGGGGTTAAAAGACACTGTTATGAATCCAGGGCAGCACCAGGGGTTGTTTACAGCGCAGTTAGGTGCAGCGGGGCTTGAAGATCAGTATAAACAACAAGGCTTAAATGAACAAGCTGGTGCTAGACAAGCGGATTCTATTGTGCAGCAGTATAAAAAAGCGGGGATTATGCCCAGTGAATTACCCAAAGGGCTAACCGATATTGCTAATAGAAGAAAAAGCTTTGCTGCTGGTGGTACGATTCGTGACGTTCAGGGTTTAGGTGCTATTCCGTCTGGCTATATTAACCAGCAGTCCATGTCCAATTTCTACCCACAGAGCATGATGCCACAAGCTCAACCTCTGCAATCCACACAACCTATTCGCCATGAAGTTATTGGGTATGCAGATGGTGGACAAGTCGGTTACGGCTATGCTGAAGGTGGTGATGTTGGCGGTGGTGATGAAGGTCTGCTACATGGTATGGGTGACGGGCAGAGCGATGGGATTGCTGGCTTGATTGAAGGCGAGCAAGGTCAAGAGCCTGTACGTTTAGCTGATTCTGAATTTGTAATCCCTGCTGATGTAGTATCTGCGTTAGGGTCCGGTTCAACCAAAGCTGGGGCGCAGGCGTTATACGAAATGCTTGACCGAGTGCGGCAGCAAGCTTATGGGCATATACAACAAGCAAACCCTGTGGATCCCGCTAAAGTTCTCCCCGCATAGTATGCAACTTATCTACTGCGAAAACATTAGAGAGTCTTGGGATTTTATCCGTAATGCTTTAGAATGTCTCATAAATAAAACGAATGCCAAAGGTTGGATTCCTGAAGATATTTACATGGCGGCTATATTAGGGCAAGCCAGAGTCTACAGGACTCCAGACGGGGTTATCGTATTCAAACTGCTTACAGACGAGTTGACACATGAAGTTTCGTTATTCGTATGGGCTGCATATAGCACAGAAGGTGAGGCTTTAGTTAAGTATCACCAAGACGTTGACACCATAGCCAGAGAGTTTGGTGCAAGCAAAATATCATTTACTTCCTCCCGTAGAGGTTGGCGCAGAGCCATAAACAAAATACCTGGGTGGAGAGAAGGCGAAACCATTTACGAAAAGAGGATTTAATTATGGGCGGTTCATCAGTACCATCAAGCACTACGCAGACCACAATGCTCGACCCAACCCGTCAAGCTGCTTTAAAGCAGGCGATGGGGTATGCTAATAAATGGGCAGAAAATTATAAAGGACCAACATATAGAGGCCCATTAACCGCTGGCAGAACCTCTGACTGGTACTCCGCCCAGAATATGGCACATAAGATGGCTAATAGGTTTTCTGAGGGTGGGATAACGAGTGTGCGGCGGTTTGATGATGGGGGCTATGCTAACTTAGAAGCCTCTGCGCAAAATGCAGGGTACTCAGGTGATCTGACAGATACAGGGGCTATGCAGAGCTATTTAGACTCACAAAATGCAAGTGTTTATGACTACACAGGTGACTACGCCGCGAACAACCCTGCACCTACAGATGGGCCGTATGTTATCCCTAACGCTGGTGCAGCACCTGCACAAACGTTTCAACAAATAGCAGCTCAACAGAACAATACAGTAACTGACCCTAGATCTTATACTGTATCTGGCGGGTTAGATTTACCATACACTCCCCCTAACTACAGCGGGTTTGACAGCGCAGAAGACTACGATAGCTACTACAACAGTGGTAAAGACTTCAGTACGACATACTCCCCTAATTTAACAAACGATCAATTAGTTGCGGCACAAAATGCTGATGCGGCTCTGCAATATACGCAACCCCCTAACTACAGCGGGTTTGACAGCGCAGAAGACTACGATAGCTACTACAACAGTGGTAAAGACTTTATTAGCGAGATAACACCTAACGCTGCAAATATACAGCTAGCAGACGCTGGACTCGGCTCTTTAAAATCTGACGTAGCTAATACAGGTGCGGCTGATACATCGCTGGACAAAGCAATAGCTGATGCTAACTTAACTAAACAAAACGATACCCCAAATACTACAACAACAAATATGGGTAGTCCTTATCTGCTAGCAAACGCGTTGACGCTTAAGGGTATTGGTGGTGCTTACAGACTTGGGTCAGATGTATCTCCAAAACAAATATCTAATTCATACAACACCCCAGATAAGTTCACACCTGACACGTGGAATCAAGCAGCAATAGACACTTATATGAGTCCCTACACTAAAGGTGTTGTGGATATTGCTTTGCGTGAGGCAGAGCGCCAACGTGCTATTGAAAGACTAAAAGAAAACACAGCAGCTACTCAGTCAGGTGCTTTTGGTGGGTACCGTCAAGGGGTTGTTGAAGCAGAAGGTGAAAGAAATTATAACCAACTACTAAACGATATAACGACTAAAGGTTATCAAAGTGCTTACACTGATGCGGCTAATCAGTTTGCTGCGGATAGAACAGCTAAACAAAACGCTTATACAGGTAATCAACAAGCGCTGCAAACTGCAGCTACACTAGACGCTAATGCGGCTCAGAATAACCAAAATAATGCGTTCCAAGCTTTCACCAATCAATTAGCAGCATTAAACCAAGGCGTAAACAATACTCAAAACTTAAGTGCATTAGAGACAGCCTACCAAAACGCTATGGGTAATTCAGCAGCAGCATTAAACAGCACCGATGCAAGCGCACGCGCTTCAGACCAAGCTTATATTGATGCGATAAGTAAACTGCTTGAACAGATAGCAAATATTGATTTAACTAAAGCGCAAGGCGTGTCAGGGATTGCAGGGATAGCGCAAAACCCAAGTAACACCCAAGTAAAAGTATCGTCCTAAGGGGAAATAAATGAGCATTAAATATTTACAAGACCAACAACTAAATCAGGTTCAACAAAACCCTAATGATTCCCCTTGGGCAAAACTTGTCGCGCAGGCTGAGATGTTAGAACGCAATAAAATGAGACAACCTCAAGGTCAAGCACCACAAGGCACAGTAGCGGGTACTATTCAGCAACAGCTTATCGACGCTCAAATGAAGCAGGAAAGCGAAAAACAAAATGCTGACTTATATAAATCCCAGATGCTTGCTCAGCTTATTGGTTCAGGTCAGATACCTGCTAACTTTGCAGCTCAAGGCTACGCAGACGGCGGGTTAACACAACCAGGCACAGGCGTCTATCGTGGTATTATGACACCTACTCAAGGCTACAACCCAGCTTTTGGACCTAAAGTTCCAACTAACACCTATATACCGCCTAACTCACAAGACCCTGCAGCACAGGAAAAGAAACACGGTATGATTCAGTCACTGCTTGATAATTCTATTGTCGGTATGGTTCAAGGTAAAGCTAATATCGGTAACGCTATGCAGGACTACGCTGACTTATTCTCGGGAAAAATATTTAGCCGAGGCTTCGCTGAAGGCGGTGATATTCGTGGTTTTGTAGAGGGTGGATCTTTATTTGGTTATGACCCTAACCTTAATAGCAGCGAACTTGACCCGAGACTACTAGAAGCGCAAGACGCCGAAAATGCGGCTAGACTAAGAGCCACTGAAATGGTGCGGAAAATGCACTTAGGTGATGCGGCTAATAGAGGTGTGCTATCACAGCTAGAACGTGAAACTCACCCGATGGTTAAGCGTTTAATGGAACAAGAAGCCCAGAATGCAAATAACCTAAAAGCCACTGAAATGGTGCGGAAAATGCAGTTGGGTCAAGCGGCTAATCAGGGGGTTATTCCTGAAACGCCTGTACCAAAAACAACATCACCTATGACAGAAACTATGGCAGAAGCCATAAGAGCTAATAAAGAATATATCCCTAAAACGCCTAACCCAACTGCGGGTATGAACGAATCAATGGCTCGCACTAGCGCGGAAAATGTAGCTAGAATGGAGGCTGCTAAAGCACCTGCTGATGATTGGTTAAAACCAAAAGCAGGCGAGGCACCCTATAAAAGTGCGCCTGGGGTGGTAGAGAAAGGATTAGGCGCTATAAAAAAAGGATTAGGAAGCTTAGGAACCCACGCAGGTGAACTATTAAGCGAAGCGGCTGTACCTATGGATATTTATGGTGTCAGTAAAACTCTAGTTGGAAACACATTCCCTCTAGCGTACCAAGCAATTACTGGTAATAAAGCCCCAGATACAGTTGCCTCTGGTGAACTACCTGACATTGTAAGCGGTGTAAACTTTAACGCGCCTAGTGATAAAGCGTTTAACCCAAACTCACCTATCAGTGCAACAAGTGCAAACGACTATGAAAGCTTAGCTAATTTAAAACCAAATGATATGCAGCGTGTAACAGACAGGCTTAAAGGGTTGTGGGGTGGAGATTCAAATTCGGTTCAACCCGATGCGTGGACAGGTGGTGCAACCACTCCACAGACTCCACCACAGACTGCTACTGCTCAAACACCAAGTGCGTCACCTACACAGGGTACGATGTATAAAGAAAACGGAGTCACTAGATCTAAAAAGAGTGCCCCAGTAACGCCTGATAAGAAGATAGATTTAGACGTTATGAATAATGCACATAAACAGCCTGATGTACCGACCAATCAAGTAAGTGAGGCGGCACAAAAAGTGGCGGCGGCGCAACAAGCTATCTCAGCGATAGAACGCAGACCAAACGAAGAAGGTGAAGGCAGTATCTTAGACTCACTGTATAGCAAACTAAAAGACTCAGATGTAGATTATAGTGACCTTGCTAAACGCATTTCACAGAACGAATATGACCTTGCTCGTGAAAGAAAAGATGGTACATTCAATGCTATATTAGGTGGGGTTGGCGCAGCACTTCAACAAGCTGGTACATATCAAGGTGTTGGGGATCGTGTGTTTAAACCTGGTCTTGGCGCTATTGCTGGTGCTGGTATTCTTGGGGGTCTTAAAGTATCTGCTGCATCTGATGAGGCGGTTAATAGAAAGTCACAAGACAATATGAATGCTATGCTCGCTCTCAAAAAGCTCAAACGCGAATCTATGAACGACGTCCTCGATGCTATCTCAGCACAAAGACAAGTAGACGCCACATTGAGAAGCCAAGGTATTACAGCACAGCATTATGCTGATATAGCGAACAACCAAAGGTTCGATAATGATATTAAACAAGGTCAATTAGCGCTAAACGCGCAGCAAATAGCACAGGACGCAGTTTATAAACAAGCTATGATAGATAAAGCGCGTAATGAGCTACCCGCTAATAAACAAGCCTCCGCTGATCTATTAAAGTCACAACTTGCACAACAAACATCTGCGTATAACGAGTTGTTAAAAACCCCAGGAATAATGGCTAATGATCCGAGAGTGCTAGCGGCTTCGAAAAAACTAGGTAGCATAAATGCTATGGTAGATACGCTGTTACAGGAATTTGGCAATAGCGTTAATTTGACGCCTAGCACAGACACTGTGGGTACTACTTCTGGTGGGATGACTCTTTTGAATGTTAGAAATAAATAATAAGGGGTATGTATGGCAAAGCAATACGAAATAGAAGGACCTAATAAAAAGATATATACCGTTGATGCGCCTGACAACGCTACCGCAGAAGACGCATTTGCTTTTGTACAGCAACTAATAGACCAAGAAGCAGCCCACCAAGAAAAGACTGGATTTGGACCCGCATTTGAAAAAGGGCTTATAACAGGTAAATCAGAGCTTGAGCGTGGTGCAGGAGTTGTTGCAGAGGAGTTAGGTTTCCCAAAAGCAGCGGAGACACTTAAAGGGTATAGCGAGGAAGCGGCTAAAAAAGCACAAGAGGTTGCCGAACCGACAACTGAGGAAGACGTAAAAGCCGCAGAAGAACAAGGGTTTTTATCTGGAATCAAAGCAAAAACTAATAAAGCTGTTGCTGAGAAAGTTGGTGAAGCAGGTGGGCGTTTTGCTGTACCTATGGTGGCTGGTATTGTCGATGCTCCGATTGCTACAGCAGCGGCACTTGCTGGTGAGGTAGGTGCAGGGATAGGTACGGCTAAAGAGGCAGGGGCGTCAAACAAAGCGGCAATAGCCGCAGGTCCAGTGCTCGGTGCTATAAGCACGTATGGTTTGCCTGGTACAGGTGCAGTAGCTAAGGCAGTTGCTGGAGATGTTGGTAAAACTGTATTAGGGTCAGCAACTAAAAACGCTGCGGCTGGTGTAGCAACAGCAGTACCCGCGAGTATAGGCTACCAATCAGTGGTAAGCGCAGCGGCAGATAAACCGCAACCAACCCTTGAAGAAATGGGGGAGATAGCTAAAGACACATCTATACCTGCAGCGGTATTAGGCGGGGTACATGGCGCGGCGCGGCGTATCACAACACCTAAAGAAAGAAACCCACTGATGCCAGATAGTCTGGCAGAGAAAGTTGAAGCACAAGAACCTGCTCCTGTACAAGACAACATACCAGAACCCACTGTTAAAGGTAAGCAGGCGGCGACAGAGCAGACAGACTATGGGGTTGTACACGATACAGATTCGCTTGCACGTAACTTTGATTTAAGCAAGATGCCTAAGTCTTACAACTTGTGGAATGTGCGTAATAAGTCCGGTGATGGGTTTAGAAGCTATGGCTCACTAGAAGAAAGCGTTACAGGTATTAACGACTTATTAAAAGCGTATAAACATTTACACCAGATTGATACACCTATCGCTCTAACTAATCGTTACGCACCTAAAAAAGACCACAACAACCCAGAAGCCTATGCTAAAAATATTGCTAGTCACTTAGGGCTTGATAGTGTTAACGACAAGATTGATTTAGACGACCCTGCTGTACGAAATAAGGTTATCTGGGCAATTGCTCGCCAAGAAGGTGTAGTTCACTTAAATAAAAAGGGTGAATATAAACCCTACGCTCCAGGAGAGAAACCCGTTGTAGAAGGTCAACCAACTGCAGGCGTTTTAACACCAGAACAAATCTATTCTCAACTAGGACTAAAAGACAGTCATGCTGCATCAAAGACGCTTAGAGACTTAGATCTCGAAACGGAAGAGGGGTTGGCTAATGCAGAAAAGGTTTTAGAGGGGCTTAAAGAAACTGCAGGGGCGAAAGGTAGTATTGCAGAAGATAGAGTTAGTGCTATTGACGATATACTCGGACAGATTAAACAGAAACGCACACCTGACTCAATAGATAAATATTTTGATGATGTACTTGGTGAAACAGCTAAACCTGAAGAAGTTAAGCCTTCTGTAATACCTGAGTCACTTCGTGCTAAGGCAGATGCACAAGAAGCGCCAAGAAATCCACTCATACCAGATAGATTACACGAGGGTACAAGAGCCGGAACAGAAGCAGTTAAAACGGCTGAATCAGATTTACTTAGTAATCCAAGCACTGTCGTGCGTGACCCCACTGGCAAGTTATCGTTTGTCGGAGCAACTAAAAACAGTCTTAAAAATATGGTTAAAAACCATGTTGATAAATGGATTGGTCTCGCTAAGATTAACGAAAAATACGGTGACTATGTAGGTGATGAGCAAAGTGCTTTCTGGCTTGGCCACGCTATGGATAAAATGGGTACACAGCTACCTCGTGTACTCGCTGATGGCGGTTTGAAGCTTATGCCTGATGGCCAATCAGTTGTTGTTAGATCACCTATTACATTACACGACGGTTCGACTAAAGATGCGTCTGTTAAAAATATGCTTGATGTCGTTAAAAGCGAGAAGAATGGGCAAGATATTCTCCACGAAATCTTATGGACTAAAGATCAAGAACGTATGCAGAAGGTCAACCCAGAGAATGTAAGCCAGCGTGTATCAAGAGACCCTGAAGGTTTTGCTAAGAAAGTACAAGACGTTGACACAATCCTCAAGAACAAGCCTGTGTATCAAGATGCGCTTAATATGCTCAAAGAAGTAAATAAGATGCGTGTCGATTATCTTAAGGATACAGGCACCATTGACGAGGATATGTATAAATTTTTTAAAGACCAAGATCTTTACGTACCTAATTATACACTGCGTGATGAAGCAACAGATGTGCTTGGCCCTACAGGTAAAAAGACAACTATTGGTAACACAGCAACTCGCGCCTTTAGAGAACGTACACCATCAGACCACGACATCAACCCAATGGAGAATATCGCTAACGAGATGATACGTTCTTACTTAGGGGGTGCGAGAAATCACCACAAGATGCTGACAGCAGAGCAGCTTCAAAAAGTAGGGAAAGCATCCTACGTTGGTCGCACTAACTTAAAAGAAAAGCAGGGTAATTTTGGATTCTTGAAAGAAGGTAAACGTCAGTTTTATCAACTGCACGACCCAACTGACTATCCAGTAATGCAGATTTTAAGTGAGTCGGTAAACCCTATTATGCTTGCCTCTCGCGGATCTGCGCAGATTTTACGGACAGCGGTGACTAACTCACCTAACTTTTGGAAACGCCAGTTATTTATTGACCCTATTGGCGCGACAATGACCAGTGATATTGGGTGGATTACACCTGCTCATACTATGTACGAGATCACTAAGATTTTGCGCGGGGATAAAACACTCTTAAATAAACTAATGGATGCAGGGGCTATTAGCCATGTAGACCCAACACTCGACCCTAGAGATTCCCGCGCTCTTTATAAAGAAATCGGTACACGCACCGTTAGTAAAAGTGGCCTTGAACAGTTTAAAAGTAAACTGCGTAACAGCTCTGAATTCATGCACATCCTAGTGGATGGTGCAACACGTTGCGCGGTATATCAGAAAGCTTACGATAGGGGTGTTAAGAAAGGCATGACACCTGAAAAGGCAGACGGTTATGCTCTTATGAAAGCGCGTGAAGCGATTAACTTTAGCGTTAGTGGTAACTCAGAAGCACAGCGTGCTGGTCGTCAACTTATTCCGTTCTTAGGCGCTGGTATTAACGCCCTTGAATTGATGAGAAGAAACCTAACAATGGAACACGTTAAGGTTGAAGACAGACCCGCATATCGCCGACAATTTTTAAATAAAGTTTACACCATCGGTATGCTCTCAGGGCTTCATGCCCTCTATATGGCCGGTGATCCCGACTATGAAGAAGCAAAAAACAACTTCAAATATAGCAGGGTGGTTGTACCTACAGGTAATAAAGAAGACCCGCTGTTTGGGCTTGACCTACCGCCTGATATGACGTTCCTCTATTGGATACCTGCTTTATTGGTGGACTATTCATTAGGTACAAAAGATGGGCAAGAGGTGTGGAAAATAGCTAAAGAACAAATGCTCACTATGCTCCCAGGTGGTGTTGGGTACACGGGCGGTATCCCTGTCCCTCAAATCGCTAAAACACCTCTTGAACTTGCTTCAGGTACATCGTTCTATACCGGTGAGGACATCGTATCCAAAGCAGATCAAGGTCTTCCCACACAGGCACAAGGGCAATACACAGCTTCAAAAACAGGTAAAGCAGTAGGTAAAGCACTTGATGTGTCACCGACTAAATTTGATTACCTATTTAAGGGTTACTTAGGTGAGCTTGGAAACGTAGCGCTGTGGGCTGCTGATGGCATACTTGATACTGCTGGACTTGCAGATAATATCAAAAAACCTGATAAACACTGGACACAAACGCCAGGTCTTGGAGCACAAGGTACCTTTGGTACCTATCTAGCGAGTCAGTCTGTTGAGGATATGTACACACATAAAGAGAAAGCGGACAAAGCGCGTAAGCTCTACAATCAACTAGGCTCGCAAGGTCAAGCTGGGCAAGAAGATTTTAAAGACTTCACGTCTGACCCAGAAAACATCAAGCTTGTACAACTCGCTACCGTACTCGACAGATACGCTAAAAAAGAGTCTGACATTATGAAACAGATTCACACCTTGCAGAACAGTGA
>ERZ1034361.1468-NODE-1468-length-12568-cov-6.894804_pt1 | contig 12568 bp, 13 predicted proteins | sample MGYA00520617_ERZ1034361 | MGnify/ENA primary metagenome ERZ1034361 (study PRJEB33736, sample SAMEA104284507) | Azolla filiculoides | biome: Urban; feature: Water surface; material: Ditch water | place: Netherlands | collected 2015-10-28 | depth 0-0.1 m ... | reverse complement strand
TCACTTTCCAGACCTGAGGAATGGATGCTGTCGTCAACCAACGGACGAACAATCCAATGAATTATCTTTGGGGGATGATCAGAAGCGGCGGAGACAAGCCTCACTCTGGCAGCAATATGGCGACCATCAGCATGCACCAGGCGTACTGTGCTCACAGGCGCAGTTCCGCCGTTCATGATGGCAAGAACTTCTGGGCGAGACTCCTCTGCAATCAGGCGAAAAAGATCGATACCAATAAGGTTTCCCCTCCCGAAAATCAGATTCGCCGAGTGGGTACACCCCACCACTTTTCCAGTCAAATCTGTAGAAAGGTAGCCCTCCGCAGTCGTCCGCATGAGTGTCGCCAATAAATGCCGATATTCGCTGACTGATCGATACGTGCGATCCAGCGAGACATATTTACTTTGCAGATCATCATTCTCGGCGACCAACGCCTGAATGTCTTCAGCGTAGCGATATAACTGCGCCTGCACATTGTTTCCAGGCGCTGCGGCCCCCTGGCTAAACTCACCGGTCCACATTTCAGCCTCCAATATGCTCTTGCAATAGCCGTGTCAGTTGCAAAGGGCTAAACGGCTTGATGAGATAGGCATCAGCCCCCTTGCTGATTGCCCTATCAATATCCACCGCCTGCCCTTTGGCGGTGAGCATTACGACACAGATTGCGCGGGTTGCCTTATTACCTTTTATCTTTGCCAAGACGTCAAAGCCATCCATCCCCCCAGGCATCATGACATCAAGAATTACTGCGTCAGGCCTGCTCATTTCTACTAGCGATATCGCTGCAGCACCATCGCCAGCCTCCAGAAGGCTGTATTGCCTTCCCAACGTCAGAGAGATCAAACGTCTGATGTCCGCCTGATCATCAACAATCAGGATCTTTTTCATATCCCCACCTTCAATTTGCTGACATCGCTCAATTTGCAATCGCCTTTTTTTGTGATGCAAGCAACTCGGCAATGGATTCCAGCTCGTTAAACGGAATTGGTTTTGTGAACACCCGAACGGTAGAAGGAAGTGCTGACGAAGCAATATCCTGGACAGACAATCCGGTGACTGCCACTATCTGCATAGCGGAGCAATCGGCGATTTGAGCCAGTGAATTAATCATCTGAAAACCGTCAATATGCGGCATCTGCAAGTCGGTAATCAGCAAATCCGGCCGCTGTAAGCCAACCTTGACCAAGCCTTCGAATCCATCACTCGCGGTCTCCACAACCATAGAAATTTTCCAGGCACCGAGACGTGCCTTATAGAGCTTAAGCAGAAGAGGATCGTCTTCAACGACCAATACGCGGCTCAAGGGTGCTGTGTTCATGCGGCGTTGTCTCCATTCAGGGGCAACTGAATCAAGAACCTGACACCGCCCCTTGGGGATGCCTCGGCCCGGATGGTGCCGTGATGGGCCTTGGCAATTTGCTGGCAGATTGCAAGGCCAAGACCACTGCCACCGGACTCACGCCCTCTGGATGGGTCGGCCCGATACAAGGGCTCAAAAATGCGCGTTAGATCATCTGCCGGCAGGCCTGGCGCAGTGTCCTCCACGCAGAGGATGACCTGGCTACCTTCGGTATGAATGTCCACCACCACCTGCCCCGGTACATCGGTATAGCGCAGACTGTTATCCAGCACATTGGCCAGCAGTTGTTCGATGCGTTTCGCGTCCCAGCGCACCATCACCGGTCCTTCGGGCTTGTTCCCGATGCACAGCGATAGGCCTTGCTGGCTCGCTCGCAGTGCGAAGCGCTGCACGATCCCTTCAACCAGCATCACTGCATCCAAGTCTTCAAAGTAACAAGGCAAGGCCCGCAAGTCCGCCATGGCCAGCAGGTGCAAATCGTCCACCAATGCGTTGAGCTGCAGCACCTCTTCCCGCAGGGACAAAATTGCCTGTGGCGACATTGCGATGACACCGTCAATCAGCGCTTCAATTTCCCCACGCAACACGGTGAGAGGCGTGCGCAATTCATGCGACATGTCGGCAATCCATTGTCGGCGCGAGGCCTCCAGCTTTTGCAACCCTTCGGCCATGCGGTTGATGTTGCGCATGGCGTCACCCATTTCGTCCGCACGGCGGGTGGCCAAGCGGGTGTCAAACGCGCCCTGCGCAATGCGCTCTGTGGCGCCTTGTATTTCAATCAGAGGACGCACCCAGTGGTTTGCCACCCATCTCGCAATCAGCAAGGCCGCTAGCAGCAGGACACCTGACACCACAAGGATGCTTTGGTACTGCGAGGTCAGAAACCGGGTCTCCACATCGTCCGTAACGGGTTTGAGCTTAAGCATGTGCACCACCGCGACCGTTTTGCCCTGCAGAGTGACCGGCCTCTTCACAAGATCGCCTGCATCGGTGGAGAGGGATTTGCCCAAGATCGGTTGACCGTTGAGCGCATAGAGTGCGACCCGATCTTTGAAGGCGTCAATGCTGTCCATGGGCGGAGGTGGCGGTGGCGGACGGGCAAAGAAACCCTCCGACTCCGGCCGTGGCATTCGGGGCAGCAAAGGCATGCGTGGAGTGGCACCTTGAGCTTGACCGAACTCTCTCAGGAGCATGTGTAAATCAACGCCCTGTGCCGCCAATGCATCCAGGCCACCCGCTGCCTCAGCGCGCGCTGACACCAGGGTGGCAAATTTCTCGAGTCGCTCGACATCACGGCTGGCCAGGAAGTCAGAGAAACCATTGCGCAGATTCCAGGCATTCAAGGCACCCATGCACAGCACGGTCAGCAACACGGCCGACAGCAAGAGAAGGGCTTGGGTATGGGCAAGACGGATGCGCATGGTTGCTCTCTATTGGGCCACGCAATTGTGGAGAGATTGTGAAGATTTGCACCTATTTCCACCACATTGATTTTTCACAATTTGCTCACGGCAATGCAGGTGCTTGCCGACCAACCCGGAGTAAATCCATGAAAGCCAAATCTATTTTCAACTTGCCTTTTAGCCGTGCAATAGGCATGACCCTGTGTGCTGCTGCACTAACCGCGTGCGGCGGCCTTTCAGCGCAGACCACCGATGGCAACGGCGGCCCACCCAAGCCACCCGCAGAGGCACTGGCTTCGTGCAAGTCGCTTAGTAGCGGCAATGACTGCAGCTTTGCATCGCCGCAAGGAACGGTAACTGGAACGTGCTGGGCACCCGAAGGCAAGCCACTGGCCTGCAAGCCAAAAAATGCCCCAGCAGGTGCTCCCATGCCTCCCAAGCAGTAACGCCCTCCAGCTTCTAGTTCATCGCACAGAAGGACACACCAATCATGGTCTCACCCATCTCCAATGCCAGCGGCAAAGTGGCAATGCCACCCCCACCAAGGCCCGAAGACGCGTTTAAAAAGATTGACAGCAGCAACAAGGGATTCATTACTGAATCTGAATTGGCATCAGCCATCGTTCAGTTTTCCCCCGAAGGAGTCAGCCTGTCGCAGGCAGAGGCCCAAGCGGTTGCCAAACATGCGTTCTCAAAAATGGATGCCAACGCAGACGGCAAAGTGACCAGTAGCGAGTTCACGGCAGCAGCACCTAAAGATTCACCAAACGACGGCGCACCTGGCGGGAGACCATCCGGTCCTCCACCTGGCCCTCCACCGGGCGGTAGCCATGGCGGTCAAGGCGGAGCGAAAGGTGTGTCCGGATCAAGCGCCAACCAAAGCTATGACCCGGCTGACACCAATAAAGACGGCACGGTCAGCGAACTGGAGCGTCTGGCCTATGCCAGCAAAACCCAAGCTTCAAATGCGGCAGACAGCAGCATGACGACACCTAAGTAAATGACCTGGAACCTCCTCATGCACCGTTACATTTCTATTCCTCTGGCGATTGCATCCGCTGTGATCATGACTTTGAGTGCTTGCGGTGGCGGCGGTTCCGCCGCAACCACCACCGCAACGGCAAGCACCGGTACAAACTACAGCACTAGCGGTGTGCTCTGTAGCTACGCCACCAGTGCGTTCAACAGCTCTGCTTCCGTCAATGCCACCGCCACGGCGACCTGGTCTTGCAGCAGCACACTGCGTTCGCTCACCGCCAATGGGCTGCCGGATCACGACGTGGGCACATTCCCTAACGCCGACAACCCCAACACCATCGCCGCACAAAGTATCTCGGCCTCTGTGACCGTGACACCTACCGCGACATCGGTCGTCACGCCGCGTGTCGGCCCAATGGATAAGCCTGGAATCGCTTTGAATGGCATCGCCTTTGACCCGGGCACAGCGGGTACTTGCAGTGACACTGGAACTTGTCAACAAGGTGGACAGGCTGTGGGTTCCTGGAGTCTGGAAGCCTTGGGTCAGACCTCCTTCAGGTGGGGAACAGACGACAGCAACGCGCACGTGCAGCCTAACGGGATGTATCACTACCACGGTATTCCGGAAGGTCTGGTCACCAGGCTGAGCAATGGAAACATGGCCATGACCTTGATTGGATGGGCCGCGGACGGTTTTCCGATTTATGCGCGCTATGGCTACACGGTGGCGACTGACGCAAGCTCTGCCATCAAGGTGGTCACGTCCAGCTACCGCACCAAGACGACGCCTGATGCCAATCGACCGGCCAGCACCACGACCTATGCGATGGGAACCTTCACACAAGACTATGAATATGTGGCGGGTCTGGGCGATCTGGACGAGTGCAATGGTCGCACCGGCGTCACGCATGAGTTTCCCAACGGCATCTACCACTACTACGCCACCGACACCTTCCCCCACCTGCAGCGCTGCGTGAAGGGAAGTCTATGAAACATTTGTTTCTGGCCTCGCTAACTATGGCGCTTGCGGCCTGTAGTGGACTGAATGCGCTCCCCACTAGCAAGGTCGCAAAAGGCAATTCATACAACACGGCGGGCGTGTTGTGTGACTACGCGCACAACGAGTTCAACCCCACGCCAACTGTCAATGCAGTCAGCAGTGCCCGCTGGACTTGCGCTGGCGCAAAACGCACATTGACAGCTAACGGCCTACCAGACCATGCCATTGGGATTTTTCCCAACCCCGGTAACCCGGAGACCCTTTCTGTGCAAAACATCCAGGCCAGTTTGCCTTTGCTACCTGTGGCGACAGACGCCGTCACCCGCAGGGGTGGCCCGCGCATGCTCACCGGGTATTTGCTCAATGGCATCAAGATCGACCCTGGCACAGCGGGTACCTGCAACGATGCGGGAACCCACTGCCCCATGGGGCCTAGCTCTGGGCATTGGAATATCGAAGCGATGGGGCAGACATCGTTTAACTTTGGCACAGACAACAGCCACGCCCATGTGCAGCCGGGCGGCACCTACCACTACCACGGGGTACCAGAAGCCTTTGTCGCAAAGCTGAACAAGGGCAAATCCATGACGCTGATTGGCTGGGCTGCGGATGGTTTTCCGATCTATGCGCGTTATGGCTACACCGTTGCGACCGATGCCAACTCGGCCATCAAGGTGGTCACTGGCAGCTACCGCCCCAAAGCCACACCCGATGCCAATCGGCCGTCCACCAAGGTTTATGCCATGGGCACCTTTACGCAAGACTATGAATACGTGGCCGGTTTGGGTGACCTCGATGAGTGCAATGGTCGCACCGGGGTCACGCCAGAGTTTCCCGAGGGCATCTACCACTACTACGCCACCGATACCTACCCCTACCTGCAACGCTGCATGAAGGGGGCCATATGACAACTTTGCGCCAATGGCTGCTGGCAATGGTGCTGGCATGGGCTTGCGCGTCGGTCGCCCATGCCCATCTGGTGGTGTCGCAGCATGGCACGCTGAACATCGTGGGAGGTGGCGCATATATGGTGCTGTCACTTCCTGTGTCGGCATTGGCAGGAGTCGATGACGACCAGGACGGCTTGCTTTCAATTGATGAACTGCGTACCCATGGTTCAAGCATCGAGTCACAGATCAAGCAGGGCGTGGCACTGGACAGCGACCAGGGGCGCAGTGCACTGGAAGGCATCATGCTCAATACAGCACCGCCCGACAGCAACCCAGCGGCCCCATCCACCCACATGGTGGTGCTAGGTCGCTTTGCGATTCCTGAAGTGGCCGCCGGCCTCAAGCTGTCATTGCAACTGTTTGGCACACGCGCTGACGAACAAACTGAGCACATCGCGGTCACGCGGGGTGCGCAATCGCAGCTCATCACGCTGACACCGGAGCGCCCACAAGGGTCTGTGTTGCCATCAGCCTGGGCCAGCTTTGCCGAGCAGATTCAGCTCGGTGCACTGCATGTGCTCTCGGGTGCGGACCACCTGTTGTTCTTGCTGGTGGTACTGGCCGCAGCCTGGAACTTGCGCCAAGTGGTGCTGGCGCTGACCTGCTTTACGGCAGGCCACGCTGTGACGCTGGTGGCTTGCGTTTGGTATGGGTTGTCAGTGCCCACCAGCGTAGTTGAGCCCGCCATAGCCGCGACCATCGTAGGCATGGCACTGTTTGATCGTTGGTCATCACACCGCAGCTTGACGAACGCGGTTGCTATCCGACTGTCATTGGTATTTGTCTGCGCCTTGATTCACGGCCTCGGTCTGGCCGGAGCTTTAAGCGACCTGGGTGTGAACGGCATGGGCAAGGCATGGAGCCTGGCGGGCTTCAACATCGGAATTGAGTTGGGGCAGATCGCTGTGGCCTTGACTGCAGCGCTGGTGCTACGCGCTGTTCGACAAGTCAGCGGCCCCAATGGCCTGACAAAAACCACCCGCTCGGCGTCGTATGCATCGATGGCTTTGGGCTCCTTCTGGTTTATCCAAAGGACGCTGGCTTGATCCAACTCGGTGGCAAGCCGCCAGTGTTGGCGCACGACTTTTACTTATTCAATATTTCTTCAGGACTCTTCAATGCTCTTTTCGTCATCAAAAAATCTACCTCTGATGCTTCTCGCCCTTTCGTTTGGGTCGTGCGCGTCAGCTCAATCTGCTGATCAGGGAGAGTTCACAGGTTCCGATCAAGCCAGAGAGGGTGGAAAAGTAAGCTTCTCTGTTGCCTCCAACGCGGACTATTCAGGTGGCGATGGACCCAGAGCGTCCGTTATGCCGTCTATCGAATACCAATGGGCCAATGGCTGGTTTGCCGGAACCAACCGGGGTGTGGGCTACAACTTCTCCAAAAATCCGACGCTGCAATATGGCCTGGGCTTAGGGTTGGACTTGGGTCGCAAGGAAAGCGCCACCGGAGCCCTTGCTGGCATGGGCAGCATCGATTCCCAGTTGGAGCTAGGTGCCTTCGCCAATTACGCACTGACCCGCGATCTGCGACTCACATCGGTGCTGCGCTATGGCTCCGGCGAATCGCGCCAGGGGGCTACCGCAAACTTGGGTGTCAACTACAGCCTGGACCTGGCGCCCCAATGGCGCCTTGGTTTGGGTGCCTCCGCCACCTGGGCCAATGCGCAATACATGCAGTCGTACTACGGCGTGACTGCAACGCAGGCTCAGCAAAGCGGCCACGCGGAATATTCGCCCACCTCCGGAATCAGCGAGGTGTCTACCAGCCTGAACTTGAGCTACCAGGTTACCCCAAAGATCGTTTTGACCGGCGGTCTCAGAGCCAGCAATTGGGTCGGCGATGCAAAGAACAGTCCCGTCACCACCAACCCGCAAAGCGTCTCAGGCAGCCTGTCCATTGGCTATGCATTTTGAGGCGGGTCTTGCACCGGGTGCGTTGGCCTGCTTACTCAAACTCCACCAGCACATCACCGGTTTGCACCCGAGCCCCTTGCGCCACTTTGATGGCGGCAATCACGCCGGATTGCGGCGCGGTGATGTTGGTCTCCATCTTCATGGCCTCCAGCACCAGAATCGAGTCGCCCGCGTTGATGGGTGCACCGGCCTCGGCCAGCACCTTCACCACCATGCCCGACACCGGGCTGCGGCAGGCCTTGCTTTCATCCACCACGGTTTGTGGCGAGCCGCCGGTACGGGGCGCTACCGGCTGACCGCTGGCCGTGCTGCCCGACAAACGGGCCGAGCCCACCGGGTACGCCGGTGGCAGGTTGGCGTGGTCTTCGGGGGCCACTTCGACGTCCACTTCAAAGGTGCGTTCGTCCAGGGTAATGCGTAACTTCACGGCAACTCCAATCAGTGGGTGTGGTGCGATGCATGCGTGCCCATGCGCCCAACCTGGGCCCATGCGCTGGAGTGCACCAGGCGCACCTGGCGCACACGCGCCCGCACGCCGAGAAACGCCGCAACGGCGGCAGAAATAGCGATCATGTCTTCTTCGCTTACCGGTGCAGGAGTGGCAGCGGCCTTGGCGGCACTTTGCTCCAGCGCGGTGACTTGCAGCTTGAGGGCATTCAATTCTTCGCGCACCGATTCCAGCCCCGCCAGACGCTGCTTGAGTGCGAGCACTTCGGCGTGCAGATCGGCAAGCAGTGCCAGGGCCTCGGTGTTCGCGTTGTTGGCGTTTTCCATGGCCATTTCCTACAAGGGCATCAGGCCGTGTTTTTTATGCGGGCGCGGCACGCGTTTGATGCGCAGGTATTCGAGCGCCTGCGCAATGTGGCGGCGCGTGTGTGCGGGCTCAATCACCGAATCCACCAGGCGCATTTCGGCGGCCACATAGGGGTTGGAGAAGGTGTCGCGGTATTCCTGAATCAGTTCGGCGCGACGCGCGGCGGGGTCGGCGGCCTCGTTGATTTCCTTGCGGAACACAATTTCCGCCGCGCCCTCGGCTCCCATCACCGCAATCTCGGCGGTGGGCCAGGCAAACACGCGGTCGGCGTCCAGGTCCTTGCCGCACATGGCCAGGTAGGCACCGCCATAGCTCTTGCGCAAAATGACCGTGATCTTGGGCACGGTGGCCGCCGAATAGGCAAACAGCAGCTTGGCACCGTGGCGGATGATGCCGCCGTACTCCTGCTCCACGCCGGGCATGAAACCCGGCACATCCACAAAGGTCACCAGCGGAATGTTGAACGCATTGCAAAAGCGGATAAAGCGCGCCGCCTTGTTCGACGCATTGATGTCCAGCGCACCGGCCAGCACCGAGGGCTGGTTGGCCACGATGCCCACCGAGCCACCGCAGATGCGGGCAAATCCCACCACGATGTTCATGGCGTAACCGGCCTGTACTTCCAGAAAGTCGCCGGCGTCCACTACCTGCGCAATCACCTCGCGCACGTCATAGCCCTGCTTGCTTTCCTCCGGCAGGATGCTTTCCAGCGCGGGGTTGGGTTCTACCGAAGGGTCACCCTCCACTTGCGGCGGGTCTTCCAGATTGTTGGACGGCAAAAAGCTCAGCAGCTTGTGGCACAACTGAATGGCGTGCTGGTCGTCTTCGGCAATGAAGTGGATCACGCCCGAATGCACCATGTGTGCATCGGCGCCGCCGAGTTGTTCGGCCGTAACGTCTTCACCGGTCACTTGCTTGATGACTTGCGGGCCGGTGATGAACATTTGCGCCTGGCGCGTCTGGATGATGAAGTCGGTGAGCGCCGGGCTGTAGGCCGCACCACCGGCACAGGGGCCGCAGATCAGCGAGATTTGCGGCACCGCACCCGACAGCAGCACATTGGCATGGAACACGCGACCGTAGCCCGACAGCGAGGCAATGCCTTCCTGCACCCGCGCACCGCCCGAGTCGTTGATAAACACAAACGGTGAGCCCGCACGCAGCGAGGCTTTCATGATGTCGGCGACCTTGATGGAGTGCACTTCGCCGGCTGACCCACCGGCCACCGTGAAGTCCTGGCTGGCCAGGTGCACCAAGCGCCCGCCGACCGAGGCCGCACCGGTCACGACACCATCGGCGGCCAGCGTTTTGCCCTGCATGTCAAACAGCGCCGAGCGGTGCGCGGCGAACTGACCCACCTCGTCAAAGCTGCCTGCATCCACCAGCGCATCCACGCGCTCGCGTGCGGTCAGACGTCCGGCCTTGCGTTGTTTGTCCTGCTTGTCTGCGCCGCCACCCAGCGCGTTGGTGTGCTGCCTGCGTCGCAGTTCGGCAATTTTGTCTTGCATCACGGTCATGGTGGGTTCTGCCTATTCGTTAACGGGAGTCACCGACACGCGGTGCGAGCGGCCATTGAGCTTGACGTCGTAGGTCACTGGGGTGCGCACCGCGTTGCTGGCGCTGGCCGCGCTCGTGCCGGCGTCCTTGCCATCGGGCTTGGCCGCCTCGGGGTCACGCCCCAGGTTGAGTGGCCCTTGCGCGCGCTTTTCAAAGAAGGCGGCGGACACTTGCGGAAACATGGCGTAAGTCAGCACGTCTTCTTCGCTTGCGTTGCATCCGGGCAAGGCAGTGGCCGCAGCCTGCAGCGCTTCCCACTCGGGCTTGAGCAAATCGGCCGGCCGCTCGGTGATGGCGGGCTTCTTGGCCTGTGCCTCGGCCAGCGCCAGCACTTCGGGGTCACGCTCGCCGGGAGTCTTGCCGTAGTAACCCAACATCAGGTCGGCAAACTCGCTGGACAGCACCTTGTAGCGGCCCATCAGCACATTGAACACGGCTTGCGTGCCGACGATCTGGCTGCTGGGCGTGACCAGCGGCGGAAAGCCAGCGTCTTCGCGCACGCGCGGCACTTCGATAAACACTTCTTCCAGCCGGTCACCTGCGCCTTGCTGCTTGAGCTGGCTTTCCATGTTGGAGATCATTCCACCCGGAATCTGGCTGTCAAAGATGTCGGTTTCCACGCCAATGATGTTGGACATAAAGGCCTGGTACCGCGGACGCAAGGCAGCAAAGTGGTTCTTGATGCGGTGCAGGCGGGACTTGTCCAGTTGCGCCTCAAAGCCCGTGCCATCCAGCATGGCCACCAGGCTCTCGGTGGGGTTGTGGCCCGGGCCCAGGCTGAGCGAGCTGATGGCGGTGTCCACACAATCCGCCCCAGCCTCAATTGCCTTCATCAGCGACACCAGCGTCACGCCGGTGGTGGCATGGGTGTGCACATGGATCCGCACGCTCTCGCCACAGCGCGTCTTGATGCCCCTGACGATGTCAAACGCAGCCTGCGGTTTGAGCAAAGCGGCCATGTCCTTGAGGCAGATGGAATCGCAGCCCAGTTCCACCAGTTGTTCGGCCATGTCCACAAAGGTTTCGGTGGTGTGCAGGGGGCTAACCGTGTAGCAAATGGTGCCCTGCGCATGCTTGCCGTTGCGGCGCACGGCCTGCACCGACTGCTTGATGTTGCGAATGTCATTGAGCGCATCAAATATGCGAAACACGTCCATGCCGTTCTCTGCGGCCTTGTCCACAAAGCGGTCCACCACGCTGTCTTCGTAATGGCGGTAGCCCAGCAGGTTCTGACCGCGCAGCAGCATTTGCAGGCGCGAGTTGGGTAGCAGCGTGCGGAACTGACGCAGGCGTTCCCACGGGTCTTCGTTCAGGAAACGGATGCAGGCATCAAAGGTGGCGCCCCCCCAGCACTCCACCGACCAGTAGCCGGCCTGGTCAATGTCGGCGCAGGCCGGCACCATGTCTTCCATGGCCATCCGGGTGGCCAGCAGACTCTGGTGCGCATCGCGCAAACAGAGCTCGGTGATATCGATTTTCTTGGGCACGTTGGGTCTCACGGGTTGAATCCGCCTTTGCCGGGATTGCTCGGGTTTACCCTTATATGCTAGGGCGAATGAAGACCCACCGGTAATACGAGCGCCCAGTTACATTGATGTACATCAAGCGGCAGTGATCCGACGGTCCCGTTTCCAAGCCGCACCCGCGCGCTTACTCCCGCAAGTGCTCGCGCACAAATTGCCGAAAGAAACCCATGGCCGGTGCCTCGGTGCGTCCGGCCAGCGTGACATAGGCAAAGCGGGCCGTGGCCGATAGCTTGGGCTTCACATGCAGCTCCACCAGACTTCCATCGTCGAGCCCTGCGCGGGTTGTTGCGATCACCCCGAGAAAGATGGCATCCGTCTGTGACATGGTGGCGATGAGGGCGGTGACGTCGTCGCAGCGCAGCTTCACCATCTCGGCGGGGTTGGCCTGCAAGCCGTATTGGTCCACCAGCAGGCGCGCCACTTCGTCCGACAAGGGCGTGGAGGCCACCGGATACCGCAACAGGTCGGCCAGGGTGACGCTCTTCTTTTGCGCCAAGGGGTGATCGGCGCGTGCCACAAAGCCTGCGCGCAATTCGGCCAACGATTCAATGTTGAGGTCGGCTGTGGGAATCACGCGGCGCATATCGACCACCATGGCATCGAGCTGGCGGCTGCGCAGTTGCAGCACCTGCAACTCCACCGGCCCCTGCGTCACGGCGACCCGCATGGCGGGCATTTTGGCCGCTGCGGACATGAGCGGAACCATCAACAGCGCCGCAGGCCCTGAACCGAGCCCCACGCTGATGGAGGCGTTGCCCCCTTCTTGCAGCAGCTTGGCGCTGTGGCGCAGTTCGGCGGCGTCCCGAACGATGTGCCGGGCGCGGGCGACCACGTCCAGCCCAAGCGGCGTCAACTCGTTGCGCTTGCCGATGCGGTCCAGCACCTTGCCCCCAAGGTCTTCTTCCAGGCTCTGGATGCTGCGGCTCAGCGCCGATTGGGTAATGAACAATTTCTCGGCCGCCCGACTGAACGAACCCCGATCGGCAAGGGCCAGCAGGTGTTCCAGGTGCTTGATGTTCATGGCGTTATGTATGAGTTTTGCGAATGATATTCACAAAAAT
>ERZ1034361.1467-NODE-1467-length-12571-cov-2.170162_pt1 | contig 12571 bp, 15 predicted proteins | sample MGYA00520617_ERZ1034361 | MGnify/ENA primary metagenome ERZ1034361 (study PRJEB33736, sample SAMEA104284507) | Azolla filiculoides | biome: Urban; feature: Water surface; material: Ditch water | place: Netherlands | collected 2015-10-28 | depth 0-0.1 m ... | reverse complement strand
CCCAGCCAGTCCTCCAGCAACTTGATCTGACCGGACAGGGTATGCGGCGTGGTATGCAGTTGTTCGCCCGCGCGCATCACGCCGCCCGCCTTGGCGGTGACCCAGAAATACATCAGGTGTTTGTAATTCATCGCATTAATCGAAGTGAAATTATTGAAATAACGACTTTTCACGAAGCATTGTCCCACCTACATTCAAGTCTCACCAGCGCATTCGCGCTGATTTAGGAGAAGAAACCATGCGACTCAGTACCCGTGGACGTTTTGCCATCACCGCCATGATCGACCTTGCCTTGCGTGAAAAAGGCTACCCCGTGCCCCTGTCCGACCTGGCCTTGCGCCACGGCATTTCCCTGTCCTACCTGGAGCAGGTGTTCGCCAAGCTGCGCCACTCCAGTCTGGTGGAGAGCACGCGCGGCCCCGGCGGCGGCTACTCGCTGGGCTTTCGCGGCGACAACATCACCGTGGCCGACATCATTGGCGCCATTGACGAAGGGGGTGAGTCTGCAGGTGCCCGCAAGGCGCGGGTTGGCGTGATTGACACCCAGTCCCTGTGGGACTCGCTCAACACGGCCGTGTTCGAACACATGAAAACCATCACACTAAAAAGCCTTGCGGATGAGCAACGCGCCAGCGGCTTCAAGGTGAAAGAGCGCCGCAAAGCCACCAAAGGTGTGATGGCGGTTCCGCTGCGCCAGACGCCCATGCCCAGGGTGCCGAATTCGGTATTCGCGCTGGGGCAATCCATGGGCATGTAGTTTTGCGGGGTGTGGCCCACAATTTGCATGTTCGTTTTCAGTACGTTCCACTCCGTTTGATGATTGTCAAAAGGGCGTGATAACGTCACGACCACAATGTAAGTTCAGAGCAAACATCAACCAGAGGAGCCCACCATGGCAACGACCAAAAAACCTGTAGCGCCCGCTACCGCAAAAGCTGCCCCAGTGGCCAGTGCCAAGCCGGCGGCCAAGCCCGTGGTGGTGGCCGCCAAACCCGTAGCACCCAAGGCGGTTGCGGCTCCTGTCGCGAAGAAGGCCGTTGCCAAGGCTGTGCCCAAAGCAGCCCCTGTTGCCGTGAAGGCTGTGGAAGCCAAGTCCGCAGCGCCCGCAGCCAAGCCCAAGGCAGCTGCCAAGAAGAAGGCTGCGCCCGCTGTCCGGACCATTGATCCGGGCCAGCGTGCCAACTACATCGAAGTGGCTGCCTTCTACATCGCCGAACGCCGTGGCTTTACGCCCGGAAACCCGGAGCAGGATTACCTGGACGCTGCCGCCGAAATCGACGGTCTGATTGCCGCCGGGCACTTCGGCAAGTAAGCGTTCTTTAGTCCGGCTTCGCGAAGCCGGACTCCGCCCAGGCCAGTGCGCTCTGCGCGGTCAGTTTGAAGCTCGGCGAGACCGATGCGCGGCCGAGTTCCTCCTCAAAGCCATCGGTGGCCACCAGCGTCGCGGTGGCGCCTTCATCGTCGGGCACGATAGCCAGCGCCACGCGTATCCGCTGCCCGTTGGCCGTCACGCTGATGTTGCGGTTGAGCTGGGCATAAAGCTGCTGCTCGTGCCTGCGGATCACCTCGTTGGCCGTCTTGACCAGTGTGTTGAAGGCGGATACGTCCAGCGGCTTGGGATTCTTCTTGTCGCGCCCCATGGTCCAGGGGCCCACCAACGCGGGTTCGGACTCCGAGTGCAGCATCATGGCCACCGCCCAGCCATCATCATCTTCGTTCTTGATCACGCGCGCGGTCCAGCGTTCATCGCTCCATACGCGGGCTTCGTGGATGGGTTCCAGGGTGTTGTCGGTCATCGGGCCATTTTGGCAGACCCCGCCTCTTCAACCTGCCAGAGTCTGCATATCCAGGCAGACCTGGTAATCCGCCAGGTGGGTGACTTCAAAGCCGGTGATCAGCAGCGGCGCGCGCACGGCGCTATGAGCCGCATCGTGGGCCAGCGTATGCAAGGCACGGCGCAGCGCCTCGACCACAGGCGCGGGTGTCTGCAACGCGGTGATCAGGGGCAAGCCGGGGTAGGGCTCGGTCTGACTGAATACCCGCAGTTCCGCACATAACCCGGGATAGCTGCGCTGCCAATGCGCATAGCTGACCGGGTCCAGTGCTGCCATATCCGCCTGCCCGGTGCGCACGGCCTCCAACGAGCGGTAATGCGCGCCCGTGTCCAACTCTTGCGCAAAGAAAGGGCGTTGTGTCGTGGTGCCGGCAATCAGCGCACGCAGGGCGTTGTAGCCCGATTGCGAGATGGTGTCGTTATAGGCCAGTGTGCTGCCGGCAAACTGCTCCAGGTTCTGGCGCGTGTCCGACGCGCGGCATACGAGTTGGCTGCGGCAGTGAATGCCTTGCACGCCCGGCGCTTGATACGCGAAGGTGCCCACCAGCTGCACCTTGCCTGCCAGCAGGGTCATCAGCGGGAAGCCGCAAGCCTGGCTGAGCAGCAGATCGCTTTCCTGCCATTGGGCGTGTACATCGTCGGACCAGCCCAGCACTTGCGGAATGACCAGGCCCGCGCAGGCCGCATCGGCGCGCAGCAAGTCGGCCAGCGCCGCCCAGAACGCCAGCAGCGCTTCCCGGGGGGGAAAATACATGGGCAACGCGGCCTGCATGCCGATTACTTGGCCGGTACGCGTTTGGGGGAGGTCTTGCGGGCTGGTGCGGTGACGGGTGCCGCCAGCACCGGGTCGTCCACCGTGCGCCAGGCAAAGTTGCGGATCAGGTGCAGATAGCCCGGCAGCACAAAGCCGCCGTTGCCCGCCTGCCAGACCGCAGGCTCAGCCGCATACAGCGCGGGAATCTGGTACCAGGGAAGTTGCGGGTAGGCGTGGTGCACCACGTGGTAGTTGTTGTTCAGATAGAGCAGGCGCCAGGGGGCAGCGGCTTCGTTGATCACGGTGCGGTGCGCGGGCAGGGCGCCGGGGCGATGCTCGTACAGCGAGCGCAGCATGGCCAGGCCCAACGCCGGGTAGGCAATGCCAAAGCAGTAGTGCCAGGCGGTGATGGCAGTGTTGCGCTCCAGGGCCCAGAGCAGCAAGGCTGCCAGCGGCAGGTGCACGGCCCAGACCTTGAGCGCAGCCCAGTCACCGCCGGCCAGCGCCCGTGCAAGGCGCGTCCACAGGCTGATGTTGACGATGGCCGGGCCGATCAGAAAGCGCCCCAGCACCGTGCGCTGGCTCTTGTACAGCCACAGCGCCAGTGCGCCCATGCCGGCCGCCTGCGCCGGTGTGATGTAGTTGCTCTCGGTGTCCACGCCGGGCTCGGTCAGGTGGGCGTCGTCGTGGTGCTTGAGGTGGTCTTGCTTGTAGGTGTCAAAGGGATACCAGATGGCCAGCGGCGGCAGGCCGATGAGGCGGTTGATCGTCTCGTTGCGGGTCGGGTGGCCGTGGGTCAACTCGTGCTGAAAACTCATGTACCAGGCCAGCAGCACGACCAGCAGCGGTGTCGACACCCAGGTGGGGATGCGGCCGTAGCTGCCCACCAGCGCAGCCCACGCAGTCCAGATTACGGCCCACAAAATCCAGGTGGGCCACTCGATGGCTGCGGGCGTGGTGCTGGCGTGCTTCATCAAACGAGTCTCCTGCTGGGATGGGTATTGGTCGAGAGTGTAGGGCGCTTGCTGGCGCGCCGTGCAGATAACGCTTTGCGCTTAGTCAATGTCTGCGGTTTGGCGGAAGTGCGTCCAGCGCTGCAGCGCGGCACCGGCGATGATGCTGGGCACCACCCACAGCGCTTCCGGGTTGCCAAAGCCTAGCGAGGCAATCGCCGGGCCGGGACAGTAGCCGGACAGACCCCAACCGATGCCAAACAGGGCCGAGCCCACGATCAGCGGCCGGTCAATCGCCTTGGGTAGCGGCATATGAAACAGGCTGTCCCATAGCGGCGCGCCGCGCTTGAACACCAGGCGAAAGGCCAGGGCGCTGAGCACCACGGCGCCGCCCAGCACCAGCAACAGACTCGGGTCCCAGCGGCCGCTGATATCCAGAAAGTTGAGCACCTTGTCAGGGTTGGTCATCTGCGCCAGCGACAGGCCCAGGCCAAAAACCACGCCGCTGCCCAGTGCCGCCAGATTGCGCAAAGTGGTCTTACTCATGGGGCCAATCCCGCCAGGTGACGCACCACAAAGGTGGTGAGGACGGCCACGCCCAGAAAGGTGCCGGTAGCCACCAGCGAGCGCAGCGACAAGCGCGCCAGTCCGCACACACCGTGGCCGCTGGTGCAGCCATTGGCCTGTGCCGTACCGTAGCCCGTCAGCAGTCCGGCCACCACCAGCAGCCAGACGGGAAAGCCCTGACGCAGCGGTGTGGCAGCGCCCCAGAGCGAATAGGCAGCCGTGCCAGCTACCAGCCCGAGCAGAAACAGCAGGCGCCAGGCTTGCTCAGGCGCGGGCTTGACCAGCAAGCCGGTAATCATGCCGGTGACGCCGGCAATACGGCCGTTGAGCCAGAGCAACAGGGTGGCGGAGCTGCCGATCAGCAGGCCGCCTATCAGGGCGTTGAAAGGGGTGAATTCAGTCATGCAGTGCAGGAGTGTGTCAGAGAGCGACAAGGATACCCTTGGACAGCATGCGCAAAACGAATAAGCAAGTGGGCTGCCGGTTGAAGCCGTGCGGCTGGCGGGACCATCAGCAAAGGGACGCCTGCGGCAGGGCGGGCTGCACTGGTTGCGGCGATATGCCGGTACGCCCCTCAGGCCTGCATCTGCAGTTGCATGCTCATCTTCACCAGATCGGCCACCGAGTCGGCCTGCATCTTTTCCATCACCTTGGCGCGGTGCACCTCAATGGTTTTGGCGCTCAGGCCAAAGCAGTTGGCAATCGCCTTGTTGGATTTGCCCAGCACCACCTGGTCCAGCACCTCGCGCTCGCGCCCCGTCAGGTTGGCAAACAGTGCACGCAATTGCTGGTGCTGCAGGTCCTGGTCGCGTTGCACGGCGTCGAAGCGGATGGCCTTGTGGATGCGCTCCAGCAGGTCCTGGTCGTTGAACGGCTTTTCAATAAAGTCAAAAGCGCCTGACTTGACGGCCCGCACCGCCATTTGCACATCGCCATGCCCCGTGACGAAGATGATGGGAATGTGGATGCGCTGCGCCGCCAGCCGCTCCTGCAGGTCCAGCCCGCTCATGCCGGGCATGCGCACATCCAGCACCAGGCAGCCCGGCTTGGCCGCGTCATAACCATCCAGAAAGGCCTGGGCCGAGGCATAGGTTTCCACCCGGAGCTGCACCGTCTCCACCAGCCAGCGCAGGCTGCGCGCCACCACCTCGTTGTCGTCCACTACAAACACGGTCTGTTCACGCATGGCTGCTCCTCGCTTCGCTGGTGGGTACGGTAAAGCGGAAGGTGGTGCCACCGTCCTTGCCCGACTCGGCGCGCACGCGCCCGCCGTGCATTTCGATGATGGAGCGGCTGATCGACAGGCCCATGCCCACGCCCTCGGCCTTGGTGGTGAAAAACTGGTCAAACACCTGGTCTATGACCGCACCGTCAATGCCGGGGCCGGTGTCCACCACCTCCACCTCGACCGCGTCGCCCTCCAGCGCGCGGGTGCTGATGTACACCTCGCGCTGCGGCGAGTGGGCCTCGGCCATGGCCTCGAAGGCATTGCGCACCATGTTGCACAGCACCTGCTCCAGCATGATGGCGTCGGCCTGCACCTTGGGCAGGCGCGGCGCCAGGTGCAACGTGACAGTGGCGCCATGGTGCCGGGCCTCCAACTCGGTGAACTTCACCACGCTGTGCACGATGTGGTTGATGTCGGCGGCCTTGAGCTGCAGCTCGCTCTTGCGCACAAAGTCGCGCACGTGGCTGAGGATTTCGCTGGCGCGCACCGCCTGCTCGCACACCTCTTCGAGTGGCTTGATCAGCTCGGCCGGGTCCACATGGTCCGCTCGCAGGCGCCGCAGGCAGCCACGCGCAAAGTTGGCAATAGCGGAGAGCGGCTGATTCAGCTCATGGGCAATGCCGGTGGCCATTTCGCCCATGGTGGACAGGCGCGCCACATGCGTGAGCTCGGTGTGGTGCCTGCGTGCCTGCTCTTCGGCCTGCCGGTGTTCGGTGATGTCGCGGGTGATGCCCAGCAGGGCATAGATGGTGCCGCGCGCATCGCGCATGGGCACGGCATGGGTTTCCAGCCAGGCCACCTTGCCCTTGAGGGTGATGGAGCGAAAGGCGTAAATCAGCGTCTCGCCGGAGAACACGCGCGCCATATTCTGGCGGTATGTTTCCAGGTATTCGGGTGCCACGATGTCGTAGATCGGCCGCCCGATGATGTCCTGCGGCCGGTCTGCGCCCATCATGCGCTGGCCAGCAGGGTTCACCTCCAGCACCGTGCCGTCGGCGGCCTGCAGCTTCACGCATTCGGGTTCGGACTCGATGATGGCGCGCAGGCGGGCGTCGTTTTCTTGCAGGTGGTCCTGCACCTTCTGGTACTCGGTTTCCTTGTCCAGAAAGCGCCGCTGTACCTCGCGCAGGCGCAGGGTCAGAAACGCCAGCAGGCCCAGGCTCAGCAGCAGGGCCACACCCAGCACCGCCACCGCAGACCCCATCGCGTCGCCATTGGTCGACATGTTTCGTCGTATCTCCAGGGAGGCCCTGCCGGAAAGAGTCCGACAACAGGTGTTTTTGCCAATGTATCAGGGATTAATGGTGTATTAAATAGGGAAATCCATTCCATGGATAGGTAAACATCCTATTGATCGCCTGAAGTGCTGCAACTAATCTAGCCTGGCAATTTGAGCGGTGTGTAGCTGCAAATTTAATTCGCATCCGGCTCCGATTGGTAGTGAACCTCACGTTTTGATTAGAAATACAAGGAGACTTTCATGCAAATTTGGAGCCATCTGGTGTGGCGCAGCCTGCGCCGCATCTTCGTCCTGTCGTCGGTGTTGCTCGGGCTGCCTTTGGCGGCCCTGGCCAATGCCGATGTGGAAAAAAACATCGCCAATACCGACAACTGGGCCATGCAGGCGGGCGACATGTTCAACCAGCGTTACAGCACGCTCAAGCAAATCAACACCGGCAACGTCGGCAAGATGCAGGTCGCCTGGACTTTCTCCACCGGCGTGCTGCGCGGGCATGAAGGCTCGCCGTTGGTGGTGGACGGCACCATGTACCTGCACTCGCCGTTTCCCAACAAGGTGTTCGCGATTGATCTGGAAAGCCAGAAAATCAAGTGGAAGTACGAGCCCCGCCAGGACCCGGGCGTGATCGCGCAAATGTGCTGCGACACCGTCAACCGCGGTCTGGCCTATGCCGAGGGCAAGGTCATCCTGCAGCAGGCCGACTCCATGCTGGTGGCGCTGGACGCCAAAACCGGCAAGGTGGTCTGGTCCACCAAGAATGGCGACCCCAAGCTGGGTGCAGTCAACACCAACGCACCCCACGTCTTCAAAGACAAGGTATTCACCGGCATCTCCGGTGGCGAGTGGGGTGTGCGCGGCTATATCTCGGCCTACAACCTGTCTAACGGCAAACTGGCCTGGCGCGGCTATAGCGTGGGGCCGGATTCGGAGATGCTGATAGACCCGGACAAGACCATGACCTGGACCAACGGCCGCATGGCGCCGGTGGGCAAGGATTCATCCCTCAAGACCTGGCAAGGCGACCAGTGGAAGACCGGCGGCGGCACCACCTGGGGCTGGTACAGCTACGACAAGGCCCTCAACCTGATGTACTACGGCAGCGGCAATCCCTCCACCTGGAACCCGGCCCAACGCCCGGGCGACAACAAGTGGTCCATGTCGATCTGGGCACGCGATGTGGACACCGGTGCCGTGCGCTGGATCTACCAGATGACGCCCTACGACGAGTGGGACTTTGACGGCGTCAACGAGATGATCCTGGCCGACATCGATGTGCGCGGCAAGATGACCAAGGCACTGGTGCACTTCGACCGCAACGGTTTTGGCTATACGCTGGACCGCGTCACCGGCGCCCTGCTGGTGGCCGAGAAGTTCGACCCACAGGTCAACTGGGCCTCGCATATCGACATGAACACCGGCCGCCCGGTCACCGTGGCCAAGTACTCCACTGCCCGCAATGGCCCCGACGTCAACACCAAGGGCGTGTGCCCGGCCGCGCTCGGCTCCAAAGACCAGCAACCGGCTTCCTACGACCCGGAGACCAAGCTGTTCTATGTGCCCACCAACCATGTGTGCATGGACTACGAGCCCTTCAAGGTGGACTACACCGCAGGCCAGCCTTATGTGGGTGCCACGCTCTCCATGTACCCCACCCCGGGCAGCCATGGCGGCATGGGCAACTTCATCACCTGGAACGCCAGCACCGGCAAGATCGTGCAAAGCCACCCGGAGAAGTTCTCGGTCTGGAGCGGTTCGCTCAACACGGCCGGCGGCCTGTCCTGCTACGGCACGCTGGAGGGTTACCTCAAGTGCGTGGACAAGCGCGACATCAACAAGGAACTGTTCAAGTTCAAGACCCCGTCCGGCATCATCGGCAACGTCTTCACCTATGTGCACAAGGGCCGGCAGTACATGGGCGTGTTCTCGGGCATTGGCGGCTGGGCCGGCATCGGCATGGCGGCCGGGCTTGAGAAAGACCAGGACGGCCTGGGCGCTGTGGGCGGCTACCGCGAGCTGAGCCAGTACACCGAACTCGGCGGATCGCTCACCGTGTTTGCGCTGCCCAACTAACAAAGCAGGGAAGCAGAGGCGGTCGCGCCGTCGGTGCGGCCACCTCTGTGCAATCTAGCCGGGAGATGGCAGCCACTGCGCTGCCGTCTTTCTTGTTTTTTCTTGCACCAAAGATGAGGCAAGCATGAAACCCATTGTGATAGTCAGTTGTGTCTTGTTGTGCCTGAGCGCGGCAGGCGCTGTGTTGGCGCAGGACAAGCCCTTGTACATCGTCGAGGACGGCTACAAGGTGGACGCAGAGACCCTGAAGGGCTTCAAGGCCTGGCGCGCCGCCGCCTGCGACCGCTGCCACGGCTCGAATCAGGAAGGGCTGGTCGGCCCCTCGCTGGTGGACAGCCTGAAGGTCTTGAGCAAGGAGGATTTCGTCACCACCGTGACCAACGGCCGATTGGAAAAAGGCATGGTGCGCTTTGCCGACAACCCGGCCGTCATGGGCAATATGGACCAGCTTTACGCTTACCTCAAAGGCCGCTCGGATGGCGCCATCACGCGCGCCCGAGTTGAGCCCATCACGCAATGAGGATGGCTAACGCTGGACTTCCAAGACGTCGCGCGGGTTCGCGACAACGCGCTATGCGCGCTGCGGCGGGCCTGGCTCTGTGCGGGCTGGCACTGACCGCCACGGCACAAAGCGCCGCGCCAGACGACGCACCGCCGCGCACCGCCTTGCGTGTCTGCCAGGACCCCAACAACCTGCCCTTTGCCAACCTGCAAGGCGAAGGCATTGAAAACAAAATTGCCGAACTATTCGGCAAAGCCTTGGGCCTGCCGGTGAGCTATTACTCGGTGCCGCAGCGTTTCAACTTCGTGCGCAACACACTCAAGTTCAAGCTGCCGGGTGAGGACTTCCGCTGCGACATTCTGATGGGCGTGCCGGTGGGCTTCGATCAGGTCTCGGTCACCAAGCCCTATTACCGTTCCACCTATGCGCTGGTGTTTGCCAAGGGCCGGGCACTGGATGCGGTGCATTCGGTGGACGACTTTCTGGCGCTGGATGCGGCGCAGCGCGCGCGCCTGCGCATCGGCATTTACGACCGCTCGCCAGCGTCTGAATGGCTGAACAAACACCAGCTGGTGGACCAGGGTGTGCCCTATCACATCCTCAACGCCGACCCCGACCAGTACCCCGGCCAGATCATCGAAAACGACCTGGCTTCGGGCAAGCTGGATGCAGCGATTGTCTGGGGCCCGATTGCGGGCTACTTCGCCCAGCGCATCAAGACGCCGCAGTTGCAGGTGCTGCCCCTGGCGTCCGAGCCCGGTGTGCAACTGGACTACCAGATGGCCATGGGCGTGCGCTATGGCGAGCGCGCGTGGAAGCAGCAGATCGAAAGCCTGATCGAGTCCAAGCACAGCGAAATCCAGGCCATTCTGCAAGCCTACGGTGTGCCCCAGGTGGAGGGTGTGGCCCATGCCAGCGCCAAGCCATAAAGCGCTCTTGGCCGCCGGCTCCGGTGCGCGTGCCTTGGCCAGCGGCCTGCGCACCTTGCTGGCGTGCGGCGCCTTGCTGCTGCCGGTGTACGGACTGTGCGCCGAGGATTTTTCTGCGGCGGAGCGTGCGGTGTTTATGGACCGGCATCTGGCCAGCCTGCATCCGCCCACCACCTTGCACTACGGCTTCCACAAGCGTGGCACGCTGGAGGCTGGTTTTGACGACACGGTGAGTCTGGCGCTGACGGCCCAGAGCAATGGCAGTTGCTGCGCGGCGCAGGTGCAGTTCTTCACCGGCGCGCGCGCCATGCAGTCGCCCGATCTGGACACTGCGCAGGGCAACCCGGCCATCCTGTATTTTCTGGAGCGCGACATCCACGAGATGGAGCGCCTCACCCACGGCAAGGCCAACTACTTTCGCAAACGCATCCGCATGGCCGTGTACCAGGGCGCGGAAATCCGCACGCTGGACCTGCCCTACCGTGGCCGGACGGTTGCGGTGCAGGAGGTCCGCATCACGCCCTATTTGGACGACCCCAACCGCAGCCGCTATGACCAGCTGGCCGCCAAGCAATACCAGTTCCTGCTGTCGGCTGCGGTGCCCGGCGGCCTGTATGGCATCCGCACCCGCGTGAATGGCGCCACTGCCGGTGCGCCCGCACTGCTGGGTGAGGAATTGCTGATCGACGGCGCCCCTTCGGCACTCGCCGCCACACCGCTGGCACCCAAAGTCAGTCCTTGAGCCGCACGCCATGAACACACCACTCCGACTGCTCTGTTTGCTGGGCGCATTGCTGCTCGCAAGCGCCGCACAGGCCAACGACTTTCCCACCGTGGAGCGCGTGCTGTACGTGCAGGAATGCATGCGCGCCCATCCGGGCCCGACCTTCGAGATGACCAACAAATGCGCCTGCGCGCTGGACGCGCTGGCCGGCCAGGTGGGCTACGAAGACTACGTCACCATGGTCACCGTAACCAAGGCCACGCCCATGGCCGGTGAGCGCGGCGGCGTGATCCGCGATGCGCCCTCCCTGGCGCCTCAGGTCAAGCGCTTGCGTACCTTGCAGGCACAGGCCGAGCAGTCCTGCTTCATTGCGGCGCGATAACACAGCACGCCATGACCAAGCTGCAGCACCACATCCCGCACGGCGTGCGCGTCCTGCTGCTGGTGCTGTTGCTTGTCTTGCTGTTTCTCTTCGTGTCTTGCGCACCCATGGCCAAAGGCACGGGTGGCGCCACGCTTTCGGTCAGTGAGGTGCAGCCCGGTGTGTTTGTGCACACCGGCGCGCTGGAAGACTGGGGGAGAGCCAATGGCGGCGATGTGTCCAATATGGTGTTTGTGGTGGGTAGCCGTTGCGTCGCGGTCATCGACACCGGTGGCACCCCCGCGCTAGGCCAGGCCTGGTTGAACACGGTGCGCCAGCACAGCAGCTTACCGGTGTGCTACGTCATCAACACCCACACGCACCTCGACCACTTGTTGGGCAACGTGGCCTTTGCGCAAGGCGTGTCACCCGCGCCGCAGTTTGTGGCCAGTGCCCGTTATGCAGCCACCATGTCCGCGCGTGAGCCCTATTACCGCAACGCGTTGGAGCGCGACTTCGGCATTCGCCTCACGCACGCGGACATCGTCTATCCGACGCTGACGGTGGAGCGCAATTTGGATCTCGATCTGGGTGGGCGCAGTCTGCACCTGCAAGCCTGGCCGGTGGCGCACACCGATAACGACCTCACCGTGCTGGACCAGCGCACCCGCACGCTGATCGCCTCCGACCTGCTGTTTGTGCAGCAACTGCCCGCACTCGACGGCAAGCTGCGCGGCTGGCTCTGCGCCATGGCCGCGCTGCGCGATTTGTCCGTGGCCACGGTGGTGCCCGGCCATGGCCCGGTCCGCAACGATTGGCCAGCCGCCATGGATGCGCAGGCCGACTACCTCACCGGTCTGTTGCGCGACACCCGTGCGGCCCTGCATAAGGGCCTGGGCCTGCAGCAGGCGGTAGACCGCATCACCGTCCCCGCCAACGCGCACTGGGCGCTGGTGGAACAGTTCCAGCGCCGCAATGTGACGGCTGCCTATGCGGAGCTGGAGTGGGATGACGACGACCCTTCTTCGCGCGCGGAAGCTTCCGCGTGCGCGGCACGGCTTGGCCGGAACTAAGCCTCTTCTAAAAATAAGGTGGAAAACCATGTACCTCCCAAAGCGCCTTGCGCATCTTCTGTTTCTCTGCACCCTTTTCTGCGGCCTGCTCGCCGCCACCGGCGGCGCCTGGGCCGTGGCCAGCCCCAGCGATAACCCCGAAGACAGCGCCATCTGGAAAAAACTGCGCACTAGTCTGTTCCAAACCCGCCCCATCAGCCTGGCGGCAGACGACGTGATTGCACTGGAAGCACCGGCCCGCGCGGAGGACGCCGCCGTGGTGCCCATTGCGATTCGCGCGCGCATGCTGCAAACGCCTGCGCGCTACATCAGCAAGGTCTATCTGCTGGTGGACCA
>ERZ1034361.1466-NODE-1466-length-12571-cov-3.110133_pt1 | contig 12571 bp, 12 predicted proteins | sample MGYA00520617_ERZ1034361 | MGnify/ENA primary metagenome ERZ1034361 (study PRJEB33736, sample SAMEA104284507) | Azolla filiculoides | biome: Urban; feature: Water surface; material: Ditch water | place: Netherlands | collected 2015-10-28 | depth 0-0.1 m ... | reverse complement strand
ACAAGGGCCTGAGCCGCTTTCTGCCCACCGCAGTGGCCTACCTCGCCGCGTTTGACGATGGCAGCGCGATCAGCCAAGGCACAGAGGCCGAGACCGCCGAGCTGGTCGCCGCCATCTGAATCTTTTCTTCCCTCTTTGTTCAACTTCTGACTGGAGCATCACATGACCTCTTGGCGCACCACAGCCCTGGCCGATCGCCATCGCGCACTCGGCTCTACCCTGGGCGACTGGAACGGCCTGGGCACGCCCTGGACCTATTCCACCGACCTGGCCGACGAACACGAAGCCATCCGCACCAGGGCCGGCCTGATGGACGTGTCGGGCCTGAAGAAAGTGCACCTGGTGGGGCCGCACGCCGAAGCCCTGCTCAACCAGGCCACCACGCGCAACGTCAGCAAGCTCTACCCGGGCAAATCGGTCTACGCCTGCATGCTCAACGAGGCGGGCAAGTTCATCGACGACTGCGTGATCTACCGCATCTCGCCCAATGCCTTCATGGTGGTGCATGGTGCGGGCCAGGGCCACGAGATCCTGACCCGTGGTGCGCTGGGCCGCAACGTGGCGATACTGTTTGACGACGACCTGCACGACCTGTCGCTGCAAGGCCCGCTGGCGGTGGACTTTCTGGAAAAGTTCGTGCCCGGCGTGCGCCAGTTGCCGTACTTCCACCACATGCACACCATGCTGTTTGGCGCGCCGATCATGCTTTCGCGCACCGGCTACACCGGCGAGCGCGGCTACGAGATCTTCTGCAAGGCCGCCGATGCGCCCAGGATCTGGGACATGGTGCTGGCCGAGGGCAAGGCCATGGGCATCATGCCCTGCTCGTTCACCACGCTGGACTGGCTGCGCGTGGAGAGCTCGCTGATGTTCTACCCCTACGACAACTCCGACATGTATCCGATGGAGGGCGAACCGATCGGCGACACGCTCTGGGAGCTCGGTCTGGACTTCACCGTCTCGCCGGGCAAGACCGAGTTCCGCGGTGCCACCGAACATTACCGCCTGCAGGGCAAGGAGCGTTTCAAGATCTTCGGCGTCGAGCTGCACCAGCTCGAAGCCGCGCAAGCCGGCGACGGCCTGTGGGACGGCGACCGGAAGGTGGGCTTCGTGACCTGCGCCATGGTCTCGCGCCTGACCCAGCGCTCGATGGCCATTGCCCGCCTCGACCCGGCCTACGCCGTCCCCGGCCGCGCGCTCGAGCTGCGTGGCGCCGCACTGACCTGCGCCGCCACCACGGCCAGCCTGCCATTCGACGACCCCCAGAAAACCAAACGCACGGCCAAGGACTGATTCACGCCATGACCACCACCCCCCGCCGCTATACCCTGTCCCTGTCCTGCCCCGACCGTGTCGGCATCGTCGCCGCAGTCAGCAATTTCCTTGCCGCGCACAGCGGCTGGATCACCGAGGCCAGCCACCACGCCGATACCGAGTCCCAGCGGTTCTTCATGCGCCAGGAGTTGCTGGCCGACTCGTTGACGCTCGACATCGATACCCTGCGTGCCGAGTTCGCCAAGATCGCCGCGCCCTTCGACATGAAATGGCGCATCTCGGACAGCGCGCGCAAGAAGCGCGTCGTGATCCTGGTCAGCAAGCAGGAGCATTGCCTCTACGACCTGCTGGGACGCTGGCAGTCGGGCGAGCTCGACATCGACATTCCCTGCGTGATCTCCAACCACGAGACCTTTCGCGGCCTGGTCGAATGGCACGGCATCCCGTTCCACCATGTGCCGGTCACGCCCGACAACAAGGCCGCGGCCTATGCCGAGGTGGAACGCCTGTACCGCGAGGCCGAAGGCGACGTGATGGTGCTGGCGCGCTACATGCAGATCCTCTCGCCCGATCTGTGCGAGAAGTTCCCGGGCCAGATCATCAACATCCACCACAGCTTCCTGCCGAGCTTCGTCGGTGCCAAGCCCTACCACCAGGCCTTCAAGCGCGGTGTCAAGCTGATCGGCGCGACCTGCCACTTCGTCACTTCCGACCTCGACGAGGGGCCGATCATCGAGCAGGATGTGGTGCGGATCGACCACTCCGACGTGCCCGAGGAGCTGGTGCGCAGCGGCAAGGACGTGGAGAAGGCAGTGCTGGCCCGAGGCCTGCGCTACCACCTGGAAGACCGGGTGCTGATCGACGGCAACAAGACCGTGGTGTTCCGCTGAAGGGCCGGCCATGAGCGCACAGATCATCGACGGCAAGGCCCTGGCCAGGCAGCTGCGCATCGGCTTTCGCCAGCGCGTCGAGCAGCTGAAGGCCCGCGGCGTCGCGCCCGGACTGGCCGTGATCCTGGTCGGCGACAACCCGGCCTCCCGGGTCTATGTCGGCAACAAGATCAAGGCCTGCGAGGAATGCGGCGTGCGTTCCCTGCACCTGGGGCTGGCCGCCGATGTCAGCCAGGCCGAGGTGCTGCGCACGATCGAGCAGCTGAACCAGGACGACAGCATCCACGGCATCCTGGTCCAGCTGCCGCTGCCGCCGCATATCCAGCTGGCCCGGGTGCTGGAGGCGATCTCGGTGCACAAGGATGTGGATGGATTCCACCTCTACAACGTGGGCGCGCTGGTCAGCGGCAACAGCATCTTTCCGCCCTGTACCCCCTATGGCGTGCAGCTGCTGCTCGACACGACAGGCATCGACGTGGCCGGCAAGAACGCGGTGGTGGTGGGTGCGAGCAACATCGTGGGCAAACCGATGGGTCTGATGCTGCTGCAGCGCGAAGCCACGGTGACCATTTGCCACGCCAAGACGCGCGACCTGGCCCAGCACACCATCCTCGCCGATATCCTGATCGTGGCCGCGGGCAAGCCCGGCCTGATCGTGCCGCAGATGGTCAAGGAGGGGGCCATCGTGATCGACGTCGGCATCAACCGCCTGCCGGACGGCCGCATCGTTGGGGACGTGTGCTTCGAGGCGGTGAAGGAAAAGGCTTCCTGGATCACGCCGGTGCCCGGCGGCGTCGGACCGATGACGGTCACCATGCTGATCGAGAACACCTTGCGTTCGGCCGAACGCGCCTTCAAGACAGCCGGCGAGGCGGCATTCCAGGCCTGGGAAGCGCCGACTGTGAAGTCACCATGACGGCTGACACCGTCATGGCACCGAATGGTCCGGCGGTCGAGACTGGCCATCGCCTGACGCAGAGCCTGGTCGGCCAACTCGCGCTGCCCCTGGGAAGCCGGCCCGCCATCTGCATGGAAACCGGCAGCTGGAATCCGCGCTCACCGGTTTGACGCAGCGATCGCCGAGGCCTACATCGCCTTGTGGAACACCAGCCCCGCGTGCTCGCGCATGGCGTGGAACTGGATCTTGGGCCAGTTGGCCTCGACCGCGCGCAGCGTGGCGCCGTGATCGACCAGGATGGTCGGTGCGTCAACCGCGTCCCAGGCCATGCGGTGGATGTTGGCGTCGATGAAGCGCTTGAGCTCGACCTCGCCGCCGTTCTCGGGCGGGCAGGTGACCCAGCGCGCGACCTGGTACGGGCTGTGCGTGATGCGGGCCTTGACGCCGTATTCGGCCTCCAGCCGGTGCTGCACCACCTCGAACTGCAGCTGACCGACCGCGCCGAGCATCAGGATCGAGCCGGCCATCGGGCGGAACACCTGGATCGCGCCTTCCTCGCCGAGCTGGGTCAGGCCGGCCTTCAGCTGCTTGCCGCGCAGCGGGTCGGCCACCTCGACGCTGCGGATGATCTCGGGCGCGAAGAAGGGCAGGCCGGTGAACTGCAGCGCCTCGCCCTCGGTCAGCGTGTCGCCGAGCTGCAGCACGCCGTGGTTCGGGATGCCGATGATGTCGCCGGCATAGGCCTCGTCCAGCAGCTCGCGCCGCTGGCTCAGGAAGCTCACCACGGTGTTGGGGCGCAGTTCCTTGCCCGAGCGCACGACTTTCAGCTTCATGCCGCGCGTGAAATGGCCGCTGGCCACGCGCACGAAGGCGATGCGGTCGCGGTGCGCCGGGTCCATGTTGGCCTGGATCTTGAACACCACGCCGCTGAACTTGGGCTCGGTCGGCTCGACCACGCGCTGCAGCGCGGGTTTCGAGCCGGGCGGCGGCGCCAGGTCGACCAGCGCGTCGAGCACCTCGCGCACGCCGAAGTTGTTGATCGCCGAGCCGAACAGCATCGGCGTCTGCTTGCCGGCCAGGAAGGCCTGCTCGTCGAAGGCCTGCGAGGCGCCCTCGACCAGCTCGAGCTCGTCCCGGGCCTGGCTCCATTCGAGTCCGAAGCGCTCGGCCGAGACCGGGTTGTCGAGCCCGACCAAGACTTCCTCGTCGCCGCCGGCGCGGTCCTCGCCGGCCGCGTAGACCCGCATCTGGTCGGTGCGGCGGTCGAACACGCCGTGGAACAGCTTGCCCATGCCGACCGGCCAGGTGAACGGCACCACCGTCATGCCGAGCTCGCGCTCGATCTCGTCCATCACGTCGAGCGGCGACTGCACCTCGCGGTCCATCTTGTTGACGAAGGTGATGATCGGCGTGTTGCGCGCGCGGCAGACCTGCAGCAGGCGCCGGGTCTGCGGCTCGACGCCGTTGGCCGCGTCGATCACCATCAGCGCGGCGTCGACCGCGGTCAGCACGCGGTAGGTGTCTTCCGAGAAGTCCTGGTGGCCCGGGGTATCGAGCAGGTTGATCACGCAGTCGCGGTATTCCATCTGCATCACCGAGGAGGCGACCGAGATGCCGCGCTGCTTCTCGATCTCCATCCAGTCGGAGGTGGCGTGGCGCGCGGCCTTGCGCGCCTTGACCGAGCCGGCGATGTTGATCGCGCCCGAGAACAGCAGCAGCTTCTCGGTCAGCGTGGTCTTGCCGGCGTCGGGGTGGGAGATGATGGCAAATGTGCGGCGGCGGCGCACTTCAGAGACGATGTCAGACATGGGGCAGGATTATCCCCGACCCCCGTTGCCGCGGTCCATCAACGACAATCCGGCCATGCACCCGAAAGCCCTGATTGACCATTGCGCGGAACTGATCGCGCAGACCCTGACCTTTGCCCATCCCGCCGACGCGACCGTGAGCCAGTATTGCCGCGAGCAGCGCAGCCTGGGTTCGCGCGAGCGCCCGCTGCTGGCCGACGCCGTCTACGCGCTGCTGCGCGAGAAGCCCCTGCTCGAATGGCTGCTCAGGAAGCTGCCGGCTCCCAAGGCCTTGCCGTCGGCCAGCCACAAGGCGCCCCGGCCAGCCAAGGGCGCCAAGCCCGCGCCGGCGCCTTCGGCCAAGGCGCGCGCGCTGGCGCTGCTGGCCTTGCGCCAGCAGACCGAGTTCCTGGCCCAGGCCGCCACCCCCGAGGAACTGGTCTGGCTCGATGCCTGTCGTGCACTGGAAGCCCATCCGCCGGCCGACCAGCCGCCAGCCTGCCGCCATGGCCTGCCCGACTGGCTGGCTGCCGCGCTGCAGGCCGAGCTCGGCGACGGCTTCGACGCGCTGGTGGCGGCGCTCAAGGAGAGTGCGCCGCTCGACCTGCGCGTCAACCCGCTGAAAGCCAAACGCGCCGCCGTCGAGCAGCAGCTGCTCGAGGCCGGCATCGCGTCGGTGCCCACGCCTTACTCGCCCTGGGGCCTGCGCCTGGCCACCAAGCCGGCGCTGCAGAAGCTGCCCTGCTACCTGGACGGCAGCATCGAGGTGCAGGACGAGGGCTCGCAGCTGCTCGCGCTGCTGCTCGATGCCAAGCGCAATGAACTGGTGGTCGATTTCTGCGCCGGTGCCGGCGGCAAGACGCTGGCGCTGGGCGCGGCGATGCGCAACACCGGCCGGCTCTATGCCTTCGACAACTCGGCGCACCGGCTCGAGGCGCTGCAGCCGCGCCTGCAGCGCAGCGGCCTGAGCAATGTGCACCCGATGGCGATCGCGCACGAGCGCGATGCGCGCCTGGACCGCCTGGTCGGCAAGGCCGACCGGGTGCTGGTCGACGCGCCTTGCTCGGGCCTCGGCACGCTGCGGCGCAGCCCCGACCTCAAGTGGCGGCAGAGCGAGGCCGGCATCGCCGAGCTCGCCGCGCTGCAGGCACGCATCCTCGACAGCGCCGCCCGCCTGGTCAAGCCGGGCGGGCGTCTGGTCTACGCGACCTGCAGCCTGCTGCCACAGGAAAACGAGGCGGTTGCCGCAGCCTTCTCGGCCGCGCAGCGCGATTTCGTCGCCTTGCCGGCCGGGGAACTCCTGGCGCGCGCCGGAGTCGAATCTGCAGATGCGCTGGTGCGGGGTGATTACCTGCGCCTGTGGCCGCATCTCCACGCCAGCGATGGTTTCTTTGCTGCGGTCTGGCAACGCAAGACCTGAGCTCCACTGAAGGTAATTCATGCCCGTTTTCGATTCCGGCCTCCTGGCGCTGCTGGACTTCCTGTCCCATGGCCTGAGCGGCTTCTCCGGCTGGCAGGTGCTGCTGACGACGCTGGTGCTGACCCATGTCACGATCGTCAGCGTCACGCTCTACCTGCACCGCTGCCAGGCGCACCGCGCGCTCGAGCTGCATCCGGCGGTCGCGCATGGCTTTCGCTTCTGGCTCTGGCTGGCCACCGGCATGGTGACCCGGCAATGGGCCGCGATCCACCGCAAGCACCACGCCCGCTGCGAGCAGGACGGCGACCCGCACAGCCCGCAGGTGTTCGGCATCCGCAAGGTGTTCTGGCAGGGCGCCGAGCTCTACCGCGCCGAGTCGCGCAATGCCGAGACCCTGCAGCGCTATGGTCACGGCACGCCCGACGACTGGATCGAGCGCCATCTCTACAGTCGCCATCAGACCCTGGGCGTGAGCCTGATGCTGGTCATCGACATCGCGCTGTTCGGTGCCCTGGGCCTGACGGTCTGGGCGGTGCAGATGGTCTGGATCCCGTTCTGGGCTGCCGGCGTGATCAACGGCATCGGCCACTGGTGGGGCTATCGCAACTTCGAGGCCAGTGACGCCAGCACCAATGTCTCTCCCTGGGGCATCATCGTCGGCGGCGAGGAGTTGCACAACAATCACCATACCTACGCGACCTCGGCCAAGTTCTCGGTCAAGCCCTACGAGTTCGACATCGGCTGGATGTACATCTGCATCCTGGCCCGCCTCGGCCTGGCCAGGGCCAAGAAGACCCCGCCCAAGCTGGCCTTCGGCGCGCTCAAGCCAGTTGCCGACGAGACCACGCTGGAAGCCGTGATCGCCCACCGCTACGAGGTCATGGCCCGTTACGCGCGCCAGATGCGGCTGGCGGCCGAGGCCGAGCTGGCCGCGCTCAGAGGTCGCGCCGATGCGCCCCTGATCGAGGCTGCGCGCCGCTGGCTGCACCGCGACGACGACAAGGTGCCGGCCCGGGTCCGACCCCAGCTCGAGCAGCTGCGCGCCCAGTCCCCGACCCTGGCCAAGATGCATGCGATGCGCGAGGAGCTGCGCCAGCTCTGGGCCAGTCGCTCGCGCTCGCGCGAGCAACTGGCCCATGATCTGCAGGCCTGGTGCCGCCGCGCCGAGGACAGCGGCATCGCCGCGCTGCGCGACTTCTCGGTCCGGCTGCGCGCGGTGCGCGCCTGATCGGCGGCCCAGGTCGGCCTTTAGCCCTTGCAGAAGGCGATGTGGTCCCAGGTCGTGGCGTAGGCAATGCGGCCCCAGCCCGAGGTGAGGTTCAGCGTCGCCTCCAGCCACAGCACATAGGCGCAGGGCGCCAGCGCCGAGATGTCGATCAGCAGTCCGCCCGCCGGCGAGACCGCCTCGCCGGTCGTGAAGCTCAGCGCCATGGCGGCCGGCAGCGGCGGGTTGCCTTCGAAATAGACCCGGGCACTGCCGACGAAGGGGTGGTAGACCGTGTAGAGCGCATGCAGCTCAGCGTTGAGCTTGCCGCAGCCCGCCGCACCGGGGCCGACCAGTTCCGCGATGTCGAGCGAGACCACCGCGCTGGTGTTGACGATGCCGCCAGCCCATGACGGGTGGCGCTGGTAGCGGTATTCGGTGTTGCTGAACACGATCTTGTCGAGCGCGTTGCTGCCGGGCAGCGGCGCCAGGCTGACGGCATCGCGTGCCTCGAACCAGAGCTTGAAGGCATGGGCGCGCGACCTGGCCGGTGCCGGAACGCTCTGGCCGGCCGCCGTGCCGGGCGCGGGCAAGGTCAGGTCATGGGCCTCATGGCTGAGCTCGGCGGTTTTCAGGATCGCCAGATTGCCGAGCGGGATGAAGCGCCCGTGCCCGCCCGGTACCAGGTCGTTCTCGCGCGGGACCTTGATCCAGCCCTGGGCGTCGATGTCCTGGTTGATGCTGACCGTCAAGGCCGGGCCCGAGGGCTGCGGGATGCTGAGGGTGGCGCCGGGGTGGTTGACCCAGTAGTCGGCCGACCGGATGGTCCAGGCGCTGTGCAGCGTGCTCCAGCCCCAGTATTCGAGCTTGCCGATCAGGGTCGGCAGCACCAGGGAGGCGGTCACGTCGACGGTCGCGCCGAGCGTGGTGCCGCTGGCGTCGTATTCGGCGACCCGGAATCGGTATTCGACCGCCTGGCTCGAGCTGCCGTCGGGCAGGATGCCGATCAGCGGGATATTGCCCGTGAAGGCGTAGCTGGCGTCGCTGATCGTGGCCGTGGTCAGGCCCTCGGTGGTGAACTCGCCGTAGGACGGGTCGACATGGTACTGGCCGACATTGGTGAACAGCGGCTGGGTCGGCGGATGCTGTGGTCGCGGGGCTTCCTTGATGCAGAGCTTGACGCAGTGGCAATGCCCGATGTTCTCGCGCGCCGGCGTGCGTGCCTGCGACCGGGCCTCGATCAGCAGCGGCGTGCCGTCGGCGGCCTCGATGCGGAAGTAGAGATCGGGGCCGCCGCTCCATTCCAGATTGATCGAGGGCGAGAACGGCGTGCGCCGGAAGCTGCTGCCGCTGTAGTCGATCCTGAAATGCCCGTCCGCGTCGGTCAGGCCGCTGCCGAGCGGGTCGTCCTGGATCCAGTCGGCGTCGAAGGCCAGCACGCGCACGCCCATCACCGCGTTCCTGTGGTCGCAGACCGTGACCTGGCCGCAGATGGTCCAGGCGTCGAAGCGCGCGCGCACCGCGCACCAGTGGCGCTGCGGGATGCTGTATTCCCAGGCCGCGACCAGGCCGTTGTCGGCCTGGCGCCACAGCGGCTGCAGCGTCGTCAGCGCGCATTGCAGCGGCCTGGCAGCGGTCGCGGCACCACGCACCGTTTCGCAGAACAGGTCGATCTCGAACGCCTCGCCCGAGTATTTCTGCCGCTCGCCGAGCTCGAAGGCGAAGTCGCCCTTGGCATCGGTCCTGACCTCGGTCAGCAGGCGCCCGGCCTTGGCCGTGACTTCCTGCTCGGACAGGATCGCGAAGCTGTCCTTGGCGGGCGCGACCGCCTGCGCCGTGACGTCGGCCCGTTCCGGCCGGTACAGGCGTACCAGCACGCCGGACAGCGCCTCCGGGCATTCCGGGCAGATCTGGCCGCTCAGGCGGCCCTTGACAAGATAGTTCATGGTTTTCTCTCCCTGTTGTCGATCGCCCTGGCGGGCGGGTGGTGGCTCGGTCCCCGGTCGGGGCCAGGCTTCTGGTGATGAGGGTATCGGCTATCAATTCGGCATGGCCGACCCGCTTCAAATGCGCTCGATGCAGGCTGGTGCTGCGGATTTGTCCTCTGGTTTCAGCTTGTTTTTCTGTGATGTCGAGTTGAATTTATCATCTGATACATGTGCCGCTGGGAAGTCTAGGGTCGCGTGCCGGATGGTGTCAAATGCTTTCGCCTGGTTGGCGCACCCTGCAGCTGCTGCAGCCAGGGCATGGGGCGCTGGCCAAGGCCTCTTGACGGCGCTGCAGCAGCGAATCGTTAAAATTGCAGATTGTTTTTCGGCAATCTGCCGGTCTCGCCCCGTTCATGAAGAAAACCTCAATGAAGAAAACCGTTTCGATTCTGCTGGCCACCCTGGCTACAGCCGCCCTGTTCACTGCCTGTGGCAAGAAGCCCGAGGCTGCCACGGCGGCCGCGCCTGCACCGGCCCGTGCGATCGTGATCGGCCTGGACGACAACTTCCCGCCGATGGGCTTTCGCGATGACAAGGGCGAGCTGGTCGGCTTTGACATCGACCTGGCCCGCGAGGCCGGCAAGCGCATCGGCGTCGAAGTCAGCTTCAAGCCGATCGACTGGAGTGCCAAGGAAGCCGAGCTCAATGGCAAGCGCGTCGACGTGCTCTGGAACGGCCTGACCATCACCGAAGAGCGCAAGGCCAACATCCTGTTCACCACGCCTTACCTCGAGAACCACCAGATCATCGTCGTGGCGGACAAGTCGGCCATCACGACCAAGGCCCAGCTCGCTGGCAAGCGGGTCGGCGTGCAGGACGGCAGCAGCGCGGTCGACGCGATCCAGAAGGATGCCGATACCGCCAAGGCGATCAAGGAAATCAAGAAGTTCGGCGACAACGTCACCGCGCTGATGGACCTGTCGGCCGGTCGTCTCGACGCCCTGGTGGTCGACGAGGTCGTGGGTCGCTACTACACCGCCAAGAAGCCGGGCGAGTACCGCGTGCTCGACGAGAACTTCGGCACCGAGGACTATGGCGTCGGCACCCGCAAGGACGAGACCGAGCTGATGGCCAAGCTGCAAAGCGCCATGGATGCGATGAAGGCCGACGGCACTGCCGCGACCATCTCGACCCAGTGGTTCGGCAAGGACATCGTCAAGAAGTAAGGCGACTGGCCCGCAGGGCCCAAGCCAACCCATCCGGCCTCTGGCTGACCCGCACCGGGTCTTGCCAGGCCGGATTTTCATTTCGAGGGCCTTGCTCCGATGTCCTATTTGCTCGATATTCTTTCGCCCCTGCTGCAGGGCACGCGGGTCACCTTGCAGGTGTTCCTGCTGACCATGCTGCTGGCGGTCCCGCTCGGTCTGGGGCTGGCGCTGTTGCGCCTGTCGCGCCGCGCCTGGCTGGGCCGGCTGGTCAGCGGCTATGTCTGGCTGATGCGCGGCACGCCGCTGATGCTGCAGATGCTGTTCATCTACTTTGCGCTGCCTTTCGTGCCGGTGATCGGCATCCGGCTGCCGGATTTCCCGGCCGCGATCCTGGCCTTCACGCTCAACTACGCGGCCTATTTCGCCGAGATCTTCCGCGCCGGCATCCAGTCGGTCGACCGTGGCCAGTACGAGGCCTCCAAGGTGCTGGGGCTGTCCTATGTCCAGACCATGCGCCGCATCGTGCTGCCGCAGATGGTCAAGCGCATCCTGCCGCCGCTGAGCAACGAGACCATCACCCTGATCAAGGACACCTCGCTGATCTATGTGCTGGCCATGAACGACCTGCTGCGCGCGGCGCGCGGCATCGTGCAGCGTGATTTCACGACCTCGCCCTTCGTGGTCGCTGCCGCCTTCTACCTGTTGATGACGCTGGTGCTGACCTGGGCCTTCCAGCGCATGGAAAAGAAAGTCGCTGTCTATGACTGAGCATTCCGTCATCCGTGCCATCGACCTGCACAAGCGTTTCGGCGAGTTGGCCGTGCTGCGCGGGGTCTCGTTGGAAGTGGGCCGTGGCGAGGTGGTGGCCGTGATCGGACCTTCGGGTTCGGGCAAGAGCACCTTGCTGCGCTGTCTGATCCATCTCGAGACCGTCGAACGCGGCGCGATCGAGATCGGGGGCCGGCCGCTGGTCTCGACCGATGCGCATGGCCATTGCCATTACCGGCCCGAGGCCGAGATCCGCACCCTGTGCGGTCGCATGGGCATGGTGTTTCAGCATTTCAACCTGTTTCCACACCTGACCGTGCTGCAGAACCTGATCGAGGCGCCCGTCACGGTCAAGGGACTGAGCCGCGAGGCCGTGCTGCCGCTGGCCGAGGAGCTGTTGCGCAAGGTCGGCCTGTTCGACAAGCGCGACAGCTACCCGTCGCGCCTGTCAGGCGGGCAGAAGCAGCGGGTCGCGATCGCGCGCGCGCTGGCCATGCAGCCCGACATCCTGCTGTTCGATGAACCGACCTCGGCGCTCGACCCCGAGCTGACCGGCGAGGTCTTGCGCACCATGCGCCAATTGGCCGAGGAGCACATGACCATGGTGGTTGTGACGCACGAGATGGGCTTTGCCCGCGAGGTCGCCAGCCGCGTGGTCTTCATGGATGGCGGCCAGGTGGTCGAGGCGGGAACGCCGCAGCAGCTGTTCGGCGCCCCGCAGCAGCCGCGCACCCGCGCCTTCCTGGCCGAGTGGCTCTGATCGCCGGCTTCTGACGAAAAAAAACCGCTGGGGAAACCAGCGGTTTTCTTCAGACAAGGGGCTGAATCACTTCAGCTTGATTTCCTTGTAGTCGACATGCTTGCGAGCCTTGGGGTCGAACTTCTTGATCAGCAACTTTTCAGGAGTGGTCTTTTTGTTCTTGTCCGTGGTGTAGAAGTGACCCGTGCCGGCTGTGGATTCCAGCTTGATCTTTTCGCGTCCGCCTTTGGTTGCCATGGTTCAGCTCCTTATGCTTGGCCGCGTGCGCGCAGGTCTGCGAGCACAGCTTCGATGCCGTTCTTGTCGATCAGGCGCAAGGCCGCGCTGGAAACGCGCAGGCGCACCCAGCGGTTCTCGTTCTCGACCCAGAAACGACGGTATTGCAGGTTCGGCAGGAACCGGCGCTTGGTTTTGTTGTTGGCATGGGAAACAT
>ERZ1034361.1465-NODE-1465-length-12579-cov-2.598384_pt1 | contig 12579 bp, 12 predicted proteins | sample MGYA00520617_ERZ1034361 | MGnify/ENA primary metagenome ERZ1034361 (study PRJEB33736, sample SAMEA104284507) | Azolla filiculoides | biome: Urban; feature: Water surface; material: Ditch water | place: Netherlands | collected 2015-10-28 | depth 0-0.1 m ... | reverse complement strand
TACACCCGTCCGATTTCGGGCGGCGAAGACGGTGGGTCGGTGGATGGCCGGGTGTTGGGCGATGACGTGGATGGCGTGCCGATCAGCCTGCGTGCGGGGCGCTTTGGTCCCTATGTGCAAAAGGGCGAGGCGACAGAAGAGGCCCCGAAACCACCGCGCGCCAGCCTGCCCAAAGGCTGGGCGCAGGATGCCCTGACGCAGTCCGCCATTGACCAGTTCGGACGTGATATTGCAGCCAGCCAGAGCGTGGTCCTGTAGCGCCGCTTTCACGACCGACTTGTTCCAGCTGGGAAAAATCAGCTGGTCCGGCTGCGTGCCAGCGGCGGGTTGGCGCCAAAGTAGCGCGTGATGCCGCGCTGCAGCGCCTGCGCCAGCCGGTCCTGGAAGCTCGAGTCGAGCAGTCGGGCTTCTTCCTGCGGGTTGCTGATGAAGGCGGTCTCGACCAGGATGCTCGGGATGTCGGGCGCCTTCAGCACCGCAAACGAGGCCTGTTCGACCCGCGGCTTGTGCAGCCGGCCGACGCGGCCGATCTCGCCCAGCAACGCGCCGCCGAGCTTGAGGCTGTCATTGATCTGGGCCGTGGTACTCATGTCGAACAGCGCGCGCTGCACATGCACATCATTCACCTTGACGTTGATGCCGCCAACCCGGTCGGACTTGTTCTCCTGGTTCGCCATCCAGCGCGCTGCCGCACTCGAGGCGCCGCGGTCGCTCAGCGCGTAGACGCTCGCGCCCTGCGGGTCGGGGGTGTAGAAGGCATCGGCGTGCAGGCTCACGAACAGGTCGGCCTGGACCCGGCGCGCCTTCTCGACCCGGACCTGCAGCGGCACGAAGAAGTCCGCATCGCGGGTCAGGAACACGCGCACCGGGTTGCCCTTGATCTCGAGGCCCTGCAGCCGGTCGCGCAGCTTGAGCGCGATCTGCAGCACCACATCCTTTTCCTGCGTGCCGGCCGGTCCGATCGCGCCCGGGTCCTCGCCGCCATGGCCCGGGTCGAGCGCGATCACGATCAGGCGGTCGGTCTTGTCGCGCGGCTCGGGTTCGGCGCGTGCCGGGGCGGCGGCTGTCTTGCGTGGCTCGCGTGCCTCGCTGACGCCAGACGCCGCCCTGCCGCTCTGCTGCTGGATCAGTTCACCCAGCGGGTCCGGCTTGGCGGCGGCAGGTGCCGGGGAGGCCATGGCAGAAGAGGGGGGCGAGGCAGTCGATGCGGCTGGAGCGCTCAACCCGGCGGCCTTGGCACCCGGGCCGGCAGCGAGCGTGGCTTCGATGCCCTGCAGCCGCTGCTGGATCAGCTCCTCGAGTGGATCGACCGCGCGCGTCGGATAGAGGTCGAGCACCAGCCGATGCTGGTAGGGCTCGACCGGCTTGAGGCTGAAGATCTGGGACGAGACCGGCTGCTTGAGGTCGACCACCAGCCGCACCACATTGGGCGCGTTCTGCCCGACGCGCACGCCCGCTATGTTGGGGTCGTTGGGCTGGACCTTGCTGACCAGCTCCCTGAGTCCGGGCAGCAGATCGAGTCCCTCGATGTCGACCGCCAGCCGGGGCGGGTCGGGAATGATGAACTGGCGCGCCACCAGCGCGCTGTCCGATTCGATCGTCAGGCGGGTGTAGTCGCGCGCCGGCCAGACCCGCACCGCCAGCAGGCTGGCGCCGCGAGCGAGTTGCGCCGGCCCGAGCCAGAGCGCGAGCAGGCCGCTGCCGAGCAGATGACGTCGTTTCATGGGGCTAGATCCTCCAGCAGTCGCCACCCGGTCGGGCTGTGTGCCTTGAGCGTGACGATCCGGCTCTCGTCCTCCTGCGTGGCCAGCTCGAGGCTGAGGTCGGGGGCCGGCATCAGGCCCTGGGCCTTCTCGGGCCATTCGACCAGCTTCAGGCCGGGGTCGGCGAAGACCTCGCGAAAGCCGGCATCCTCCCACTCGCGCGGGTCGCCGAAGCGGTAGAAGTCGAAATGCGACACGCTCAGTCCGGCGGGCCAGGCCGGCGCGGGGGGCGCCTGGTGCGGCTCGACCACGGCATAGGTCGGGCTCTTGATGCGCCCGGCCACGCCGAGCGCGCGCAGCAAGTGGCGCACGAAGGTGGTCTTGCCAGCGCCGAGGTCACCGTGCAGCGTCAGCGTCGCATCGGCCAGCGCCGGGCTGAGCGCCAGCGTGCGCGCCAGCGCCTGCGTGTCGTCCTCGCCGGCACACAGGACCGTGCGCTGCGCCAGACTGGCCGTGCGGGCCGGCTGCGCGCTTTCCACCGCGCTTTCTACAATAGGGGTCTGATGGTCGATGCTGCTCAATTCGTCTCGCAAATACAGGCCTGGGGCCGGGAACTCGGATTCTCCCAAATCGGAGTGGCCGCTGTCGACCTGTCTGCCGCCGAGCCCGGCTTGCTGGCCTGGCTCGAGCAGGGCTTTCATGGCGACATGCACTACATGGCCGCCCATGGCCTGAAGCGCGCGCGGCCGGCCGAACTGCTGCCCGGCACGCTCAGCGTGATCACGGCCAGGATGGATTATCTGCCGCGCGCCACGCCCGAAGGCTGGCAGGCCATCGAATGGCAGCGCCAGCACGAGCCCGGCCAGGGCCTGGTCTCGCTCTACGCCCGGGGCCGGGATTATCACAAGGTGCTGCGCCAGCGGCTGCAGCAGCTGGCCGACCGCATGGCTGCGGTGCTGGGCCCGTTCGGTCACCGCGCTTTCACCGATTCGGCGCCGGTGCTGGAGGTCGAGCTCGCCAGTCGCAGCGGCCTGGGCTGGCGCGGCAAGCACACCCTGACGCTGAGCCGCGACGCCGGATCGATGTTCTTCCTCGGCGAGATCTTCGTCGACCGCGCGTTGCCCGCGACGCCGGCGGCCAGCGCGCATTGCGGCCAGTGCCGCGCCTGTCTGGATGCCTGCCCGACCCAGGCCATCATCGCCCCCTACCGGCTCGATGCGCGGCGCTGCATCTCCTACTTGACGATCGAGCATGCCGGGCCGATTCCGCCCGAATTCCGGCCCCTGCTCGGCAACCGCATCTACGGCTGCGACGACTGCCAGCTGGCCTGTCCCTGGAACAAGTTCGCCCAGCCGAGCCAGTTGCCCGACTTCGATGCGCGCGCGCCGCTGACCGGGCGCGGCCTGATCGAGCTGTTCGGCTGGAGCGAGCAGCAGTTCCTGCGCCAGACCGAGGGCAGTCCGATCCGGCGCATCGGCCATGAGCGCTGGCGGCGCAACCTGGCCGTTGCCCTGGGCAATGCCTTGCGGGCGGCGGCTGGCGCTGACTTGGCCGATCCGGCCGATCCGTGCGTCAAGGCGGCCCTGCTAGCAGCGCTGCAGGCCAGCGCCGATGACCCGAGCGAGCTGGTGCGCGAGCATGTGGCCTGGGCCTTGGCTCAGGCCTGAAGGCCGGCCTCACCCGTTGGCCAGCAGGCCCAGCGCCAGCGGCAGACTCAGCATGCCCAGCAGCGTCGAGACCGTCACCAGTCCCGCGACATAGGCACCGTTGTAGCCCATGCGCGCGGCCAGCACATAGCAGCTGGTGGCGGTCGGCACGGCCGAGAACATCAGCAGCACCCGGGTCGGCAGTTCGGGCAGCTGCCACAGCCGCGCCATCAGCAGTGCCAGCAGTGGCAGCCCGAGATGCTTGAGCGTCAGCAGCGCCAGGCTCAGCGCCTTGCCCTCACGCATGGCGCCGAGCTGCATGCCGGCGCCCGCGGCCAGCAGGCCGAGCGCGATCGCCGCCTGGCCGAGGCGCGTCAGAGTGGGCGTCATGCCCTCGGGCAGCTGCAGCCCGAGCAGGTTGGCGCACAGCCCGCTGGCCGTGGCCAGGATCAGCGGATTGCGCGCCAGCTCGCGCGACAGTCGCCCGCCGGCATGGCGCGCCATCGGCAGCACCGCGCCGATGTTGAACACCGGCACCAGCAGGCCGATCAGCAGCGCCAGCAGCGGCAGGCCCGCCGGGCCCGCGACCCGGTCGATCAGCGCCAGCGCGATGAAGGAGTTGAAGCGGAACGCCACCTGGGCCCCCGCGGCATGCAGCCTTCTGTCCACCCGTGCCCCGAGCAAGGGCCAGTACGGCAGCGAATAGGCCAGCGCGATGCCGGCCGCCGCCATGCAGAGCCCGGCCCCCATCAGCGGCCTGGCCGCCTGCCAGTCCAGCGGGTGCTTGACGATCGAATGGAACAGCAATACCGGGAACAGGAAGTAGTAGACCAGCCGGTCGACCTGGTCCCAGACCTGGCGGTTCAGCGCGCTGTGGCGGCACAGCAGATAGCCGCACAGGATCAGCGAGAAGTCGGGCAGCAGCAGTTGGACGAAGTTCACGCCGCAAGCATAAATGCTCGCTCTGCGACCAGTGTATGAACCATGTCACAATCTTGCCTCTTATTCCTATCAGAGCCCATCTATCGGGCCATTACTTTTATGAAAATGAAGTTTCATCTGGGCAAGCGCAGCATGCCCCGCCATCCCCATTCTCATCAGCCCGGTGGCGGCATCACCCAGGTCGTCGCGCTGGTCGACGAGCGCTATCTCAAGTGGCTGGCGGGCCAGCATGCCAGCGCGCCTTTGCAGCTGCAGCGCCACAACCTGCAGCCGGTGCTGGTCGATTTGCTGCGCCAGAGCGCGCCCGATGCCCAGCTGTTGCGCGCCTATGTGTTTTCCGATCAGCAGGTGCTCGACCTCTGCGATGACGTGGTCGTGCGCAGCGTGCCGCAGCATGCGATCGATGGCGGCCTGGGCCTGGTGCGCTCGCTCGGGCTCGAGCTCAACCAGCTGGCCCAGCATGGCGGCGCCGGCCTGGTGCTGATCCTGAGCGATGACGAACGACTGATTCCCTATATCGACGAGGCGCAGTGGCGCGGCCTCAAGGTGGCGCTGGTCAGCGACGAGGGCAGCCTCGACATGCCCAAGCTCATGACCGAAGACCCGAGCTGGGCCCGCCTGCTGCTGCAGGCCGACCGCCGTCTCGCGCTGGGCCAGACCGCCTGGGAAGCGCTGACCGTGCCGGGCGCCGTGCTGCAGTCCAGCCGTGTGGCGGCTTCCTTGCTGCCGGCCCAGCAGTCCGAGCGCGATGCCGATGCCGGCGAAAGCTATTTCAGCAACGCCTTGCCCTCGGACGACTGGCTCGAGCAGGTCAGGCAGGTGATCCAGTCCTGGTGGTCCGAGGAGACCGCCGACGCCCGCCTCGACCTGCAGGAAGAGATGCAGAACAGCCAGGGCGTGCCGCCCGAGACCGACCGCCATCTGCTGCTGCGCGTGCGCCGCGAGCTGGCGCGCACGCTGAGCTTCCAGGAGAAAAAGGCGATGCGCGAGCTGATCCGCGCCACCGTGCTGGCGCCGGCGCAGGATCTGCCGGTCGAATCCTGAGCGAGGCCGGGCCGGTCATGAACGACAGGAGCGCATCCGGCCAGGAGCTCGCGGCCTGGTTCGCGACCCCGCCCGGGCGCTATCTGCTCGACTGGGAGTGCGAGCAGTTCGACCAGGTGGTGGCTGACCGCTTCGGCTACCACGCGCTGCAGCTCGGCCTGCCCGAGCTCGCCACGCTGCGCGCCAACCGCATGCCGCACCGCTGGCTGGCGCTGCCTGAGTCCGCCGAGGCCGCCGGGCTGGCGAGCGTAGGCCCGGACGCCGACCCCGCGGTCGCGCTCGTGACCCATGCCGCCGCGCTGCCCTTTGCGGCCAGCAGCCTGGACCTGCTGGTGCTGCCGCACACGCTCGAATTCAGCGCCGACCCGCATGCCGTGCTGCGCGAGGTCGAGCGCGTGCTGGTGCCCGAGGGCCGAGTCGTGATCTCGGGTTTCCATCCCTTGAGCCTCTGGGGCTGGCGCCAGTGGCGCGCGCGCTGGGCCGCCCGTCTGGGTTGCCGGGGCGAGGCCGCGCAGCTGTTCCTGCCCGAGGCGGGGGACTTCATCGCGCCGCGTCGCCTGCGTGACTGGCTGCATCTGCTGAGCTTCGAGCCCGAATTCCAGACCCAGGGCTGCTGGCGTCCGGCCGTGCACAGCGAGACCTGGCTGCAGCGCTGGGCCTGGATCGACCGCATCGGCCCGCATGGCTGGCCGCTGCCGGGCGCGGTCTATTTCCTGGTCGCGGTCAAGCGCGTGCGCGGCATGCACCTGCTGGGTCCGGCCTGGAAGCCGCGCCGCGCCGGTCTCAAACCAGTCGTGGTGGTGCAAAAACACCCCTTATCCAAGAATCGATGAATCCTGTCACCATTTACACCGACGGCGCTTGCAAGGGCAATCCGGGCCCGGGCGGCTGGGGCGTGCTGCTGCGCGCGGGCGCGGCCGAGAAGGAACTCTACGGCGGCGAGCGCGAGACCACCAACAACCGCATGGAGCTGACCGCCGTGATCCAGGGCCTGCAGGCCCTCAAGCGGCCCTGCCATGTCAGCCTCTACCTCGACAGCCAGTATGTGCGCAAGGGCATCACCGAGTGGATGGCAGGCTGGAAGGCGCGCGGCTGGAAGACCGCCTCCAAGGAGCCGGTCAAGAACCAGGACCTGTGGCAGCAGCTCGATGCGGTGGTGCAGGGACATGGCCACCGGATCGACTGGCACTGGGTGCGCGGCCATGCCGGCGACCCCGGCAACGAGCGTGCCGATGCGCTGGCCAACCGCGGCGTGCCCAGCCGCTGAACTGGCCTCAGATCAGGCCGTCGAACAGCAGCAGCTCGACCGGGTCGCCGATCGCCACATTGCCCTGATCGTGATCGAGCCGGATCAGGCAGTTGGCCTCGGCCATCGAGCGCAGCACGCCCGAGCCCTGGCTGCCGGTGCTGCGCACCTGCAGGCTGCCGTCGGCGGCGCGGCTCGCGATGCCGCGCTGGAACTCGGTGCGGCCGGGCTTCTTGCGCATCGCCTGCTCGCTGCGCGCCGTCACGCGCAGCGGCTGGGTCTGGCTCGCGCCCATCAGGCGCAGCAGGGCCGGGCGCACGAAGGCCAGGAAGGTCACCATCACCGCGACCGGATTGCCGGGCAGGCCGAACAGCAAGGCGCTGTGGCCGTCCTGTTGCAGCCGGCCGACTGCCATCGGGCGGCCTGGGCGCATCGCGATGCGCCAGAACGCCATGTCGCCGAGCCGCCGCATCACCGCCTTCGTGTGGTCGGCCTCGCCGACGCTGACGCCGCCGCTGGTGATGACCGCATCGGCTCTTCTAGCGGCCTGGCGGAATGCCGCCTCCAGGCTGTCGGCTCGGTCCGGCACCGCGCCGAGGTCGATCAGCTCGACCCCGAGCCGGCGCAGCAGGCCGAACAGGGTGTAGCGGTTGCTGTCGTAGACCGCGCCCTCGCGCGGCGCCTGGCCCAGGCTCAGGATCTCGTCGCCGGTCGAGAAGAACGCCACCCGCACCCGCCGGCGCACCGTGACCTCGGCCAGCCCCAGGCTGGCGATCAGGCCCAGCGCGGCCGGCCCGATCCGGCTGCCGGCCAGCAGGGCCGGCTGGCCGGCCATCAGGTCCTCGCCCAGCAAGCGGCGGTTGTCGCCCGCGCGCAGCGCATCGGCTGGGATCTGGATGAATTCGCCCTCGAAGCGGGTCAGCTCGACCGGCACCACGGTGTCGAGCCCGGCCGGCATCACCGCGCCGGTCATGATCTTCACGCATTCGCCAGTATCCAGCTCGCCCTGCCAGGCCGCGCCGGCATAGGCGGTACCGACCAGACGCAGCGCCAGCCCCTGGCCGGCCCGCAGCTGCGCGCCGGCAAAGGCGTAGCCGTCCATCGCCGAGTTGTCGTGCGGCGGCACGCTGAGCGGCGCGATCAGGTCTTCGGCCAGCACCCGGTCGAGCGCGTCGAACAAGCACAGGCGCTCGGTCTGCACCACGGGTTCAACCAGCCGGGCCAGGAACTCGTCGACCGCATCGGCCGGCAATGCATTCGGGTCATAGCCTTGCAGTTCGGCCGCGATCTGGTCCAGTGTCTTCATCTTCAAGGAGTCAATTGGGGTCAGAGACCGATTTCGAGCGCGCGCAGTTCGGCCAGGGTGTTGGCATTGTAGAAGGCGCGCGGGTCGTCGCCGGGCGCATCGAAGGCGACCGCGACATGGCGCTGCGACCCGATCCAGTCGTCGATCTTGCGTCCGCCGCCCTGCAGGTAGGCGCGCAGGCTGTCGGCCAGCTCGCGCCTGAGCAGGCAGAACACCGGCTGGCGGCGCAGCCGCCCGTCCTCGTCGCGGCCCAGCGCCAGCGCCAGGTCGGCGCCCTCGCGTTCGGCCGCCTGTGCCAGCCGCTCGAGCAGGTCGAGCGGAAACCGCGGCGAGTCGCAGGGCACGGTCAGCAGCCAGGGCCGGCTGCCGTGTTCGAGCCCGGCCAGGAAGCCGGCCAGCGGGCCGGGAAAATCGGCCAGGGCGTCGGGCCAGACCGCCAGCCCCAGCGCGCGGTAGTCGTCCAGGTGCCGGTTGGCGTTGACCATGATGGCGCCGAGCCGCCCGCCGGCCTGCTGGCGCAGCCGCGCCAGCGCGTGCTCGACCAGCGCTTGCCCATTGAGGCGCTGCAGCCCCTTGTCGACCCCGCCCATGCGCGAGCCCCGGCCACCGGCCAGGATCAGCGCGTCCACCTGGGCGTTCATCTGTATGCCCACCTCTGCGTTTCGTTCCGCCTGCGCCATGCCTCAGCCCCCGATGTAGCTCATCTCGATGCGTCGGCTGGCCGCCGTGCCGTCGGCTGGCAGCAGGGCACGCAGCTCGGAGTAGCGGTCGCCTCGCCCCTGCCAGATCGCGCCCAGCGCCGAGGCGATCCGGGCATCGTCCGCCGCCTGTTCGCGCAGCAGCGCGCGCAGGTCGTAGCCCTGGGAAGCGAACAGGCAGAGGTAGAGCCGGCCCTCCGTCGACAGCCTGGCCCGGTTGCAGTCGCCGCAGAAGGCCTGGGTCACGCTGCTGATGACGCCGATCTCGCCCAGCGCCGGATCATGAAGACCGTCGGCACCGGCATAGCCCCAGCGCTCGGCGGTCTCGCCCGGGGCCGAGGCCTGCAGCGGCACCAGCGCCAGCTCGCGCCCGATCCGCTCGACCACCTCGGCGCTCGGCAGCACCTCGTCCATGCGCCAGCCGTTGGTCGCACCGACATCCATGTATTCGATGAAGCGCAGCGTCACGCCGCTGCCACGGAAATGGCGCGCCAGCGGCAGGATCTCCTGCTCGTTGGTGCCGCGCTTGACCACCATGTTGACCTTGATCGGGCCCAGACCCACGGCTTGCGCCGCCTCGATGCCGTCGAGCACCGCGCGCACCGGAAAATCCACATCGTTCATGCGCCGGAAGATGACATCGTCGAGCGCGTCCAGGCTCACGGTCACGCGCTGCAGGCCGGCGTCCTTGAGCGCGCGCGCCTTGCGCGCCAGCAGGCTGCCATTGGTCGTCAGCGTCAGGTCCAGCGGCTGGCCGTCCGGGGTGCGCAGCGCCGCGAGCTGCTCGACCAGCTGCTCGAGGTCCTTGCGCAGCAGCGGCTCGCCGCCGGTGAGCCGGATCTTGCGCACGCCATGCGCGACGAAGACCCTGGCCAGCCGGGTGATTTCCTCGAAGCGCAGCAGCGCCGAATGCGGCAGGTAGGGGTGGCTCTGGTCGAACACCTCCTTCGGCATGCAGTAGCTGCAGCGGAAGTTGCAGCGGTCGGTCACGCTGATGCGCAGGTCGCGCAGCGGCCGGCCCAGCAAGTCGAGCAATTGCCCGCTGGCAGGAATGGCCTGGATAGGGTAGGGGGCCGTCAACGCCTTGCTGCGCAGGTCGACCAAGGGAATCACGCGTTCTGCCATGTGACCAAGATTACACCAAGGCGCGCTGCGGCGGCATCCGCCGTAAGGAGGGGGTAGGTTGGGCCGGTAGAATGATTCTGATGCGTGCGCACCAGCTGCACACAGCTTTCATCAACCTATTTCAGATCGACCCTATGTCCCTCGACCACGTCACCCCCGGCAGCAAGCTGCCCGAAGCGTTTAACGTCATCATCGAGATCCCGATGAACGGTGACCCGATCAAGTACGAAGTCGACAAGGCCTCCGGCTGTGTCTTCGTCGACCGCTTCATGAACACCGCCATGCACTACCCGACCAACTACGGTTACGTGCCCAAGACCATCGCCGGCGATGGCGATCCGGTCGACGTGCTGGTCATCACCCCGGTGCCGCTGCCCCCGGGCGTGGTCGTGCCCTGCCGCGCGCTTGGCATCCTGAAGATGGAAGACGAAGGCGGCGTCGACGGCAAGGTCATCGCCGTGCCGACCGCCAAGATCCTGCCGCTGTACGCCAAGATCGAATCGCTGGAAGACCTGCCCGAGATCCAGCTGCTGCAGATCAAGCATTTCTTCGAGCATTACAAGGACCTCGACGCTGGCAAGTGGGTCAAGGTGCTGGGCTGGGATGGCAAGGAAGCCGCCCACCAGGAAATCACCGACGGCATCGCCGCCTACGACAAGGAACAGGCCTAAGCCCCTGGCGGGTCGCCTGAACCAGGCTTCAACCCGCTGATGCTTCCCCTGCCAGCCCTCTGAAGTCCCCGGCTCAAGCCCCGGACCTCAGGGGGCTTCGGTTTTCCAGCTGCTCCAGGTACAAGCCCATCTGTTCGTCCTCCTGCTCCAGGTAGCGCTCGACCGCGTCGCTGAAAGCCGGGTGCGCCAGCCAGTGCGCGCTCCAGGTGGTCACCGGCAGCAGCGCGCGCGCCATCTTGTGCTCGCCCTGGGCCCCGCCCTCGAATCTTTGCACGCCCTGCGCGATGCACCAGGCCAGCGGTTGGTAGTAGCAGGCCTCGAAATGCAGGCAGTCGACCCGCTCGAGCGCGCCCCAGTAGCGGCCGTAGGCGGCCTCGGGCTGATCGCTTTCGTCGCTCAGTGCAATCAGGCTGGCCGCGATGCGTTCGCCGGCCGCATTGCGCGCGATGAACAGCAGCCATTGCCCAGGTTGCGAATCCTGCAGGCGAGCGAAGAAGTCACGGCTCAGGTAGGGCCGGTTGCCATGTTCGAGGTAGGTGCGCTCGTAGCAGCGGTAGAAGAAGTCCCAGTCCCCGGCCTGGATGTCCGCGCCGCGCCGCCATTCGAAGCGCACGCCGGCATCCATCACCTTGCGCCGCTCCTGCCTGATCTTCTTGCGCTTGTCCTGCTTGAGCGTGGCCAGGAAATCGTCGAAGTCCGCGTAGCCAGGCCCTGGCCGGTTCTGCCAGTGGAACTGCACCGTCTGGCGCAGCAGCAGGCCGGCCGCGCGGCAGGCGGCGATGTCCTGCTCCGCGGCAAACAGCAGGTGCAGCGATGACAGGTGCAGCTGTTCACTCAGCCTGACCAGCGCATGTACCAGGGCCAACCGTGCGCTTGGGCCCACGGCCAACAAGCGTGGCCCCGGCACGGGGGTAAACGGCACCGCCACCACGCCTTTGGGGTAGTAGTCCAGGCCGTGGCGTTGATAGGCGTCGGCCCAGGCCCAGTCGAACACGTATTCGCCGTACGAGTGTGGCTTGACGTACATCACACAGGCGGCGCACAGCTGGTCGCTGGCAGGTGGGTGGGCCGGTGCGTCGCTTGTTCGGGCTGCTGGCTCACCGCCAAATGGTTGGGCTGACCCGTTGCCAGTCAGGTACGCCGGCACCTCGCCCGTTGGCTGGTTGGAAGGCGCAGCGGGCCGCCACAGCGTCACCAGGTGCAGCGTCCACCCGGTTTCGGGGCTGGCGCAGCCGGTGTTTTGCAGGGCGGCCAGGTAGTCTGGCGTCACGAAGGGTGTGCCCGAGCGGCCTTGCTGTGCCTCGGTTGCCAGCAGCGCAGCCCAAAGGTCAGGGGGCAGGGCGTCGATGCGGTCGAAAACACGGATGACATAATCGTTTTGCACCCATGACAGCACTTCTTTCCCGGTTGTGGGCAGCACCCATTCTTGTTGATTCATTGAAACCTGATCCCGGTTTGAAACCACCCCTTGCGGGGTATACACAGTCGCTCTGCAATGAGCGCGGATTGAAACATGTCGTTCAAAGTCTGTCTGGCCCAGTTGAATTTTGTGGTGGGTGATGTGTCGGGCAACGCCCAGCGCATCGTCAACGCCGCCCGCGAGGCACATGCCCAAGGTGTGCACCTGCTGGTCACGCCCGAACTGGCGTTGTGCGGCTATGCGGCGGAAGACCTGTTTCTGCGCCCCGCTTTTCTCGATGCCTGTGATGATGCACTGGCCTTCATTGGCCACGAAACCGCGGGGTTGAATGGCCTCACACTGGTGGTGGGGCACCCCCAGCGCCATCAGGTGCCCGCTGCCGACGCCCAAGTGATTGAGGTGGCTCCGGTGACCGGCGGACGCGGCAAAAGCGTGTCAGTCACCTGTCTGCACAACGCGGCCAGTGTGTTGCGTGGTGGACGCGTGGTGCACACCTATGCCAAGCAACAATTGCCCAACTACCAGGTGTTTGACGAGCGGCGCTATTTCACACCGGGGCAGGATGTGTGTGTGTTTGAGGCGGGTGAGCCTGGTAACACCGTCAAAGTGGGTTTGCTGATTTGCGAGGATGCGTGGTTTGCCATGCCAGCGCGGCGTACCTTTGAGGCCGGTGCCGAGTTGTTGGCGGTCATCAATGCGTCGCCATTTCATGTCGGCAAAGGCAACGAGCGCGAGCAAATGATGCGTGAACGGGTGCTGGACTGTGGCTTGCCGCTGG
>ERZ1034361.1464-NODE-1464-length-12595-cov-9.858204_pt1 | contig 12595 bp, 13 predicted proteins | sample MGYA00520617_ERZ1034361 | MGnify/ENA primary metagenome ERZ1034361 (study PRJEB33736, sample SAMEA104284507) | Azolla filiculoides | biome: Urban; feature: Water surface; material: Ditch water | place: Netherlands | collected 2015-10-28 | depth 0-0.1 m ... | reverse complement strand
GGGTAATAAATGCCCGCGTGGATGACCTCGCTGTTGCGCGAGCTGGTGCCCGTGCCGATGGCGTTCTCCGATTCGAGCAACAGCACCTCGCGGCCCGACAGCGCCAGCGCCCGCCCCACAGCCAGGCCGACCACGCCAGCCCCGATCACAACAGCATCAACTTGTTCCATGGGCAGCATTGTGGCGCAGGCTTGGCTCCTCGCCTGCTCGGGTGACACCCGCAAGACAGACACGGGCAGCGCACACAGGCAGACTGCCAACCATTCAAACAAGGAGACCGTTTCATGTCGCTGTTCAATCTCAAAGGCAAAGTCGCCGTCGTCACGGGCTCCAGCCGGGGCATTGGCCGGTCCATCGCACACCAGCTGGCCAAACAAGGTGCCAAGGTGGTGGTGTCCAGCCGCAAGCAAGACGCCTGCGAAGTGGTGGTCAAAGAGATCCAGGCTGCAGGCGGCGAGGCCATGGCGATTGCCGCCAGCATCTCCAGCAAAGAACAGCTGCAAAACCTGATCGACCAAACCCGCGGAGCCTGGGGCCCGATCGACATCCTGGTGTGCAACGCGGCCACCAACCCCTATTACGGACCCACCACTGGCATGAGCGACGAGGTGTTCGACAAGGTCATGCGCAACAACGTGCTGTCCAACACCTGGCTGTGCACCATGGTCTACCCTGACATGAAAGCCAAGAAAGACGGCGCCATCGTGATCGTGTCGTCAATTGGCGGCCTGCATGGCTCGGCCATCATCGGGGCGTACAACATTTCCAAGGCGGCCGACATGCAGCTGGCGCGCAACCTGGCGGTGGAATGGGGCCCGGACAATATCCGAGTGAACTGCATCGCCCCGGGCCTGATCAAGACCGACTTTGCCAAGGCGCTGCACGAAGACCCGGTGCTGAGTGCCAAGTACAACGGCGAGACGCCCCTGCGCCGCATGGGTGAGCCGGATGACATTGGTGGGGTGGCGGTGTTTTTGGCCAGTCCAGCCGGGCAGTACGTGACAGGGCAGACCATCGTGGCCGATGGGGGGATGATGATTCGCTGACTTTGCTTGGTGCTCGGTGCTCGGTGCTTCGGGTAGCGCTGAGCATGGGCTGGGGCCGCGCACCTCATGAGGGAGTACCCAAAATCGGTGCCCGGCCCCAGCCCATGCTCAGCTCAGTGGTCGATTGAAGGTCAACCCAGCAGCAGGTTGTTGGCTCTGGTCGAACCTGTGCCCCTGGGGTCACATTCACCTTCGGCCCAAAAAGCAAAAAACCCGCACAAGCGGGCTTTTTGTATTGAGGAAAACCTCGATCAGCCGAAGTTCTTCTCGGCAAACGACCAGTTCACCAGCTTGTCGAGGAAAGTCTCAACGAACTTGGGACGCATGTTGCGGTAGTCGATGTAGTAAGCGTGTTCCCACACATCCACAGTCAACAAGGCGGTGTCGCCTGTGGTCAGTGGTGTGCCTGCTGCGCCCATGTTAACGATGTCCACCGAGCCGTCGGCTTTCTTGACCAGCCATGTCCAGCCGGAGCCGAAGTTGCCCACGGCGCTCTTGACGAAGGCTTCTTTGAAAGCGGCGTAGCTGCCGAACTTGGCGTTGATGGCAGTTGCCAAAGCGCCTGTGGGTTCACCGCCGCCTTGGGGCTTCATGCAGTTCCAGAAGAAGGTGTGGTTCCAGATCTGGGCAGAGTTGTTGTAAACGCCGCCGCTGGACTTCTTGATGATTTCTTCGAGAGACATGCTCTCGAATTCGGTGCCTTTTTGCAGGTTGTTCAGGTTCACCACATACGCGTTGTGGTGCTTGCCGTGGTGGAACTCCAGGGTTTCCTGGCTGTAGTGAGGGGCCAGTGCGTCGATCGCATAAGGCAGAGCGGGCAAGGTGTGTTCCATGAGGGTGTCCTTTTGTTGTTGCGGTTGAGGGTAGACCCGTGCATTTTAGGGGCTGAACGATCGCCCTTTGGCGCAGCAGGTCACTCCAAAGTCAGACCAAAACCTTCAACGCCACTTCGCCGTCAGACAAAGTCGCCCGAACACTTTGGCCCGGCTCGAACTGGGCGGCATGGGTCAATGCCTGGCCACGCTCATCGCTGAGCCAGGCATAGCCACGCTCGAGCACTTGGTGCGGGTCCACCGACGACAAACGCAAGGCCGCCCGCTCTAGGCGTTGGGCACGCTGCTGTACCTGCTGTCCTTGGTTGAAGCCCAAACGGTCATTCAATCGCTCCAGCCTGTGGCCACTGTCCGTCAGCTCACTTTGCACACCGGCTTGCAGGCGGTGCGCCAATCGGTCCAGCCACTGGCTGTGTTGGCCCACCAAGGCTTGCGGGCGGCTTAAACGCGCGGCGATGGTGGCCAAGCGCTGGGCTTGGCGGTCTTGCTGGCGCGCCAGCCCCACACCGAGCCTGGCGGCCACGCTGTCCAGACCTTGGGCTTGCCGATCCTGCTGGCGCAGCAGCCCTCGGGTCAATCGGTGTTCCAGCACCGACAAGGCCTCAAGGCCTGCACCCCGGTCGGTCGCGGCCATCTCGGCGGCTGCCGTGGGCGTTGGGGCGCGCACATCGGCCACAAAGTCGGCGATGGTGAAATCGGTCTCGTGACCCACGCCGCAAATGAGCGGCACCGGGCTCTGGGCAATCACCCGAGCCAGGTTCTCATCATTGAATGACCACAGGTCTTCCATTGAGCCGCCACCTCGCACCAAAAGGATCACATCGACAGGCGGGCTGAGCGGGTTGTCCTCGGCCGTGAAGGCGTAAAGGCTTTGCAAGGCTTGCGCCAAGGTGGCTGCGGCGCCCGTCCCTTGAACCAAGGCGGGCGCCATCAACACGGGAATGTGCGGCACACGCCGCTGCAAGGCGGTGACCACGTCATGCCAGGCGGCGGCACCCAGCGAGGTCACCACGCCAATGGCACGGGGCTGGGCGGGCAAAGCGCGTTTGTGCGCCGGGTCGAACAAGCCTTCAGCCTCGAGCTTGGCCTTGAGACGCAAAAACTGCTCAAACAGTGCCCCCTGCCCGGCCCGCTCCATCGACTCAACGATCAGCTGCAGATCGCCACGGGCCTCGTACACCCCCAAGCGACCACGCACTTCGACCAGTTCACCGTCACGCGGGACAAAGTCCACCAGGCTGGCCGCACGGCGGAACATGGCGCAGCGGATCTGCCCCGTGTCGTCCTTGATCGAAAAATAACAGTGCCCACTGGCGGCCCGCGAGAAACCCGAAATCTCGCCGCGCACCGTGACGGGATTGAACTGGGCGTCCAGGCTGTCAGCCACGGCGCGGCACAGCGCCGAAACTGTCCACGCACGTGGCTTCAAATCGTCAATTGGAGGCATGGAATTGAGGTTTCATCAGCGTTTCAAGGGGCTTTCAAGCGCCAAACCCAAGCGGGGTGGGAAGAAGTACTCCACAAGCACGGCCCCATGCAGGATAGCGCAAAGGCGAAATAAGCAAAAGAAAAAAGCAATCGCAAGTCATTGATTTTATTTGATTTTTTAAAAATGACCGGTCAAATTTCAAATAATTTATATATACCTGAGTATGCTGAACAAAGCAAAAAAACAAGTTCTTCACAAAGTTATCCACAGAAACAGCGGTCTCCTACCAGCACAAGGGCCCATCTCTCGCAAAGCCAAGGCATTCGCCGATAATCAGCCGGGTTCGAGACCGAAAAACTGGAAGGTATTTTCTTTGTTGTCCATCATACAAGCCGCAGGTTGGCCCATTTGGCCGCTGATCCTTTGCTCCATTTTGGCCCTGGCCTTGGTCCTGGAGCGTGGGGTGCAACTCCAAAACGACAAAGTCATGCCAGCTCAGCTCCTGGCGCAAACCATCGAGGCCATGCAACGCGGCATGCCTGCGCAAGAAATCATTCAAAAACTGGACAAAGCTGGCGTCATGGGTCCGGTCCTGGCCAGTGGGCTGCGCTGCTTGCAGGAAAACCCCAAGGCCTCTGACACAGACTTGCAGGCGAGCATGCAGATGGCCGGGCGCCTGGCGGCTCAGCAACTGGAGCGCTACCTACCCGCTTTGGCCACCATCGCCTCAGCCGCCCCTCTGCTCGGTTTGCTGGGCACGGTGGTCGGCATGATCGACATTTTTGGGGCACACACAGCGTCGAGCAACCAGCCCGCCTTGCTGGCACACGGCATATCGGTGGCGCTTTACAACACCGCCTTTGGTTTGATCGTGGCCATCCCCTCCCTGATGTTCTGGCGTTACTTCCGAGCCTTGGTGGACCGCCATGTGCTGGCCATGGAAGTGGCCGCCGAGACCTTCGCCCGGCATCTGGCCCGTTTGCGCACTTAAAGGCTGCTTGTGAACTTCAAACCCAGATCCTCGTCCCCGGAGCCGGAGATCAACCTGATCCCGTTCATTGACGTGTTGTTGGTCGTGCTGATCTTTTTGATGCTGACCACCACGTGGTCGCGCCTGACCGAGATCCAACTGAACCTGCCCGTCGCCGATGCCACCCCACCCAGCCAGCGTCCACGCCAGATCGTGCTGACGATCACCTCACAAGGCCAATATGCGGTCAACAAATCGCCGGTCGGTGGCAGCTCGGTAGGGGCCTTGGTGGCGGTCCTGACCCCACTGGCCGACAAGGACGCAATGCTGGTCATCAGCGCCGACGCATCGGCCACGCACCAGAACGTCATCAACGCGATGGAAGCGGCACGCCGCAGCGGCTTGTCCAAAATCACTTTTGCGGCCCAATCGGCCCCATCCCCGGGCTCCTGATCGGCATGGGCTTGTCCACCTTTTTGCACCAGCGCTTGCCGCACGTGTGGACCCAACGCGGCCCCTTGGCTTGGGCCTTGCTGCCGATCGCGGCTGTTTACGGCACGCTGGTGGCCCTGCGACGTTGGGGCTACGCGGCAGGCCTTTTCAAAACCCGGCGCGTGCCCGCTTTGGTGATCGTGGTGGGCAATGTGGTGGCCGGTGGCGCAGGCAAAACGCCGGTCACCATCGCCTTGGCCAGACACTTGCTCGCCCAAGGCTGGCGGGTGGGCGTGATCTCGCGAGGCCACGGAAGGCAAACCCAGGATGCGCGCGCAGTGGTACACAACAGCCGCCCGCTGGATGTGGGAGACGAGCCCTTGTTGATTCACCAAGCCACTGGCGTGCCTGTTTGGGTGGCCCGCGCCAGAGCCGATGCTGCGCATGGCTTGCTGCAGGCGCACCCGGAGGTTCAAATCCTGATTTGTGACGATGGCTTGCAACATTGGGCGCTCGCCCGTGACCTCGAAATTTGCGTGATGGACGAACGCGGCTTGGGCAACGGTTGGTTGTTGCCCGCTGGACCTTTGCGCGAAACCTGGCCCCGAGCTGTCGATTGGGTGCTGCACACGGGCCCTGAGCTTTCAGACAACGCAGAGATGGGCGGCTACCGGGCCCAGCGGCAACTGGCCGATCACGCGGTCGGCGCAGATGGCCGACGCGTTGCGCTGAGCACACTGAAAGGCCAAGCGGTCGATGCAGTGGCCGGACTGGCCAGGCCCGAAGCCTTTTTCGGGATGCTGCGCCAATCGGGCCTGACTTTGGCTCGCACCATTGCCCTGCCCGATCACCATGATTTCGAGGATTGGTCTTCCGCGAACACTGGCCGCATTTTGCTGTGCACCGAAAAAGACGCGGCCAAACTGTGGCCGCACGAGCCCGGTGCCTTGGCCGTTCCCTTGGTGATCACGCCCGAAGCGGATTTCTGGGCTTCGCTGGACGCCCGCATCGCACAACTTCTGCCGCGCTGAATTTTGGGGCCTTGCCCCCCTGCAGCCGGTCCGCGCGCCTAGGGGCCGTTATCATTGAAGGCATGGATACCAAATTGCTTGAATTGCTCGTTTGCCCGGTCACCAAAGGCCCACTCGACTTCGACCGTGAGCGGCAAGAGCTGCTCTCGCGCAGCGCCCGCTTGGCCTATCCGGTGCGCAAGGGCATTCCGATCCTGCTGGAAAACGAAGCCCGCACCCTGAGCGACGAAGAAATCGACAAGCTCGCGGCCCTGCGCCCACCGCTCTAAGACCTCGACATGACCGAATCTGCCAAGCCACAAGGCTTCACCGTGGTCATTCCAGCGCGTCTGGCATCGAGCCGTTTGCCCAACAAACCGCTGGCCGACATCGCCGGGCTGCCCATGGTCGTACGTGTAGCGCAACGCGCCCTTCAATCGCAAGCCGCACAGGTGGTGGTGGCCGCTGACGATGAAAGCATCGTGGCCGCCTGCGCAGCACACGGCGTGCGGGCCCTGCTGACCCGAAAAGACCACGTGAGCGGCAGCGACCGCCTGGCCGAAGCCTGCCAACTGCTGGGCCTGCCCGCCGATGCGGTGGTGGTCAATGTGCAGGGTGACGAACCCCTGATCTCGCCCACGCTCATCAACGACGTGGCGCGTGTGCTGACCGAGCGGCCCGAAGCCAGCATGAGCACCGCCGCCCATGCCATCGCTTCACTCGACGAATTCACCAACCCCAACGTGGTCAAAGTGGTGATGGACGCCCGCCAGATGGCACTGTATTTCAGCCGCGCACCTATTCCCTGGTGGCGCGATGGTCAATCGGAGGGCCGCTTCAAAGCCCTGCCCGATCCCGCGCCGCTGCGCCACATCGGCATTTATGGCTACCGCGCCGGCTTTCTGGCCCTGTTCCCTACCCTGGCACCCGCGCCGGTGGAGTCCATGGAATCGCTGGAACAACTGCGCGCACTGTGGCACGGCCACCGCATCGCAGTGCATGTGACCCATCAGGCCCCTGGCCCAGGCGTAGACACCCCCGAAGACCTGGCCCGCGTACGGGCGCTGCTGGGCTGAAGCAAAACGATTTTTCTGTGAAGAATGCCGTAAGCCTGCTTAGAGGCAGGCGTGCTATTCTCAAAAAGACAAACGTCAGGTTCGCCTGACCTCAAATTCCAAACGATAAGAGGACTTTTCCAATGAGACTGATTCTGTTGGGCGCACCCGGCGCCGGCAAAGGTACACAAGCGACCTTCATCTGCCAGAAATACAACATCCCTCAAATCTCCACCGGTGACATGCTGCGTGCGGCCGTCAAAGCAGGCACACCGCTGGGCTTGCAAGCCAAAGCCGTGATGGAATCGGGTGGCCTGGTCAGCGACGACCTGATCATCAACTTGGTCAAAGAGCGCATTGCTCAGGCTGACTGTGCCAACGGTTTCCTGTTTGACGGTTTCCCCCGCACCATCCCCCAGGCCGACGCCATGAAAGCCGCAGGCGTCAAGCTCGACTACGTGCTCGAAATCGACGTGCCCTTTGACGCGATCATCGAACGCATGAGCGGCCGCCGCTCGCACCCCGCTTCGGGCCGCACCTACCACGTCAAGTTCAACCCACCCAAAGTGGACGGCGTGGACGACGTGACTGGAGAGCCCTTGGTGCAACGTGCCGATGACCAGGAAGAAACCGTCAAAAAACGCCTGCAGGTTTACAGCGACCAAACCCGCCCCTTGGTGGACTATTACTCCGGCTGGGCCAAAGCCGATGCCGCGGCTGCACCCAAGTACCGTGCCATTCAAGGTACCGGCAGCGTGGAAGACATCACCGCACGTGCGTTTGCAGCACTGGCTGACTGATCTTTCAGAATCTCCCAAAGAACAAAGCCCCGCAATGCGGGGCTTTGTTGCAACTGGACCTTGGTGAGGCGTTAACCCATCAAATCCAGCATCAAACTCACCCGCGCTTTATGAGCATTGAGCCCTGCCGGTGCGGTGGGCAGCGCGGCAGCTTGACCCACGAGCTGCCCTTCAGCGCAACGGGTGGTCAAGCGCACAGCCACACCTTGCGCCTGGGCCTGGGCCAAAGCCGTCAACAGGTTTTGATGGACGGTGCCGTTGCCTGTACCAGCCACCACCAGACCTTTCACACCCCCAGCCACCAGAGCCTGCACCTGACGTGCATCGCTGCCTGCGTGGCTGAGCAACACCGCCACCCAAGGCCAATCGGCGGTGGACAGCCCCAGCGCTTGGCTGGCTTGTGGATGGGGCTCGGTCATGTTGTCGGGATTTGACCAACGCACCCTGCCTTGCTCCACCCAGCCTCTGAGGCCTGCGTCGCCCGAGCTGAAAGCATCCAGCCGATACGGGTGAACTTTTTGCACATCGCGGGCGCTGTGAATGCGGCCAGCGCAGACGGCGAGCACGCCACTTGCCATCGGATCGCAGACCACGGCCATGGCATCGAGCAGGTTTTGTGGGCCATCGGGTGTCAGGGCCGTGGCCGGGCGCATGGCGCAAGTCATCACCACCGGCTTGGTGGTGTGCAGCACTTGTTGCAAAAACCAGGCGGTTTCTTCGAGTGTGTCGGTGCCATGGGTGATGACGATGCCACCCACATCAGGCTGCGTCAGCCAATGGGTGCAGCGTTGAGCCAAAGCTTGCCAAGTGGCGTGGTCCATGTCCTTGCTGTCGAGCTGGGCCACCTGTTCGCCCACCAAGGCTACACCTTGCAGTGCGTCATTCAGGCCGGGAACAGCGTCCAGCAGGTGCTGCACACCCAGCTGCCCGGCGGTGTAACCGGTGTGGTCACTGGCGCTGGCCGCCGTGCCAGCAATGGTGCCGCCTGTGCCCAAAACCACAACTTTCTGAATTTTTTTTGCTTCCACCACTTGCACTGCCTTAAAAACTGGTTAAAAATACAGTCACTGGATGAAACAACAGTTCACCCATCCTTTTCAAGGACACCCCATGACCGACAGCCCCAAACTCACCGCCCGACAGCAAGAAATTCTGGAACTGATCCAGAACACCATTGCCAACACCGGCGCACCTCCCACGCGTGCAGAAATCGCCAGCGTGTTGGGCTTCAAGTCGGCCAACGCCGCCGAAGAACACCTCAAGGCTCTGGCCCGCAAAGGGGCCATCGAACTGGTCAGCGGCACCTCGCGCGGCATCCGTCTCAAGGGCAGCAACCGCAGTAGCCTGCGCGCCCCATCCGATTTGTTCAGCCTCACCCTGCCCGGTCTGGGCCAGCTGAGTTTGCCACTGGTGGGTCGGGTCGCTGCCGGGTCGCCCATTTTGGCTCAAGAGCATGTGGATCGAACCTACCAAGTTGAAAGCACACTGTTCAGTGAGCAACCCGACTACCTGCTGCGGGTGCGCGGCATGTCCATGCGCGACGCGGGCATCATGGACGGCGACTTGCTGGCCGTGAAATCGACCAAGGAAGTCCGCAACGGCCAAATCGTGGTCGCCCGACTGGGTGATGAAGTCACGGTCAAGCGTCTGCGCAAAACCGCCAGCGGCATCGAGCTGCTGCCCGAAAACCCCGATTACCAAACCATTGTGGTCAACCCCGAAGAGCCTTTTGACATCGAAGGTCTGGCAGTGGGCCTGATCCGCAACACGCTGCTCATGTAACGCACCTGCTTGTTGCACCAGGTGGCGGGCGCTGGCGGACTGGTTCTGTCAGCCCTGATGCAACAGGCTTTTTCAGCAATCCTGCCTGTGTCCAACCTCCATGCTTTTGAAAGGTTTCACATGGGAATCGCTCTGCTCGCTCTTTCGGGTCTTTTTCAAGGCTTCTCCAATTTCAACCGGGCTGCGCCTTTGGTGGCCAAACCCCAACGTTCAAACGCCTATTTGCGGCCGGTCTGGGCCACACGCAGGCCCGCTTGCACGCCATCGGGCTTGAAAAGCACACCATCAACCCCCTGCGTCCGTACAGCAGCCACCACGCCTGCACTGCGCGTCTTACGGGTCACCGAAAGCGATCAACGGGTCAAGGGTGCCGGTCGCATGGTGATTTCAGGTCGCATGGCCGATGTCTGCGCCGAACTGGACCGTCTGGCGGCCATTGAGGCCGCACAAGCCTGCGCTTGATCAGAAAAGCGTCCCAAGCGGCCTGATCAGGCCGCCCCGTCAAGGCACAATGGAGGGATGAACATTGTGATCCTTGACGACTACCAAGATGCGGTGCGAAAGCTCGACTGCGCTGCCAAACTCGAGAATTTTCCAGCCAAGGTCTACACGAACACCGTCAAAGGCATTGGCCAGCTGTCGGTGCGCTTGAAAGACGCCGACATCATTGTGCTGATCCGCGAGCGCACCCAGTTGACGCGTGCCGTGATCGAAAAACTGCCCCGCTTGAAACTGATTGTCCAGACTGGACGGTTGGGCGGTCACATCGATCTGGCTGCATGCACGGAACGCGGTGTGGCTGTCGCCGAAGGTGTGGGATCTCCCGTCGCGCCAGCCGAACTGACGTGGGCGTTGATCATGGCTGCGGCACGGCGCTTGCCGCAGTACATTGGCAACCTCAAACACGGCGCTTGGCAACAGTCCGGACTGAAAGCCGCCTCTATGCCGGCCAACTTTGGCTTGGGCACGGTGCTCAAGGGCAAAACCCTGGGCATCTGGGGTTACGGAAAAATTGGCCAATTGGTCGCTGGCTACGGCAAGGCATTTGGCATGGATGTCATGGTTTGGGGCAGTGATGAGTCACGCACCAAAGCCAGCCAGGACGGCTACCGCGCCGCGGGCAGTCGTGCCGCATTTTTTGAAGAAGCCGATGTGCTCTCCCTGCACCTGCGCTTCAACGATGCGACGCAAGGCATCGTGACAGGCGAAGATTTGGGACGCATGAAGCCGTCCGCTTTGTTTGTGAACACCTCACGCGCCGAATTGATCGAGTCCAATGCTTTGATTGGCGCCTTGAACCGTGGCCACCCCGGTTTGGCCGCCATTGATGTTTTCGAATCCGAGCCGATTTTGCAGGGCTCGGCCTTGCTGCGCTTGGAAAACTGCATTTGCACGCCGCACATTGGTTATGTCGAAAAAGACAGTTACGAACATTATTTCGGCGCAGCTTTTGACAATGTGGTGAACTTCATCAAGGGCACGCCCACCAACATTGTCAACCCTGGCGCATTGCAAGTGCGGCGCTGAAAAACGCACCCCAAGCTGAATCACCCCTTGACCCAGACCACCGCTCACACGCCCCAAACTGGTTTACCGGGCGTTTTGTGGCCCATGATGTTTGGCAACATCGTGATTGGCACCGGCGTCATGGTCGCCGCCGGGGTGCTCAACGACATTGTTTCATCGCTCTCGGTTTCGGTGGCCACCGCCGGGCACCTGATATCGGTGGGCGCGCTGGTGGTTTGCCTGGGAGCACCGCTGTTTGCGGCCTTGGTGGCCGGTTGGGACCGGCGCAAACTGCTGGTGGGCAGCTTGCTGTGGTACGGCCTGTGGCACGCACTGGCCGCGTTTGCACCGGGATTTGCCAGCCTCAACCTGCTGCGCTCACTGGCCCTGGTATCGGCGGCCATCTTCACCCCGCAGGCCGCCTCGTGCATCGGGCTGCTGGTGCCCGCGCAGCAGCGCGGGCGAGCCATCACCTTTGTATTTCTGGGCTGGTCGGTAGCGTCTGTGCTGGGCATGCCTTTGGGGGCCTGGATCGGTGGCACGCTGGGCTGGCGTTGGTCTATGGGCTTGATTTCGGCACTTTCTCTGGTGGGTGCACTGTGGCTTTGGCGGCGCATGCCCGATGGCGTGGTCCCCCCGGCCTTGTCAGCCGCCGCCTGGCGTCAGACCCTGTCGTCGCGCACCTTGCTGGTGACGCTGGGCGTGACCGTGCTCTCGGCAGGCGGTCAGTTTGTGTTGTTCAGCTACATGGCACCCTATATACACACCCGTTTTGACACCAGCCCGGCACAGTTCAGTGCGCTGCTGGTCTGCTATGGCGGGATGGGCTTTGTCGGCAACGCCTTGCTTTCGCGTTACATCGACCGGGTGGGCGCTTCGCGTGCCGTGCTGATCGCCCTGACATGCATCAGCTGCGGCATGCTGGTGGCGCCTTGGGCGGACAGTTGGCTGATCATGGGTGCAGTTCTACTGCCCTGGGGCCTGGGGGTGTTTGCGTCCAATTCGGCCCAGCAAGCCCGTCTGGTGGGGCAAGCACCTTGGCTGGCATCGGCCTCGATCGCACTCAACACCTCGGCCATGTACGCCGGGCAAGCCTTGGGTGCCACCCTGGGCGCGACCGTCATCGTTCATCAGGGTTTGATCGCCCTGCCCCATTTCGGCTTGCTGGGCATGTTGCTGGCCATGGCCCTGAGCCTGCTGGCGACCCGTTACGCCCGCTTGCACCCATTACCTGCCCCAAGCTGAGCCTCTGAAACCGGGGCGATAATGCCCTGTTACGCACCGGTTACACCGGGGCCCGCATTCCTTGACTCTGCACTTTTCCGACATGACACTTGCATTTTCCAAAGTCGCCATCATCGGCGCCGGCGCCATGGGCCGGGGCATTGCCCAAATCGCCGCACAAGCGGGCAGCCAGGTCTGGCTGTACGACACCCAGCCCGAGGCCATCGCCAAAGCCCGCGAAGCGGTGTTTCAGCAATGGGGCAAACTGCAGGAAAAAGGCCGCCTGACCGCCGAAGCCGTCGCGGATTACAAAACCCGCTTGCTGGGTGCCAGCAGTCTGCAAGACTTGGCCGGTTGCGAACTGGTGGTTGAAGCCATTGTCGAAAAACTAGACATCAAGAAAAGCCTGTTCAGCGATCTGGAAAAAGTGCTGGCCCCCACGGCCGTGCTGGTCACCAACACCTCGTCTCTGTCGGTGACCGCGATTGCCGCCGCCTTGCAGCGCCCC
>ERZ1034361.1463-NODE-1463-length-12596-cov-2.195543_pt1 | contig 12596 bp, 9 predicted proteins | sample MGYA00520617_ERZ1034361 | MGnify/ENA primary metagenome ERZ1034361 (study PRJEB33736, sample SAMEA104284507) | Azolla filiculoides | biome: Urban; feature: Water surface; material: Ditch water | place: Netherlands | collected 2015-10-28 | depth 0-0.1 m ... | reverse complement strand
CGCGACATGGGCGTACGCATCGCTTTCGTTGCCGACCCAACTTTGCAAACGCTAAAAGTTTTACCTAAGGAGTAAATATGCCTGGATGGCAAAAGCGCATAGCTATTTTCATGACTGGCCAAACCATTTCTATGTTTGGTTCGTTCTTGGTGCAGTACGCAATTCTTTGGCACCTAACCCTGAGCACTAAATCAGGCGTTGTGCTGGCACTGGCCGTGGTTTTTGGTTTTGTTCCGCAGGCTATTGTTTCGATTTTTGCCGGTGTCTGGGCAGACCGTGTTAATCGCAGGCTAATGATCATTACTTCTGACTCAGTCATCGCATTGTCGACTCTTGGTCTTGCCCTGCTTATGCTCTCGGGTGTTGACGACCTTTGGCTGATTTTCTTAGTGATGGCGGTTCGCTCTATTGGTGCCGGTGTGCAGATGCCAGCGGTGTCAGCAATGATTCCGCAGATTGTTCCAAGCGATAAGTTGATTAGAATCAACGGCATCAACTCAACCATTCAGTCTGCAATGGGCTTGGTTGCTCCAGTTGTAGCTGCGGCGGTTTATGCAAACTTCTCGATTGTTGCGATTTTCTTTGTGGATGTTTTCACTGCGATCATCGGTGTTGGAATGTTGGCGCTGATCAAAGTGCCATCGCTCGATCGAGTGCATTCTGAAGATAAGCCTTCGTACTTTGCCGACCTAAAAGACGGAATTAATTATATATTCACCCACGATTTGGTTCGCTGGGTGATGGTGGTATTTGCTGTGGTGTTCTTGCTTGCAGTGGCGCCTTCTAATCTTTCGCCTTTGTTTATTGCAAGAAACTTTGGCACAGAGGTTTGGAAGCTGACCGTTGCCGAAGTGACTTTCAGTATTGGTATTGCTGTTGGTGGTGCGTTGCTCGCGCTGTTGGCAAATAAGGTCAACCGAATCGCCATGATCATTGGCACATCGATATTCTTTGGCTTGGCGACAATCGGCATGGGCTTGAGTAGCAGCCTGTTTGTATTCTGCGTGTTGTTCTTTGTACTTGGTGTTGCAGTGCCTTCGTTCTCTACCTCGGCAATGACTATGTTGCAAGAGACAGTAGAGCCTGAGCGCCAAGGTCGCGTGTTTGGTTTCGTTGGCATCGTGATTGCTCTGGCAATGCCGGTAGGTATGGCCGTACTTGGGCCACTGGCTGACGTAATGCCAATCGAGACACTATTTATCATCAGCGGAATCGCAATGGTTATTGCTGCCTCGGCCGCAGTGCTCCTACCGGCAGGCCGCCGGGCAATTGCAGCGGCTCACGCTTCAACCGGTAAATCGGACTCTATTTCTGACACCGTTTCTGAAGCAAAGGAATAAGCCATGACAACACTTGCTAACCGTAACAAAACGGCGCTGGTTGTAATTGACGTACAAAACGGTGTAGTTGAAAATGCGTTTAATAGAAATGCGGTGGTGGCCAACATTGGCATAGCTGTAGCAGCTGCGCGTTCCGCCGGGGTTCCGGTTATTTGGGTTCAAGACTTAAGTGTTAAAGAGGAATCGGGCGAGCAGGCATGGAACATTGTGGCAGAACTTGAAGTTCTGCCCCAAGAACTAAGTGTGCATAAAAACTTCAGAAGCTCATTCGAGCAAACTAACCTAGAGCAGCTGCTTGCCGAGCACGGGGTGGGTCACCTTGTTGTTTGCGGAGCTGAAAGCAACAACTGTTTGCGCCATACCGCGCACTCAGCTCTTGATCGTGGTTATGACGTAACTTTGATTTCCGATGCCCACACCTCAAACGGCTACGAATGGGACGGTCATGAAATTTCTGCCGAGCAAGTTGTGCACGAGCAGAACGATAACTTCACTGATTACAAATTGCCTGGCAGAAAAGCCGAAATCATAAAAGCTGCAGATTTAACTTTTACTAGCGAAATTAATTAGGCCGGCTAGGCGGCTTACCGCCTTGACGTCTTCTATGTTGTTGAAGCGGGTGCGAATTAGCGCTGGGCTGTAAACCAGATAGCTATTGGTTTTTGCCCGCGAAAGCGCAACATTCAGGCGATTTCGATCTAGCAAGAACTCTAAACCGCGAGGTGCGTCTTCGGCGGTTGATGCCGCTAGCGAAACAATCACAATCTGCGCTTCGCGGCCCTGAAATTTATCAACCGTGCCAACCTGAACGTCTTTGAATTCGGCCGCATCAAGCGCAACCCTAATTGCATCTACCTGAGCGTTATAAGGGGCAACGATCAGCACCTCTGATTGTTCAACTGACTTAAGGTGCTGCTTGGTGAGTTCTAACACCGCAGCAACTTCTTCAGGTGATTGTGACGCGTTGCCAATGTGCTCAACTGGTACCAGCTGGAACCCCGGCTCTAGGCCGGCAACCTGCTGCCGGCTGGCTTCTGGGTGTGAGTGCAACCGGTTTTGATATGAAAGCCAAGAAACAGGGGCATTGACCGCCGGGTGCATGCGCCGAGTTACCTGCACAAAGTAACCGTGTTCGGCATCAAGAATTTGCTGCTCGCCCATGTAGTGACCAAGTGCCGAGTTATCTACACCACCGGGGTGCACGGCCTGCACAACCTGGGTTAGCTGCATTGGGTCACCAAGCAAAACCATGTTGGTTGAGCCCCCACCAACAGCAATTGCGTCAACCAGTGAAAACTGCGCTGCCTCATCTATAAAGATGTAATCAAATTCTTCTTGCAATACGTAGGTGCTGCAGAATGTCCAGGCGGTGCCGCCAATTACATAGCCGCCGTTTTGTTTGGCGCGCCAATTCTTTAGCACCGAATACCCAGATGGCGTGACCCAAGCGCGGGGTGTGCGGTCTTCTTTCTTTGGCTGCTTTGCAATTGCTGTGGCGCTAACGCCGGCATCAATGCAGCCGCTAAGAAGATTCTCAACCGCAGAGTGTGAGTTTGCCACCACCGCTATTTTTTTACCCTGATTCACCAGGTGAGCAATTGTTCGTGAACCCAAATAGGTTTTTCCAGAACCTGGTGGGCCTTGAATTGCAAGCACTGATCTGTGCAGCCTAGAAACCGCATCAATCACTGCAGGTAGGTAGTCGTCACCTTCAACTTTAAGCAGTGGGTCGTTGTCTATAAGCGAAGGAGCATTACGCATAAGCAGATCAAGAGTTGCGTTACCGCTTGGCGCCTCAAACATAGGTGAAATCCATTCGGTGGCTAAACCTAAGGCGTTGTCGCGTACTGCTTCTTGTTTGCCGCCGGAGCGAATAAACAAATCTTCAAAAATTGCGTTTGGTTCAAAGTTGGCATTTTGAATTGTGGTTTGGCGGGTGAAGAATATGGTGCTGCCTTCAACAGAAACCAGGGTTCCTTTATCGAGTTCATTTTGGTTGGCACCATAGCTGAACCGCACGTAAATAGCTGAGCCCGGTTTGAGCATGAGGTTCTGGCCCGGCTCAAGGGTGTAGCTGTAATCAAGAGCAATTTTCACCGTTGGATTGAGGTGCATGCCATCGAACCCGCTGGCCAGCCTAGAACAACCAGAAACCACAAGGGCCTTGCGGTCTGCGTGCAGAGTTTCATCTACGGCTTCGCGGCGTAGGTGACGCTCGCGAAAAGTTATAACTTCTTCGCGCTTGTAATAAAGCACAGAGTGCATCAGGGCTTGCCAAATTTTGGCGCGGTAATCGCCTTCGGCAGATTCACCCCAACGCCAGTCGGCAACGGCTTTGGCCATGTGGTTGGTGGCTCTCTGTAGTTCAGCTAGTTCGCGCTCGGCCTTATTGGTTGCGCTGTCTTGGTCTTCTGGGTCAGCGGCCCACTCGGCTTTTTTTCTATCAACCGCCTCGCGGTGCTGCTGAAACTTTTGGTGTGCGCCCGGCATACCCGAAAGCCACTGATACAGAGCCAGAGTTGAAACGCAGTCATCTTCGTTGTAATCGGCAATGGTTTGCAGAACTCGTTCTGCTTCTTGCGGGTCTTGCTCTAGCAGTTGGCGGTAGTAGTTGTATTCCTCAATGCTTGAGCCGGCGTCTACCACTGTGCTCTTGCGGCCAAACTCATAAAAAGCCTCAAGTTTCTTAATTGAGTAACTTGGCTGGCTAACCATGATGGAACCCTTAACCACTTTATAAAGGTCTATAAGTTTGCCCTGGGTGATTAGCCAATCAACTTCTTGTTCCATTACGCCGTGACGAGTAGCCAACTTATTTAGCGCAGTTACCTCGTAGGGTGCATAGTGATAAATGTGTGCAGTTGGGTCTGCCTGCATTTTGCCGTACGCAAAATTTACAAAATCGCTAAACGCAATCTTTTCTTGCTGGCGATCGTGAGCCCAAAAGGCATGAAACTTTGAATCGCGGGTGATGGCGCCAAAAAGGTATTCAAGCCCACCCTTTTCTTCAAAGTATGGAAAGCCCTCCATGTCAAAGAAGATATCGTTCGGCGATGCCGGGGGCAGTACCCCAATTTCAGGGTCATCAACAACAAGGTAAGAATGCTTGCCTGTGTTGCGAAAACTCGTTTGCAGTTTTGCCTGCTTGCGAAGTTTGTCAAAGCTTCCAGGTACAAAATCACTAGGGCGTGCATCGTCGCCAGCCTGGGCCAACCCGGCCATTGTGGTGATGCCAGCTTTTTTGAGTTTTTCAATTTGCGTCTTATTGATACCGGCAATTTGAACAAGGTGATCTACCTCTTTGCGATTGTGCTCACAAAGGTCTGGGTATTCGCAAATGTTGCAGGTGCTTTGTGTCTCACAGTGCAGGCTTAGGTGCTTTAGTTCAAATTCTGAGAGATCACCCAGTGCGGCCTGCTGGAAAGCTGCCTCTAGGTAAGAGCGCGCCTGGCGCATAGCCGGAACGATTTCACCTTCTTCAAATAGTTCAAGGGTTCGTGAACCCAAAATTAAGCCGTGCATCGCGCCGTGAGATGCATCAGCCTTTAGCCCAAGCGAATCAAGTGCTTCAACATAAAGAGCCACCTGCAATAAGTAGTGTGGTTTGGCAGAGCTGGCTAGCTTGGCGTCCCATGCGATGTAGCCGTAGGCGCCAGCATTGTTCTTTGCGGAGGTGCGCTCTTTAGACGGTTTGGCGGTTAGCTTGCCTTTTACGAATTCAAGGTCGTAGTCGCCGCGAACCAAAAAATCAGGGCGGCCAGTGAACTCGGCTAAACCGGAACGGTGCCGCAAGGCACCCTGGTATATAACCGGAACCCCGGCCTGCATAAGTGCCACGGTTTCACTAAATGCGTCTTTACCCTCTGGGCGCTGAAAATCATTGGCAGGCAAAGATGAACGCAGTTCTTCTTCTATTTCTGCCTCAAACCTGTCACCAAATTCCATGGCCAGGGTTTTGCCCTCTAATTGGTATGGCTCTAGCAGCGCTCGAACCCCAGGCATATCAAGTTCTTTGGCTATTGCCAACTTGATGCAGTGGTCACAGGTAGAAGCCCGCATTAGGTCGCGAGTGTTGAAAGCCCAAAGGCTTTCGCCGATTTTATACATGTGTCCTTTTTACAGCGTGGCTAAGACAGCGTCTAAATCTGCCTTGGTTGGTGGCTCGGCTCCGGCACGCTCGCAAGTAATTGAAGCGGCGATACCGGCTGTCCAAACAAATTCACGAAGCACCTCATCACTCAAATTTTGCAAACGATCAAACGGGTCAGTGCCCAGCGCATCAACATCTGAAAGTTGACCCAATAGGTTGGCGCAAAAAGTATCGCCGGCACCAACGGTGTCAACCACATTAATTTTGCGAGAGGCAACGTCTAGCCGCACCTTGCTGCCGTCGGCTGCTAGGCGATACACCGATACCCCTTCGCTTCCGCGAGTAATGAAAACGTGACGAGCGCTATCGCCGATCCACTTCCAGACAACCTTGTCAACATCGGCGCCTTCATCCATGTCGTATAACCAGTGAATGTCTTCATCTGAGGCCTTAATTAGGTGTGAGATGTCGTTGATTCGCTCAACGCGCAGGCGCTCGTGATTGCGCTCAAAACCAAGCGCTGGCCGCATGTTTATGTCGTGGCTAATAGTCACTGAATTTTGTTTGTAGTGCTCACGCGCCCAGTCTTCGATAACTAGATTTCCAGGGCCCATTGCCATGGTGAGACAACCAAACTGAATGGCGGTGGCGTGCATGTTTTCAAGGTCGGCATCGCTTGGTAGCTCTTGGGGGGTCCAGCCCCAGTCAGCCGTGCCGTTTACATAAAAAGAATATGAAGGTACGCCGCTGGAATCAATTGAAACCGTGACCATGGTGGTTTGTTCTTTTGCGTCAACGCTGTAGTCAAGACCAACCTGATTAGCAATAAGTTTTTCGCGAATAATTTTGCCAAAACCATCACCCGATAACCGCGCCAGAAATTGCTGCGGAGTACCGCGGCGGGCCAGAGCAATTGAAACGTTGGCATTTGCGCCACCAACAATGGCGTTGAAAGAACCAGCCTGGTAGCGGTTTTCAATTAGGTCAATCAGGGCTTCGCCAATAACAAGGATCATGCCAAAAGTTTAGGGGGATAGGCTGGAACTATGAACAGAATTCCTTTGGCCAATAGGGCCGTAGCACTGCCACTGATAGGTCTTCTAGTTGCCTGGTTGGCTTTTATGGGTGCGGCCCTAGCTAACCTCTATGTGCCTCAACCTATTTATAACAATGTTGGGGTTGCCACGTTTCCAGAAGAGATCGTTCAGATTGCCCCATACCTATTTCTTTTGGGCATTGCGGCCGTTTCTGTTGCTTCTTTAATTGGCAAGCGCTGGGCCCAGCGTTCAAGAGTTGAGCAGGGCGAGGGTCACAAACTAAGCCGCGCAGCTTTGCGCTTTGCAAACCTTGGAGTTGTGCTTGGACTTGCGGCCGGGGCCATATTTGCGATTGGCAACTTTCTAGGAGCGTTCAATACTTACTCGGGTAGGGCAGAAAACCCGGTACTTAGATTGCTAAGCGTTTATGTGCCAATTTTGCTTGCCACCGGCTTAGTTGTTTATGTTTTGCTTGCGGCCTTTGTTTTTAATCACGAATCAGAAAAAAACACCGACGGCACAAAGGTCAAAATGACCGATGCGCAAAAGGCGCTTGGATTGGGTTACGCGATTCCAATTTTGGCTACTGCCGTTGCCATCATTTTTGGGCTTGCGGTTTATGACGTAACCCGAACTAACCTGCAGGTTTGGATCTGGGTGATTATTATCGCGATTGTTGCTACCGGTGTGGTGTTCGGAACCCGATTCGCCAATAGGGCACGCGCAGCCAAGCCGGCTCCAGCAAAGCCTAGAACCGCGCTAACAGCAGGTGCTTCAAACTTGAACTTTGTTTTGTCAATTATTTTTGGCTCAGCCGTGACCATCATGGCCTTTAGTTTTGGCACACAAGCAATCAGCAAACTACAAACCTGGAGCAACCCACCAATTGATTGCGTTGGTGTTGAATGTAATTCCATTCCAAGCATCACCGCACCTAGTTTGCAGTGGCTGTTAGAAGAGATGGCTCCAGCCAAGGTGCTACTACTTCTTGCCGTAGTTGGAATCTACGTCACCATCACAGAGCGAAACAAAGAAACCGCTCCAACCAAGAAAGCCAAGTAGTTGAAGTTTTTTGCATCGGGCCTGCTTTTTGATAACGACGGCGTATTAGTAGATTCACACAATGCGGCAAACGTTGCTTGGTCTAAGTGGGCAACCGAATTTGCGCCAAACTTTAAGTGGGACGTTCCAGAAAACGCTGGCGTGCGAGCTGAAGATAAAGTTCGCGAGCATGTGAGCGCCGAACAATTTGAAGTTGCAAATAATCGCATCAACGAACTAGAGCAACTAAGTGCTGGTGAAACCGTAGCCCTGCCCGGGGCGGTGGATCTGTTGCATTCACTTAAGCCGGGTACTTGGACTGTATGCACCTCGGCCAATGCCAACCTGGGCCGGGCAAGGTTGGCCGCCGCCGGGCTTCCGGTTCCAGACCAGTTGGTAACCGGCGATGATGTGGCCAACGGCAAACCCCACCCAGACCCTTACCTATTGGGTGCCGAGCGCCTAGGTTTTGACCCTGCCGACTGCGTGGTATTTGAAGATGCCATCGCCGGGGTAGAGGCTGGCATTGAAGCCGGAGTGGGCTTGGTTATTGGGGTTACCGCAGCAGCACTTGAGTCTGCGGCAGACATTGTTATCAAAGACCTAACAGGTATTACATTTGACGGAGAGACCTTGTTTATTCTAGACAAGGCCCGACTTCGTTAAGAGGGAATATGTCTGAAGTTACTTTCTATGGCGCCGACTGGTGCAGCGACTGCCGCCGATCAAAGTCTTTGCTAAACACCCTTGGTGTTGAGTACGACATGAAAGACGTTGAGCAGAGCGCCGAGCTTGCCGCCGAGGCAGAAGCAGTTGCGGGCCGCAAGAATATTCCAGTTGTGCTTTTTAAAGATGGCGAATTCATGGTTGAGCCAAGCGATGCAGATTTGCACGCGGCACTTACAAAGCGCGGTTTGATCTAAAAAATGTATAGCCGCCACGTAGTTGTAGTAGAAGACGAAGCCCTACTTCGTGACCTCATTGCCAAGACTCTAGAGTCAAGCGGCTTTGAGGTGACTACCGCTGCAAACGCTGCCGATGCCGCCCGTGCCTTCAAAGCGCACGATCCAGATGCCGTAGTGCTAGACGTAGAGCTTGGCCCTGGGCCTACCGGTTTTGACTTTGCCGAATCACTGCAAAAAACCGCACCCGATGTTGGCATTGTGTTTCTTACCAACTTGCCAGATGCAAGATTTGCTGGAAAAGAAACTAAAGAACTACCAAGCAAGATTGCTTACCTGCGTAAATCACAGCTGATTGATTCAAACGAGTTGGTTGATGCTCTAGAGGCAGTGCTGCACGACTCCGTTGTTTCTGGTCAGCGCCATGACCTACAAAGCTCAAGGCCGCTTGCCTCGCTTTCAAAGAAACAAATTTTGGTTCTGCAACTTCTTGCCATGGGGTACACCAACTCTCAGATTGCCGATAAGCGCGGCACTACGGTTCGTGCCGTTGAAGGAATTGTTAGCCGCATTTTTCAGGCTCTAGACATTGATGTTCAGGCCGAGGGTAACGCACGTGTAGAAGCCGCGGCAACCTATTTGCGCGCTTCAGGTAAATCACTTTCCGACGTCTAATGTCTGAAAAATTTTCCACACCAAAAACTAGTCTTCGCGAGGCCATCAACAATGCCTCCGGGCCGGTTGCGCTTAGTAATCGTGTGTTGCTGCAGTTTGCGCCAATATCTTTTCTCTTGGTTCTAGTTAGTAACCCTTCAAGACTTAGCGGTTCTTATGTTGAGTGGATACTTCTAGCCACGGTTGGCCTTATTGCCACGCTGGCGGTGCTACTTGTCTTTAGATCAACGGTGCTGCCTAGCTTGCCTGGCCGCGCCCCCAAACCCCTTATGTCTTCTATTGCCTACACAGTTGCCGGTGCTGCCCGCGGAACCGCCGTTTATCTAACCGGTGCTGCGTTGGGCATCATGCCTCCGGGTGAATTTATTTTCCGCCTGATAGGTGGCCCACTATTTGTTTACGGTGCAATTTCTATGCTTGCAATCTTTAATGCCTCAAGAATTCGTCACGAGAAAACTTTGGCTGAGCTTGAAATAGAAAAAGCTGAGCTCGATGAATTACGCGGCGGAATTCGCGAGCGCATTAGATTGCAGCGTGCCGATCTTCTGAAAAGAGTTCAAGGTGTTTTGGCGCCGGTTGTGGATGAAGTAAAAACACAATTAAAAAGCTCACCAAGTGATCTTTCTTTGCGTCTTCGTGATGTTGTTGAAACAGTGGTTAGACCGCTGAGTCACGATATTGGCAAAGGTTCAAAAGTTGACGAAGAAGTTAGCTCTATTTCTAATCGCGCTGCATTTGCAGCTGCCAAGAGCAGGTTTCCTTCAACTCTTTCTGCCGGCTCAATGATTGTTCCTGAGTTATTGTTTTTTGCAACTGCTTCAATTGCTATCACTGCAACTGCCATTAATTTTCCAGGTGCAGTTTTACAAGGAAGCGTGCTTAGCCTGCTAGCGGTTTTTGTTGGTTATAAATTTTTTCAAAAAGCTTTAGCTAAAGTTTGGGTTCCATTTGTTTTTGCTCTATTGATTTCAATTCTTGCTTCGGTGGCAGTTTCGTTCTTCACTGGGATAGTCCTTGCCCTATTTGGCTTTGAGCTAGAAAATTACCTATTTTGGCAGTTTGTGCTTTCGCAGTTAGTTCTAACGCTAATTACCTTTTATATGCAGTTTCTTCGCACCCAGCGCCAAGATGCCGAAGTTGAAATGACCAGAGTGGTTTCTGATCTTGCCATTTTGAACTCTCAACTGCGCCAAGAAGTTTGGCTTAATCGCCGCCGCATTGCTTCAATCTTGCATGGCTCTGTTCAGGCGGCTCTTTATGCTTCGGCAATTCGACTGGCAAAAATTGAATCACCAACCGCTGCCGATATTGAGGCAGTGCAGAACGATATTTCTTTGGCAATCAGCAAGCTTGAAACGGTTGATGGCGCCGAAACCCTAAGTGATGTGCTTGAGCAAATTCATGCTGTGTGGCAAGGCGCAGTTGAGGTGCAATTGCCTCAACTAAGCCCTGAACTAAAGGCCAAGATAGAGTCCAACACGGTGGCCTCTGCCTGTGCCGCCGAGGTCGTGCGCGAGGCAGTAAGCAACGCGGTAAAACATGGCAAGGCCGAGCACGTGGTAATAGAACTTGAGCAAACTGGCCCGCACCTGCTTGGCATCACCGTTTCGAACGATGGGCAGCCGCTACCTGCCGAGGTTGAGGCCGGTTACGGCTCTTCAATCATGGATGAGGTGGCTTTTACCTGGCAGCTGGAAAACCGCGGTGGGTTCACCGTTTTGGGCGCCGCAATAGCCATCTAACTTAGCGATTTAGTGCCAGGGCTTTAGGTATCGGTGTGAAATTGGGTCTAGCCAAAACCAGTCTGCCAAGTTAGGCTTATAGCGTTACAGAAATGTGACAGTAGTCGTTTGCAGTACATCACTTGTTTCAAGTGGCCACAGAAGCGCCACCGCTGAAGATGTACCAGTCTTTTCCTCTAAATAAGATCTGCCGTTATGCAGAGTTTTTCTTGTGTGTGGGTTTAGCAGCTGTTCGACTAGCCCACCGGTTCAAAGCGGCTACTCCCCGCCGAACCACACAATTGAATGAGGAAAAATTATGCCAACTTTTGGCAAATCAAACGCGCGCCCGGGAAAAGGCGCTTCAGCAGACCGTAACGGCAAGACCCCAACAGGTCGCGGCCGCGCAGGTTCAACATCAAACTTTAAGCCACGTGAAGACGGTCGCGGGGGTCGCTCAGACTTTCGCGCTGCAGGTGCAGATGCACCACGCAAGCCACGTGCAAAGGGTGCATTCTTCGAAGAGCGCGCTCCAAAGACTTATGGTGACTCACCGCGCTCCGAGCGCACTTACGGTAACCGTGATGGCGGCGCTCGTTCAGAGCGCCCATCTTATGGTGACCGCGATTCACGCCCAAGCTACGGAAACCGCGATGACCGCGGCGCACGTGGTGGAGACCGCCCTTCTTATGGTCGCCCAGGCTCAGCAGCCGGTGGCCGCAACAGCCGCGAGATGAATGGTGGCCGCGAAGACCGCGGTCGCGATTGGACTCCTCGTGGCAACGAAGGCACCGGTGCAGCAGCACGCAAGCCTCGCTACAACTCAGATGACCGCGCAGCCCGTGATGGCCGCCCGGCATACAACTCAGATCGCCCAAGCTACGGAAACCGCGATGGAGCAGCTCGTTCAGAGCGCCCATCTTATGGTGACCGCGATTCACGCCCTTCATTTGGTCGTGGCCGCGATGACCGCGATGCACGCCCGGCACGCCGCGACGATGAGCGTCAACCACGCACATTTGGTAACCGCGAAGATCGCCCAGCACGTGCAGGTTTTGGTGGTGGCTTCGGCGACCGCAACCGTGCAGAGCGCCCTTCATACGGCAAGTCAGACTCATCGCGTTTTGAAGACCGCACTGCAAAGCGCGGTTGGTCAGAAGATCGTGGTCGCGAAGAGCGCAACCCAAACCGTCCAGACCGTGCAGCACGCGATGATTCACGCGAATCAACTTTCCGTGGCGCACGCGACTCAAACCCAAACAAGAAGGCTTTCTTCGAAGACAAGGTTCTTGAGCGTCTAGATGCTGTTGAAGCTTCAGAGGCAATCACCTCAAACACTTTTGACGAGATGGGTCTTCACCCTCGAATCATTGCTTCACTTACCGGCATGGGTGCAGAGACTCCGTTCCCTATTCAGGCAAGCACAATTCCTGCGGCTATTTCTGGTCGTGACGTTCTTGGTCGCGGTAAGACTGGTTCAGGTAAGACCATTGCGTTTACCGTTCCGCTAGTAATGAAGCTTGTTGCTGCCGGTTCAGTTCCGCGCAAGCCAGGTAAGCCACGTGCGCTTATTCTTGCGCCTACTCGCGAGCTTGCAGATCAGATTGACCGCACAGTAAATGGCATTGCCAAGGCTGTTGGTTTCTACACAACTTGTATCTACGGTGGTGTTCCTCAGCGCAAGCAAGAGAACGCAATGAGCCGCGGTGTTGACATTGTTGTGGCAACCCCTGGCCGTCTAGAAGACCTGATGTCTCAGCGCATCATTGACTTGAGTGAAGTTGAAACGC
>ERZ1034361.1458-NODE-1458-length-12643-cov-2.322457_pt1 | contig 12643 bp, 8 predicted proteins | sample MGYA00520617_ERZ1034361 | MGnify/ENA primary metagenome ERZ1034361 (study PRJEB33736, sample SAMEA104284507) | Azolla filiculoides | biome: Urban; feature: Water surface; material: Ditch water | place: Netherlands | collected 2015-10-28 | depth 0-0.1 m ... | reverse complement strand
AATTCCAATACCAGCGTGAGCAGTGTCGTCGGCGTGCTCGGTGCCTTCGCTAAACATAATTTGCATACCGATGCAGATCCCTAAAGTTGGACGCTCTTTTGCTAAACGCTCACGAACAATTGCTGCACCATCAACCGCATTCAAACCATTCATACATGCTGCAAATGCGCCAACACCCGGAACAACTAGACCCTCTGCTTCAAGTGCAATTGTGCGATCGGATGTGACAACTACATCCTTTCCAGCGGTTGCAAATGCGCGTTCTGCGGATCGCAGATTTCCGGATCCGTAATCAAGAATTGCTATCAAAGAGAACCTTTTGTTGATGGGATTCCGGCAACTCTGCCATCTAGCGAAACAGCATCGCGCAATGCACGTGCAACAGCTTTAAATTGGGCTTCAAATACGTGGTGTGCATTGCGACCTTCAAGAACGCGAATATGCAATGCAATACGTGCTTCAGCAACGATTGATTCCCAGATGTGCTTTCCGAGAGTTGTATCAAAGGTTCCGATAAGTTCAACAATTTCTGGTTGACGGTGAACTAGGTATGGGCGGCCTGAAAGATCTACCGCTGCCTGAACAAGAACTTCATCGAGCGGAACCATTGAATCGCCAAAGCGACGGATGCCAGCTTTATCGCCAAGTGCTTCGCGCAGCGCCTGTCCAAAAGCAAGGGATGTGTCCTCAACGGTGTGGTGTGAATCCACATCAACATCACCAGTTGTTTTAACAGTTAAATCGAAACCTGAGTGCTTACCCAGTTGAGACATCATGTGGTCAAAGAAAGGAACCCCTGTTGCAACATCGATGATGCCTTGGCCATCAAGATTGATCTCAACGAGTACATGTGACTCCTTGGTCTTTCTTTCAACGCGTGCTGTTCTCATGGGTTTCTCCTTTAAATGAGCTCTTTGAGGGCTGAAATAAATAAATTGTTTTCGGCTTCATTGCCAATGGTCACTCTTAAGTACCCTGATAATCCCACATCTCGAATCAGAACACCCTTTTCAAGCAGCTCAGCCCATAATTGTGGCGCATCCTGCTTGAATCCAGTGAACAAAACAAAGTTGGCGCTGCTAGGAATCGTGGTCAGGCCCATATCGTGAAGGGCTTGAACCACCGTTGATCGAGCCGCGATCAAAGTTGAAACTCCACCCAACAATTCAGCGCGATGATCAATTGCAACCTCAGCTGCAGCTTGGGTCAATGCGCTGAGGTGATACGGCAGGCGCACAATCATCATCGCATCTTTAACGGCAGCATCACTAACCAAATAACCAACCCGAGCACCTGCAAAGGCAAATGCTTTACTCATAGTGCGAATAACAATTACATGTGGGTTATTAGCAATCAAAGTAACTGCAGAAATTTCTTGAGAAAACTCTGCATACGCTTCATCGACAACAAGCAATCCCCCGACAGATTTTGCTGCATCTGCCAACATTTGAATTGCTTCAATTGTGACAGCGCCACCTGTTGGATTATTTGGTGTTGTTATAAAGGTCAATACTGGTTTGTACTTTTGGATTTCTGCAACAGCATCTGCAGTATTGAGAGAAAAGTCTGCGTTTCGCTTTCCATCAATCCAAGCCGTTCCTGTGACCTTTGCAATAAGTGGGTGCATGGAATACGACGGTGTAAAACCTAAAACTGAGCCTTCAGCAAAAGCTAAGAAAATAGATTGAATAATCTCGTTAGATCCATTTGCAGCCCATACATTGTCGGCAGAAAACTTTGTGGCGCTTTGCTCATTAATGTAATCAGCAAGTTTTGTTCGCAGCACAGTTGCATCACGATCTGGATAACGATTTAGATCCGAAGCCACCTTTGCAACAGCATCGGTAATCGCCTTTTGTAAGGCAGATGAGGGTGAATATGGATTTTCATTTGTATTTAAAGATGCGCGTGCTGGAACCTGCGGCGCACCGTATGGGGAAAGCGGACGCAAGTTTTCGCGCAGAGGTAACCAACTTGGCCAAGCCATGCTAATTACCCTTCATTCGAGATTCTCCAAGCGAGCCGTCATAGCTTCACCATGTGCTGGCAGATCCTCAGAGTTTGCAAGCGTGACAACGGTTTCAACGATGTCGGTAAACGCCTTTTGACCGTATTCGATGAAGTGCAATCCACGTAGGAATGTCTGCACAGAGAGCCCACTTGAGTGACATGCGCATCCACCAGTTGGAAGAACGTGGTTTGAACCTGCAGAGTAATCACCTAAAGAAACAGGTGAGAATCGACCGATAAACACCGCACCGGCGTTACGGATCTTTGCAGCATCTGCGCGTGCATTACGTGTTTGAATTTCAAGGTGCTCTGCCGCATAAGCATTTACAACAGCTAAACCTTGCTCGATGTCATCAACCAATGCGATCGCAGATTGAACACCAGATAGAGCGGTCTTAATTCGATCTGCGTGCTTTGTCGCCGCTACACGTACTTTTAACTCTGCTTCAACAGCTGCCGCAAGTTCTACTGAATCTGTTACCAGAACCGCTGCTGCAATAACATCGTGTTCAGCCTGGCTGATTAAGTCTGCAGCGACATCAGCAGCGATAGCAGATGAATCAGCAAGCACTGCAATTTCAGTAGGTCCAGCCTCTGAATCAATTCCGATTACCCCACGCAGCGCGCGCTTTGCAGCGGCCACATAAATATTTCCGGGTCCAGTTACAAGATCTGCTTTTTCGCAAACACCTTCCATGCCATATGCAAACAATGCGATCGCTTGCGCTCCCCCGACGGCATAAACCTCGGTGATACCAAGCAGTGCACAAGTTGCAAGAATTGTTGGGTGAGGTAATCCGCCAAACTCTTTTTGAGGAGGCGATGCCACCGCGATGGATTGAACCTTTGCAATCTGTGCAGGAATTACATTCATCATGACGCTACTTGGATATACAGCTCGTCCGCCTGGCACGTAAAGACCAACGCGATCTACTGGAATCCATTTTTCGGTAACTGTTCCACCATCGACAACGGTGGTTGTCTTTTCACTACGAAGTTGATCGTTGTGAACTTTGGTGATGCGAACAATTGACAGTTCTAAGGCGGTGCGAATCGCTGGTTCCAATTGAGAAAGCGCTTTATCTAGTTCAGCCTGCGGAACCCGGATAGCTACAGGTGTCACTCCATCAAACTCTTGGGCTAAAGCGATGAGATCTGCTTCGTTGCCCTTTTTCACTCGATCAAGAATTGGTTCGATCAGGGCCATCGCCTCTTGAACATTGAGCGTGGCGCGGGGTAATTCGGAGTTGTATTGAGCTTTAGATAGGGATCGCCCGCGCAGGTCAACGGTACGAATCATTGGGCAATTGTAACGGCAACGCCCCAAGCCTTGCTCACTGATTTAAACGAGACAGTTCGGGCCCAAAATTGATTTCAAATCTGCGCTCAAACTTGGTGATGATGTGATCAGAGCATCAACCTTCATGACGGTGCTGTTTCCATTATCTAGTAGCTGCAAATGAACTTCGCGCTTTCCCGGATGTGAACGCAAAATCTCTTTAATGCGGTCAACTACCGGCGGAGTGCACTGCTGAATCGGCAGTGAAATCACAAGCGGGCCAGTTGGACCAGCATTGATATCAGGCATAGACATTTCAAGTGCGGTAAATCGAAGGGCATCTTCGCGGCGATCAACACGGCCACGAATAGTGACGATTCGATCTTCCGTCAAAGACATTGAGTATTGGTTATAGGTATTTGCAAAGAATAAAACTTCTAATGCACCTTCAAGATCTTCAACTGTTACAACCGCCCAGGACGCACCTTGTCGCGAAACCTTGCGCGTAACACTTGTGATCAAACCACCAATGGTGACGATTGATTCGTGTTGTGCGCCATCATCTACCAACTGACTAATGGACATATCGGTGTTTGCACGCAACACATGTTCAACACCAAGCAATGGGTGATCAGATACGTAAAGGCCAAGCATCTCGCGCTCGTAAGACAACAGCATCGCCTTGTCCCATTCGCCAGTTGGAACTTCGATATCCAAACCAGAAACAGCGGTTACAGATTCGCCACCAAAGAGATCGAACTGACCGATGGCTTCTGCGCGCTTAGATTCAATAACTGAGTCAATAGCTTCAAGGTGAACTGCAATCAGACCTTTACGTGTTGAACCAAGAGAACCAAAGGCGCCAGCTTTAATTAAAGACTCGATTGTCTTCTTGTTGCATACCTGTGCATCAACCTTTGCAAGGAAATCTCCGAAGGATGTAAAGCGACCCTTTGCTTCACGTGCGTTCTTGATTGAGGCAACAACACCTTCTCCAACATTTCGGATTGCTGCTAAACCAAAGCGGATATCTACTCCACGTGGGGTGTATTCAGCATCGGATTCATTGACATCGGGAGGCAAAACATTAATTCCCATGCGACGACATTCAGATAAGTACAACGCCGACTTATCTTTGTCATCACGAACAGAGGTAAGTAGAGCGGCCATGTATTCAGTTGGGAAGTTCGCCTTTAAATATGCGGTCCAGTACGAGACAACACCATAACCAGCTGAGTGGGCACGGTTAAATGCGTAATCAGAGAAGGGAATCAGAACTTCCCATAAACGCTTAATTGCAGCGGTAGAGAAACCATTTTCCTTCATACCTGCTTCGAAAGGAACGTATTCCTTATCCAGGATGTCCTTATTCTTCTTACCCATCGCCTTACGCAAAAGATCCGCACGACCTAAAGTAAAGCCCGCTACCTTTTGTGCAATCGCCATTACCTGCTCTTGGTAAACGATCAATCCATATGTGTCACCCAAGATATCTTGCAGTGCATCTGAAAGTTCAGGGTGAATTGGTTCAACAGGTTTGCGACCATTTTTACGATCTGCATAGTTGTTGTGCGCGTTTTCTCCCATCGGACCTGGGCGATACAAAGCGATAACAGCTGAGATATCTTCAAATGAATCAGGAACCATGCTCTTGAGTAGTGCACGCATTGGCCCACCATCGAGCTGGAACACGCCAAGGGTGTCTCCACGACCAAGTAGTTCGTAGGTCTTTGGGTCATCCAAAGTTAAATCTTCAAGAACAACATCTTTACCTTGATTTGCCTTGATGTTAAGTAAGCAATCATCCAATACTGAAAGATTTCGTAGTCCCAAGAAGTCCATCTTGAGCAAACCTGTTGCTTCACATGCACCCATATCGAACTGAGTGATGATTGCGCCATCTGCTTCGCGGCGATGAATCGGAATTACATCTAGCAAAGGTTCGCGCGACAAGATAACTCCCGCCGCGTGCACACCCCATTGACGTTTCAAACCTTCAAGTCCGCGTGCGGTATCAACTACTCGCTTTGAATCTGGATCAGAAGCGTAGAGTGCGCGAAATTCGCCAGCTTCTCCGTAGCGATCATCCTTAGGATCAAAGACTCCCCCAAGTGAGATGTCCTTACCCATGACAGATGGCGGCAACGCCTTAGTTAACTTTTCTCCAACTACATATGGATAACCAAGTACGCGAGTTGAATCCTTTAACGCCTGCTTTGATTTGATAGTTCCATAGGTAATGATCTGAGCTACTCGATCTTCACCATACTTATTGGTTGCATATCGAATCATTTCGCTGCGACGACGTTCATCGAAGTCCAGGTCGATATCAGGCATCGAAATACGCTCTGGATTCAAGAAGCGCTCAAACAAAAGGCCATGTTCTAAAGGATCTAATCCTGTAATTCCAAGCGCATACGCAACTAAGGAACCAGCTGCAGAACCACGACCTGGACCAACGCGAATTCCTACGCGCTTTGCGTGACCAACAAGGTCAGCAACAACAAGGAAGTAACCAGGAAATCCCATCTTTTCCATTACGCCAAGTTCGTACTTCAACCGTTCTTCATGGGCTGGAGTTAATCGAGCACCAAGACGTTCTTTAAGGCCGCGCTCTGCCTCTTTTTTCAGCCAGGTGTCTTCAGTTTCTCCAGCTGGAACCTCAAATTGAGGAAGCAGGTTTTCACCTTCGCGCAGGGTGATGTTGCAACGTTCTGCGATTAATAAGGTGTTGTCACAACTTTCAGGAATATCTCTAAAGAGCTCACGCATTTGTGCCGCGGTCTTTACGTAGAAGGTGTCATTATCAAATTTAAATCGCTTGGGATCTGCCAGGGTTGAACCTGATTGCACGCAAAGCAAAGCCTCATGTGCGCCAGCATCTTCTTGACGGGTGTAGTGAAGATCATTTGTTGCAAGAAGTGGAAGTCCGAGCTCTTTACCCAACTTCATCAGATCTGCTTTTACACGGGATTCAATTTCAATTCCGTGATCCATAACCTCTAGAAAGAAGTTCTCTTTGCCGAAGATGTCGCGGTAAGCACTTGCAGCCTTAATCGCTTCTTTGTAAGCACCCATGCGCAGTCGAGTTTGAATTTCTCCACCTGGACATCCTGTAGTTGCAATCAATCCCTTGGAATACTGAGCAAGAAGCTCTCGGTCCATACGTGGCTTGTAGTAATAGCCTTCAAGAGATGCAAGAGATGACAAGCGGAAAAGATTTCCAAGACCTTCATTGTTTTCGGCCAAGATCGTCATGTGGGTATATGCGCCACCACCTGACACATCATCTTCGCCGCCATCGGCCCATTGCACGCGCTTCTTATCAAAACGAGATTCAGGTGCAACGTAGGCTTCAATTCCAATAATTGGTTTTACATCTGCCTTTTTAGCCGCCTTGTAAAAATCAAAGGCACCGAAAACATTTCCATGATCTGTCATTGCGATCGCAGGCATGCCCTGCGCCTTTACTTCAGACATTAAATCGCCAACACGAGCGGCGCCATCGAGCATCGAGTACTCGGTATGGACGTGCAGGTGGACGAAGTTATCTGTGGACATGATTGGCGAGATTAGTGGTTAAGGCAGAACAGCGTCGGAAAGCAACGCCAGCGAGCGTGTGAGATCGGCCGGGTAAGGGGCTTCAAAGTTCAAAGCCTGACCAGTAATCGGGTGGGCAAAGTGGAGCTCTGCAGCATGAAGCCAAGGTCGAGACATTCCTAAACTCTTACCAAGCACCGGATCTGCGCCATAAGTTGTATCCCCCACCAATGGATGATGAAGTGCGGAAAAGTGAACACGAATCTGATGTGTACGACCTGTTTCTAATTCAATCTTTACCATTGAAACTCCGCGATAAAACTCGATCACTTCGTAATGAGTGATTGATTCTTTACCAGTTGCAACAACTGCAAAGCGATGATCTTCCTTTGGGTGACGATCAATGGGTGCATCGATAGTTCCAGATGTTGGATCCATATGTCCTTGTACCAATGCGTGATACACCTTGTCGACTGTGCGATTTCGGAAAGCATCCTTTAAAACATGAAACGCTTTATCGCTCTTAGCAACGATCATTAATCCACTTGTTCCAACATCAAGGCGATGAACAATTCCTTGACGCTCTGCTGGACCTGTAGTTGAAATTGTGTAACCAGCGGCCATCAATGCACCAACAACGGTTGGACCAGTCCAACCTGGACTTGGATGTGCAGCACAACCAACAGGCTTATCAATAACAACAATGTCGCTGTCATCGTAAATAATGCTTAGGCCTTCGATAGGAGTAAGCGGGATTGGATCTGAGTTAATTGGAGCGGGCATTAATACTTCAATTACTTGACCTGCAGCTACGCGGTCAGATTTTGGCATTGGCTTTCCGCCTGTGGTGATATCTCCATCTTCAAGCAGCTTTACTACCGCGGTTCGAGAAAGTCCTAGAACGCGAGTAAGGGCGCTATCAATTCTTTCTCCAGCAACACCTTCGGGCACAGTTAATGTGCGTTGTTCGCGGTTGCTCATACCTAGGAGCCTACCTTTGTTATGGGTGAGATATTTCGCCCAGTCAGAATCATTGAAATCAAGGCGGCAATGACAATTGCAGTATCGGCAACGTTGAATACTGGCCAATGAGGTAACTGCATCCAATCAATGACATGCCCCTGTAAAACACCAGGTTCACGGAAGATTCGATCTACTAAATTGCCCAAAATTCCGCCCATTACAAGGCCAAGCACAACCGCCCAACCCTTTGAAGTAATTTGAACCGAGAAGTAAAAGATGGTTGCAAGTACAGCGATTCCAAAGAGTGAGAGAAAAATGGTCGCACCTTCAGCAAATGAAAAGGCGGCACCTGAATTTCGCACAAAGGTTAATTGGAAAAATGACCCAAGTACTTTGATATTTGGTCGATGTGAAAGAGTGTTAACAGCCCAGATTTTTGTAGCTAGATCTAAAACCCACACAAACCAGGCAACACTAAATAGTGTGCGCCATCTGCGCACTGTTAGCGCCGTTCTTCCTTCTGCTTGCACAGCATGCAGAGAGTTGCGCGTGGGAAAACCTGAAGACGAGCCTTACCAATTGGAGATCCGCACTCTTCGCAATTTCCATAACTCTTGTTATCGATGCGCTCTAGAGCACGTTCAGTTTGCAGAACCATGTCACGTGCATTGATAACTAATGACATCTCATGTTCGCGTTCAAAGGTCTTTGTTCCAGCGTCAGCTTGATCATCGCCGTCACCTTCGCCAGATTCCTGAATCAGCTCATCCATTTCGAGTTCAACAATTGCAAGCTCTTTACGAAGACGCTCGAGCTCCTTTGAAATCTCTGTGCGGATCGCCTTAATCTCTGCAGCTGTCCATGGAGATTCAGATTCGCTCACCACTACAGGAATTGGAGCTCCCTTGATTGGCTTAAGCGGCGCAATCTTCTTTCCGCTCTTCACTGGACGTGGTGGAGGTGGCATTACTAGGCGACGCTCTTCAACAACTGGCGCAACAACTGGCGCAGTTACCGTTGAAACTGAAACTGTTTGTGATTTTTCATCAACTGTAAGAGTGGTCTTAGATGGAAATGGCTTTCCGGGCGCCTTCTTAACAGGAATACTTTTTACTGAAGATTTCTTGGCAGGTGCCGCCTTCTTTACTGGCGCTTTTGCAGCTGCTTTTTTGGCAGGGGCCGCCTTCTTCGCTACCTTCTTTGCAGGTGCTGCCTTCTTGGCTACCTTCTTTACGGCCGCCTTCTTAGCAGGAGCCTTTTTGACCGCAGCTTTCTTAGCGGCCGCTTTCTTTACTGGCTTCTTAGGCATGTCGCGAACCCTATGCCCAAGCGGGCGCGGTTACCAATTTCGCCACGGTCAATCTTTCATAACACCATGAACTACACTTAAGCCCTCGCGTAAGCGGCGTTGACGGGGCTATCACCTCACGAGCCAGCTGGAAGAAATGGACCTAAGTCCACCTAGAACCGGCACGCAAGATATGAAGTGGTGCATTTCGGTGCACAAGGCGGGTGGTACCGCGAAAGCTGTGAACGCAGCGATCGTCCCTCCAGAGATTGTTTTCTGGAGGATTTTTTTATGTCATTTCGCGCCATCCCAGCAGCTGTTGATCTGCCTGCCGTCGAACATTCAATCTTAAAGTTCTGGCGCGAAAATTCGATCTTTGAGCAAACAGTTCAGGCACGTGAAGGTGCGCCAGCGTGGACATTTTATGAAGGTCCTCCAACTGCAAACGGAATGCCTGGCACTCACCATATTGAAGCTCGTGTATTTAAAGATTTGTTTCCACGTTTTCACACAATGAAGGGCAAGCAGGTAACTCGTAAAGCGGGTTGGGATTGCCATGGTCTTCCAGTTGAGATCGCCGTTGAAAAAGAGCTTGGATTTACAGGCAAGGGAGATATCGAGAAATTTGGTATCGCACCTTTTAATGACAAGTGCCGCGAATCAGTTCAGCGCCACGTAAGTGCATTTACAGATATGACAGATCGCATGGGTTTCTGGGTTGATTTTGATGAAGCGTATTGGACGATGTCACCTGAATATGTTGAATCAGTGTGGTGGTCGCTGAAAGAGATCTGGAAAAAAGGCTTACTTGTACAGGACCATCGTGTGGCTCCGTACTGCCCTCGCTGCGGAACAGGATTGTCAGACCACGAGTTAGCTCAAGGGTATGAAACCGTTACCGATCCATCTGTCTTTGTTCGCTTTCCTGTTACCTCTGGCGAATTAGCTGGGCTCAATGCTGCTTTGTTGGTGTGGACCACTACCCCATGGACATTAGTTTCAAACACCGCTGTTGCTGTCCATCCAGATGTTGAATATGTAGTAATTGAAGTGACACATGAAGAGACAACTGAAGTTTTGGTTGTTGCTCAGAATTTGATGGAAACAGTTAAGGGCGAGAAGAAGATCCTAAAGACTATGTTGGGCAAGGAGCTTGAGCGCGTTACTTATAAGCGACCATTTGATTACATCGAAATTCCTGATGCGCACTATGTAGTTCTTGCTACCTATGTAACAACAGAAGATGGAACCGGTTTAGTTCACCAAGCACCTGCATTTGGTGCAGATGACTTAGCCGTATGCCGTAGCTATGGATTGCCTGTTGTAAACCCAATCGCACCCGATGGACATTTCTTAGCTGATGTTCCTGTTGTCGGTGGAGTATTTTTCAAAGAGGCAGATAAGCCTTTAGTAAAGGAGCTCAAAGCAAGTGGTGCGCTTTATAAGCATCAGCAGTACGAGCACACTTATCCGCATTGCTGGCGCTGTCACACCGCATTGATGTACTACGCACAACCTTCTTGGTACATCCGCACTACTTCAATTAAGGATGCGTTGCTTCGTGAAAACGCTGCAACAGATTGGCATCCAGAAACAATTAAAGAAGGTCGCTACGGAGACTGGTTAAACAACAACATTGACTGGGCGCTTTCCCGTAATCGCTACTGGGGTACACCTCTTCCAATTTGGCGTTGCGAAAACAAGCATGAAATTTGTGTTGATTCGCTGAAGGAGCTTGGCGCACTTGCTGGACAAGAGCTATCAAACCTTGATCCGCACCGCCCATTTGTAGATGACATCACCTTTGCATGTGCAGAATGTTCACAAACAATGACCCGAGTGCCTGAAGTAATCGATTGCTGGTATGACTCAGGCGCAATGCCATTTGCTCAGTGGGGCTACCCGCACAAAGAAGGTTCTGTAGAAAAGTTCAAGGCTTCATACCCTGCTGACTTTATTTGCGAGGCGATCGATCAAACTCGCGGCTGGTTCTACACATTAATGACTATTGGAACCTTGGTCTTTGATCAATCTTCATACAAAACAGTTCTGTGCTTGGGTCACATCCTGGATAAGGATGGACGCAAGATGAGTAAGCACCTTGGCAATGTTCTAGAGCCAATGGCTTTGATGGATCAACATGGCGCAGATGCGGTCCGTTGGTACATGTTGGCAGCGGGATCTCCATGGGCTGCCCGTCGCGTTGGCCACGACAGTATTAACGAAGTTGTTCGCAAGACCTTACTTACTTACTGGAACACAGTGTCATTCCATGCTTTGTATGCAAAGGCATCTAACTTCGAACTGTCACAGACACCAGCAGTTGCAGATCGTCCATTAATGGATCGTTGGATCATCTCTGAACTCAATCTCTTGGTTCAAGAGGTTGATGCGGCTCTAGAAGATTTTGATTCACAGATCGCAGGTCGTGCACTTGCTCGATTTATTGATGATCTTTCAAACTGGTACGTACGTCGTTCACGTCGTCGTTTCTGGGATGGCGATGTTGCAGCACTTGGAACATTGCATGAGTGCTTAGTAACTCTTACAAAGTTACTCGCTCCCCTAGTTCCATTTATTACTGAGCAGGTGTGGCAAGAGCTTGTGCGTCCAACAGATTCGAAGGCGCCAACATCTGTTCACCTTGCCGATTGGCCAGTTGCAGATCAATCAGCAATCAACGCAGAACTTGGCGGTCAGGTTGCATTGACTCGTCGCATCGTTGAACTTGGTCGCGCTACCCGCGCTGAATCCGGTATCAAGATTCGTCAGCCATTGGGTCGTGCACTCATCGCGGCAAGTGGTTGGTCCACATTGCCTGAGGCAATGCGCGAACAAATCGCTGATGAACTAAATGTTCAAACTCTCGAAGATATTGCAAATGCCGATGGAGACTTAGTTGATATCAGCGTGAAGGCAAACTTCAAATCATTGGGTGCGAAGTTTGGCGGCGCGGTTCAGGAAATCGCAAAGGCAATCGCTGCAACAGATGCCACTGTCCTAGTAAAGACACTGCGCTCTGCTGGAAGTACAACAGTAGGTACTTGGGAGATCGCTTTGGATGATCTAGTAGTCACCGAAGTTCCTAAATCTGGATGGAGCGTCTCTTCTCATGATGGAGAAAGCGTTGCCTTGGATCTTGAGCTCACCCCAGCACTAATAGCTGCAGGAAATGTGCGTGAAGTAATCAGATTTATTCAGGAACGTCGCAAGAGCGATGGCTTTGAAATCTCTGATCGCATCAGCGTTACGTGGAATGCAACTGATGAAATTGCTGCGGCAATTGAATCTGATCAGCAACACATTGCAGATGAGGTCTTAGCAACATCAATGGTGCGCGATAGCTCACTTGTGGCAAGTGACTTCGAACTAGGGTTGAACTTCGAAATATCTAAAGCTTAAAGAACTGCAACAACAACTGCTTGCAGCAGATTGATTGCAATCAAGAGCACGATAAATGAGAGGTCTAGCGCAACTCCACCTAAACGAAGAGGTGGGATGAAGCGACGAACAAATGCCATTGGCGGCTCAGTCACCGTGTAAATGATTTCAAAGATCGCCAA
>ERZ1034361.1457-NODE-1457-length-12652-cov-2.257495_pt1 | contig 12652 bp, 11 predicted proteins | sample MGYA00520617_ERZ1034361 | MGnify/ENA primary metagenome ERZ1034361 (study PRJEB33736, sample SAMEA104284507) | Azolla filiculoides | biome: Urban; feature: Water surface; material: Ditch water | place: Netherlands | collected 2015-10-28 | depth 0-0.1 m ... | reverse complement strand
AATCTTCGTTAGCATCACATATATCTGTTGTCGCAAAACCCATAAACTCTCTCCCTATACATCCAATGAAGTATTTTATTAATGAATCCCACGATTACCTTCACCTACCCGATAAGCAGTAAGCAAGGCCAATAGTAAAAAAATTGCAATTAATATGAAAACTGCTGGGGCAAAATCCCAATCCATCAGTAAACCAAACAGTAGAGGCCCAATAGCAAGACCAGAATCAAGACCTGAATAAACAACGCCAAAAACACGCCCAGAAGATTCTTTTGGTGTGGCTGCTCGAATCATTAAATCTCTAGACGGCCCAGCAACACCAACGCAAAAGCCCATAACGGTAAAGAGAGTTAGCATGGTTGAGCCAGAAACAATCACCAAAGAAATCGCAACACAAATCAAGCTAGCTGTAATAAAGGAGATGGCAATAATGCGATCAGGAAATCTTGATCGAGTAGCTATAAAACCACCTATTACCATACCACCGGCACTAGCTAACATGTAGGTTGAATAGGCTGTTGTAGTTAAGGCCAAAGGTAAGTCATACAATAACTGCATAGCCGTTGGAGAAAAACTTTGAACACCACTCAAGGCCAAAGCACTGAACCAAAAGAAACACCAACAAAGCCAAACTGTTGGTAACTTTAAAAAAGAAACTGAAAATGGTGAAGTATTTTTCTTGGACTGGGCTTCATGCAAGCGCTCTTCTGCCGATCCTTGTAAAACATGACGACGCACATAAAGTATGGTGAGAACGGCAGCGGCCATGGCCGCTGCAACCAACAAAGCTTGACGCCAATTCGTGGCCGTTGTGACCATCACCAACACTGCAGGTGATGCAGCCCAACCCAAAGCACCCGATACACCGTGCATTGAATAGGCATGCGGCACTCTCTCTGGAGAAACCCGCCGATTCAATAAAGTGTAATCAGCCGGATGAAAAACACCATTCCCCAAACCAGCGATACAAGCACCAATTAATAGTCCTATGTAACCATTGGATGTCGCAAGGATCAGAGCTGATATAGCGAGCGTCGCTACACCAAAGAAAAGCACTTTTAAGGGGCCTGAGTGATCCACCCAAAACCCAGCAGCAGCTTGCATGATGGTAGAGACGATAAAAAATACCGTCATCAAGAATCCAAGTTCAGCGTAGCTTAAGCCGAAATCAGTCTTAAGCCATGGAAATAATGGGGCAAGAAGTAAGTGGAAGAAGTGTGAGGAGCTATGAGCCAAACTGACTAGGCCGATAACTTCCGCGTCATTGCGAATGGTCATCGGCCTATTTTACTACTTGTAGAGAACTATCGTATAACTCTTACTCTGAGCCCTAGTGAGCAACTCGATCAAACAAAAATGCGCCTTTTTTATCAACATCAACAGGCACAATATCTTTAGGGCCAAACTTACCTTCTAAGATTAATTTAGCAATTGGATTTTCAATGTATTGCTGAATTGCTCTCTTTAAAGGTCTAGCACCAAATACTGGGTCATATCCCGCTTCAGCAACCTTAGCCAAAGCAGCATCACTCACCTCAAGAATCATTTCCATCTTTGCCAAACGCTCTGTTAAGCGTTTCAACTGAATTTTGGCAATCGAAGCAATATTCTTTTGATCTAAACCATGGAATACAACCATCTCATCGATACGATTTAAAAACTCAGGTCGGAAATGATCCTTGACCTCGCCCATCACCGCAGTTTTCAATTTCTCTTGAGATTGACCACTCATGGACTGAATCATTTGAGATCCCAAATTACTTGTCATCACAATGACGGTGTTTTTGAAATCAACCGTTCTACCCTGACCATCCGTCATGCGGCCATCATCTAGCACTTGTAAAAGCACGTTAAAAACATCAGGGTGAGCTTTTTCAACTTCATCTAAAAGAATCACACTGTAGGGCTTGCGACGAACAAGCTCAGTCAAATAACCACCCTCTTCGTAACCAACGTAACCAGGAGGCGCGCCAATTAAACGTGCCACACTGTGCTTCTCCATGAATTCACTCATATCGATACGAATCAAATGCTCATCGGTATCAAATAAGAATTCAGCCAAAGCTTTACAAAGCTCTGTCTTACCAACACCAGTAGGTCCTAAGAATAAGAAAGAACCATAAGGCTTTCCTTCATCGGATAGACCAGCACGTGATCGACGAATGGCATCAGAGACGGCACGAATAGCTTCTTCTTGACCTACCACTCGATGGTGCAAGAAGTCTTCCATCTTGAGTAACTTATCTCTTTCGCCCTGCATCATTTTGGAGACAGGAATACCAGTGGCTCGAGAAACTACCTCAGCAATTTCTTCAGCACCCACATGGGTTCTTAGTAATTTATTTTTACCGCCAGCCTGACCCTTTTCTTCTGCAACAGCAGCCGACTTTAATTTACCCTCTAATTCAGGTAATTTTCCGTACTGAAGTTCTGCCACCTTCTCAAGCTTGCCATCACGTTGTAGCTTTGTAATTTCAGACTTAACCTTATCAATCTCTTCTTTAATAGAGGCCGTACCTTGGGCAGCACCTTTTTCTGCTTTCCAAACTTCCTCTAAGTCAGCATATTCTTTACCCAAGCGTTTGATTTCATCTTCAATCAAACCTAAGCGCTTTTTAGAAGACTCGTCTTTTTCTTTTTTAACTGCCTCACGTTCAATTTTTAACTGAATTAATCGGCGATCTAATTTGTCCATCACCTCTGGCTTAGAGTCAATTTCCATGCGGATACGTGATGCGGCCTCATCAATTAGGTCGATGGCCTTATCTGGTAGAAAACGATCGGTGATGTAACGGTGTGACAACTCAGCCGCGGCAACAATCGCAGGGTCAGTAATTTCTACACCATGGTGCAATTCGTATTTTTCTTGGAGACCACGCAAAATCGCAATGGTATCTTCGACACTTGGCTCACCAACCATGACTTTTTGGAAGCGGCGCTCTAATGCTGCATCTTTTTCAATGTACTTGCGATACTCATCTAAAGTGGTAGCCCCAATACAATGCAGCTCGCCACGAGCCAAAGCAGGCTTAAGCATATTGCCAGCATCCATGGCACCTTCTGCTTTACCAGCACCAACCATGGTGTGAATTTCATCGATGAAAACAATTGTTTGACCTTCATCTTTAGCAACATCATTTAAAACTGCTTTGAGTCGCTCTTCAAACTCACCACGATATTTAGCTCCAGCCAATAGCAAAGCCATATCTAAGACGAGTACACGTTTGTTTTTAAGTGTTTCTGGCACCTCGCCATCAACAATGCGTTGAGCCAAGCCTTCAACAATAGCTGTTTTACCAACCCCTGGCTCACCAATCAACACAGGATTATTTTTAGTACGTCTTTGGAGAATTTGGATAGCACGACGAATCTCGTCATCGCGACCAATCACTGGATCCAATTTACCTAAACGCGCTCTCTCAGTCAGATCAAGCGTGTATTTTTTTAAAGCTTCACGTTGATTTTCTGCATCTGCACTATTCACTGTTTGACCTCCGCGAACTGCCTCAATAGCAGCCTCTAATGTTTTTCGAGTAATTCCCGCTGACTTAATGGCTTTACCTAATTCACCTTTATCGTCAGTTAGAACAAGTAAAAACAACTCGCCAGCAATAAAGTCATCGCCACGCTTTGTTGCTTCTTTTTCAGTTAAATTCAAATGTGCCGATAAAGAACGTCCAATTTGCACATCACCACCGGTACCTTGCACTTCAGGAAATTTGCCAATCAGGCCTTGAATGGATTTTTCTAAGACGGCAGTATTGCCGCCAGTACGGTTAATTAATGACTTTGCAGAACTCTCAGACTGCTGCAACATAGCCAACAATAAGTGCTCTGATTCAATATATTGATGATCAGAAGCCAAAGCCAAGCTCTGGGCTTCACCCAAGGCTTCCTGGAACTTACTCGTTAATTTGTCTAGTCTCATAGATTTCTCTCTTATTTAATAACTAGCATATGGTCATTAACAGGGTAATTTCAAGTGATTTAGATCAAATAAATGTCAGACCTTTATCATGGTGGAATGTTATGGTCTTTATATATCCTAGAATGCGCCGATGGCAGCTACTACACCGGCATCAGCAATGACCTGGATAGTCGCATAAAAGCCCACAATGAAGGTTTGGGGGCTAAATATACGCGTGGCCGTGGTCCAGTCACCCTCCTAGCTAGTAAGTCATTTGAAAACCGTTCTGAAGCATCTAAGGCAGAAGCATTTGTTAAAAAACTGCCAAAAAGCAATAAATTAGGATTTTTTAAGTGAGCAGTTCAGATATCCAAGAAGTAAAAACCCATATCGAAGACTTTTATGAGCTGGTGAAATCTCAATGGCCAGGCTTTAAGGCTCGCATTGGGCAAGAACAGATGTTTGAGGAAATCTCTAAGACATTCCGTCAAGCAAAAGACTTAAAAGATGACCGCCAAGGTGAGAACATCTTGGTTGTGGAAGGTAAAACTGGTGTTGGTAAGACTCTGGGATACCTGATTCCTGCTATCGTTTTTAGTAAGCTTTTAGGCCGGCGCGTAATTATCAGCACTGCCACTGTCGCCTTGCAGGAACAACTGATTCAAAAAGATTTGCCCGCCCTTAGAAAACTATCCCCTATTGAGTTTGAGTTTGGACTAGCTAAAGGACGTGGTCGTTATGTTTGCAATATTCGACTAGAGCAAACAAGTGGCAAAACAAAACAATCCGCATTGTTTGAAGATGCTAACTGGGATGGCCCTCCTAAAGAACAGGATAAAGATAAATTTTCTGATGCATTAATTGCTTTGAATGATGGCACATGGAACGGTGAAAAAGACACTGCTCCAACCGATTTAAGCGATGGCATGTGGGGAAGAATCGCCGCAGAAAGAAGCTCTTGCCTTGGTAGACACTGTCAACGATTTAACGTCTGCCCTTATTTCAATGCCAGACGTGATTTAGTGAAAGCCAACATTATTGTGGCTAACCATGACTTGGTTATCTCAACCATTGCCTCAGGATCTAAAATCCTCCCAGACCCATCTGAGAGTCTTTACATATTTGATGAGGCACACAATTTACCGGCTGTTGGTATCAAGCACTTTGCCTCATCGGTTGGTTTAATCGCCAGTACGCGATGGTTAGAGAAAATAAATGCAGCAGTACTTAGGGCTGATGCCTTGCTACCTGAGTCGAATGGAAAAACTGTTGAAGAAGTGCATGGTCTTGTAGAAGATCTGATCATGCATACACGCGCCATGATTAACTCTTTGCGCTTATCTAATTTTGTGACACATGAAAATACCATTCAACGCTTTAAGAATGGCGAACTTTCTGATGAATTCACAAGCTATGCAGAAACAATGGGGCCATTAGCCATTGGCCTGAACAACCGTGTTGCCAAAATACTGCAGCAGCTGAACGACCAAAGAAATAACAGCATTGATAAAGAATCTTTTGGGCCTTCAATTTTAGAAATTGGTAGCTACCAATCTAAAACAGAAAACCTATCTAGCACCTGGCATTTGATGCAAGCAGAATCTGATCCACCTATTGCCAAATGGGTAGAGTGGCAAGACTTAGGGACTAGTTTTGACTTTAAGCTTCATGCCTCACCTATCAGTGCTGCACAAAATTTAGCGCAAACCTTATGGTCTAAGAGCTCGGCAGCCGTACTGACTTCAGCCACATTACAAACCTTGGGCGACTTTCAATACTTCCTACGGCAAACTGGGCTCAATTGGTTTCCAGCAACCCAAACATTTGAAGCTCAGTCCCCTTTTAATTACGAGGAACAGGGAACTTTTTCCGTACCTGATATGCAAGAGTGTCCAAGCGCTAATGCGCAAGGTCATACTCAAGAGTTATCAGAGGCGATTCCAAGAGAGCTAGAAGACCTGAAGCACGGCGCATTGGTTTTATTTACATCCAAAAAGCAAATGAAACAGGTTTATGAGGATTTGCCGGAAGATTTTCTAAAAGATGTTTTGATGCAAGGTGACCAAGCGCGCTCGAAGCTACTCGCACAACATGAACAACGAATTGAAAAAGGCCAAAGAAGCATTTTATTTGGCATGCAGAGTTTCGGCGAAGGCATGGATTTGCCAGGTCAATTGTGTGAAGTGGTAGTCATTACCAAATTACCATTTGCACCTCCCGACTCGCCCGTCGAAGAAGCCAAATCAGAGTGGCTGGAGAAAAACCAAGGAAATCCTTTTTATGAAATCAGCGTGCCAGCGGTAGCACTCAAACTCCAACAATGGGTTGGTCGCGGCATAAGAACTGAAACAGATACAGCCAAAATTATTGTTTTAGATAAACGACTAAAAACCAAGCCGTATGGGAAGAAGCTAATCGCGGGGTTACCGCCCTTTAAGCGTTTGATGTAATTAACTGGAGGATCAATTGAAATTGATCACTCCCATTTTTTAAGCGCTTCATCATCACTAAGACGCGCATCTACCCAACGCGCGCCTGACTCTGTATCTTCTTTTTTCCAAAACGGTGCCAAAGTCTTTAAGTAATCCATTACAAATTCACAGGCAGCAAAAGCTTCACCACGGTGGGCGCTAGTCACGGCTGTCAAAACAATTTGATCTTCTATATCCAGAGGACCTACACGATGAATGATCAAAACATCGTAAATATCCCAACGCTCTTTGGCCTTTTGAATAATTTCCTCAAGAGACTTTTCAGTCATTCCAGGATAGTGCTCCAAAGTCATAGCAGAAACTTGTGAGCCATCATTTTGATCGCGAACAGTGCCGACGAATGCTGCCACAGCACCCACACGAGCATCACCCTGCCTCAATTGCTTGAGTTCAGTAGAGAGGTCGAAATCTTGAGTTTGAATACGAACTGGCATTTAAATTCCTTTTACCCGCCAGTTACCGGTGGGAAAAAGGCCACTTCAGCACCTTCTTGTAATGGAGCATCATGCTCAATCATCTGATGATTCAAAGCCATGCGGACTGCTTTACCTGTTGCCAAAACTGAAACCCAAGGCTCTCCTCTTGCCATCAAATACTCTTTTAGCTCAAGAACCGTAGCAACCTCAGCAGGAGTTTCTAGCACCTCTCCTGAACTTTGAAGAGACTCTCTTAAGGATGCGAAAAATTTGATCGTGATTTTCATAATGAGAGCTTAAAGCATTCCTGAAAAAGGCATATATTTAACAAAATCACCTTTTTTAATTACTTGAGATGCCGGGTTATCAACCAAACCATCAGCCCAAGAGGCGCTAGTCAAAACACCAGAGCTCTGATTAGGAAATAAATCTAAGCCGCCTTTGTCATTCATACGCACGCGTAAAAATTCATTACGACGATCAGGTTTTACCCAATCAAAATCAGCCCGAATAGTCATTGATGGTATTGCTAAATGATTACGACCTTGCAGCTTGGCAATAAAGGGTCTGACAAACAATAAAAAAGTAACGAAGCTAGAAACAGGATTGCCAGGCAAACCCATAAACCATGTTTCAGAGGCTTCTGCTGTTTGAGGATGTTGTTTTTTAACTGCACCAAATGCAAGAGGCTTACCTGGCTTAATCGCTATTTGCCACATATCCAAACGACCTTCAGCAGTGACTGCGGGCTTGATGTGATCTTCCTCACCAACAGAAACACCACCAGAAGTGATGATCAAGTCATGGCCATCACTAGCACCTCTTAGTGCATTTCTTGTAGCTTCTAAAGTATCTGGAACTATGCCCAAGTCGGTAGCCTCACACCCCAAAGATCGAATGCACGCCAACAAAGTATCTCTATTAGAGTTGTAGATACTCCCAGGCTTAAGTGGCTGGCCAGGCAAGGTTAACTCATCGCCCGTGAAAAATGCAGCCACTTTTAATTTTCTAAATACTGGCAACTTTGCATATCCAGCAGAAGCGAGAACTCCTAGTTCTTGGGCTCGCAATAGTGTGCCTTTTGATAAACAGACATGCCCTGCTTTTAAATCTTCGCCCTGTCGACGAATCCACTGACCTGATTCCGGAATTTCTTGAATGGTCACCATATCACCATCCACTTCGCAAACCTCCTGCATGACAATCGCGTCAGCACCTTCTGGAATGGTTGCGCCGGTAAAAATTCTTGCGATAGTGCCAGGCTCAAGAGCTTGACCCAAATGGCCTGCCGGAATTCTTTGAGAAACTTTTAGTGACACTCCTGCACGGTTAACATCAGCAGTTCTGACTGCGTATCCGTCCATTTGAGTGTTATCCATTGGAGGAACATCCACTTGACTCAGCATGTCTTGCGCCAAGACTCTTCCCAAGGCGTCTGCCGTATCCAGAAGTTCAATTTGATCTACCGCTGTAGCTTGGGCCAATAAATGAGCCAAGGCCTCTTCTGCGGTTTTCATCGGTGGTTTAGTTGGATGCTTGGTTGAGCTTGTCATAAACGAAGTCTAAAGCTATCAAGATAATTTTGCAGATAATCCCGTTATTTTAAGAATGTAGTCTGCAATTTCAGAATGATTATCCAAATCAAGAATTTTGATAGAACGTTTTAGCTGGGGCTTTTGAAGTGCAGATTCACCACCGGGATAAGCAATTGCTTGAATATTCATATCCTCATCAGCTCTACAAGCATTACCAGAGGACTCATTATGGTCAGCACGCCATAATTCGATTTTTGGTATGGCAGCAGCCTTAAAACCTTCCACAATTACAAGATCACAAGGAGATAATTTACTTAACTGCTCTTGCATACTAGGCTCAGTGGCATCTTTTAACTCATGCATTAAAACCCAACGCTGATCTGAGACTAAGAGAATTTCTCTAGCTCCAGCCTCACGATGCCGATAAGAATCTTTACCAGGACGATCTACATCAAATCGATGATGAGTATGCTTAATAGCAGAAACGTTATAAGAACGGTAAGTTAACTCCGCGATCAACTTTTCAATTAGCGTGGTCTTCCCCGTGCCGGAATAAGCTACAAAACCAATAACCGGATAGATAAATGGCTTTTGAGAAGTTGTGTCACTCATTGAAGAATTTACAGGCCTGTATGCTGAGCTACAAATGCTTTAACCTGATTCACATCAGCAGTCATAACAGTTACTTTTTGCGGTTTATCTTCGATTCCGACAAAAGCAGCTGGGCGATCAGGGGATCGACCCAAGGCTTCCTGAATAGTCTCAGCAAACTTAATAGGCAATGCTGTTTCAAGAACCAACATAGGCACTTGAGACTGTAGATTTTCGCGAGCCACTTTAACGCCATCAGCAGTATGTGTATCAATCACCACACTGTACTTGGCATGAATATCTCTGATCGTTTCTAAACGGTTGGCATGAGTGCTCTTACCAGAGACAAATCCATATTGACTAATACCTTTAAATGCAGGATCTTGGGATAGATCAAAGCCACCCTTTGTTTCAACATCCTTGAACATTTGAGCAGTTCTAGCTGCATCACGACCAACTAGATCGTAAACAAAACGCTCAAAGTTGCTCGCCTTAGAAATATCCATTGATGGACTCGTTGTATGGAAAGTCTCAGCAGATTTACGAGCCCTATAAACGCCCGTCTTAAAGAACTCATCCAAAACATCGTTTTCATTCGTGGCCACCACCAATTTTTCGATTGGTAATCCCATCATACGAGCAATGTGACCCGCGCAAACGTTACCAAAGTTACCAGATGGAACACAGAAGGAAACTTTTTCAGTACTCTTCGTTGTCGCCAATAAATAACCTTGGAAGTAATAAACAACCTGAGCCACCACTCGAGCCCAGTTAATTGAGTTCACTGTGCCAATTTTTTGCTGAGCTTTAAAAGCATGATCATTACTAACTGCTTTAACAATATCTTGAGCATCATCAAATACACCATCAATAGCAATATTGAAGATGTTTTCATCTTGCAAGGAATACATTTGGGCCACTTGGAATGCGCTCATCTTGCCCTTAGGTGACAACATGAAAACACGAACACCCTTTTTGCCACGCATAGCGTATTCAGCAGCACTTCCAGTATCACCAGAAGTTGCACCCAAGATGTTAAGCTCTTGGCCACTCTTGTTGAGCGTGTACTCAAAGAGATTACCTAAAAGCTGCATTGCCATGTCTTTGAAAGCCAAGGTTGGGCCGTTCGACAAGCTGAGCAAACCTAAACGCGTCCCCGCCTCATCCCCCAACCAATGTATCGGGGTAATGTCTTTTGCGTTGTCCTGTGGACGTCCATTGCAGTACACCTGCTCGGTATAAGTTTTACGCAAGAGTGCGCGCAAATCAGCCTCAGGAATATCGTCGCAATACAGACTTAAAACTTCGTAAGCCAAATCAGCATAAGACAAACCGCGCCAAGAATCTAACTGTGCTGCAGTGACCTTTGGGTATTGAACCGGTAAATACAAGCCGCCATCAGGCGCCAATCCACCTAACAAAATTTCTAAGAAGGATTGTTGCGGACTATTGCCGCGAGTAGATTGGTAACGCATGTATTTTGCTGAGTTTTACTTAAGACAGATTTTCTAAACGGATCTTCACGACTTCACCGGCAACAGTTTTAAGAGCTTGAATCTCTTTAATCGCGGCAAGCATGTTCTTTTCTTTGGTTTCGTGAGTCAAGGCAACCAAATCGGTTTGGCTCTCACCTTCATCAGCCTCTTTCTGCAAGAGCGCATCGATTGAAACGCCATGTGAAGCCAAAATTTTGGTGATATCTGCCAATACGCCAGCTTGATCAGCTACACGCAAGCGCAAGTAGTAGCTAGTGGTGATCTCGCCAATTGGCAGCACTGGTGTGTCATGAACGGCATCTGCCTGGAAGGCCAAATATGGAACGCGATGCTCAGGATCAGCATTTAATAAGCGGGTAATGTCTACCAAGTCTGCGATCACAGCGGAAGCGGTTGGTTCAGAGCCTGCGCCCTTGCCGTAATACAAGGTAGTGCCAACAGCATCGCCAAACACTTGCACGGCATTCATAGCGCCTTCAACGTTTGCAATCAAACGCTTCGATGGAATGAGTGTTGGGTGTACGCGCAACTCAACACCAGTTGGCGTTTTCTTAGCAATACCTAGCAACTTAATGCGATAGCCTAATTGCTCGGCGTATTTAATATCAATTGCGTCTAACTTAGTGATGCCTTCAATGTGCGCTTTTTCAAACTGCATTGGAATACCAAATGCAATCGCACTCATGATGGTCGCTTTATGCGCTGCATCCACGCCTTCAATATCGAAAGTTGGATCTGCCTCTGCGTAACCCAAGCGTTGCGCTTCTTTAAGTACAGTCTGGAAATCCAAACCTTTGTCGCGCATCTCTGACAAGATGAAATTGGTTGTGCCGTTAATGATGCCTGCGATCCACTCAATACGGTTAGCAGTTAAGCCTTCACGCAAAGCTTTAATAATTGGGATGCCGCCTGCTACTGCTGCCTCAAAAGCAACCATCACACCTTTATCATGCGCAGCTTTAAAAATCTCATTACCGTGTACAGCGATCAAAGCCTTATTGGCTGTCACTACGTGCTTACCAGCAGCGATTGCCTCAAGAACCAAGTCCTTAGCAATGCCGTAGCCGCCAATCAACTCAACCACGATATCGATCTCTGGGTTGTTAATGACGGCGCGAGCATCGCTTACCACTTGAGCGCGGTCTTTAACTAATTCTTTGGCACGCTCTACATTTAAATCGGCAACCGTATTAATACGAATACCGCGCCCAGCACGACGAGTAATCTCATCTTGGTTGCGCTCGAGAACAGTGAATACGCCACCACCTACAGTGCCAATACCTAATAGACCTACTTGAATCGGTTTCATGATGCCTTTGCTGCAGTTGAAGAAGCCTTACGGCTGTGCTTATTACGATAACGCTCCAGAAAACGTGCAAGGCGGCCAATAGCCTCCTTCAGCACATCCTCGTGAGGCAAGAACACTACGCGGAAGTGATCAGGTTTACCCCAGTTAAAACCGGAGCCCTGCACTAACAATACTTTTTCTTCTTTTAAAAGATCAGCAACAAATTGTTGATCATCTTCAATTGGGTAAACCTCTGGGTCTAACCTTGGAAATAAATACAAAGCCGACTTAGGTTTCACACAAGTGACACCTGGAATATCAGTGATCAGCTTCCACGCAAGGTCACGTTGCTTTGCAAGACGACCACCTTCTGCCACCAAGTCATTAATACTTTGATAGCCGCCCAATGCAGTCTGAATCGCATACTGGCCAGGCACGTTTGCACACAAACGCATAGAAGCCAACATGTTTAAGCCCTCGATGTAATCACGTACAATCTCTTTATCGCCAGAAACGATCATCAATCAAGAACGATAGCCGCATGAACGATAGTTCTTGGATAGGCCGTTAAAAGTAATGGTAACTACATCGGTCGATAAAGATGCAAGGGAGATATGCTTCTCACCGTCGTACAACATCTTGTCGTAGATCTCATCAGCAAACAAGATCAAACCATGTTCGCGAGCAATTTGCGTTAACTCAAGCAACACTTCTTTTGAATAAATTGCACCAGTCGGATTATTGGGATTAATCACCACAATCGCTTTAGTGCGAGGAGTAATTTTTTTGCGCAGGTCGTTTAAGTCTGGAGCCCAATCTTTGGATTCATCACAAAGGTAATGCACGGGGGTGCCGCTAGATAAGCTCACAGCAGCTGTCCATAGCGGGTAATCGGGTGTTGGAACTAAAACTTCATCACCATCGTTT
>ERZ1034361.1454-NODE-1454-length-12658-cov-8.321596_pt1 | contig 12658 bp, 14 predicted proteins | sample MGYA00520617_ERZ1034361 | MGnify/ENA primary metagenome ERZ1034361 (study PRJEB33736, sample SAMEA104284507) | Azolla filiculoides | biome: Urban; feature: Water surface; material: Ditch water | place: Netherlands | collected 2015-10-28 | depth 0-0.1 m ... | reverse complement strand
GTGATGATGGTGCGGCTGATGGTGGAGGTGATGGCGTTGTCGATGATCTCGACCGTGTTCATCTTGCGGTAACGGCGAAAGTTCTCGCGAATTCGGTCAAAAATCACCACCGATTCGTTGACCGAATAACCCAGCACCGCCAGCACCGCCGCCAACACCGCCAATGAGAATTCCCACTGGAAGAAGGCAAAAAAGCCCAAGATGATGATCACGTCGTGCAAGTTGGCAATGATGGCCGAGACGGCAAACTTCCACTCGAAGCGGATCGCCAGATAAATCACAATGCCGATCACCACAAAGGCCAAGGCCTTCAAACCGTCCTGTGCCAGCTCGTCACCCACCTGCGGACCCACAAACTCGGTGCGGCGCAAAGTCACCTCGGCGTTGTCGGCCTTGAGGGCGGTCAACACCTTCTCGCTTTGCTGAGCCGAGCTCACGCCCTTTTGCGCGGGCAGGCGGATCATCACGTCGCGGGCTGTACCGAAGTTCTGCACCTGCACTTCGCTGAAACCCAGCGTGCTCACCGTGCCACGCACCTTGTTCAGGTCCGCAGGCTGGCTGTAGCTGACTTCCATCAGCGTGCCGCCCGTGAACTCGACCGACAAATGCAGGCCTTTGGTGAACAAGAAGAACACCGCCATGGCAAACGTGATGAAGGAGATCGCGTTGAAGACCAACGCGTGCTTCATGAACGGAATGTCTTTTCTGATTTTGAATAATTCCATGATCCGTTCCCCTTAGTCGGCTTTCACCGCAGAGCCGCCTTCAGGCCGCCACACCGTGCCGATCGACACCGATTTGAGTTTCTTTTTACCGCCGTACCAGAGGTTGACCAAGCCGCGTGAGAAGAACACCGCCGAGAACATGCTCGTCAAGATGCCGATGCAGTGCACCACGGCAAAGCCACGCACCGGGCCGGAACCAAAGGCCAGCAAGGCCACGCCAGCGATCAAGGTGGTGATGTTGGAGTCAAAAATCGTGGCCCAGGCGCGGTCATAACCCGCGTGAATGGCCGCTTGGGGGCTGACCCCGTTGCGCAACTCTTCGCGCACGCGCTCGTTGATCAGCACGTTCGAGTCAATCGCCATACCCAGCGCCAGCGCCATCGCAGCCATGCCAGGCAGCGTCAAAGTCGCTTGCAGCATCGACAAAATGGCCACCAGGAACAGCAAGTTCACGCCCAGCGCAATGCCTGAGAACAAACCGAACATGGCGTAATAAACCACCATGAAGGCCACGATGACCAAGAAACCCCAGGTCACGCTGTTGAAGCCTTTGGCAATGTTTTCTGCACCCAGGCTCGGGCCGATGGTGCGCTCTTCGATGATCTCCATCGGCGCAGCCAATGAACCTGCGCGCAGCAGCAGCGCGGTGTCGTTGGCTTCGGCCGTGGTCATGCGGCCCGAAATCTGCACGCGACCGCCGCCGATCTCGGCGCGGATCACAGGGGCCGTGACCACTTCACCCTTGCCCTTTTCGAACAAGATGATGGCCATGCGCTTGCCCACGTTGTCGCGGGTCACATCCTTGAAGATGCGGGCGCCCTTGGCGTCCAGCGTCAGGTTGACCACGGGTTCCTGCGTCTGGCCGTCAAAACCCGGCTGGGCGTCGGTCAGGTTGTCGCCGGTCAGCACCACTTGTTTCTTGACGATCAGGGGGCGGCCATCGCGCTCCAGATAGCGTTCAGCGCCAAACGGCACGATGCCGCCAGCCTGCTCAGCGCCACGCGCTTCGGTGCTCTCGTCCACCATGCGCACCTCAAGGGTGGCGGTGCGGCCCAAAATGTCTTTGGCCTTGGCCGTGTCCTGCACGCCGGGCAACTGAACCACGATACGGTCCAGACCCTGCTGCTGGATCACCGGCTCGGCCACGCCCAGCTCGTTGATCCGGTTGTGCAGCGTGGTGATGTTTTGCTTCAAAGCCTGCTCTTGCACTTTGCGGGCGGCTTCCGGCTTGATGCTGGCGGTCAGGCGGAACTCGGTGCCCTCGGCCACTTCCTGGGTTTGCAGGTCCGCGAACTGGGCTGACAGCACGCGTTTGGCGGCTTCGAGCTGTTGCGCATCGCGCAGGCGGATTTCAATGGCCTGACCATTGCGGCTGATGCCGCCGTGGCGCACGTCTTTTTCGCGCAGCAAGCTGCGCAAGTCACCCGTGATGGACTCCACCTTTTGCGTCAAGGCCGCTTGCATGTCGACTTGCAACATGAAGTGCACGCCACCCCGCAAGTCCAAACCCAAATACATGGGAGACGCATGCAAGGATGTCAGCCAAGCGGGCGAACGCGACACCAGGTTCAAGGCCACCACATACTGGGGGTCTGCGCCTTCGGGCGTCAGCGCCTTTTGAATGGCGTCTTTGGCCTTCAGTTGCTCGTCGGTGTTCTCGAAACGGGCCCGGATCGAGCCCCCTTCCAAAGTGACCGTCTGGGCATTGACCGCAGCCGCCTTGAGCGCATCCTCGACCTTTTGCAGGGTCTGGGTGTCCACCTTGATGGTCGCCTTGCCCGAAGACACCTGCACCGCAGGGGCTTCACCAAAAAAGTTGGGCAAGGTGTAGACCACGCCCAGCAACATGGCGATCACGATGATCGCGTACTTCCAGACCGGGTAACGGTTCATAGTGACTCGCGTGCAGGGTAAAAAACAGGGAGATTACTTGAGGCTGCCTTTGGGCAAGACCTGAACCACCGCGCTGCGCTGCATTTGCACTTCGACGCCAGCGGTCAATTCCACACCGATGTAGGCGTCACCGATTTTGCTGACTTTGCCCAGCAAACCACCAGCGGTCACGATTTCGTCGCCTTTGGCCAAAGCATCGATCATGCTGCGGTGCTCTTTTTGCTTTTTCATCTGGGGGCGGATCATGACGAAATACAAGACCGCAAACATCAGCAACAAAGGCAGCATGCTCATCAAGGTGGACTGCATGTCGCCACCAGCGGCAGCGGCTGGAGCGGTCTGGGCAAAAGCGGAAGAAATGAACATGGAAGCTCCACAAAAAAGCAAATTCGGGTTTGATCGGGCGGCGCGTGTGCGCCCCGCGGACGAAGCCGCCATTGTATGCGGCGCTATGATGCCGCCTAAAAGCCTTTTGACCCGACGGAATGCCCTCGCAAACCGCGCCCCACTGAAAGAGACTCCCCCTTGAATTCGCGTTTGTGGGCCATGCTGGCCTTAATGGGCAGCTTGGTGTCTTTGTCGGTTGGCACCTCGTTTGCCAAACGCCTGTTCCCCGCCTTGGGGGCCGAAGGGACCACGGCTTATCGCCTCGTCTTTGCCATGCTGATGTTGATGGCGGTGTTCCGCCCCTGGCGTCGCCAATGGGTCTGGGCCGATGCCTTGCCGTTGGGTCTGTATGGCGTCACGCTGGGCGTCATGAATCTGCTGTTTTACAGCGCCATCAAGACCATCCCGTTTGGGGTGGCCATCGCCATCGAATTCACAGGCCCTTTGGCGGTGGCCGTCTGGACCTCCAAAAAGGCCAGCGACTGGCTGTGGGTGGCGCTGGCCATTCTGGGCCTGGGCTTGCTGTTGCCGCTGCCCGGGGCAGATGCCGCACTCGATCCGCTGGGCATGGCCTTGGCACTGGCCGCTGGCATTTGCTGGGCGCTTTACATCGTCTTTGGCCAACGCGTGGCCATGCGCTACGGCGGCATGGCCACGCCACTGGGCATGCTGGCTGCGGCCTTGGTGGTCGCACCGATTGGCGTGTTCCATGCGGGCAGCGCCCTGCTCGATCCGCAATGGCTGCTGGCCGGGTTGGCCGTGGCGCTGCTGTCGAGCGCCATTCCTTATGCGCTGGAAATGTTTGCGCTCAACCACTTGCCCAAAAACACCTTCAGTATCTTGCTCAGCCTGGAACCTGCGGTGGGTGCGCTGGCGGGTTGGCTGGTCTTGTCCGAACGCTTGACGCTGTTCCAAGGCCTGGCGATCGCGATGGTGATGGCCGCGTCCATGGGCGCGGCTTGGTCTGCAGGACGCTCGGCCTCCAACCCCAATTAGCAGGCATTCGCGAACAGGGGTTCGCGCCCACAAAGAGGGTGGCTCTTACTTCGGTTTGGCCAAGCGATGAGCGCCAATACTTGATAGCCCCGTCACCGCCCCACAAAAACCGGCTTGCGCCGTTCGGCAAATGCAGCGCGCCCTTCGGCAAAGTCGGCGCTGCGGCTGGTCATGTGCTCGCGCTCACGCAAACGGGCCACATCGGCCTGCCCGGTTTCGATCTCGCGCAGCGACTTTTTGGTTTCCTGCACCGCCAGCGGGGCCAAGGCCAGAATGTCCTGCACCAACGCTTGCAAGGTGGCATCCCATTGCGCTGGCGTCACCAAGGCTTCGAACAAGCCCATCGCGTTGAGCTGCTCCGCCGAAAAAGGCCGGGCCGTCAAAAACGCCCGCTTCGCACCCGCCAACCCAAAACGGCTCACATAACGCTGCAAACCGCTGGGGTAATAGTGCAGACCCAGCGCCGTGGCGGGCATGCGCCACTCGATGCCCTGCAACCCGATACGCAAATCACAGGCCAGCACCACATCGGTCGCACCGCCATACACACTGCCGTTCAGGGCGCAAATGGTCACGGGGCGCAGCGCGGCCAGCGCGTCCGGGATTTCTTCAAAAAACGACGAACCATGGCCGGGTTCGTCAAACCCGCCAATGTCGTAACCCGCACAAAACACCGGCTTGGGCTGCCCGCTGGTGCTGGCCGTCAGCACCAGCACCTGCACTTGGGAGGTTTGGTTCACGGTCTCAAAATGCGCCAGTAAGGCCTTGAGATCGCCGTTTTCCAGGCGGTTGCGCTGGGCCGGACGGTTCAAGGTGATGGTGGCCACGCCGCCTTCGATGTGCAAAACAGGGGCTGAGGCTTGGGCCAAGGCAGGTGACATGTGTGCAATCCAAAACAAAAAGGGTGCCCGAAGACACCCTGATTGTAGAAAGCAAGCGACCAGCGCCTGCTTATTGAGCTGAAGCTCAGGCCTTGGCTTTGGCCTTGGACATGGCGGCTTTCACCGAAGCTTCGGCTTGGGCCGTTGCGGCCTTGATGTTGGACTCGGCTGTGTCAGCAGCTTGCTTGGCCACTTTTTTCAGGGTTTCAGCAGCGTTTTGGCTGGCTTCGAAAGCGTTCTTGAACACGGCCACAGCAGCGTCAGAACCGGCTGGTGCGTTTTTCAGGCTGTTTTCGACCAAGCTTTTGACGGCTTTTTCGGACTCGGCCATTTTGCCTTCGACGGCTTTGGTGAACACGGCGCTGGTGCTGTTGGCGATGTCAGCCAAGTGACGGCTATAAGACACCGACTTTTCGAAAGCAGGCTGCACCAAAGCGGCTTGCACGGCCATCAGGTCTTGAGGCGACTTGGCGCCCATCAAAGCTTGCATGTTGGAGAAAGACTCGCCCACAGCGGCTTTGCCAGCGGCCATGTTCAGCTCAACCAGGCGCTCGAAACCGGCAAAAGCGGTTTGCGACAGGTCTGCAGCAGCGGTCAGGTTGGCTTGTTGAGCAGCGGAGAATTGTTCGGCGTTGAAGTTCATGGTGTGTTCCTTGGAAAGGTTTGTTGCAATGCAGCAATTTGAACAGTTCACCCAGACCAACACAAGGGAAAACCCGCACTTTAGAGTCCGCACTCCAATTGGCCCCATCCAGCGTGCCTGTGTGCGTAAGCGCCCATACAAAGCACGGGCCTTGTGTTGCGGCTGCGTTTCCGAGGCACATCCTGGGCCTTTGGGTCGACAGCGGCCCGACCCCATACACTTGGCGCAACGGCCACTCCGGTCAAGACACCCTGTATTTATGGAATTCCTCAGTCTGCTGTTCATTTTGGCCACGGGCATCCACTGGCTCAACACCCAAGGCCAGCGCAAACGCACCGCCCTGCTGGCCGAACAATTGCGCCCCTACCAAATCGAAAAGCACATGGAACAACTGACCAGCGCCTACATGCGTGCGCTGGGCGAAACAGACCCCGAACGGCAACAGCAAATTTTGCAGCTGCAAGAAGCGGCCGAACAGCAACTGGCCAACGAATTCCAAAACCTGGCCCGCGAATTTGCCAAGCTGCCCGCGCCCGTGACACGGGCCTTCAAGGTGGCGCTGCCCTTCATCGACCAACTCTCGCCCAAAGCCAGCTTTGACATGCGCCGCATGCTCGAAGTGCACGCCCAAGGCATCGCCCTGGCCGTCAACAACCCCCAAGGCCTGTCGCCCAAAGAGCGCTCATTTCGCATGATGGGCGAGATGTTTCTGATGCAGCACAGCTGCCACTGGTTCTGCAAATCCAAAACCATCGCCTCGGCCCGCATGGTGGCCCAACACCAGACCCGCCATGAGCAGGCCCTGGATGCGGTCAGCCCCGAAACGCGAGAGGCTTATCTGGACGTGGTGCAGGGCTAAGCCCCCGCCCGCTGCTTCAAATAGCTGCCCACCATGTGGCGGCTGGTGCGTTGCAGGCCCATCAGCAAAGCGTGGTCGGCCTGGGTACAGCCGTAGCGGGTTTTCAGGTCATGCTGCATCTGCGCCAGCAAATGCGCGGCCATCTCGGCATCGGCCAAGGCCCGGTGGGCACGGCCTGACGACGGCAAATGGTGCAGCGCGGCCAGCGTGCCCAGCTTGTGGTTGGGCGCTTGCGGGTACAGGCGGCGCGAGAGCAGCAAAGTGCAGGCAAAGGCGTGCGAGCCGTCTTGCCCGCAGCGCGCCAGCTCGGCCTGCCAGAACTTTTTGTCAAAGGCCGCGTTGTGCGCCACCATGGGCCGCCCCGCCACAAAGCGGGCCGCATCGCGCATCACCTGCTCGGCAGGGGGCGCGGCCTGCACCATCTCGTTGGTGATGCCGGTGAGCTGGGTGATGAAACTGTTCACCCGCACCCCGGCGTTCATCAGGCTCTGGTAACGGTCCACCACCTGCCCGCCCTCGAGCATGACGATGGCTACCTCGGTGGCGCGGTCGCCCATATTGGGCGAGATGCCCGTGGTTTCGAAGTCGATGATGGCGATGGGGGACATGGTAAACAGGCCGATGCAAAAACAAGTCTCAGATTAAAACTCGCTTTCACAGGCTTGCACCATATTAAAGATGGCTTTAATATCATGAACCTGTATTCAAGCAATCTTTAATATCTGGCCATGCGCGTCACCGGTACTTACGTCACCTCCACCACTCTCGGCGAGAGCGTGCGCGCTTTTGTGCCCCATGCGCTGCCACCTGCAGAGCCTGAACTGGACGCTGCTTGCTATGCCGAACTCAACCGCAAGGCTGAACTGGCCTTGGCCCGTCTGGCAGGGGTCGCAGGCTTGGTGCCTTCGATCGACTGGTTACTCTACAGCGCCATCCGCAAAGAAGCCCTGCTCACATCCCAGATTGAGGGGACCCAGGCGACACTGGTCGACCTGTTTGACAAAGAGGCGGGGCTTGTCGTCAGCAACACAGACGATGTGGAGGAGGTCACCAATTACCTGCGTGCCTTTCGCTGGACAGAACAAACATTGCGGGACCCCAACGGCCTACCCATGAGCGTGCGCCTGATGCGGCAAGCCCACCGCCTGCTCATGGATGGCGCCCGTGGCTCTGGTCGCCAACCGGGCGAATTGCGCCAGTCTCAAAATTGGATCGGCGGCACTCGGCCCGGTAACGCTGTATTTGTCCCCCCGCCGCCCACGCAAGTACCCGCTCTGCTGGCCGATCTTGAACGCTTCATTCACGACACACGGCCCACCCTGCCCCCTCTGGTGCGCATTGGGCTCGTGCACGTTCAGTTTGAAACCATTCACCCCTTTTTGGATGGCAACGGACGCATTGGGCGATTGCTGATTGCCGCACTCATGGAGCAATGGGGATTGTTGTCAGAGCCCTTGGTCTACGTGAGCGCCTACCTCAAGCAGCATCAAACCGAATACTACCGACGACTTTCTGCAGTCCGCACGGATGGCGACTGGGAAGGCTGGGTGGCTTTTTTCCTGGAAGGTGTTGCCCGCGCAGCAGACACCGCCGAGCGTGGCATCGTCGCATTGGCCAGCCTGATCAACACCGACCGACGTCGCCTGCTCCAAGAGCCCAGAATCACGCCAGCCAGTCTTCGTCTGTTTGAACTCTTGCCACTGATGCCCATTTTCTCCATCGATCAAGTCTGCGAAAAACTGGGAACCACGTTCCCCACAGCCAATGCAGCGGTCAAAACACTGGAAAAGCTCGGCATTGTGGTCGAGCAGACTGGGCAAAAAAAGAACCGTCATTACAGCTACCAAGCCTATGTGACATTGCTGAGCGATTGATCACCCCATGCACCCCGCCCCCATCCTATTCTGCGGCGACCCGCACGGCCAATGGCAGCACATCATCGATGCCGCCGTGCAAACCCACGCCCGCGCCGTGATCTTGCTCGGCGACTTGGAGCCTGCACGTCCGCTGCACATCGAGCTGGAAGCCATTTGGGAGCGCGTCTGGTTCATCCACGGCAACCACGACACCGACCATGCGGGCAACTTTGGCAATGTGTGGCACGACGAAGTGAACGAGCGCAGCCTGCACGGCCGCGTCGTCACGCTGCCCTGCGGCACGCGCATCGCCGGGCTGGGCGGTGTGTTTCGCGGTGCGGTGTGGTACCCCAAAGACCAGCAAGCGCCCAAGTTTCGCAACCGCGAAGCGCACGCCCGCGTGACGCCGCGCCAAGACCGCTGGCAAGGCGGCGTGCACCTCAAGCACTGGTCCACCATCTACCCCGACGAGGTGGAACAACTGGCCACGCTGCAAGCCGACATCCTCATCACCCACGAAGCGCCCGGCTACCACGACCACGGATTCAAAGAACTGGACTCACTGGCCCGCCGCATGGGCGTGCGCATGACGGTGCACGGCCACCAACACGACAACATCGACAGCAGCGCCCACTGGGACGGGCAAGGGTTTCAGAGCTTTGGGGTGGGACTGCGGGGGGTGATGGCGGTGGATGGGCTGGATTGATCGTCACCCGACATCAACAGTCGCCATTCAATCCGGCAAATGCTTGGCCAAATCCATGCTGTCATGCAGCAAGCGGATGACATCGATAACTTGTCCGTCCGCAAACCTGAAAACCACCAAATGGCGGCCTTTTCTGCCCAGTCGTGCGACATGCAGTGTGCGGATACCCAGCCCGATATCGTCGCGCACTTTGCTGCCCACAATGTTGGGGCCATCGGTCAGCGCCTCCAATGCAAGCGTCAGCGTCTCAAGGTAGTCATCCGCCTGAAGTGCACCGAACTGATCGGTCGTCCAAACAAGCGCGTCAAGCAAGTCGTGCTCGGCCTTTTCTGCCAACCGAACTGCCCATACCGGACTCATTGGACAGTGCGCACTTTGGCTGCAATGCCCTGCATGTGATCGCGCAAGCCTTGCTTGGATTCAAAAGTCTTGAAACGCCCCGCGTCAATATCGGCAATGCCCTCTTGGGCTGCTTTTCTCAAAACCGCAAGTCGATAAGCGTCTTCGGCGTCTCGCTGCTCCACCATGCGCAGCCCCTCACGCAGAACTTCGCTGGCATTTTGATAGCGGCCACTTTTGACCAGCTGCTCGACCAACGCTGCTTGGTGATCAGTCAACACGACATTTCGGGTGGGCATGGGAGGGCTCCTTGTTGAAACAGAGTTGGCATATTATGCCAACAAGGTCAAACGGGCCGTGGTTCTAGCCGTCAACCACCGAGCTAATGAACAACCCACCGCACCCAGGCAAAGCCCTGGTACACCAAGCCGCACCAATTTCTTAAGCTGATTGCCTCACCCACATGGAGGCAACATGCACCCCGCAACAGACCCAAGCACCACGCCTGTTTATGGCGTTCGCCCCAGCAAGCCCGGCTTGTATCTGGGCTTGTTTCATGGCCGCGACACGCCCAACCAAGCCATGCACGGCTGGGGCTTTGATGGTCCGGCCATTGGGCCGCTCAGGTACTTTCACACCACCTACGCCTGCTCGGTGAATGTGGAATTTGTCAGCCCCACAGATGCCCAACTGTTCACAGGCACCCACGACACGCTCATGGACTTGGCCATCAACGGTGACCTGCTCTGCTTTGACGGCAAGCTGTACGGCGATTGGACGGTCTACATGGTGACGCCCGAAGAATGCTTCAGGCCACCCGACACCTTCCGGCAAAACACCCGCCCCAACGATTTGCGCAGACAAGCCAAACTCAAGGAACCCTTTAGCGGCGAGTGCAGTCCATAAACTCTTTAGATAACTTGAATTCCAAGAGAGGTCAAATAACCAAAAATAGGGTCGTAAAAAGCCGGATCTCTTGTGGGATCTTCAGGGTCCCCGGGTGGGATCACGATCACCATGCCTTGTCGAGCGCGGGTGAGCAAGACCCGATAGGCATTCTTCAAATACATCTGGCGATGAGCCAGGTGTATTTTTTGCCATTTGTTGCCCACAAACGAACGGTATTCCCAGTCGACTTCGCCAAAGCGCAAGTCGGCATCCCAGACCACACAAGCCCAGTCGAGCTCAAGTCCTTGAACGTGAAACTCGGTGGCTACGTCTTCCAAATAAAAAGAAGATCGAACGTCATCGCGATCGTCCAAAAACCAATGGATGGGGTCCATGGGTGAACGAACGTCGATGGCGTGTGGGCGCAGGCGAACAGCTTGCGAAGAAACCACCATGCCGAAACGCTCGCTGCCCCGGGCTTTGTCGCGCAGCCAGCGCTTGGCCTTGTCCAAATCGCGTGTCACTACGATCGGGTAGCGCGCCTGAACGTCTTGGAACATGGCTTGAGCCAAATCGGTACGACGGTCCAACAAATGCTTCACAAAGGTGGACACATGCTCTGCGCGGAAGGATCGCATGGACACCGACAAATGCAGATCGTCGTTGTGGTGAACGTTGTCTCGTGACTTCAGCTGCGTCAGCGCTTCGTTTGCACCGTACTCTGAGTCTTGAAGGTGCGGCGAGATGTGCACCGCCCAATCGGGGTAGTGCTCGTGAATGGCCTTGAGCCACTCGCCAATGCCCGCCTCACCCGTGTTGATCTCTTGGCCACCGCCCACCAAACACACGACCACCGCCCAGTCGGGGTGACGGTCAAGGCAAGAAATCAAGAAGTCGGGCTCAGAGCGGTTGAAGTCTGGGTAGCCCTTTTTGCGCGCCATGAACTGGGTGGTTTGTTCCAGCGTCCAAGCGCGTTGCGCTTCATCAAAAATGACCACGTGATCCACTGGTGGCCGCTCGTCCGACAAATACGCATCGCGGAAATGGTGGACGTTTTGAATGAAGGCTTCAACGGCTTTTCTGGCTTCGCCTTTGCGCAACTTTTGGCCCACGGCTTTCTTTCGCGCCACTTCATCGCGCACCAAGGCTTCACGCAGGATGGCCACCAAAGGGCCATTGCCCGATAGGTACACGCTGTGCAAATCGCTCTCGGCGTCCATGTGTTTGGTGGCGATGTCCAAGCCCACCAAGGTTTTGCCCGCGCCGGGAACACCCGTCACAAAACAGATGGCCTTTTGCTTTCGTTGTTTTGAATCTTGGATCAGCTGCGCAATAGCAACCGAGGTTTGCGCCAAATTCTTTTCACCCGCATCGTTGCGCGAGAGTTCGGCTACCGAGTGGTTGCCGTAAAGCGCGGACGCGGCTTCGATGATGGTAGGGGTGGGACGGTAACGACCGTTGGCCCAAGCGGCAGCGTCCAGTTGGGCGCCCGACGAAAAGGCCAACACATCTTCGATGGTGGTGGCCAAGAAGGCGGGTGATGTGTTGATGGGGAAAAGCACACCGTCGTTGTGGTGGCTGGTGACGATCTGACCGCGCGTGCCTTGTGTTTGTGTGGCGATCAAGATGGGTGCGATCACGCAGTGGTGGCTGGTCTCGTGAAAGTTTTTGAGGTCGAGTGCGTAGTCCCAAACCTGATCCACCGCTGCACGGTTAAACAGCGATTCACCGACCTTGAACTCGATGACAAAAATGGCGTGGTCGATCAATGCCAGCACGTCGATGCGTTTGCCCATACGCGGCACGATGAACTCAAAGAAAACCGTGCCGCGGCCTGTGAACGGTTTCAGTTCTTTCTGAAGAATTTGTATCTGTGAACGCCATGCATCGCGCTGGGTTGTCTCGATGGAAAAACCACTGTTCTCAGTCAAGACACCCAGCACCAAGTTGGGGTCTGATGTCACAAATTGCTTGATGTGTGCCGAATAGAAGGAACGATTGGAATATTGCACGCGTTACCTAAAGTACTTATTTTTAAATTGAGATGATCTTAAACGGATTGATGATGATTCAGGATGCCAGCTTGATGCTCAACCACCTGAGTTAGCAACGAAATGTTCTCAGTTGGCCATGTGGTGTTGGCCCAGAAAAAGGCGCACATTCTGCTGGTCACGCTCAACAAGCAAGGGCGGGCTGACGCGCACAAGTACATGGACCACTGGATCGATGACACGCACTTTCACTGGCAAAGCCAGAACGCCACCGACCCGAGCAGCAAACGCGGCGACGAAATCATCCGCCACGCCGCTTTAGGCATCGACATCCACCTCTTTGTGCGCGACACCAAGCTGGCTGTCGGCAAGGCCGCACCCTTCACGTACCACGGCCGGGTGCGCTACCAGTCGCACCAGGGCAGCAGGCCCATGAGCATTGTGTTTGGGCTTGATGCGGCGGTGGGGTAATTTGCAGGGCTAGATTTGCAGGC
>ERZ1034361.1453-NODE-1453-length-12663-cov-7.697362_pt1 | contig 12663 bp, 13 predicted proteins | sample MGYA00520617_ERZ1034361 | MGnify/ENA primary metagenome ERZ1034361 (study PRJEB33736, sample SAMEA104284507) | Azolla filiculoides | biome: Urban; feature: Water surface; material: Ditch water | place: Netherlands | collected 2015-10-28 | depth 0-0.1 m ... | reverse complement strand
GAGGCCAACCTCGACCCCACCTTCGCGGAGAAGTGGTTCCACTTTGTCGTGGAAGAGGTTATTCACCACCACGAACAGGCACGCGGTTAAATAACGCTTGCCAACAGGCATATTTTTCTGAGAAACTCAGATTCTTCGGGTGGGCCCCTGCGATGGGGCCTGCTCGAAGCTCTTTAAGCAGGCTTAGCCGAAATACTTTGGCAGTGTCTCGTTGCTGCGCTGACGAATCTCAGCAACAGTAACCTCGAACAGGCCCTGAACGTCGAGCTTGGCGTCGTCCCCACCCAGATCGGTCACACCGATGCGCAGGACAGGGTAGTTGCGAGCTTCGCAGAGTCCCAAGAAGCGAACATCATCTTCACGAGGAACAGAGACAATCACACGACCGGTTGACTCAGAGAACAACGCAGTTGCAGCGTCCACGCCGTCACGCTCAATGATTTCATCGAGCCAGACCCGGGCACCCACGCCAAAGCGCATCACTGACTCAGCTAGCGCCTGTCCCAGACCACCATCGCTGAGGTCGTGAGCAGAGAGAATCAAGCTCTCAATAGCCGCGCCTTGTAGAAGGTCAGCAAGTTCCTTCTCTTGACCGAGGTCAACAACGGGAGGGAAACCGCCGAGGTGGTTGTGGATGGTGCCAGCCCATGCTGAACCATCAAGTTCGGTGCGGGTGTAGCCGAGGAGGTAGATGTTGTTGCCCTCGTCCTGCCAGGAAGAAGGAATACGGCGAGCAACGTCATCAATCACACCGAGTACGCCCACAACGGGGGTGGGGTGGATGGGAGCGTCACCAGTCTGGTTATAGAAGGAGACGTTTCCACCGGTGACGGGGATTTCGAGTTCCAAGCAACCATCAGCGAGACCTTCAACAGCACGCTTGAACTGCCACATCACTTCGGGGTTCTCAGGAGAACCGAAGTTGAGACAGTCAGTGACCGCTGCAGGAACAGCACCGGAGACTGCCACGTTGCGGTAGGCCTCAGCCAGAGCCAAGCGAGCACCCTGGTAGGGGTCAAGCTGGCAGTAGCGACCGTTAGCGTCGGTGGCGATAGCGAAACCGAGACCGGATTCTTCGTCCACGCGGATCATGCCGGCGTCGTCAGGGAAGCTGAGCGCCGTGTTTCCCATGACGAAGTAGTCATACTGGGTGGTGATGAGGGACTTGTCTGCCAGGTTCGGGCTGGCAACGAGGGAGAGGAACTGGTCCTTGAGCTCTGCACCGGTCTGTGGGCGAGCCAGCTTGTCAGCTGAGTCAGCGTTAAGAGCATCAATCCATGCGGGGTAGGCAACGGGACGTTCATAGACAGGACCGTCGATCGCGACGGTGCGTGGGTCTACGTTCACGATCTCTTCGCCACCGTGGTGGATCACGAGACGACCGGTGTCGGTGACTTCACCGAGAACACTGGTTTCCACATCCCACTTGTTCACGACAGCCATGAACTGGTCGAGCAGCTCAGGCTTGACCACAGCCATCATGCGCTCCTGGCTCTCCGACATGAGGATTTCCTCAGCAGTGAGGGTGGGGTCGCGCAGCAGTACGTGGTCGAGCTCGACGAACATGCCGCCGTCACCGTTTGAAGCAAGCTCGCTGGTGGCACAAGAGATACCGGCAGCACCGAGGTCCTGAATACCTTCAACCAGGCCTTCGCGGTAAAGCTCGAGGCAGCACTCGATGAGCACCTTCTCTGCGAATGGGTCACCGACCTGGACAGCAGGACGCTTGGTGGGGCCAGTGGAGTCAAAGGAGTCAGAGGCAAGGATCGATGCGCCACCGATGCCGTCGCCACCGGTGCGAGCACCGAACAGAACAATCTTGTTACCCACACCCGAAGCGTTAGCCAGGTGAAGGTCTTCGTGGCGGAGAACACCCACAGAAAGGGCATTCACCAAGGGGTTGCCCTGGTAGCAGGAGTCAAAGTAGGTCTCGCCACCAATGTTGGGAAGGCCAAGGCAGTTGCCGTAGAAGCTAATTCCACCAACAACACCGTGCAGAACGCGAGGGGTGTCAGGGTGGTCGATGGCGCCAAAGCGCAGCTGGTCCATCACAGCAACGGGACGTGCACCCATCGAGATGATGTCACGGACGATTCCACCCACTCCGGTGGCAGCGCCCTGGAAAGGCTCAATGTAGCTGGGGTGGTTGTGGCTCTCCACCTTGAAGGTGACAGCCCAACCCTCGCCGACGTCGACAACACCGGCGTTCTCGCCCATGCCGACCATGAGCTTTTCCTTCATCTTCTCGCTGACCTTCTGGCCAAACTGACGAAGGTAAATCTTTGAAGACTTGTATGAGCAGTGCTCACTCCACATCACGGAGTACATTGCCAGTTCACCTGAGGTGGGGCGGCGGCCGAGGATCTTGCGAATCTCTGCGTACTCGTCATCCTTGAGTCCCAAGGCGCCATAGGGCTGAACCTTGTCTGGGGTTGCGATGGCGTTGTCTACGGTGTCGGCGACGTGGGTGCTCACGCGTCGGTCCCTTCGTTGTGGGTGATGTGGAAAGTGTGTGAGCTCATAGCCTTAGCGTCCTCCGGGAGGACCAAGGATGAGCAGGGTGGAGAAGACGGCAACGATTGCCAGCACAATGACGAGGATCAACAGCACTGGGCGGGCAAGGAACCAGCGGAAGAGGCGGTCCAATGCTTTCGCATCGCGAGGGTCGTCAGTTGCCTGAGTGCGCCAGGGGCCTTCGAGTGCTCCACGCTTGGCCTGAACCAGCTCGAAAGGAATGGTGGCATAGGGAAGGATCGCGGTGATTACCGCGAGCAGACCCAGCCAGAATCCCCAACGCTGGTTGAACGCAACCAGAATCGATGTTGCACCATAGCTAATGAACACCAAACCGTGCAGACCACCGATGGTGGTGAACAGGGTCTGGTCGATGCCTGTAGTTGCGCGAAGGATCAGCCCGGTGATGAGCAATGTCCACGTGCAGGCTTCTGCGATAGCAAGCACAAAGTAGAGCTTGCGAGGGGTGAACCCCGCCTGCTTTGACGTGCCGGTTGCGTTCATCAGGCTTATGCCTTGGAGAGGATGGTGCTCTGAATGACAGAGGTGAAGAACTTCAAGCCATCAAGACCAGAACGCATGGCCTGTGCAGTGTCGGGACCGAAACCGGGCTCTACTGCGTGCTCGGGGTGAGGCATCAGACCCACAACATTGCCTGCTTCGTTAGAAACACCTGCGATGTCATCGAGTGAACCGTTGGGGTTCATGCCGACGTAACGGAAGGTGACCTGACCGTTGTCTTCAATGCGCTTGATGGTGTCTGCATTAGCAACAAAACGGCCATCAGCGTTCTTGAGTGGAATGATGATCTCTTCACCCTGGGCAAAGTCCTTGGTCCAGGCAGTGGTGTTGTTCTCCACGATCAGTTTCTGATCGCGGCGAACAAAGGTGCCACAGTCATTACGACCGTGAGCGCCAGGAACCAAGCGAGCTTCTGCGAGCATCTGGAAACCATTGCAAATACCTAGGACAGGCATACCCTTGTGAGCTGCATCGATGACCTCAGCCATGATGGGAGCGTGGCTGGCAATAGAACCTGCACGTAGGTAGTCGCCATAGCTAAAGCCGCCGGGAAGAATGATGGCTTCGACGCCCTCAAGGTCGTGAGCACCGTGCCAGAGGGCAACTGGTGTTCCACCCGCGAGCTTCACAGCACGTTGGGCGTCACGCTCATCGAGTGAGCCGGGGAAGGTGATGACTCCGACGCGCATTACTTGGCCTCGGAGATGCTGACGACATCTTCGATGACCGAGTTCGAGAGGATATCCTCTGCGATGGTCTTGGCCGCTGCGAGAACCTCAGCAGTGACGGGACCGTCAACGGTGAGCTCGAAGCGCTTGCCGATGCGAACACCGGAGAACTGGTTGTGACCAAGGCGGGTAAGCGCACCAGCGACTGCCTTGCCCTGTGGGTCAAGAATTTCAGCCTTGGGCATTACCTCGACGACGATGGTGGGCATGGGGGTAACTCCAGCGGTTTCGCGAGCAGGGAATACCCCAATCCTACCGGAGACTGAGCAGTACTTCTCTGACGCGCTCGAGCCCCAGGTAGACCTCAGAGAAAGAAGTGGACAGGGGCGATAAACCCAGCCTCAGGCCGTGTGGATCACGATAATCAGGGATGATGTCCTCTGCCCAAAGCCTGGAATTCACCTCTTGCATGTCGGGGTGATTGACAATGACGTGGCCACCGCGGATTGAGGCATCACGAGGTGAGGACACCGTGACATTCAGGGGTGCCAAAACTTCATCAGCAAAATCGATCACATATTGGGTAAGGAGCTGAGATTTAGCTCTTATGGCGGGCATACCCACTTCTGAAATGAGTTCGACAGGGTCGATGAGTGCTTGCATACCCAACACAGGGCTTGTTCCAGTAATGAAACGACGGATGCCGGCTGCGGGCTGGTACCCAGGACCCATCAGGAACATGTCTTTGGCACCAAACCATCCTTGGATGGGTTGACGCAGCTGCTCTTGGAGGTCCTTGCGGACATAAAGCCAAGCAGGAGCTCCGGGTCCTCCGCAGAGGTATTTGTAACTGCACCCCACGGCAAAATCCACCCCCCAGGCATCCAGCTCAACAACTACCGAACCGACAGAGTGGCTGAGGTCCCAGATAATCAGTGCACCTGCATCGTGAGCAATGCGTGTGATGGTCGGTGCATCCGCAATAAAGGCAGAGCGGTATGACACATGACTGAGAAGGATAAGCGCCGTTTTATCTGACACCACTTCGGAGACTTGGTCTGCAGTCACACCTGTTGCAGGATCAGCTTCAATCCAGCGCAGCGTCATGTTGCGCTCGGCGGCGATACCTTCCATCAGGTAACGGTCAGTGGGGAAGTTATCGGTGTCGAGCACAATCTCGGTCCGCCCAGGACGAGCATCAAGTGCAGCCCGAGCAGCTTTATACATCAGCACACTCGTAGAGTCAGCGACGAGGGTCTGTCCGGCAGCGGCTCCTAACGCAGCTGCGCCGATCCGGTCACCGAGCTCGAGAGGAAGGTCAACCCACTTCTCTTCCCAGCTACGAATCAGTCGAGTTCCCCACTCGCTTCGCATGAAATCTTCAATACGCTCCATACTCGCGGCCAGGGGGCGTCCGAGTGAGTTGCCGTCGAAGTAGGCCAATGGCATGCCGGGGGTAGACGACTGGGTTGCCTCATCGGTGCCAAAGAATTTGGCGCGGTGGGCGGCAAGGGGGTCTGCAGCGTCGAGCTGGGCAGCACGTGTTTCAAAACTGGTCATCATGACTCCACTTCAATGTGTTCGACGATACGCGCAGAAGCCAGCCAGGTACTGAAGTCAGTGCAGGTGTTGTCTGACATCTCAGAGATAAAACTCATCCGGTGTGAAGAGAAACCACCCAACAGCTGTGGCTGGTGATCCCACCACGCAGTCATGGACTCCACAACAAGGGCAGGGGAGAGTCCACACGCCTGCAAGGCAGTGAGTTCACGAACATTAATGCCCAGAGGTAACGGTCCATTACCCATGTCTGTGCCATAAAACACAGTTCCACCTGCAGCAGCGAAGCGAGAAAGGTTGTCGCAGGCGACGTCAAAATCGTGGCCGTAGTCGCCATAGCCATGGATATCGAGGGTGCTCATCCAACCCAGGTTGTGGGTAGCTGCGAATTCAATGAGCTCATCTGAGAGCACCTCACTAAATGGAGTGTGAGCCAGAACAACCAGCCCAGAGCGGATAGCTCTTTCAGCTTGCCCGGCACCCTCAGCATGAATAACGGGGAAACGACCTGCCTCAAGCGCCGAGCTCACCAGCTGGGCAAGAACGTCGTCAGAGTGCACGGGACCTGCATCAGCATTGAGAGTGATCTTGATTGCGTTCACGCCGGCAACAACCTGTTCAGCCACAGCCTCTGCGCTGTTCTCAACAAAAACTGTGGCATCCGCTGGTGCCCAAGAACGATCAGAAGGATAGCCGCCAGCAGCCGCAAGGAAGTTCCCTGCGTATTCCACGTCTAACCCGGGGATACTTCCAGACGCCCAGTGCTTCTGTTCAGGAATGGACCACCCCAAATCCAGAACACGACCGATGCCGCCAGAGGGGAGGCGTTCTGGCTCAACGAGTCCGAGGTGCACATGAGCATCACCAAAGAGTGGGAACAGGGTTCCGCGCTCGCCGGAGGCCAGGCGCGCAGAAACCCCAACCCCAAAGGGGTTGCCAGGTTTCTGAAGCTCGGAGCTCATGAAGTTGAGCTACTTGCCAATCTCGGTGCGCACAGCAAAGAGCTCAGGGAAGAAAGTAAGTTCAAGTGCCTTTTGCAAGAACGGTGCACCGGAGGATCCGCCGGTGCCCATCTTCATACCGATGATGCGCTGCACGGTGCGCAGGTGACGGAACCGCCAGAACTGGAAGTTCTCTTCCAAGTCGACGAGCTCTTCACAGCTTTCGTAGGCTTCCCAGTGCTCGTCGTGGTTGTTGTAAATCTCGATGAAGACGGGCATGAGTTCGTCAGAGAAAGTCCAGGCCTTGGTCACGTCGCGCTCCAAGATGGAGGCAGGAACGTTGTATCCCTTGCGGGCAAGGTAACGCAGGAACTCGTCATAGATGCTGGGTGCGTTCAGTGCTGTAACCAGAAGTTCTTGCGCAACAGGATCTGCGTCAAAGACGTGGATCATCTTCTCGTTCTTGTTGCCCAGCATGAACTCGATGGCTCGGTACTGGAAAGACTGGAAGCCGCTGGAGTTACCGAGCTTGTCGCGGAACTGGGCATACTCGCTGGGGGTCAGCGTGGCGAGGACAGCCCACTGTTCAGTGAGGGTCTTCTGGATGTGCTTGAGACGAGCCATGCACTTGAGTGCCTGGCCGAGGTCGTCGTTGCGCAGGTAGTTGGCAGCGCCGAGAAGCTCGTGCACCATCAACTTCATCCAGAGTTCAGTGGTCTGGTGCTGAATGATGAACAGCAGTTCATCGTGGTGATCACTCAGAGGCTTCTGCGCTGAGAGAAGCGTGTCGAGATCGAGATAGCCGCCATAGCTCATGCGGTCAGTGAAGTCGGTGACGACTGTTTCTTCAATATCGCGGGTGTTGTTTTCTACGCCCATGGTGGGACCTCCTTGTGGGAACTCATTCACCCTAGCCAGAACACCTCATTCTTCGTCAGGGCTTGCCTGAAAAAAGTTTCCGAAGTCCCACACACCAATACAGTTGATTCTTGAGACAACAAGGAGACACATGAGCATCACCCTGGGTAAAGACGACTGGTGGAAGGGTGCCGTCGTGTACCAGATCTACCCTCGCTCGTTCGCTGACTCGAACGGCGATGGCATCGGAGACATCCCCGGTATTACCTCCAAGCTGGACTACCTGGCTGATCTAGGTGTCGACGTACTCTGGCTTTCCCCTGTCTACAAGTCTCCTCAAGATGACAATGGTTACGACATCTCGGACTACCAGGACATTGACCCTCTCTTTGGCACACTCGATGACATGCGTCACCTCATCGCGGAGACGCATGCCCGTGGCATGAAGCTCGTGATGGACCTCGTGGTCAATCACACTTCTGATGAGCACGCTTGGTTCGTGGAGAGCTCCTCTTCTTTGGATAACCCCAAGCGTGATTGGTATATCTGGCGTGATGCTGTTGATGGCCACGAACCCACTGAGCACCAGGCAGCCTTCTCTGGTTCGGTCTGGCAGTGGAATGAGAACACTCAGCAATACTTCCTGCACATCTTCTCCAAGAAGCAGCCAGACCTGAACTGGGAAAACCCTGAGGTCCGCGCAGCTGTGTATTCGATGATGAACTGGTGGCTCGAGCAGGGCGTGGATGGCTTCCGTATGGACGTGATTAACCTCATCTCCAAGCACCAAGATTTCTCCGCAGCAGATGACCTGTTCGGACCCTGGATGAACGGGCCTCGCATTCACGAATTCCTGCAGGAAATGAACCGTGAAGTTCTGCGCGACATGGGTTTGATTACCGTCGGCGAGATGCCCGGTTGCACCGTGGAGCTTGCTCAGCAATACACCGCACCAGAGCGTCACGAACTCAACATGGTGTTCACCTTCGAACACATGGATCTCGACACCAACCCTGATGGCTATGGCAAGTGGGATCTGGTTCCCTTCACCGTGAAGGCACTCAAAGAGAATCTGAATATGTGGCAGAAGGGTCTCGAGCAGGTTGGCTGGAACTCCCTCTATTGGAACAACCACGACCAGCCACGTATTGTCTCGCGTTGGGGCAATGACTCAGCAGAACACCGCGTGAACTCGGCAAAAGCCTTCGGTACTGTGCTGCACTTGATGCGCGGAACGCCGTATGTCTATCAGGGTGAAGAGTTCGGCATGACCAGTGCACACTTCACCAAGCTGAGCCAATACCGTGACCTTGAAACCTTGAACTGGGCAGCAGAAGCCCCAGAAATGGGCATCTCAGAGGACTACGTCCTCAAGGCCGTGGGTTACAAGGGCCGCGACAACGCCCGCACGCCCGTGCAGTGGGATGACTCAGCCAACGCAGGATTCACCACGGGTGAACCTTGGATCTCGGTCAACACAAACTATCCCGAGATCAACGCAGCGGCTGCTGTCGATGACGCAGACTCCGTCTTCCACCACTACCAGAAGCTCATAGCCATGCGTCACGGCATGGACGTCGTGGTCAATGGCTCCTTCGACATGCTTTGGATTGAACACGAGCAGCTCTTCGCTTACACCCGTGAACTCAATGGCCAAGTGTTGACGGTTGTTGCGAACCTCTCGAATGACCAGGTTGTGTTACCTGAGAGAGTTTCAGGCGATGCAGTGCTTGGAGTGAAGAGTGATGTGCTTGCTCCGTGGCAAGCTTTCGTGACGTTGCAGAACTAAAGAGCAGAATTAGTTCATTGCGACGGCTGGATATCCAGCCTTATCGATGGCAGCGATGATCTCATCTTGAGGAATAGAGGCGTCGCTTTCGACGGTCACTGTGCCGCTGGGTAAGTCAACGGAAACAGATGTCACGTGTGCAAGCTCGGACACTTCCTTAGTGACGCTGCCCACACAGTGTTGGCAGGTCATCCCTGTGGCGGTGAATGTTGCTGTTGTCATCGAATACTCCTCATTTGTCAGGCAGGGTTGGCTTCAATAATGCCCATCATTCCTAAATCTTCATGATCGAGAATGTGGCAGTGGTAAACAGCTAGTCCGTCGAATCGGTCGAAATTCATGCGAACCACACTGCGCGAATTTGCGGGAACGTTCACCACATCTTGGTATTCAACATCTGTTACCGAATTGTCCCCGATAGAGAGGACCTGCATCGGCCACACGTGGAGATGGAAAGGGTGATCCATTGTGGTGGAATTCACAATCGTCCACTCTTCCACGGTGCCCAGACTGACCGACGTGTTAATGGTGTCCATGTTGAAGGGTTCACCATTGATAGTGAAGCCGCCATTCATATTTCCCATCCCACCCATCCCGCCCATGCCAGGCATGGCCAGCGTGAAAGTTCGCTCTGCTGCAATCTCACGTGCACGCAGATCCGGACCGGATTGTTGTGGCGGGATTGCCCCAACTGTGGTGGCTTGTGAGCTGCCGGGGATAAAAGTTGCGAGCGGGTAGTTGGAATATTCCTGGGTGGAGGTGCCCATCATCATGGCGTCAGGGTGTGGCACCGTGGTGTAGCTCAGGGCAACGGGATCTGCTCCCATGGTGATGAGGAGGTCCGCCCTGTTGCCTGGAGCGAGGGAGACTTCTGTTATCTGACGAGGAGTGGCAAAGCGACCAGAGTCTTTCCCCAACAGCACAGCTGAGCCACCGGAGAAACTCAGTGACAGATACCGAGACGTGCATGAGTTCACAATTCGCCATCGTTCAACAGCATTTTGCTGAGTTGAATACGAGGGCTGAATTTGTCCGTTGAGCAAAAGTATGTCGCCTTCGCGACCCATCATTTTGCTCATCATGTTTGCGCCTGAGACGTTGCCATCACTCTGGATTGAAATATCTGAGATAACGAGAACACGTTCTGTGGTGACAGGAATCTCTTTAGGGTCCTCAATAACTACTGCACCATAGAGCCCAGCAAATACCTGATCAGCGGCCATGCCGTGATGATGCGGGTGATACCAATAGGGGCCGGCAGGGTGATTCTTCTCAAGAACGTATTCATAAGTGAACGTTTCACCGTTGGCGATGTGAACAAATACGTTGTCACTATTGCCTGAAGGTGAGACGTGGAAACCGTGCATGTGCAGGTTCGTGGGCTCGCCAAGGTTGTTCGTGAAATTCACCGTAATCACGTCACCAGGTTTCACCATCAAGGTGGGGCCGGGGGTTGTGCCGTTGTAGGTCTTTAGCCGGGCAGCTTTCCCTGCAATGGTGACCTCGGTATAGGCAGCAACGAGATCCACGGTGAGCGTGCCGCCGGAACTGCGCAGAATCTCTGGCTCTCTTCCAGAGCCGGGCACTGAGTCGTTTTCTGGTGCACCAGCAATATTTTGCCCCACGGTGGTTCCCAGCCAATAGCCACCGCCAAGTACTGCGAGCGCTCCAACCGTAGTTCCACCGGCGATAAGCATTGTTCGGCGAGAAATGCCTGTTTCGGAACTACTCATCACAGTGCCGCCAGCATCTGCTTCATCTTCTCGATTTCAGCGGTTTGGCTGGTTACAATGTTGCCACCCAGTTCTTTGGCTTCGGCATTGGTTGACCCGGTAATCATCTGGGCCATTTCAATGGCCCCTTCGTGGTGGGCAATCATGCCTTCGAGATAGAGCTTGTCGAAGTCAGCGCCCTGTGCATTGTCGAGTGCGGTCATTTGTTCGTCAGAGAGCATGCCACCCATGCCCATGTCGTGACCCATTTCCATACCGGCACCAGAAGACTTAATCCATGTCGTCATCTGCTTGATCTCAGGAGCTTGAGCATCTTTGATCTGCTTGGCCAGGGCTAGGACCTCAGGCTTGGTGGTGTGGGTCTCAGCAAGGGTGGACATGTCCACGGCTTGCTGGTGGTGAGGAATCATCATCTGCGCGAACATGATGTCGGTTCCCGAGAAGTCTGAGGCACTCTGGTTGTTGTCCATCATGGAGTTATTCATCATGCCGTTTGAGTCGGAATTGGTTCCACCCGAATTGATGGTGCATCCAGTGAAAGTGAGCGCTCCCGCGAGAGAGAGGGCAGCGATTCCAGCGATACGGTATTTCTTTTCAAACATTGTGTTGTTCCTTTACGTCAATAAAAAAGTGTGTGTACTTTTGTCTGCGCTGGCAACGGACGTCGCCGACGCGCGGTGACGTGTGGCTTATGTTCGAGAAATACAAAGTGTGTTGAGATTGACTTGGCTCGGCGGCCTGGCTCGTGCCTGTCCAAGCCGAGAAAGTTTCTTATGGATTGGTTCAGGCACAGCAATCACAAACCTTCGAGCAAGCACTTGTGTGTAATAGCGCAAGCCAAGAAATGTCAGCAGGCTGAGTCCAGCAGTAATCATGATGGTACCCAAGATGTTTGCTGTCTCAGCATTCTGGTTTGTTCCCACTGCAACGAGAGTCTTCGATTCTGAGGTATCCATGTTCATCACTTCAGGTGCAATATCTGAAGACATATTCATGACAGTGCCATCACCCATGATGTGACTCATGTGTGGAGCGGAAGCTGCACCAAGGGCCGAGACGCACACAGCATGAAATACAGGCGCCAAGCCAAAAAGGAACGCCACAGTCACCATGGCGAAAATCGCGGGTAAACCTGCATGACGTTTCATAGTCCACATTGTTACAGAACAACCTATGAACCAGCTAGGAATCGATTCCGGCTAGTGGCCTTCGAGGTCTTCAGGCTCCTTGACCTTGTCCAGGTTGAACCAGGGCAGCATCACGTGGACCACGGGCCCAATGGCAAATGCATATAGAACTGTTCCTACCCCAACGGTTCCGCCCATGACCCAGCCCAGTCCCAGAACAACCACTTCAATAGCTGTTCGGACAATCCACAAGGGGCGCTGAGTAATACGAACAAGTCCCGTCATCAGGCCATCTCGAGGACCAGGACCTAAGCCGCCACCGATATACATCGAGATGCCCAGACCATTAATCAAGATGGCGACGATGAAGTAACCCAAGCCCCACCAGAAGTCGGGAGCCTTCGGAATCAGGGTGATGAAGAAGTCAATGGAGAGGCCAATGGTGATGGCATTCAGAATTGTTCCGATGCCCAGCTTCTGCTTGAGGAAGATCCAGAGGAACATCACGGCGAAGCCGACAATGACCACCACGAGACCGATGGAGACTCCGGTTGCCTTGGATAAACCAAGGTGGAACGCATCCCACGGGTCCAAGCCAATTGCTGCTTGAAGCATGATGGCAAAAGCGAAGCCGCAGACGATCAGCCCGATCTCAACCAGGATCACGCGCTTCCACAATGGGGCACCCCTGCGGGGCACCTCAAAGATGGCGTTGAGGATTTTCACTTAGCCAAGCATTCGGCTAATGAGTTCTCGATAGCGATCTGCAGTGCGCTCGACAATGTCGGCTGGGAGGACGGGAGGGGTGCCGGTCTTGTCCCAGTTCGCAGAGAGCCAGTTGCGCACGATCTGCTTATCGAAGCTGGTCATCTTCTCTGTAGCGGTGGTGCCGGCTGCATAGGCGGCAGCATCCCAGTAGCGAGAAGAGTCGGAAGTCAGAACTTCATCAGC
>ERZ1034361.1451-NODE-1451-length-12679-cov-3.446199_pt1 | contig 12679 bp, 10 predicted proteins | sample MGYA00520617_ERZ1034361 | MGnify/ENA primary metagenome ERZ1034361 (study PRJEB33736, sample SAMEA104284507) | Azolla filiculoides | biome: Urban; feature: Water surface; material: Ditch water | place: Netherlands | collected 2015-10-28 | depth 0-0.1 m ... | reverse complement strand
GCCGTACGCCAGATTGCTGCCACGCCTGAACGCCGCGCCAGTGCGCCGCGACTGGGCAATGGCCCGATGTCCGCCCGCGAAAACTTCAAGCCCTACTGACGCCCCAATGCCCCATGCGGGGCACTGCGTTCAACGACTGCTCACACTCAGCTCGGCATGGGGCTTCCAGGCAGCCTGCCCGGCTTCTGACCCGCTGTCCCCCGTCCTGGGTGCGCCCAGAAAGAGACGATCAACGGCAATCTGGCGGCTGGCCAGATAGTCTTTGACGGCAACCCCACGTTGCTGCGCCAGGGTGCGCACCAGGTCATCGGTCACGGAGATGCTGGCCAACAGCAGGGCCTCCATGTCAGCAGCCGGCAAATCTTTGGCCAGACCCACCAGGTTACGCGGTTTGGCAATGTCGGCGCGACGGTATACGTCCTTCAGAAGTACCGGATATTCGGCATCGGTGAGCGTTGCTACGCTGCTGACGTCCTGCCCCCCCACGGCGTTGCGGCGACGCTTTTCTGCCAGCAGCAGGGCCTTGAGGCGCTCGCGCGGCAGCAGGGCGCTCAAGCCGAAGGCGGCCAGCTCGACGACCCGGCCGGCTTCGTCAAGCGCATCAACGACCTGATGCTGGCGCTGTCGGGCAAGTAAGCCCGTTAGCCAACCTTTTCGCCGTCGGCTCTAACCCACGGGTACTTCCTGCGGGGCGCGGTCGACGGCGAAAAAGGGCAAAAAATCGCATCTTCCCCCTGCATTGCCGAAAGGAATGTCCATGCCTGACCTGTTTTCCCCGCTGCGCCTCGGTGACATCGAGTTGTCCAACCGCGTCGTGATGTCCTCGCTGACGCGCAGTCGCGCCGGCGCCGGCGATGTACCGACCGACCTGGTCGCCGAGTATTACCGCCAGCGCGCGACGGCCGGGCTGATCCTGACCGAGGCCTCGCCGGTCTCGCCGCAGGGCCACGGCTATCTGCGTACGCCGGGCATCCACTCGGCGGAACAGATTGCCGGCTGGCGCAAGGTGACCGACGCCGTGCATGCGGCGGGCGGCAAGATCGCGATCCAGCTCTGGCATGTCGGGCGCATCTCGCATGTCGATCTGCAGCCGAACGGCCAGGCCCCGGTCGCGCCGTCGGCCGTGCGCGCCAACGCCAAGTGCTACCTGATCAAGGACGAGAACGGCCAGCGCAGCGGTGGCTTCGCCGACTGCTCGGAACCACGCGCGCTCAAGATCGACGAGATCGCCGGCGTGGTCGCAAGCTTTGCCGAGGGAGCGCGCCATGCGATCGCCGCCGGCTTCGATGGCATCGAGATCCACGGCGCCAACGGCTACCTGCTCGATCAGTTCCTGCGCGAGGAATCGAACCGACGCGACGACGCCTACGGCGGCTCGATCGAGAACCGCTGCCGGATCGTGATCGAGGTGGTGCGCGCCTGCTGCGACGCCATCGGCGCCGACCGCGTCGGCCTGCGCCTGTCGCCGGTGATGGAAGGCAACGGCGCGGTCTGCGACCCGCAGGCCCAGGCCATCCACGAGCATCTGCTGCGCCAACTGGCCCCGCTGGGACTGGCCTTCCTGCACCTGATCGAAGGCCAGACCGGTGGCGCGCGCGACCACAAGCCGTTCGACTACGCCGCGCTGCGCGCCGCCTACCGCGACGCGGGCGGCCGGGCAGCCTGGATGGTCAACAACGGCTACGACCTGGCGCTGGCCCAGCAGTCGCTGGCCGCGGGGGCCGACCTGGTCGCCTTCGGCAAGGCCTTCATCGCCAACCCCGACCTGACCGAGCGCCTGCGCCGCGGTGGCCCGTTCAACGAGCCCGACCGCAACACCTTCTACGGCGGCGGCGAGGCGGCCAAGGGCTACACCGACTACCCGACGCTGGACTGATCGGCAGCCAGCAAGCCCCCAGGCGCCTGCTGGCCCGGCCTCAGACCGGACTGTCGATCCGGATCCAGGTCGTCTTGAGCTCGGTGTACTTGTCGAAGGCGTGCAGCGACTTGTCGCGCCCGATGCCGCTCTGGCGAAAGCCGCCAAAGGGCACGGTGATGTCGTCGTCGTTGTACTGGTTGACATGCACGGTGCCAGCGCGCAGCGCACGCGCCACGCCATGCGCCTTGTTGAGGTCGCGGGTCCAGACCGCGGCCTGCAGGCCATACAGGCTGTCATTGGCCTGGCGCACCGCTTCGGCGGCGTCGCTGAAGGACAGCACGCTCAGCACCGGGCCGAAGATCTCCTCGCGCGCGATCCGCATGTCGTTGCTGACGCCGTCGAAGATGGTCGGCTGCACATAGCAGCCGCCCGCCACCGGCTCGACCGCCGAGCCGCCCGCGAGCAGGCGCGCGCCCTGCTCCTGACCCGAGGCGATATAGCCCAGCACGGTATCGAGCTGGGTGCGGTCGACCAGCGCGCCCATGATCGTGCCCGAGGCCAGCGGATCGGCCGGCTGGTATCTGGGCACCAGCGCCAAGGCCTTTTCCAGGAAGGCGTCCTTGATCGATGCCTCGACAAACAGGCGCGACGGCGCGTTGCAGCTCTCGCCCTGGTTGAAGAAGACGCTGTTGACCGCGGCCTCGACCGCGCGATCCAGGTTCGGGCAGTCGGCGAACACGATGTTGGGCGACTTGCCGCCGAGCTCGGTCCAGGCGCGCTTGAGGTTGCTCTGGCCGGCCATGACATGGATCTGCTTGCCGACCCGGGTCGAGCCGGTGAAGGCGATGCCGTCGACATCCATGTGCAGCGCCAAGGGGCTGCCGGCCTCGGGCCCGTAGCCCGGCACCACGTTGAAGACGCCGGGCGGAATGCCGGCCTCGAGCGCGAGCTCGGCCAGCCGCAGCGCGGTCAGCGGCGACTTCTCGCTCGGCTTCAGCACCACCGAATTGCCGGCCGCCAGCGCTGGCGCGATCTTCCAGGCCGCCATCAGCAGCGGGTAGTTCCAGGGCACGATCACGCCGACCACGCCGAGCGGCTCGCGCGTGATCAGCGCCAGCGAGTCGGCCGGCGTCGGCGCGATCTCGTCGTAGATCTTGTCGACCGCCTCGCCATACCAGCGGATGCAGTTGGCCGCGCCCGCGACATCGACACTGCGCGCGAAGCGCAGCGGCTTGCCCATGTCCAGGCATTCGGTCAGCGCGAGCTGGTCGCGCTGCGCCAGCAGCAGCTCGGCCAGCTTGATCAGCACGCGCTTGCGCTGCGCCGGCGGCTGGCCGGCCCAGCGCCGGTCCTCGAAGGCGGCGCGCGCGGCCGCGACGGCAGCGTCGATGTCGGCTGCGCCGCAACGGGCGATCTGCGCGATCACGCGGCCGTCGACCGGCGACCGGTCATCGAAGGTCTGGCCGTCCTGCGCGGCGCTGCGCCGACCGTTGATCAGGGCGCGGCCATCGAAATTCGGGGTGCTGATATCGGTCATGGGACTCCGGAACTGGGAATGTCAGGCTAGCTTAGCGCCAAGCAGGGCCGGCAGCCAGGCCGTCGGACGGAGCGGCTGCCGGTGCGGGTCTCAACTGCGGCTCGCGGCCGCGATTTCACGCGCGCGCCTTCGGGTCTGGCGCGCGACCCAGACGCTGTAGGACACGATCACGATCGTCACGGTCGCGATCAGCAGCGTGGCAGCGGCGTAGATGGTCGGGTTGATGCCGCGCCGCGCATAGCCGAAGATCACCTGCGGCAGCGTGTTGACGCCGGGGCCGGACAGGAACTCCGAGATCACCACATCGTCGAAGGACAGCGTGAACGACAGCAGGAAGGCCGCCAGGATGGCCTGGAAGATGTTGGGCAGCGTCACCAGGAAGAAGACCTGGTGCGGGCGCGCGCCGAGGTCCATCGCCGCCTCCTCGATCGCGCGGTCCATCTCGAGCAGGCGCGACTGCACCACCACCATCGCGTAGGCCATTCCCACCAGCGTGTGGCCGAGGATGATGGTCAGCATGCCGCGCTCGGGCCAGCCCAGCAGGTTCTGCGCACCGACCATCAGCAGCAGCAGCGACAGGCCGATCACGACCTCGGGCATCACCAGCGGCGCGTTGACCATGCCCGAGAACAGCGTGCGGCCGAAGAAACGCTTGTAGCGCACCAGCACGAAGGCCGCGAAGGTGCCCAGGGTGGCCGACAGCACGCCGGTCACGGCCGCGACCTTGAGCGAGAGGAAGAAGCCCTCGACGATCTTGCTGTCGCGCGTCAGCGCCTCGTACCAGCGCAGCGAGAAGCCCGTGAAGCGGGCGTCCTGGCGCGTGCTGTTGAACGAGAACAGCACCATGAACAGCAGCGGCAGGTAGAGAAAGGCATAGACCAGCAACAGCCAGGCCTTGCCGAGGTGCTTTTCGAGGAATTTCATCATCGCTTGTGCTCCCGCTCAATGCCGGCCGTCGGCCTGCTGGCCATGGCGTCGGTAGTACAGGGCCAGCGGCACCACGATGGCCGCGATCATCACCACCGCCAGCGCCGACGCGCGCGGCCAGTTGTTGGCGGTGAACATCTCGTCCCAGACCACGCGGCCGATCATCAGGTTCTCCGGCCCGCCGAGCAGCGACGGAATCACGAACTCGCCCAGCGCCGGAATGAAGACCAGCATGAAGCCCGCGATGATGCCGGCGCGCGACAGCGGCACCGTGACCAGCCAGAACGCCTTCCAGGGCGTGGCGCCGAGGTCATAGGCGGCCTCGAGCAGGCCGTAGTCGAGCTTGACCAGGTTGGCGTAGAGCGGCAGCACCATGAAGGGCAGGTAGACATAGGTCATGCCGACCAGCATCGAGACATTGGTGTAGAGCATCTGCACCGGCTCGGCAATCAGCCCGAGCGCCAGCAGCAGCTGGTTCAGCAGGCCCTGGTCGGCCAGGATGCCCTTCCAGGCATAGACCCGCAGCAGGAAGCTGGTCCAGAACGGCAGCATCACCATCATCAGCAGCGCCGGGCGGACATGGGCATCGGCGCGCGCCAGGAAATAGGCGAACGGATAGCCGAAAGCCAGGCAAAGCAGCCCGGTCGCGAACGCGTACTTGAGCGAGCGGCCATAGGCCTCGAGGTAGATCGTGTCGAACAGCGCCCGGCCCTCGGCACGGAAGATCGAGCTGTAGTTCTCGTACTTGAGGTTGAGCACCCCGCTCGCGCTGTCCCACAGCGGCTTGAACGGGTGGATGTCGTTGCCCATGTCAACGAAGCTGATGTAGGCCAGGATCAGGAACGGCAGGAAGAAGAAGACGGCCAGCCAGGTGAAGGGCAGGCCGATCACGAACTCGCGCCCGAGCAGACGGAAGAAGCGGTGCATCGCGAGCTCCCTCAGTCGCGCAGCGCGACGCCGTCGGTGTCGTCCCACCAGAAGAAGACCTCGTCCTCCCAGGTCAGGTCGAGCAGGTCGTGGCGCGAGCCGTTGGGTTCGGTGATCTTGACCTTCGAGCCATCCGGCGTGACCACGATGAAGGTGTTGAAGCTGCCGAAGTAGGCGATCTCCTTGATCCGGCCGCGGAACAGGTTGCGCTCGACACTGGCCGGGCGCTGCTTGGCGATGCTGATCTTCTCGGGGCGCACCGCCAGCGTCACCGGCATGCCGAGCGCGCCGCTGATGCCATGGCCGACCTGCATCTCGCCGAGCGCGGTCGTGAGCGCACAGCGGTCGGCCTCGTCGACGCTGAGCTTGCCGTCGAACAGGTTGACGTTGCCGATGAAGTCGGCCACGAAGCGGTTGGACGGGAACTCGTAGACCTCCTTCGGGCTGCCGACCTGCAGCACGCGGCCCTTGCTCATGATCGCGATCCGGTTGGCCATGGTCATGGCCTCCTCCTGGTCATGCGTCACCATCACGCAGGTCACGCCGACGCTCTCGATGATGTTGACCAGTTCGAACTGGGTCTGCTCGCGCAGTTGCTTGTCGAGCGCACCGAGCGGCTCGTCGAGCAGCAGCAGCTGAGGCCGCTTGGCCAGGCTGCGCGCGAGCGCGACGCGCTGCTGCTGGCCGCCCGAGAGCTGGTGCGGCTTGCGCCTGGCATAGGGAGTCAGCTGAACCAGCTCGAGCATCTCGCCAACGCGACGCTTGAGCTCGTCCTTCGGGCAGCCCTCGCGCTTGAGGCCAAAGGCCACGTTCTCCCAGATGTCCAGATGCGGAAACAGCGCGTAGTTCTGGAACATCATGTTGATCGGGCGCTCGTAGGGCGGCAGACCGGCGACATCCTGCCCGCCGAGCAGGATGCGGCCCGAACTCGGCTTCTCGAAGCCGGCCAGCATGCGCAGCAGCGTCGACTTGCCGCAACCCGAACTGCCCAGCAGGGCAAAGATCTCGCCCTGGCGGATCGACAGGTTGACCTCGTCGACCGCGACGGCCTCGTCGAAGCGCTTGACCAGGTCCTCGGTGACCAGATAGCCCTCTTTCATGTCTGCCATGGTGGCCCTCGGAATGCCCAAATGCATTGTCAAAAAAAAGGGCTGTTTGCGCCAAACAGCCCTGCTTCACCGGACCAGCCGGTGTATCACTTGCCTTGCTTGAAGGCGTTGTAGGCGTTGGCCATGGCTTCACGCGCTTCGTTGCTGAAGCTGCTCGGCGGCACCATCTTGGCCAGGTAGGCCGACTCGACAAAGATGGTCTTGTTGCCAGCGATCGCCGGGTCGACCTTGTCGATCGCGGCCTTGTTGCCGGTGTTGTAGTTCATCTCGTTGGCCATCTTGGCCGCGTTCTCGGGGCGCAGATAGAACTCGATGAACTTGTGCGCGTTGTCCGGGTGCTTGGCGTCCTTGGTGATCGCCATGGTGTCGAAGAAGCTCAGCGCGCCAGTGCTCGGCAGCAGGGCCTCGATCACGTCCTTGGAGCCGTTCTCCTTGGCGCGGCCAGCCGCGATATTGATGTCGCCGGCCCAGCCGACCACCGCACAGGCCTTGCCGCCGGCGATGTCGTCGATCATGGTCGCGCTGAACAGGCGGATGTCCTTGCGCACCTTGCCCAGCATCTCGGTCGCGGCCTTGTAGTCCGCCGGATCGTTCGAGTAGGCGTCCTTGCCGATGTAGTGCAGCGCGGCCGGCAGGATCTCGGTCGGCGAATCGAGGTAGGCGATGCCGCAGGACTTGAGCTTGGCGGTGTACTCGGGCTTGAACACCAGGTCCCAGGCGTTCTCGGGCATCGGGGTCTTGCCCAGCGCCTTCTCGACCTTGGTCTTGTTGATGCCGACGGTGGTGAAGCTCCAGCCCCAGGGGATCAGGTGCTGGTTGCCTGGGTCGGCCTTGTCGAGGATCTTCATGACATCCGGGTCGAGGTTGCCCAGGTTGGCGATCTTGGCCTTGTCGAGCGGCTGCAGCAGTCCGCCCTCGATCTGCGGCTTGGCGAACACCGCCCCCGGCACCACGATGTCGTAGCCGGTGTTGCCGGCCACCAGCTTGGCGTGCAGCGCCTCGTTGGTCTCGAAGGTGTCGTAGTTGACCTTGATGCCGGTTTCCTGCTCGAAGGCAGCGACCATGCCCTCGGGGATGTAGTCTGGCCAGTTGTAGATGTTGAGGACCTTTTCCTCGGCAGCGACCGGGGCCGGCGCCGGAGCCTGCGCGACCGGCTCCTCCTTCTTGCCACAAGCCGCCAGGGCAGCGACCGCGACGGTCGCCAGCAACAGAACACGTTTTTGCATCATTTTTCCTGCTTCAGGTGATCGATGGTCCAGGCCATGGCCTGACCGGCAAGGCCTTGCATTTCCCGTGCCAGGCATCTCGGAGCATTGTAGTCAAAGGGTAGTGGAAAAACCGGTTCCAGAACCGGGGTCGCGGGGGTATGCCAAGCCAGATCAGGTACCCCCAGGGGGTATGAATCAAGACTTCAGCTGTTCAGTGCCCTTGTTCGAGCTGTCCTCGAAGTTTTCCCCGTATCTCTTATAAGTATTCTTTTATATATACCTTAGTAGTAATAATAGAGGGAGCGGCAAATCTGTGGATAAGTCAACTTTCAGGAAAACTATCAAAATTTTACGGATTGTAAAACTATGTGCACAACCTGTTGTTTGTGCATATGTTTGGGTATAACAACTTTCACCGAAGCCGATCCCCTGTGGACAACCTGGGAGTTGTTAAATTTGAGCCCACAGACTTGTCAACAGGCACGATCTGCTCGGGTCATAAAAAAAGCGCCAAGAAAAGGCGCTTTAAAATCAAATGCTTGAGTGAATTTTCAACAGGTTGTGCACAAAATTGCGCACAGGGAACAAAAACTAGTCCAAATTCTGTCCTCAGCCGCCGATCGCGACGCCGCGCTCGCGCAGATCGGCCAGCGTGCGGTCCAGTGCCAGCCGGATCAGCGCGATCATCTGGTCGATCTGCGCCCGGTCCATGATCAGCGGCGGCGCGATGATCATGCGGTCGCCGACCGCGCGCATGACCAGGCCGTTGTTGAAGCAGTGGTTGCGGCACAGCATGCCGACGCCGAGCTCGGGCGCGAAGGGCTTGCGGCTGGCCTTGTCCTGCACCAGCGCCAGGCCGGCGACGAAGCCGCAGCTCTCGGCGATGCCGACCAGCGGGTGCTCGGCCAGCTCGCCGAAGCGCTGCGCCAGGTAGGGCCCGGTGTCATTGCGGACCCGGCCCGGCAGGTCCTCGCGCTCGAGGATGTCGAGGTTGGCCAAGGCCACCGCACAGGCCACCGGATGGCCGCTGTAGGTATAGCCATGGGTGAACTCGCCGCCCTTCTCGACCATCACCTGCGCGATGCGCTCGTTGATCAGCGTGCCGCCGAGTGGCTGGTAGCCGCTGGTTACGCCCTTGGCGAAGGTCACCAGGTCGGGCCGGATGCCGAACTTCTCGTAGCCAAACCAGTGGCCGAGGCGGCCGAAGCCGCAGATCACCTCGTCGGCGATCAGCAGGATGCCGTACTGGTCGACGATGCGCTGCACCTCGGGCCAGTAGCTGTCGGGCGGGATGATCACGCCGCCGGCGCCCTGCACCGGCTCGGCGATGAAGGCGCCGACCCGCTCCGGGCCGACCTCGAGGATCTTCTGCTCCAGCCAGCGCGCGGCGCGCAGGCCGAAGTCGTCGCGGCTCTCGCCCGGCTCGGCCAGGTCGTACCAGTAGGGTTGCTGGATATGGGTGATGTCGGGCAGCGGCAGGTCGCCCTGCGCGTGCATGCCGCTCATGCCGCCGAGCGAGGCGCCCGCCATCGTGCTGCCGTGATAGGCATTGATGCGGCTGATGATGACCTTGCGCCTGGGCTGGCCCATCAGGTCCCAGTAGCGCCGCACCAGCCGCACATTGGTGTCGTTGCTCTCGCTGCCGCTGCTCGAGAAGAACACATGGCTGAAGCGCCGCCCGCCGACCGGCGGCGCCAGTTCGCTCAGGCGCGCGGCCAGCCGCACCGCCGGCTCGGTCGTGGTCTGGAAGAAGCTGTTGTAGTAGGGCAGCTCGAGCATCTGGCGGTAGGCGGCCTCGGCCAGCTCGCGCCGACCGTAGCCGGCGTTGACGCACCAGAGGCCGCTCATCGCGTCGAGGATCTGGTGCCCTTCCGAGTCCCAGACATGGATGCCGTCGGCGCGCGTGATGATGCGCGCTCCCTTGGCAGCCAGGCCCTGGTGGTCGGTGAAGGGGTGCAGGAAATGCGCGCTGTCGAGCGCCTGCAGCTCGACGGTCAAGGGCTGTCTGGACAGGGTTTCAGTGGTCATGGTCGGGTCTCCTAAAGTCAGACATGCAGCAGCAGGTGCTCGCGCTCCCAGGGCGAGATCACCTTCATGAACTCCTCGAACTCGAGCTCCTTGACCTCGGTGTAGACCGTGATGAAGCCCGCGCCGAGCACATCGTGCAGGTCGGTCTCGCGCCGCAGCCAGTCGAGCGCCTCGCCCAGGCTGCGCGGCAGCGTGTAGGGCGCCAGATAGGCGTCGCCACGCATCTCGGGTTTCGGCCGGATCTTGTTCTTCAGGCCGAGGTAGCCGCAGGCCAGCGTCATCGCCAGCGCGACATAGGGGTTGGCGTCGGCGCCGATCACGCGGTTCTCGACCCGGCGTGCCTGCGGACCCGAGATCGGCGAACGGATGCCGACCGTCCGGTTGTCGTAGCCCCATTCGATGTTGATCGGCGCCGCCGTGTGGCGCGCCAGCCGGCGGTAGCTGTTGACATAGGGCGCGACCAGCGCCATCGCGGCCGGGATGTAGCGCTGCAGCCCGCCGATGAAGTAGAAGAACTCGTCCGATGGCGAGCCATCGGCCTGGCTGAAGATGTTGCGTCCGGACTCCTGCTCGACCAGGCTCTGGTGGATATGCATCGCGCTGCCGGGCTCGCCCGCGATCGGCTTGGCCATGAAGGTCGCGTACATGTCGTGGCGCAGCGCGGCCTCGCGCACGGTGCGCTTGAACAGGAACACCTCGTCGGCCAGGTTCAGCGGATCGCCGTGGAAGAAGTTGATCTCCATCTGGCCGGCACCGACCTCGTGGATCAGCGTGTCGACGTTGAGCTCCATCTTGCCGCAGTAGTCGTAGATGTCCTCGAACAGCGGGTCGAACTCGTTGACCGCGTCGATGCTGTAGGCCTGGCGCGAGGTCTCGGCGCGGCCGCTGCGCCCCACCGGCGCCTTCAGCGGCATGTTGGAGTCGGTGTTGCGCGCGGTCAGGTAGAACTCGAGCTCGGGCGCCACTATCGGGCTCAGGCCCATCTTTTCATAGAGGCCGCAGACATGGCGCAGCACGCTGCGCGGCGCGTAGGGAATCAGCTGGCCGTCATGGTCGAAGCAGTCGTGGATCACCTGCGCGGTCGGGTCGCTGGCCCAGGGCACGATCCGCACCGTCGACGGGTCGGGGCGCAGCTGCATGTCGTGGTCGGTCGGCGCGATCACGTCGTAATAGGGTCCGCTCGGCGGGAATTCGCCGGTCACGCCCATCGCGACGATGGCCTGCGGCAGCCGCATGCCGCGGTCCTCGGTGAACTTCTCGCGCGGCAGGATCTTGCCGCGCGCCACCCCGGTCAGGTCGGGCACCAGGCACTCGATTTCGGTCACGCGGCGCTGGTTCAGCCAATGCTCGAGGTCGTTGTAGCTCTGCGGAGCGTCCTTGCGGTTGTTCATGTCTTCCCTTGTTGGATGGTTCTGCTGTCGGACCGGCGCTCGGCCTGGCGCTGGCGCACCGCTGCGCCAAAGGCCGACAGGATGGCGGCGTAGAACGGGTGTTCGGCGCAGCGCCATTCGGGGTGCCACTGCACCGCGCAGGCAAAGCTGCGCGCGCCTTCGAGCTCGAACGCCTCGACCAGGCCGTCGGGCGCATGCGCGGTGGCGCGCAGCCCGGGTGCCAGTCGGTCCACGCCCTGGCCGTGCAGCGAGTTGACTTGCGCCACCGGCCCGCCGGCCCAGCGCTCCATCGCGCTGCCGGGCGCGAGCCGGACCTCGTGGCTGGGGGCGTATTCCTGCTCCGGCGTGTCGCCAGCCTCGCGGTGGTCCATCAGCCCCGGCACGGCCTGCACGGTCTGGTGCAGGCTGCCGCCGAGCGCGACGTTGATCTCCTGGAAGCCGCGGCAGATGCCCAGCAGCGGCACGCCCTGCTCGACACAGCTGCGCACCAGCGCGAGCGTGAGCGCATCGCGCGCCGGGTCGAGCGGCAGCAAGGGGTCGTGGACCTGTTGGTCGAAATGCGAGGGATGGACGTTGGACGGGGACCCGGTCAGCAGCACGCCGTCGACCAGGCCCAGCAAGCCGGGCAGATCAGTGGCTGGCGCGAGCGGGAACATCACGGGCTGTGCTGCAGCGCAGTCGCGGACCGCGCGGGCGTACTTGTCGCCGAGCAGCAGGTAGGGCGTGGCATGCGGGCCCAGTTGACGATGGTCGGCCGGCAGCCAGACCAGGCAGGGTGGGGGCGTCATGTTCTTGTCCTTCTGGCTTGTGATCATTCTGGGGGGTAAATGGCTCCCAGGCAAGGTGCTGGTACTGATCCTGGTAGCAGGAACCGCACCAAGTTGTGCATAATGATCAGAAACAAAAGTCAGAGTGAGGGTTTACGGACGAGTTTGATTCGTGAACTTTAGGGGGATAGATTCAAATCTGAAGTGCAACACCTGAAATCGAGCAAGGTCATCAGATGAATCCAACCACCAAATCGTACACTCAACTCCAGCCTGAAGAACGCGTGACGCTGGCGAGCCTGCGACAGCAAGGACACAGCCTGCGCTCGATAGCCAAGACGCTGGGGCGCAGTGCCAGCAGCCTGAGCCGAGAGGTGGCACGCAATGGAAGTGCGTCGGGCTATGCGTCCCGGCCTGCCGAACAGGCGGCAAGCCGGCGGCGCACGCAGGCCAGGCGCTTGCCCAAGCTGCATCCCGAGGGCGCCTTGTGGGGCGTGGTCTCGCACCTGCTGACGTGGTTGTGGTCGCCACGGCAGATCGCCCGCACACTGCGAAGGATGTGGCCCGACAACCCCGAACGACATGTCTCGCACGAGAGCATCTACAACGCCATCTACGCCCACCCCAAGGGTGAGTTGCGCAAGTGCCTGGTGGCCTGCCTGCGCCAGTCGCGCAACACGCGCCGGCCGCGCTCGGGCGGTGAGGACCGTCGCGGCCAGATCCCTGAGATGGTCAGCATCCATGTACGCCCGCCCGAGGTCACCGACCGCGTGATGCCGGGGCACTGGGAAGGTGACCTGATCAAGGGCGCGAGCAACCGCTCGGCCGTGGGTGTGCTGGTAGAGCGAACCACCCGTTTGGTGCTGCTGGCCAAAATGCCCGATGCCACCGCCGAGTCGGCGCTGGCGGCCTTCACGGCCAAGCTCA
>ERZ1034361.1448-NODE-1448-length-12682-cov-3.285998_pt1 | contig 12682 bp, 10 predicted proteins | sample MGYA00520617_ERZ1034361 | MGnify/ENA primary metagenome ERZ1034361 (study PRJEB33736, sample SAMEA104284507) | Azolla filiculoides | biome: Urban; feature: Water surface; material: Ditch water | place: Netherlands | collected 2015-10-28 | depth 0-0.1 m ... | reverse complement strand
GGCCGACAAGCTGGAAACGCTGGTCGGCATGTTCGGCATCGGCAACCTGCCCACCGGCGACAAGGACCCGTTCGCGCTGCGCCGCCATGCGCTGGGCGTGATCCGCATGCTGATCGAGAAGGATCTGCCGCTGGACCTGGGGGCGCTGGTCGCAGGCGCTGTGCCGGCCTTTGGCGACAAGATCACCAATGCCTCGGCCGCACTGACCGATTTCATCTTCGACCGCCTGGCCGGCGCCTTGCGCGAGCAGGGCTTCAGCGCGCAGGAAGTCGATGCCGTGCTGGCCCTGCGCCCGCAACGGCTGGGTGAAGTGAGCCGGCTGCTTGCCGCGGTGCGCGCCTTTGCCGCTCTGCCTGAGAGCCCGGCGCTGGCGGCCGCCAACAAGCGCATCGGCAACATCCTGAAGAAAGCCGGCGAGGTGGACGCCCACGTCAACCCGCGGCTGCTCAAGGAGCCTGCCGAGGCCGATCTGTTCGCGGCGCTGCAGCGTTTCGTGCCCGAGGCCAACGCCCAGTTCGACGCCGGCGACTACACCGCCTCGCTGCAGACGCTGGCCGTGCTGCGCGGCCCGGTCGATGCGTTCTTTGATGACGTGATGGTCAATGCCGAGGAAATGGACCTGCGCCTGAACCGCCAGGGCCTGCTCAAGAGCCTGCACGCCGCGATGAACCGCGTGGCGGACCTGTCGCGGCTGGCGGCCTGATCCCATGGCGCCGCTTGTGTCGGGTGTGCTCGCTTTCTCTTTGGGGGGGGGCGCATGGGCACGATAAAACTGGTGATCCTGGACCGCGACGGCACCCTCAATCACCGCAGCGAGGCGTTCATCACCGCGCCCGAGGAGTGGGTGCCGGTGCCGGGCGCGCTGGATGCCGTCGCCCGGCTGAACCACGCCGGTTTTCATGTGGTGATCGCCACCAACCAGACCGGGCTGGGGCGCGGGCTGTTCGACGTGGTGTCGCTCAATGCCATCCACGCCAGGATGCACAAGCTGCTGGCCGCGGTCGGTGGCCGGATCGACGCGGTCTTTTATTGCCCGCACGGTCCGGAGGAAAGCTGTCAGTGCCGCAAGCCGCTGCCGGGCCTGTTCGAACAGATCGGCGAGCGTTTTGGGATGGACCTGCAGGGCGTGGCCGCATGTGGTGACAACCTGGAGCACCTGCTGGCCGGGGCAGCCGCCGGCTGCGAACCCCATCTGCTGCTGTCCGGCCCGTCCGCCGGCCTGCACGTGCCGCTGCCGGCCGAGTTCCCGGACGCCACACAGGGCCATGCCAGCCTTGGTGCGTTCGCCGACTTCATGATTGCGCGTGACGCCGTCACGGCCTGAGCTGCGGGTGATGCTCGGCACAACCCACAGGGGCTCTCACGGTTTCAAGGCGACCGGACTATCCAATCAATTTCAATGGCACTGATTCGTTCAATTCTGCACATGGCGTGGATGTTGGTCACCATCGTCCCGTGGGCGCTCACGCTGGTGGTGATTTCTGTCTGGGTGCGGCGCACGCCGCTGTGGTGGTTTGCCGTCAACTGGTTTCGTCTGGTGATCTGGGGCTGTCGCGTCATCCTGGGCATCCAGGTGCGGGTGACCGGCCTGGAACATCTGCCCCAGGGCGCGACCAGCCCGGCCATCCTGCTGTCCAAGCACCAGTCCACCCTGGAGACGCTGCTGCTGCCGACCCTGATGCCGCACCCGCTGGCCTTTGTGTTCAAGCGCGAGTTGCTGCGCATCCCGTTCTTTGGCTGGTCGATGGCGCGGCTGGACATGATCCACATCGACCGCGAATCGCGCGCGGCAGCCATGAAACACGTGATCGAGCAGGGCAAGGCCGTGCTGGCACAGGGCACCTGGGTCATCATGTTCCCCGAAGGCACGCGCATTCCCCGGGGCGAAAAAGGCACCTACCAGACGGCGGGCACGCGGCTGGCGGTGGAAAGCGGCGCACCGGTGGTGCCGATTGCCGTCTCGACCGGCCAATGCTGGCCACGGGACGGCTTCACCAAATATCCCGGTGTTGTTCGGGTGTCGATTGGCCCGCCCATTCCCAGCGTGGGCCGCGAGCCCAAGGCGTTGATGCGCGAGGTGGAGGCCTGGATCGAAGCGGAAATGCGCCGCATCGACCCTGAGGCGTATCCGGACGCGAAACCCTGAGGGGGCCACGCCATGCACAGCTTGTTGCAGTTCACGCTGGACTTGTTTGAGGCGGAGCCCGCCCAGGCTCCCCGACCGGCGGGTCCGGGCGCTTCGGTCTCCAATTTGAAAGAAAAAAGCCACCATCCCAGCGTCGCCGGGTCATTGTCTGCTATTGATTCAGAAGTTTTTCGGGGGCTGGTGCCGCCGGCGTCGGCGCCCGTGGCCTTCGTCCATCCCCGCGCCAGCCGCGAAGTGGCGCTGGCGGGCGTGCGTGTGGCGTATGCCTTCCAGCGCGGCAAGCGCCGCACCATCGGTTTTTCCGTCGGGCCGGACGGCCTGGCCGTGCGCGCGCCCAGCTGGGTGCCCCTGTACGAGGTGGATGCTGCGCTGCGCGAGAAAGCGGACTGGATCCTGCGCAAACTCGGCGAGGCACGCGAGCGGCAGGGCCGGCTGGACGCCACCCGCATCGAATGGCGCGATGGGGCGGAAATCACCTACTTCGGCGAGCGCCTGCGCCTGGTGCTGGACCCGCGCCACAACTTCAGGGGCGCCGGAGCGCAGCTTCTGACGCCGGCACCGGGGCAGCCGGGCGAACCGGCCGACGGGGTGCGCAGCCTGCAGGTCAGCCTGCCGCACAGCGCCGGACCGCAGCAGATCCGGGATGCCGTGCAGGCCTGGCTGATGCGCCAGGCCCACGGCTGCTTCGTGGCGCGGCTGGACCATTTCGCCCCGCAACTGGGCGTGCAGTGGAAAAAGCTCAGCCTGTCCACCGCGGCCACCCGCTGGGGGAGTGCCCGCGCCGATGGTTCCATCCGGCTGAACTGGCGGCTGGTACATTTCCGCCTGCCGGTGATCGACTACGTGGTGGTTCACGAACTGAGCCACCTGCGCGTGATGGACCACAGTCCGCGCTTTTGGGACACGGTGCAGTCCGTGGTGCCCGATTACGCGGCACTGCGAGGCCAGTTGCGGGACGAAGCGCCCCCGCGTTGGTAGGGTTCCGCGCAGGGGGGGCTGTCGCGCGGTGCCGCCGGAAATGTTTCGACAGTGCACTGAAAAGCCGTCAGACTTTCAGAAGATCAAAATGCGTTCAGGAACCCCTTTTTAGAAAAGTGCTTGCCGTGCCGCTCCATGAAAAAATGATTTTGGTGGTCGAAGACAATCCCGATCACCTGGAACTGACCTTGATGGCCCTGCAGGAGGATGGCCGCCGCAGCGAGATTGCCGTGGCGCGCGACGGGGTCGAGGCGATCAGCTACCTGTTCGGTGAGGGGGTGCACGGGGGCCGCGACACCACCCACCAGCCGGATCTGGTGCTGCTGGACCTGAAGCTGCCGAAACTCACCGGGCTGGAGGTGTTGCAGCGCATGCGGGGCGATCCCCGGACTGCGGCCGTTCCGGTGGTGATCCTGACCTCCTCCGGCGAGGAGGAGGACATTGCGGCGAGCTACCGCAGTGGCGCCAACAGCTTCATGCGCAAGCCGGTGGACTTTGGCGAGTTCACTGAGAAGTTGCGTCAGGTCCAGGACTACTGGCTGCAGGTGAACCAGGTGAAGGCGTCTGGCTGAGCCAGCACCGGGCATGTTCCGGCTGTGGGGGAGTCTTCGCGCGCAACTGGTGCTGCTGGTGGTGGTCACCACGGTGCCGTTGATGGTCTGGGTCACCGCCAACGCCTATTGGCAGGCCCGGGCCGGCCTGGAGCGGGCCAGGACCAATCTGCACTTTGCGTCATCGATGGGGGCCCTGCATGTGGCCCAGATCATCGAGTCCGCGCGTGCGACGCTGGTGACCGTTGCCAGCACCGCCCGCATCCAGTCCGGCTTGCCTGAAGGCTGTGCCACTTTTTTCCGGAGTGTGGCGCCACAGCTGCCCGCGTATGGCAGCCTGGGCGTCTTCAACCCTGATGGCCATGTGCGTTGCAGCAGTCTGGCGAAAGACGATGCGCCCGTGTTTGCCGGAGATCGGCGCTACTTTCAGGAGGCGATGGGCGCCGGTCGCTTTGCGGTCAGCACGTACACCAGGAGCCGGATCAGCCAGGCCGAGGTGATCCTGTTTGCGCAACCAGTGCGCCGCCCGGACGACGGTCGGGTGACGGGGGTGGCCTATGCGGCGATGGACCTGCGCACCCTGCAACGCGCCATGGACCAGCTGCAGCTGCCTCCCATCACGCGCTTCAGGATCATGGACCGCGACGGCACGGTGCTGGCCGCCTCCAGCGACCTTCGCGAGACGGTCGGGTCCCGGGTGCGCGTTCCGGTGTTGCAGCGCGCAGTGGCCTCCGCCGTCGCTGGAATCGAGGATGGCGAGGGGGCGGATGGCCGCCGGGCCATGTTTGCGCTGGTGCCTGTCGGCGCCGGCACCGGGGTGTTCGTCAGCGTCAGCCTGGACCGGGAGGTGGCCATCGGCATTGCCGCGAAACAGATCGGGCTGCAGCTGCTGGGGCTGTTCCTGTTGATGCTGATCGGGTGTTATCTGGCCTGGCGGGCTGGCGGTCGCGCCATTCTGGAGCCGACGCGCCAGATTCTGGAGGTCACACAGCAGCTCCAGATGGGCCGTGGCGGGACCCGTGTCGGGCTGTTGCCGCGTTCGACCGTCGATGAACTGGTCCAGATTTCTGCCGGATTCAACCGCATGGCGGACGCGCTGCAGCAGCGCGAGGGGCAGCATGTGGCATTCGAGGCGCAGGTCCGGCATGCCCATGACCAGCTGGATCTGGTGCTCAACAGCATGAAAGAGGCGGTGCTGGCCGTGGACCAGGACAGCCGGCTGCTCCTGAGCAACCACGCCGCGGCGATGCTGTTTGATCTGGCGCGGCCGCGTTTGCCTGCGGCGCGCTGGCCGGCGCATTTCGGTCTTTACCACGCAGGGACCGACCGCCTGCTGTCCCTGGACCGGCTGTTGCGGCCTGACGCACCGGAGCGGGCCGTGGCGGACTTTGATCTGGATGTCCGCAAGCCGGGCGGGGCTGACGTACGGACCCTGCGCTGCAGTGTCCAGCCCCTGTTGTCGGGCGCGAACATGTTCGGGATCCTGATGGTCATGACCGACATCACCGACATCCGCGCCTTGCAGGCCGCCCAGGCGCGCAACCTGGCGGATCTGGAGGAGCTGCAGCGCAAGCTGGTCGAGGCGCTGGAGACCGGCCGGATCGGCAACTGGGAGTTTGACCTGGCCGCGCAGCGGCTCTGGTGGTCCGACGAAACCTATGTCTTGTTTGGTCTGGCCAAAGGCGGGTTTGATGGCCGCTTTGCGACGGTGCTGCAACACATTCACCCCGACGACCGCGACAGGGTCGTGAGACAGCGCGACAGCGCCATCGCGGCGGGCGAAGTGCATGAAGTGGAATACCGCATCGTGTTGCCTGACGGCTCCTTGCGCTGGATGAACCAGATCGGCCGCTCGTATTGCGATGCCCGTGGCCGCGCGCTCCGGCGTGCGGGCGTGGTGCAGGACATCACGGAGCGCAAGCTCACGGAGCAGGCGCTGCTGGCCAGCGAGCAGCGCTATGTGGCGCTCTTCAAGCAGAGCCCGCTGCCCATGTGGGTCTCCGATCCGGCGAGCGCACGTTTCCTGGCGGTCAATGAGGCCGCTGTGGCGCAATACGGCTATTCGCGCGAGGAATTTTCGGCGCTCACTTTGCGAGACATCCGTCCCGCGTCGGAGTGGTCCCGGCTGGAAGGTCTCCTGCATGGGGCGGGGCCGGCCGACCAAGGTGGCGAACGCTGGCTGCATCGCCGCAAGGATGGCTCCGAATTCCCGGTGGAGATCGTGTGGAAGCACATTCCCCATGGAGACCGGCGGGCGATGTTTGTGGTCGCTTTGGACGTGTCTGCGCGCGTGCGGGCCGAAGCCGAGGTCCACGACGACATGCAGACCTTGCGACGCATGAATGCCGCCGCCCAGGCCATTGCCGGACAGGCGACGCTGCAGGGCACGCTGCAGCAGGTGGTGGTGCAGGCGCGCGGGGTGGTGGGCGCCCATCTGGCGGTCATCACGCTGGCGCAGGGAGACGACTGGGCGCAGGCGATCAACAAGGTGTCGGTGTCAGACAAGTACGGGGACTGGCAAGGCCGTGAAATTCCGGCGCAGAGTGGCCGCGGGATGCATGCGCTGGTCTGTGAAACCAATCAGCCCTTGCGGCTGACGCAGGCTGAATTCGAGGCGCATCCGCGCAGAAGCGGCTTTGGCGCCCACGCGGGAGATCATCCGCCCGTGCGCGGCTGGCTCGCTGTGCCGCTGGTGGGCGCCGACCGGAAGAACATGGGCGTGCTGCAACTTGCCGACAAGGTCGATGGCGAATTTTCTGAGCGCGATGAATACGTGGCGATCGAGCTGGCCCAGCTGGCGGCCACCGCCATCGAGAAAACCCGGCTGATTGAAGAGGTCCGGAACTTCAACGCGCATCTGGAGGCGCGCATCGCCCGGCGCACTGCTGAACTTGCGCGCCAGGAAGCCCTTTTTCGTGCCCTGGCGGAGCAGGCGCCCCAAGTGGTCTGGACCGCCGACACGTCCGGTGCGGTGAGCTACCTGAACCGGCATTGGTTCGATCTGACTGGCGGGGGGGCTGCCGACGGGCTGGGTTATGGCTGGATGACGGCGCTGCATCCCGACGATCTGGCCGGCGTGCGCACCCAATGGCGGCTTGGCCGTCGCGGGAAGGCCACCTTTTCTGGTGTACGTCGCATTCGCGCCTTGAACGGCAGCTATCACACCATGTCCTACCGGGCCGCGCCAGTGCACGACGCGCTTGGCCAGGTCAGCTTCTGGGTCGGCATTGACACCGACATCACCGAATTCAAGGCCGTGGAGGCGGCCCTGGTCCTTTCGAACCGTGAACTTGCGGCATTTTCCTACTCGGTGTCCCATGATCTGCGTTCCCCGTTGAGTGCGATTGACGGCTTCAGCCGGCTGCTGGCACGCCAGAGCGGCATGGCTGCGCAGCCCCAGGCACAGCACTACCTGACCCGCATCCAGGCGGGGGTGGCGCAGATGGGGCAGATGATCGAGGGCCTGCTTGCGCTGGCCCAGGTATCCCGCGCCAGTCTGCGCAGCGAGCCGGTGCGCCTGGACCGGATCGCACGGGACATCCTGGAGCGCCTGCAGGCAAGCCAGCCTGATCGGAGGGTGGCGGTCACGGTCGAGGAGGGGCTGACCCTCGACGGGGACCCGCGTCTGCTGCAGGTGGCGATGGAGAACCTGCTCGGCAATGCCTGGAAGTTCAGCGCGCAACGCGAGGACGCGGCCATTGCGGTCGGGCAATTGCCGGGGCAACGGGTGTTCTATGTCCAGGACAATGGCGCCGGGTTCGACATGGCCTACAGCGACAAGCTCTTTGGCGTTTTCCAGCGTCTGCATTCCGTCTCGGAGTTTCCCGGCACAGGCATCGGCCTTGCAACCGTCCAGCGCATCGTTGCACGCCATGAGGGCCGGGTCTGGGCGCAATCCGGGCCCGGCAGCGGTGCCACCTTCTTTTTCAGCGTGGCAGATGGCGCATTGGTCCAGCCGGGCAGTGGATGATGCAATGGGGAGGGCGGGTTGTCCGAATTTCGGACTTTTTTGCCGCGAAAAGCGGTGAAAGTGTCAAAAAAAATAAAATCAATACATTGTTGTAGGTTGGGTGAATAAAATAGTAGTTTTCAATTCTTCTTGTGCTGTTTTCAGGTCGCCTGGCGTGGCAAAAGCCGCGCTCCATTTGAAAATGGTTGCGCATTCTTCATGAAGCGCACAAGAATTCTCTCTTTTGTGTCCATCCTATGTCTTCTCTGGTCAGTAACGGTTCGAGTCCTGAATTCAGTCAAAACAGCACCGACGTTGCGGAGGAGTACTGCGGTACAACCTATGCCGCCAAACTGTTGGGGCTTTCCGTTGCAACCGTGCAATCGCTGGTTGAACGGGGGGATATCGAGGCATGGAAGACACGGGGCGGGCACCGTCGGATTTCGCTGTCGTCCATCAACAAATACCTGTTGCGGCAAGGGCCCCTGGGCGATGGCATGACCCGAGATTTGCGGCAGCGGTTGCAGGTGCTGGTCGTCGAGGATGACGAGTTGACACGGGAGCTCTACACCTGCTATTTCGATGCATGGAACCTGCCCGTGGATTGCCAGCTGATGTCGTCCGCGCTGGATGCGTTGATCGATATCGCCAGCATTCGTCCTGATCTGCTGATCACCGATTTGCGCATGGCGGGCGTGGACGGCATCGCGATGTTGAAGGTGCTCAAGCGCAATCGCCAGTTGTCGGCCATGCAGGTGCTGGTGGTCAGCGGGATGGAACGTGAATTTGTGGACGACAGCGGGGGCTTGCCCGAAGGGGCGCTGTTTCTGAAGAAACCACTCAATTTTGAATGGCTGCACGGCTATGTGACCGCCATGCTGGCGCGCAAAGTGCGCGCCTGACATCCGTCACAAAGTGAGGGCCTTCCGTGGTCGAACGCCAGCCAGCCTCTTCGCTCCACGCCTCGGATGACATGCCGGTGGCGCAAGCCCTGGCGCTGTGTTCTGACGGGATGCTGTTGCTTGACCGACACAATGTCATCACGCACGCCAACGGGCTCGCCGTGGAACTGTTGCGTTGCGCTTTGCCTGCCCTGGCCGGTGCGGACTTCTGGGAGGTTCTTTCCCGGCAGCTTGCGGAGCAGCATGAGGCGGAAGCCACCCGACAGCTTGCCGCCACAGGAGCCTACAGCTTTCTGGATGCGGATGTGTTTGGCGGGCGCTGGATCGAATACAAGCTCCGGGACCATCTCTCGGCACGGGTTGTCACGGTGCGCAATGTGTCCGACCGGTACCACCTGGCGCGCCTGCTGCGCGAAGCCGAGCAGCGTAACCAGCCGCTGTTCGTCTCGAACCCCAATGTGATGTGGCTGTTCGATGTGCTGACCCAGCAGGTGCTGGCAGCCAACGATGCGGCGCAGGATTTCTACCAGTACAGCGCAGACGAGTTTCTTTCCCTGACCGCGCGGCGGCTCTATGCCTCCGAGCTGGCGTCGGACGTCCGGGGCTCGGTGCCGGTGCTGGACCACGCCACGTCATCCAGCGACACCACGCGGGTCTGCAAGCACCGCAGGAAAGACGGGCAGGTCCTGGTCGTGGAGGTGGCCAGCCGGCTGATGGAGTGGCATGGCCAGCAGGCCATCCTGATGGCGGTGACCGACATCACCAGCCGTTACGCGGCCTCCGCCCGGTTGCGGCAGGCCAATGCCGAACTTGAAGCGCAGCTCAAGGCCAACCGGTTCGAACTGGAGTCGGCCCGCCAGGACATGAGCGCGTTGACCTACGCGCTCTCACACGACCTGCAAGCGCCGCTGCACACCATCGATGGTTTTGCACGGACGCTGGCGGGCCATGCCGGCGTGACGCTGGACGAGCCTGGGCGCCATTACCTGGAGCGCATCCAGGCCAGCGTCTTGCGCTTGTCGCGGCTGCTCGAAAGTCTCAAACTGATGTCGCGCGTCTCGCGTTCCGGGCTGAACGCGGTGGAGGTGGATCTGTCTGGGGTTTGTCAGGCCATTGGTGCCCAGTTGGCGGACAAGTACCCGGACCGCCAGGTGGCGCTGGAAATCGCTCCCGGGATGGTCTGCGTGGGCGACCCCCAGCTGTTGACCGTCGCAATGGCGGCGCTGCTGGACAACGCCTGGAAGTTCACTGCCAGAAAGCCGCAAGCCTGGATCAGTGTGAGTCTGTCGCACGTCACGCAGCCGGGTGAGCAGGTGGTCTGCGTGGCCGACAACGGCACCGGCTTTGATGAGGCCTACGCGCACAAGCTGTTCGGCAACTTCCAGCGCCTGCATTCTTCTGCCGACTTTCCGGGGACCGGACTGGGGCTGGCCATCGTCCGGCGCATCGTCACGCGGCACGGTGGCCGTGTCTGGGCCGAATCCACCGCTGCTGGCGGGGCCAGCTTTTACATCGCCTTGCCCACGGCGACGCTGCTCGGGTAAGACGGCCCCGGGCGGGTGGGCTCAGGGCGCGAAACGGATGACGCCGTCGGCATGCAGGGTGCGCTGCAGCCGGCCTTCAAACCACAGCTTGTGCAGGTGCGCGATCGATTCGCCCATGGCAAACGTCGTCTGGTGCAGGTCCAGCGTGCGCTTGAACAGCACCGGCAACATGTCGGCGGCACTGCCCGGGCGCGCCGTGCAGGCCTCCAGCACCTCGGCCAGACGGTCGCGATGGTGGTCCTGCAGCTGGTCGATGCGGGTGTGCAGGCCCGTGAAGGGCTTGCCGTGCGACGGCAGGGTCAGCGTGTCGGCGGGCAGGGACCTGAACTTGTCGATGGAGTCCAGAAACAGCTTGAGCGCATCGGACTCCGGCTCCATCTCGTAGACGCTCACGTTGGTTGAAATGCGCGGCAACACCATGTCGCCGCTGAGCAGCACGTGGAGGGCGTCGCAGTACAGCGCCATGTGTTCGGGCGCGTGGCCGTAGCCGCTGATGCAGCGCCAGTCACGCCCGCCAATGCGCACCGTCTGGCCGTCCATCAGACGGTGAAAGTTGCGCGGCACGTCCGGCACCAGGCTGGGGTAGTAGCTGGTGCGGCCCCGTATCTTTTCGACTGACGCCGGGTCTGTCAGGCCGTGCAGCGCAAAGAAGCGTGCCGCGCCCTCGCCGCCAAAGCCCAGGGTGCTCTGCGAGGCCAGACGTGCCGAGTGGTAGTCGGTCGCGCTGATCCACAGCGGCGCGTTCCAGCGTGCGCACAGCCAGTGCGCCAGGCCGATATGGTCCGGGTGCATGTGGGTCACGATCACGCGCAGGATGGGCAGGCCGTCAAGTTGCGTGGCAAAGACCTGCTCCCACTGCGCCCTGGACTCGTCGCGGGCGATGCAGCAGTCCACCACGGTCCACCCTGGGCGGCCGTCGATGGCGTCGCGCAGCAGCCACAGGTTGATGTGATTCAACGCAAAGGGCAGTTCCATGCGGATCCACCGGACGGCAGGTGTCAGCCCGCTGCCTTCGCCGGCGGCGACGTCCAGTGCGGCACCAGGCGCCGGAAGCGCCTCGCCCAGGGGGTAGTGAAGTTGCTGTTCAAGAAGGTGCATGGCGGGAATTTTTTGGTTGATAATTGACGTTTACGTAAACGTCAATGCGGGTGCGGACATTCTAGGCGGCCAGTGCTGCAGTGTCTGTCACGCGTGTTGAGTCCTGCCGGAACGCTGCCATGGCCACCACTTACAGCATCAGCGATCTCGCCAAAGAGTTTGACCTCACGACGCGGGCTATGCGCTTTTACGAAGACATGGGCCTGCTGCAGCCCGCGCGCTCCGGGCCGGGCGGGCGCAGCCGGGTGTACACCGCGCGCGACCGCACGCGGCTGAAGCTCACCCTGCGCGCCAAGCGCCTGGGGCTGTCGCTGACCGAGGCCAAGGAGCTGATCGACATGTACGACAGCCCGCGCGACACCGGGCCGCAGCTGCAGAAGTTCCTGGTGGTGCTGGCCGCGCACCGCCAGCAGCTGGAAGACCAGATGGCCGAGGTGCAGGCCAACCTCGACGAGGTCAAGGTGCACGAGAAGGAAGCCCGCGCCCTGCTGGCCAAACTCGCAAAGAACGACAACAAGCCGCCCGCTGCGCGCAGCGCGGCCTCCCCCACCGGAGTGACCCCATGACCGCCATTTTTGAACGGGTGCAGGAGAGCTTTCTGCGCCAGGGCATGATGCAGCACCTTGATGCCCGGCTGACCAAGGTCGAGCAGGGACTGGTCGAAATCGTGCTGCCGTACTCCGACAAGGTGACTCAGCAGCAGGACGGCTTTCATGGCGGTGCCATGGGGGCTGTGGCCGACATTGCCGGCGGCTATGCCGGCCTGACCGTGGCGCCCGAAGGCATGGAAGTTGTCACGGTGGAATACAAGATCAACTTTCTCGCCAGCTTCCAGGGCGGCGAGCTGCGCGCCACCGGCCGCGTGGTCAAGGGCGGCAAACGCATCATCGTGACCACCGCCGAAGTGGTGCACGTGGACGACGCCGGCAAGACCTCGCCCTGCGCCGTCATGCAGCAAACGCTGGTGCCCGTGCCCCGGACCTACTGATCCCCGCTTTCGAAAAACCTCCCACTTTCCATTCAGGAGACACACCATGACCAATCTGCCCGGACTCAACTTCCAGCTCGGTGAAGACATTGACGCCCTGCGCGACGCGGTGCGCGAATTCGCCCAGGCCGAGATCGCCCCGCGCGCCGCTGAAATCGACAAGAGCGACCAGTTCCCGATGGACCTGTGGCGCAAGATGGGCGACCTGGGCGTGCTGGGCATCACCGTGGGCGAGGAATACGGCGGCGCGGGCATGGGCTACCTGGCGCACATGATCGCGATGGAAGAAATCAGCCGCGCCAGCGCCTCGGTCGGCCTGTCTTATGGCGCGCACAGCAACCTGTGCGTCAACCAGATCAAGCGCAACGGCAACGAAGCCCAGCGCCAGAAGTACCTGCCCAAGCTGATCAGCGGCGAACACGTCGGCGCGCTGGCCATGAGCGAGCCGGGCGCCGGCTCCGACGTCATCAGCATGAAGCTGAAAGCCGAAGACAAGGGCGGCTACTACCTGCTCAACGGCAGCAAG
>ERZ1034361.1447-NODE-1447-length-12682-cov-5.226973_pt1 | contig 12682 bp, 9 predicted proteins | sample MGYA00520617_ERZ1034361 | MGnify/ENA primary metagenome ERZ1034361 (study PRJEB33736, sample SAMEA104284507) | Azolla filiculoides | biome: Urban; feature: Water surface; material: Ditch water | place: Netherlands | collected 2015-10-28 | depth 0-0.1 m ... | reverse complement strand
TGGGGAAATTGCAAAAAGGAGACGAAGTCATTGTTCCTGCTAATACTTATATCGCTAGTATTCTGGCCATTATGCAGGCCGATTTGGTTCCAGTTTTGGTCGAGCCAAAATTAGAAACTTACAACCTTGATCTCGATTTGATTCAAGAAAAAATCACATCAAAAACTAAGGCAATTCTCTTGGTTCATCTTTATGGACAATTGGCAGAAATGGATGCTATCAATGAAATTGCTGCCGAAAATAATTTATTGGTAGTCGAAGATGCCGCCCAAGCGCACGGAGCAGTTTCAGATTTCGGAAAAGCAGGAAATTTATCGAATGCTGCCGCTTTTAGCTTTTACCCTGGAAAAAACTTAGGAGCTTTGGGTGATGGAGGAGCGGTTACTACAAATGATTCGGAATTGGCAAAAGTTATTCAATCTTTGCGGAATTACGGCTCCGAAGCCAAATATCAAAATGAATTTATTGGTGTAAACTCCAGATTAGACGAATTACAAGCGGGTTTCTTGAACGTAAAATTACCTAATTTGGATGCAGAAAATACGATTCGAAGAACCATTGCAAAACGGTATTTATCAGAAATAAATAATTCCAAAATAACATTGCCATATTGGGATTTATCCGAAAATCATGTTTTTCATTTGTTTGTTATTCGAACCGAAAAAAGAGAAGAATTGCAACAGTATTTATTAGAAAACGGAATTCAAACGATGATTCATTATCCGATTCCGCCGCATAAGCAAAAAGCTTTTTCGAATTGGAGTCATTGGTCGTTTCCTATTACCGAAAAAATTCACGAGGAAGTTTTGAGTTTGCCCATCAGTCCAGTAATGACAGTGGATGAGGTTGGTTTTATCGTTTCAATTTTAAATCAGTATTAAATGAATTTTGTGAAAATACACGAATTAAAATTAACTATTAAGCGCTATATTCCTGAAACAATTTGGATATCGCTCATCAGGGTATATAATTTTGTTGGATTAAGAGGACGATATACCTATTATTTGATTGACAAAGCACCAAAAAGACATCGTAAGGCACTGGAATTGGTAAGAAAAAAGAAATGTGTAAAAGTGGCTTTTTTTTTAACACATGAGTCGGTTTGGAAATATAGTGTTCTTTATGATTTAATGTTACATCATCCTAAGTTTGAACCCAAATTATTCGTATGTCCAGTAGTGAATTTCGGCAAGGAAAACATGATATATGAAATGGATAAAACTTATAACGGTTTTAAAAACAATGGTTATAAAGTAATTAAAACATATAATGATGAAACAGGTGAATATCTAGATATTAAAAACACCTTTTCTCCAGATCTAGTTTTTTTTACAAATCCACATGAGGCATTACAAGATTACAGATATTACATTAATCAATTTTCAAAAACTTTAACCTGTTATGTCCCTTATGGAGTTTCGGCAATTAATTATGAGTTAGATCATATTTTGGGCTTTCACAATCTGGTCTGGAAGATTTTTACAGAAACACCTATTCATAAAGAAATAGCGGTACAAAAGCAAAGAAATAAAGGCAGAAACAGAGTGGTAACGGGTTATCCTGGTTTAGATCCATTTTTGATTTGTAAAAATCCAAAAGAGGTTTGGAAAAATAAAAATCCAGCTTTAAAAAGAATTATTTGGACGCCACATCACTTAATGCATGAATTAAATAAAGGATCTAATTTTTTAGAATATTATGATATTTTTTTAGAATTGGCAGCTACATATAAAGATAAAATTCAAATTACATTTAATCCACATCCTTTATTGAGAATTAAATTAGAAAAAGATCCCAATTGGGGCAAAGAAAGAACTGATATTTACTTCAATAAATGGATGAATTTAGAAAATGGTCAATATGGAAGTGGTTCCTATACCGATCTTTTTTTAACATCCGACGCACTCATTCACGATAGTATTTCTTTTATGTCTGAGTATCTTATTACTGGAAAACCATACCTTTTTATGATTCGAAACGAATCGATTATGGACTATTGGAATAGTTACGGAGAAAAAGTTTTAGCAGTTCATTATCAATCTAGAAACAAAAAACAATTGATAGATTTTATCGAGAATGTTGTTTTGAAAGAAAACGATTGGATGAAAACAGAGCGTGATCATTTTTTACAAAATACTCTTTTGCAAAAAAATGGGTTGACTGCATCTGAAAATATTTTGAATTATTTAGAAACTGAATTGTTTATATAACTTGGTTGTAACAAAATAGAGAAACAAAAATAAATGCAAAATACTTCACTAAAATCAACCGCAACTAAAGGAATAATTTGGACAGCCGTTGATAAATTTGCCGTTCAATTTGGACAATTTGTGGTAAGTATTTTACTTGCTCGATTATTGCTACCCGAGGATTTCGGTTTAATAGGAATGTTAGCCATTTTTATTACTTTTTCTCAAATTTTTATTGAGAGTGGTTTAGGGGTTGGTTTAATTCAACGACAAGATAATACTGATATTGATTTTTCGACCGTATTTGTATTTAATTTAGGGGTAAGCAGTTTCTTTTATATACTGCTATTTTTCGCAGCGCCTTTTATCTCAAATTTTTTTAATCAACCTCAATTAACTAATTTAATACGGGTTTTAGGTTTAAACTTGTTTGTAATTGCAATTGCAATAGTTCAAAGAACTAAATTAACAATTGCCATTGATTTTAAGTCCATTGCAAAAAGTAATGTTGTAGGAATGGTTGTAGGTGGGCTTTTTGGGGTACTTGCTGCAAGAAATGGATATGGAGTATGGGCTTTGGTAATTCAAACCTTGTTTGGGTCAATGGCTACCTCAGTTTCTTTATGGGTTTTTAGCAGTTGGAGTCCTTCAATTGCCTTTTCTAAGACCTCTTTTAAATCCTTATTTGGTTATGGTTCAAAGCTTCTAATTGCGGGATTGTATGCTCAAATCTTAAATAATATTTACACTATTTGTTTGGGTAAGTTTTATCCAGCCGCTTCATTAGGCTATTATACAAAAGCAAAGAGTTTTGCAGATATTTCCTCAGGTACAGTTGTAAATGTAGTACAACAAGCGACATTTCCAGTACTCAGCTCGGTGCAGTTCGATAGAGAGAAGTTGGTTTCTATTTATAGTAGGTTGATTCGTATGTCGGCTTTTTTTATTATTCCGTTAATGACTCTTATTGCTTTGTTGGCAAAACCTATTGTTATTCTGTTGCTTACTGAGAAGTGGGTTTCTCTAATTCCACTTTTACAATGGATGGTTTTTGCGCGTATTTTTTATCCAATGAGTGCGCTCAATATGAATTTATTAAATGCTGTTGGGCGTTCAGATTTATTTCTAAAAGTAGATTTGTCTAAATTGCCATTAACAATATTGGCTATGGTGATTACAATTCCACTTGGAGTAAAAGCAATGATAATTGGTCATGTGGTTACGTCAGCCCTAGCTTTTTTAATAAACGCTTATCTCCCAGGAAAACTCTATTGTTATGGTCCAATTCAGCAATTAAGAGATATGTTTCCTTTTTTTGTGGCTACAATAGGAATGGCAATTTCGGTAGCATTTATGGTTTTCTTAATAGATAATTTAGTTTTGCAATTATTTTTAGGAACTTTACTTGGAGTAGTAACTTATCTGTTTATCTGCTGGTTGTTAAAATTAAAAGAGTTGACAGAGGTTTGGGAATTGGTTTTAAAGTTTAAAATAAAAGTGGGATTCTAAATCTTATTTAAAACTATAATTCTTAACTGTTTTTCTCCAAGCCAAAATAATTCTTAACCATACATTTTTCAAAACTAAACCATAATTTTTATTATTCAAACATTGAATGATGCTATTATGAACCCTTTTTTGAATGGCTAAATCTTCTTGTTTACTTCTATTTAGTTGTAATCCTTTCTTTAAAATTAAGTAAGTAGAATAATCTATTTTTTTGGTTCTAGAATCTTTCTTTTTATAGAAATTTGAGGCTAGAGAATTAGTTACTATTCTTTTTTGAATAATAGGTTCATCTATAAAATCAAACTCATAAAGTCTGGAAGCTCTCATCCAAAAATCTAAATCTTCATACTCGAGCGATTCGTCATATCCATTTAAAGAATCCAAAACGCTTTTTTTTATCATTGCCGAAACGGAACAAATACTGGAAAAATCCGAAAGTACATTTTCATAAATAGTTCCTGTTATTCTTTTTTGGATTACTTTTTTTTGATCATTTACCTGAAAAAAATAAGAGTCAAAAGAACCGTTTTCCCTAATGATTTCGGCATTGCCATAAACAACACCAAGGTTTTTAAAAATGCTGTTTTGAAAAGCTTTGATTTGTGTCATCACACAATTGGGTAATAAAACATCATCAGCAGCTAAGTCAATAACATATTCTCCTTTAGCAAGTTTTAGTGCTTTGTTAAAGGATTTAGTTATTCCTAAATTAGAATCATTGATTATAAATTCAATTTCAGGATTTAGTTGTAACCAAGTTTCAATTTCTTTCTTTGAATTGTCAGAACTAAAATCATCAATAATAATAAGTTGAATAGGCGAATACAACTGATTTATAACTGAATTCAAACATTCAATAACAAATTTTTCGTGGTTAAAGCATAAACAGATAACAGTTACTAAAGGTTTGTAAGGCATTTTTTTTATAAATGTTTATATTTGAAACGAAAATAACAAATAGAAAATGATTTCTCTCCAAAAAAAGCAGAAGATTGCATTAATAGGCTTTAGTTTAACTAGAGGCGGCGGAGATAAAGTGATGGCTAATTTGTCGATTTTTTTTGAAAATAACGGAATAGAAGTTCATACTATTATTATTTTGGATGGAGTTACTTATCCTTATTCAGGTAAACTGGTGAATTTGGGTTTGCTAAAAGATGAAAGTAATGGTTTTGCCAATAAATACAAGCGTTTGCTTTTTTTAAGAAAGTATTTAAAAGAAAATGATTTCGATTTTATTATCGATTTTAGACCAAGAACTAAAACATTACAAGAACTTATTATTTCAAGATTGATATATAAAACCAAGACAATTCTAACCGTGCATAGTTTTTTGATAGACTATTATATGCCAAAAAGTAAATGGTTGACTAAATTAATTTACAATCAAAATTATGCAACCATTACAATTGTTGATTCTGTCAAGAATTTGATTGAAAATTTGTACCAATTAAAAAATGTTACAACGATTCACAATCCTATCAATCTTAAGGAAATTGTGGAGAAATGCAAGGAAGAAATCACAATAGACTTTCAATATATTATTGCAGTTGGGCAGTTTGAGAGTCCAGTAAAACAATATGACAAGTTGATTTTGAGTTATTCAAAATCAATTTTGCCGAGTAAGCAAATTCATCTTGTAATTTTAGGAAGAGGAGATCAAGAGCCCTTAAGAAATGTAGCTTCGGACAACCATGTTTTAGAGTATGTGCATTTTTTAGGCTTTGATGCCAATCCTTATAAATATATAAAAAAGGCACTATTTTTAGTGTTGAGCAGTTTGAATGAAGGCATGCCTAATGTTATTTTAGAATCCTTAGCTTGTCAAACTCCAGTGATTGCTTTTGATTGTCCTTCTGGCCCAAGAGAAATGATTATTGATGAGCAAAATGGTTTGTTAGTCGAAAATCAAAATTTAGAAAAACTTTCAGAAGCTATGAATAGACTCTTTTTAGACCAAGAATTATATACTAATTGTAAAAAAAATGCACTGGCAAGTATTCAGCAATTTTCTTTAGATACTATTGGAAAACAATGGTTAAATTTGATGAAAATTAATACCGATAGTCAAAACTAGAATGCGAAATATGGAAATAGAAATTATTGAAATACCTAAAATTGAAAATAGTTTAGGAAATATTGCTGTTGTTGAAAATGATGTAATTCCATTTGACATTAAAAGAGTTTATTATTTATATGACATTCCAAGTTCATCAATTCGGGGTGGTCATTCTCATAAAAATCTGCAACAAGTATTGATTGCCATTTCAGGAAGTTTTGATGTGGTTTTAAAAGATGGATTTTCGACAACCACAATTACTTTAAATAAACCTGACAAAGGGTTGCTAATTAAAAATAATACTTGGCGGGAATTAGAAAATTTTTCTTCAGGAGCCGTTTGTTTAGTTTTGGCATCAACGGTTTATAATGAAGGGGATTATATCCGGGATTTTGATGAATTTTTGGAATCAAAAAAATGAAAATTCTATACATAACACCTGATATAACAGATTCAGGAGGAATTTCTAGGGTTGTTTCCTTAAAAACAAATTATTTGGTGACCCATTTGAATTATGAGGTTTCTATACTCTCTGTCAATGATTCCTATCCCAATTGTTTTTATGATTTTGCCCCAGCCCTAAAATGGTTTACGATAAAAAAATCTAAAAATAGTTTCTTTTTTAGAGACTATATTCGCTTCATAAAAAAAACAATTGCTCTTGAAGAACCCGAAATTATTATTATTTGCGATGCAGTCTTATGGTTGTTTATTCCTTGGTTTTTAAAAGTAAAAACTCCTATCATCTTCGAAACCCATTTTTCTATTGCATTCCAAAAAGAAAAATTCAATAGTTTTTACAGTAAATTAAGGCGAAAACTAATTCTTTTTTGGCGAAGTAAAACCTTAAAAAAGTTTGATTATGTTGTTTTTGTGTCTCCTCAAGCTAGTAAGGAATGGCAATTGTCTAATAGTAAAATAATTCCAAATCCCTTGAGTTTTTCTGTGTTTGATAAAGCAGCTTTGACCAACAAAAAAGCAATGGCTGTTTGTCTTAATCCTTATGTGAAAGGCTTAGATCGTTTGTTGTTAATTTGGAGTAAACTAATAAAAAACCATTCTGATTGGACGTTGGATATTTATGGAAATTGGGCTGTTAATTCAGAATATCTAAAACTTGCACAAGATTTAAAACTTGCTGAAAATGTGAATTTTCTTGAACCTATTGCCGATATTCAAAACAGTTACAATCAAGCATCTATTTTTTTGATGACTTCTCGATCTGAAGCATTTCCTATGGTGTTGCTTGAGGCATTAACCTCAGGAGTTCCTTGTATTGCTTATGATTGTCCGTCTGGACCAAGAGCAATTATAGAGCAAGAAATAAACGGTTTTTTGATAGAAAATGGAAATTCTGATGCATTTGTTGAAAAAATCGAATTGCTAATTCAAAATGAAAATTTGAGAATACAAATGGGTATTAATGCTCAGGAAAGTGTAAAAAAATATGAAATTGAAGGTATAATGAAACAATGGAATAATTTGTTTGAAGACTTAAAAAGCAATCTAGAAAATTAGAATCTCTTTTTTAAAATCAAAACAATTTCATTTTGGGTTAAACCATGAATTAGATCGTCCTCACTAAATTGATGCACTTCAACTTCAAATCCAGATTGTGTTAATCGGGTTTTTAAACCTTCGACCGAATAAATCCTCACATGATCTTCTTGTCCGAAATGTAAAAGCCTGTCTTTTTCGGATATTATTGAATAATCTTCATAAATTTCACCTTCCTTAAATGGAGTTTGAACTACTAAAGTTCCAGTTGGTTTTAATGTTCTGTGAAGTTCTTTCATTGCCAATAAATCTTCAATAACGTGTTCTAAGACGTGATAACAAATAATTAAATCAAAAGTATTTTCCGCTTCTGGAATGGAAGTAATGTCATACTGATTATCAGAAATAAAATCGCCAGATAAATCGGTTGCTTTGTATAATACATTTTGCTTTTTCCATTTTCTATATAAACTTCTTGATGGCGAAAAATCTAAAACGGTAATAGCCTCTTTAAGGTATTTTTTTTCAATAAGTTGCCACAATCTTCTGTCTCGAGATAAACTTCCACAATTGGGACAAATAGTGTCTTTATGAAAATCAATCCACGCTCTTAAATTCGTTTTGCAAACAGCGCATTCATGTTTTGAACCTCTATAAAATAAAGCCCACAAAAACCTAAGATTAGGCTCTATCTTGAAAAGTGTTTTTTTAGGCAGAAAGGTGTGAATTATTTTTTTAAAATTATTGTACATTTTACTAGATTATAAGGAACAAAAATAGCCCAGTTTATAAAAATCCAAGACATATAAATTAGGATTTTCAGATATTAAGTTGTTCAATAGTTGCTGTTTTGTTTTTAAATAAATTGATTCTACCAGTCCAATTAGATGAAGTTTTTTTAGATTTAAATAAACAGAGCTTAGTCTAGTGTATTTATAATCAATATTTTGTGTATTTATCAAAGTGTGTAAAGTTTGTACTGCAACTTCTGACTTTTTAATAAAATCAATACTAAATTCATCGTTATAATGAATCATTGGGTTTTCAATATGTGATATTGAAACGGTATTTAATCGTAAATTTTTTATAAAAATTAAATCTTCATAACCATATTCTTGAATAAATTCCGGAAAAGGATTTCTTAAAAGAATGTCTTTTCTAATAAGTAAATTCCAAGTAAACACAAAATCGTATTCGTTAGTAAGTCTGTATTTTAAGGATTTAGTTTCTCTATTTTTGCCATATTTCCACCTTAGTATTTTTTCTTTTGGAGGATTTTTTTTGGGGTATTTAACACCACCAAAAATTACGGTAGTCGATTTGGATAGTATTTCAACGTAGTTTTTTAGATAAAATTCATTTTCAGGAAGAGCATCGGCTTCCAAAATCAAAACATATACATATTTTGATTTTGTGCATAACAAATTGATATTTTTACCCCTTCCTAAATTTTGAGTATTAACAGAAAAAACACAATTATTAAGAGTATTTATTTTAGAATTTTCGTTAATGAATAGTTGGCTAACATCATCTTGCACTAAAATTTCATAGTCAATTCCTAGGCTATCTGCTTGCTTCTGCAATTCCAAAACCAAAGGAACTACATTATAATTATAGGTTGGAATGAGAATTGAAAGCATTAAACCGTTTTTTGAACAACCTCAAAAATTTGGGCATCTTCACATTTCAAAGTTTTCGAAGGAAATTTCATTAGCAACGCATAATCATGAGTAGCCATAACAACTGTTTTTCCAGCAGCATTAATTTTTTTCAAAACTTCAAGGACTTCTGCACTAGTTTGAGGATCAAGATTTCCTGTAGGCTCATCTGCTAAAATAATATCAGGATTATTAAGCAAAGCCCTTGCAATTGCAACACGTTGTTGCTCACCACCTGAGAGTTGATGTGGCATTTTGTCAACATATTCTTTTACTCCAACTTTTTCTAAAACCTCGTTAATTTTGTTTTCAATTTCGGTTTCGTCTGTCCAACCAGTTGCTTTCAATACAAAGTGCAAATTGTCTTTCACGTTGCGATCGGGCAATAATTGAAAATCTTGGAAAACAAATCCTATTTTTCTTCTCAAAAACGGAATCTCATCTTCTTTTAAAGTGGCCAAATCAAAATCCATAATTTTTCCTTCGCCTTCAGTCAATGGTAAATCGGCATAAAGTGCTTTCATAAAACTACTTTTCCCAGTTCCTGTTTTTCCAATGATATATATAAACTCACCTTGATTTACTTCAAGATTAATATTTGATAAAATGGTTTTTCCTCCTTGAACGATGGTTACATTTTTTAAAGACAATACAGGTTGTGACATAGTGCGATTTATTTTATTTGGTAAAAGTAATTAATCAATTACCAATTATCAATTATCAATTATCAATTTTTTCTAAATTGTTAAAAAACATGTTTATAATAATTCACCAAAGCCTTTCGTTATAGGCTACAGAATGCAATACATTTGACTTCTTAACAAAAATCCAATGCAAAAAAAAAATAGATTCATAATAGCACTTTTTTTTACAGGTTTTTCAATCCTTTCAGCCCAAAAATCAGCTATTTACACTCACGATTCCAAAGATTTCGACAAAGCACTTGCGTTATATAATGACAAACAATATGCTTCGGCACAATTCATTTTCGACAAAGTAAAGTCGGCGACTGCCAATGAAGAACTAAAATCGGACTGTTCGTATTATGTTGCTAATTGTGCCATTCGTACCAATCAAGCAGATGCAGATGTTTTGATGGAGCGTTTCGTGACCGATTATCCAACAAGTAGAAAACAAAATCAAGCTTATATAGAAGTGGCTCATTATTATTTCAATCAAGGAAGTTATCCACAAGCTCTGGAATGGTTCGAAAAAGTGGATGAAAATAATTTGAGTTATAGCGAACAAGATCAATATAATTTCCAAAAAGGCTACAGTTTTTTTAGTTCTAAAAACAAAAAAGAAGCCACAACTTATTTTAATAAAGTGGCTAATTCTAAAGAATACGGCTCGCAAGCCAAGTATTATTTGGGTTTTATGGCTTATGAAGGAGACGATTACAAGCAAGCCACCAAGTATTTTGACGAAGTGTCAGGCGAAGAAAAATACAAAGAAAAATTGTCCTATTATCAAGCCGATATGAATTTCAAATTAGGAAATTTCCAAAAAGCAATTGATTTAGGAATCAAAGCAATGCCAAAATCGAATGCCATCGAACAATCGGAATTGAACAAAATCATTGGCGAAAGCTATTTTAATTTGAAAAAATACGACCAATCGATTCCGTATTTAGAATTGTATAAAGGCAAAAAAGGAAAATGGAACAATACCGATTTCTACCAATTGGGTTATGCTTATTATATGCAGAAGAATTACGAAAATGCTATTTCACAATTCAATAAAATTATTGGTGGAAAAGATTTCGTGGCTCAAAACGCCTATTATCATTTGGGCGAAAGTTATTTGGAATTGAATAAAAAGCAACAAGCCTTGAACGCTTTCAAGAATGCTTCCGAAATGGATTTTGATAAAGCAATTCAGGAAGACGCCAGTTTGAATTATGCCAAATTGAGCTATGAAATTGGAAATTCTTACCAAAGCACACCCGATGTTTTGACAGCGTTTATGAAAAAATATCCCAATAATGCCAATCAATCCGAGATAGAAAGATTGTTGATAGATTCGTATATTTCCTCTAGAAATTATAAAGAAGCCTTGATTTTATTAGAAAAGAATAAATCGCCAGAAAATAAACTAGCTTACCAAAAAGTAACTTTTTATAGAGGTTTAGAACTTTATACCGATTCTAACTATCAAGAAGCACTCACTTTATTCGAAAAATCGTTAGACATACAAAAAGATGCCAAATTCACCGCTCGTGCTACATTCTGGAAAGGCGAAACGGAGTATGTTTTGGACGATTTCAAAAATGCGGTCTTGAGTTACAAGCAATTTATGAATTTGGCTGGAGCCGAAACCACTCCAGAATTCAAAAACAGTAATTACAATTTGGCTTATTCTTACTTTAAACAAAAGGAATACGATCAGGCTGGAAATTATTTTCAATCTTATATTAATCAATCAAAAGCAGACAAGGTTCGTTTGAATGATTCTTACTTGCGTTTGGCCGATTGTCGATTTGTGACTTCCAACTATACATCGGCTCTCGAAGCTTATAATAAGGTAATCGATTCGAAAAGTGTCGATGCAGATTATGCCTATTTTCAAAAGGCAATTTGCTATGGATTTGTTACCAAAAATGATAAAAAAATAGAGGAACTCAATACTTTTTTGCAATTGTATCCTAAATCAGAATATCGTGATGATGCCTATTTTGAACTCGCAAACACTTATGTTGCGCAGAATAAACCAGATTTGGCTATAAAAACGTATGACAAATTAAATGCTGAATTCAAAAACGGTTCGTTTACTTCAAAAGCCATTTTGCGTCAAGGATTAATTTATTATAATTCTGATAAAGATGAGCAAGCCTTGACGAAATTCAAAAAAGTCGCAGCCGATTTCCCTAAAACTCCCGAAGCACTCGAAGCCGTTTCGACTGCTAGATTGATTTATGTTGATAGCGGAAAAGTAGATGAATATGCGACTTGGGTTCGTACCTTGGATTTCGTTGCCGTGACCGATGCCGAATTGGATAATGACACTTACGAAGCTGCTGAAAAACAATATTTGCAAAACAACACCAAGCAAGCCATTATGGGATTGAGTGGGTATGTTGCCAAATTTCCGAAAGGAATTCACTCTTTGAAAGCTAATTTTTATTTGGCACAATCTTATTTTTCTGACGGACAAGAAACAAAGTCGATACCAAATTATGAATATGTTATTGAACAGCCTCGAAGTGAATTTACAGAACAATCTTTGGCTAGATTGGCGCAAATTTTCTTGAAAAATGATGATAAAACGAAAGCTATTTCTGTCTTGACACGTTTGGAAAACGAAGCCGATTTTCCGCAAAACAAAATTTTTGCTCAATCTAATTTGATGAAATCCTATTATGAAAATAAGGATTATCCCAATTCGGTTATTTATGCCGAAAAAGTTTTAGCCAATCCGAAAATGGATGACAATGTAAAAAGTGACGCACAAATTATCATTGCCCGCGCTGCCATCCAAACAGGAGGTGAAACCAAAGCGCGTTCGGCTTATGCCAAATTACAAACCATTGCCAAAGGAGAATTAGCCGCCGAAGCCTTGTATTATGATGCCTATTTCAAAAATAAAGATGGAAAATTCGAAGATTCAAACACGGTAGTTCAAAAATTGGCTAAGAATTATTCCAGTTATAAATATTTTGGAGCCAAAGGTTTGATCTTGATGGCCAAGAATTTTTATGGATTGAAAGACAGCTTTCAGGCGACTTATATTTTGGACAGCGTGATAAAAAACTTCACTGATTTTCCAGACAT
>ERZ1034361.1445-NODE-1445-length-12700-cov-2.330666_pt1 | contig 12700 bp, 13 predicted proteins | sample MGYA00520617_ERZ1034361 | MGnify/ENA primary metagenome ERZ1034361 (study PRJEB33736, sample SAMEA104284507) | Azolla filiculoides | biome: Urban; feature: Water surface; material: Ditch water | place: Netherlands | collected 2015-10-28 | depth 0-0.1 m ... | reverse complement strand
GCCGACCGCCTTGAGCGCGTCTTCGGCGTCCTGCTTCTGCTGCGACTTGGTTTCGCCCTTGATCAGCGCATCGGAGAGCTTGCCGCGCATCGCCAGCTCTTCCTCGAGGAAGGCGATCTGGTCTTCGCTGGCGCCGTTTTGCTTGGCGATGGCGATGGCGTCGGCCAGGCGCGCCTGCTCGACGACGCTGATCTGCGCCGCGTTGAGGCCGAACAGCTCGGCGGCCTTTTCGGCGGCGGCGATCTGCTCGATCATGCCCTGGCGGTTCTTGACGTTGCTGCTTTCGGCCGACTCCAGGGCGCGCCGGTAATCTTCCTGCTCGGTGACCAGTTTTTCCAGCGCGACCAGGTTGTCGAGGCTGGCCAGGATGCTTTCGCGCTGCGCGCCGGTGGCCTTGAGGATGCCGGCCTCGAGCTGATACTTGACCTTGGCCGCTTCCTTCTCGGCGGCCGTCATCTTGTCGGTGCTTTGCAGGTCGATCTCGGTCAACGCGACCTTTTCGCGCAGCGTGGCGATCAGGCGGGCGGCTTCGTCGGCCTGGGCACGGGCGCCACCGCCGCCGCGCTTGGCGGGCGCATCGGGCGAGGCCAGCGATGGCGCCTGGCGCTTGGCGGTCGAGCCGGTCAGGCCGCGCCCTTCGTTGCCGTAGTTGCCCTCGCTGTTGGCCAGCACCTCCTTGATCTGCAGTTCCTTGAGGTAGGCGAGCTGGGTTTTCTTGCGGTTGTAACGCTGCTCGTCCAGGTAGCCGTAATCCTTTAGGTCGGCTTCCATCTTGGCCAGGTCGGCGCGCACCGTGGCCAGGTTCTCGCTGGTGTTCTTGAACGGGTTGATCGTGCCGTAGGCTAGCAGCGCGCTGGCAAAGCCGTCGGCATTCTTGATGCCGATCAGGAATTCTTCGGAGAGCTTGGTCAGCCACGGCAGCAGCTCGCTGGCGATGGCGATGCCGGCGGCGGCCGACACGGTTTTCAGGCGGTCGAGGTTGTCGTTGAACTCGCCGGCTTGTTTGGCCAGCTTGCCATCGATGACGGCGCCCAGCGCCTCGCCTTCCTGGCGCATCTTGGCCAGGCCGTCGGCGCCCTGGTTGAGCACCGGCACCAGCTTGGCGCCCGACTTGCCGAAGGTTTCGACGGCGATGGCCGTCTTGCCGGCGCCGTCTTCCATGCCGGCGAAGGATTCGGCGACCTCGGCGAAGACGGCATCGGCCGATTTCAGCCGGCCGGTCGAATCCGTGACCTTGACGCCGAGTGCGTCGAATAGCTTGGTCGCTTCCTTGCCGCCGTCGGCGGCCTCCTTCATCTTGACCGAGAGTTTCTTCAGCGCCTCGGCCATTTCGTCGGCGGCGACGCCGTTCAGCGTGCCGGCGAAGTTGAGCGCGGAGAGATCTTCGGCGCTGATGCCCAGGCGCTCGGCGCTGTCGTTCAGCGCGTCGAGGCTGTCGATGGCCTGCTTGACGGTGGCGGCAATCGCCGTGCCGCCGATCAGGCCGGCCAGGCCGCCGGCGCTGCCGAGGAAGGAGAAGGAATTGCGCAGCCCGGCCGCCGAGGCCGACAGCGAAGACAGCCCGCGCTGCGCCGAGGCGATGGCGGCGCGGGTGTCGTCCTTGGCGGTGATGATGACTTCGGTTTTTTGGGTCATAGCGATTTCGCAAAGGCCAAGGGGTCAAGCGGTTCCGGTCTTTTGGGTGCTTCGGGGATGTTTTCCCAGGGCGCCCACTTCCACACTTCGAACCATTCGGCGAATTCAAGCGCCGAAAGGTTTTGTTCCAGTTCTGCCACCGTGCGCCCGAGCCGCGCGGCGAGGATGAAGAGAAAGCGGCGCTCGGGCGCCGCTGTCAGTTTTTTTCGACGGCCTCGGCATCCAGCCCCGACACTCGTTTGGCAACGGCAAAGACGCGCAGCGCGGCGGCAAAATGGACGCCGCCGAAGCGCTCCCACTCTTCTTCACTGAGCAGCGGCCGGTCATCCGGGCCGACCACCGCCAGGTGCAGCAGTTGCGCCAGCGAGGCGAAACCGCCGTCCTCGCGCAGGCCAGCAAAAATGGCCATGCGCTCCTTGAGCAGCAGGCCGCGCACGGTGACGTCGCCGCCGAGTTCGGGCAGGGCGACGTCCTCGCGCGGGAGGGCCGGCAGGGTGACGGCCGATCTATCGAGCGCCATCGCCGGTTAGCTCGAGTACGCCTTGGGGCCGCCCAGGGCGGTGAAGACGACCGTCGTCTTGATCAGATCCTGCGCCGAGCCGGTGGGCGACAGCGAACAGCCGACGTAGGCGTTGAAGGTGAACTTCTGGCCGTTGGCGAAGCTGAACAGGATGGCGCGCTGCGCCTGCGAGTCGGAGGCCGACTTCAGCGCGATCAGGCCGGCATCGGACGGGTCCCAGAACGACTCGAAGGTGTAGTTCGACGGGTTCGGCAGGCCGGGCACCTGGGTCTTGATATTGTCGTGGATGGTCGTCGTGTCGATGAAGTCGAAGTCACCGCCGGAAGCGTTGATCGAGGTCAGCGTTGCCAGCGAGGTGCCGAAGGTGATCTTCTGCGCGGTGCCGGACACGAAGGTGCCGTAGTTGGTCGAGTCTTCGCCTTCCAGCGCGAAGCTGTCGGTCGCCACCGAGGCGACGCGGAAGACGCGGTAATTGACCTGGTACATGCCCTGGACCAGCAGCAGCACATAGTCGCCGTTCGAGTAGCCGTGGGCGGTGCTGGACACGACCGCCGGGCTGGCCTTGGTGATCGCGGTAACGGTCTTGGTGGCGGCGAGCGCGGATTGCACGGATACGGCCACGTTCGCCCATTTGGTGATGACTGCCATGATTTGATCTCCTTAGATCGAGGTGCCGGGCGAACCGGCTGCGGTTAAATAGGTGATTCGGTAGGTCAGCACGATGCGGCCGGCCGGTTTCTCGAGCGCTTCGTCGAAACCCACTTCGAGGCGCGTGAGTTCGTTGCGATAGGCAAAGCCCGCCATTGCCGTTTCGACTTCGGCGGCGATGGTGTCGAGCGTGTCGTCGACCGTGCTGGTCGCCTTGGCGCAGCCGGTGACGGCCAGCTCGAGGTGGCGCTCCAGCAGTGTGCCGATGGTGCCCGGCACGATCTCTTCGTCATTGGTGGTGATCAGCAAGCAGGGCAGCGATTCCTGCGGCACCATGCGCGACTGGAAGACGCGGGTCGAGGTGGTGGTCAGGCCGGTGAGCAGGGTGGCGGCGGCTTCGCGGATGGTTTGCCGGGCGTGGGCCATTACACGGCCTCCAGGCGGCAGAGATCCCAGCCGGTGCCGTCGGCCTCGACGCCGACCACCGTGTAGCTGACGCCACCGATGACCAGCGTATTGCCGCGCACGATGCCGGTGGCGCTCGGGCAGCGGAAGACCGGATCATTGCCGGCGATCATGCCAAACGATTCGGCGAAGGCTTTGTCGAAGACACCGACGACCGAGGTGCTGCCGTTCTTGGTGGCGGTGCTGCCGAAATCGACCAGGAAATCGACGGGGTTCTCGCTGATCATGCGGCCTCCCGTTGCTCGATGCCGAGGCTTTGCAGCACCAGCCCGGCGACCTGTTCGGCGGAATAGCTGGCCATGCAGGCGGCGGCGCCGGTGGTCTTGTCCTTGCCGCACATTACCGCGCCGTGGTTGTGGATGCGGTGGCAGGGGTGGCAGGCGACCGGGGCTTCGAGGGCGGCGACGTTGAACCAGTCGCGCGTCAGGTTTTCATGCGACGAATGCGACAGCATCACCACCTTCGGCATCGGCTCGAAGGCGACGGCGTTGGCGAACACGCTTTCGGTAGCGACGACGGCGTCGGCCTCGAGCGCCAGGGCCATCGCCAGGCGCAGCGGGAACTCCATGCCGGCGACGATGCCGTATTCCTCGCCGTTGCGCTCGACCAGGTCGAGATCCGGCAGGTGCTTGAGGTCGCCGACCATCACCGTATACACGCCGGCGTCGGCCATCAGTTCCATGAAGCGCTGCGCGTGCGGCCAGGCTTTGAACGGGCCGGAGCCGGTGGGCGACAGCAGCACCAGCGGGCCGTTGAGGCGGTTGCGGGTTTCAGCCGCCCATTGCTGCTCGGCCTCGGACGGGTAGAACTTCTGGCGCGCCTCGGTGCCGCGCGGCAGCTCGGCGTAGGCGTGCACCATGTCCAGATAGTTGTGGTTCATGAGCTGGTGGCGCAGCCCGTGCGGCAGGTAAAAATCGACGCTGCTTTGGTGCGGCAGCAGGCGCGTTTCGACCGAGCCGATCAGGTTCACCCACTTGTCGAATTTCGGCGCTTCATGCGCCCAATACTCGATCAGATCCTGGTCGTCGAGGATGCCTTTCGGCATGACGACCAGCTTGGCGAAGTGCGGATCGTGGCGCAGAACTTCTTCGCCGTTGGCGCCGACGTAGCCGGTGACGGCATAGCCCTGCTCGTGCAGGTGGGCAGCGACCGAGGCGGCCCACAGCGCATCGCCATTGCCGCCGACGCGGACGATGCCGGCCGTCTTGCGGGTTTCGGCAACAGGTTCCTGCTGGCCGGCGCCATCGGCTTCGCGGCGCAGGACGATCAGGAAAGAGTATTCGTAGCCTTCGCCGCGCGTCTGGTTCTCGCACAGCGTCCAGTCGGGGAAGGCCAGGCGGCAGAAATCGAGGATCTCGGCCGGCTGGAAGTCGTGCTTGTGGTCGATGTTGGCGCCGGGCTGGCCGATGCGCGGATACAGATCGGCGTGCGGCAGGTACAGCACCAAGTAGCCGCCGACCTTGACCAGGCGCCACCACTCCTTGAGCGCGGCGCCCCAGTCTTCAATGTGTTCCAGGCAATGCGAGGAAAACACCGCGTCGACCGAGCGGTCGGCGAACAGCGGCAGGCGCGAGGCATCGCCGACGACGATGTCGGGGCGCATGGGGATGCCGAAGAGGTCGGTGTCCTTGGTCGAATCGACGCCGATCAGGTGCGGCCAGACTTTCTTGGGGCCGCAGCCGATGTCGAGGCCACCACGGGCGAGATAGGGCAGCACTTCGAAGCGGATCTTGTCGCTTTCGAATCCTTGCGGTGCGCGCGGGTCCCAGACCATCGGTGTCCTCTATTGCCACCACCACCAGGCCGGGCCTGATGGGGCTTTGTTGTTTGGCGCCCGCGCCGGCTTTGCAGGCGGCGCGGGCTGGGGGTCAGGCCGCCGGGCGGCGGCCTTGGGGGAGGTCATCAGGCCAGCAGGTCTTCGATCTTGGCGAAGGCGCCAGGCTGGCGGATGCCGAAGTCGTAGAACTGGTTAAGCGTGATCTTGACCTGGCCGGTGTCGGCCTTGGTGTAGGGATCGACAACGATGTCCGGCGCACCGAACAGGCCGATGGTCGCCATCGACCAGTCGCTGGCGAAGACGGCGGCCGAGCAGACGGTGGTCGAGGTGCCCTTGGTCAGGTTCGACGGCAGGTTGTTGGTCACAGCGGCGCGGTAGCCGTTGAGCGGCTGCTCGCCGTTCTGCCAGATAAACGGCAGGTTGGTGCCCAGTTGCGTCGTCTTGGCCTTGCCGCGCGTGCGGGTGTTGATCGCATAGCCGGCCATTGCATCCGGTTCGGCGTTGGCGTTGGCGCAGGCCGTTTCCAGAGCGACGATGTCGGCCCAGGCAAAGCCGCCGTTGGCGCCGCTGGTGGCGGTGCCGATGCCGGAGGTGTTGCGGATGCCGAGCGGCTGGCTGTTGGAGCCGACGCCGTTGAACGACATGGCTTCGATATGCACCGCAGCGCCGGATACCAGGTCATCGCGGATCATCGACTCGAGGGCCATTGCCGACTGGATCAGCGCCTGCTTGGACACTTCGACGTAAGCCGAGGCGCGCTTCGGCGACAGCGTCACCTTGGCGGTGACCGGGGCGGTTTCGGAAGCGGAGCCGATTTCCGTCACGGTGCCGATGGTCGAGGCCGTGGTCTTGCGCGGCATGTCGACGTTGCCGGAGAGGCCGCCGAGAACGCGGGCGCCGAGCTGGCCGAGGACCATGTTGTTACGCAGGACGTCGGTGAAGAGGTCGGTGCGCAGGTTGGTGGCGACCAGGTTGCCGGCTTCTGAGGCGGTGCCGACGTTGAAGTCGCGGGAGAAGACGTCGTTCGGCAGGTAGAAGCCTTCGGCGCTGCGGCCGGACATCTTGGCGACGGCTTCGGAGCATTCACGCTCGAAGCCGGCCTCGCGCCAGTCGCCGGTCAGCGAGGCGACCAGCGCCTTGCCGAACGAGTAGCGCTTGATTTCCTGCGGGGTCAGGCCGAGCTGCTGGGCGCGGGTGTCGGTGTGCTTCGACGTGATCTTGTCGATGATGAAGTCCTTGAAGGACTCGACGCCTTTGCCGGTGCGGATGAAGTTGGCGGTTTCCTCGAAGGAAACGATGTGCTTGTACTGGTCGCCGATGGCGGCGATGGAATCGCGGCGCTCGATTTCGAGTTCGGCCGGCGTCTTGATGTTTTCCATGATGCGTTTCTCCTGAATGACTTGAATGCGGGGTGCGGGTGCTGCGGGTGCTGCTTGCGGAGCGGATTCGACGCCAGCCGAACGGCCGACTCCTACGGACACATCCGCCGGCACCGGCACGACAGACGCCTCAAAGGGCGTCCACCGGGTGACGACGTAGGTGGGCGGCGTTTCGCCTTTGCCGCGCGCAGCCGCCTGGCCGGCACGGTTCCAGCTATCGCCGTGTTCTGCTTCCATTTCGCGCCGGAAGGTGGCGAAGTCGAGCGTGCGGACGACGCTGTCGCTGCCATCAGCCTCGCGCTTGAGTTCCTTGAGTTCGTCGATGAAGTAGCCAACCGAGATATGCGAGCGGATGCCCTGCTCGACATCGCGGCGGATCTCTTGGCCGAGCGCCGATTGCGAGAACTCGACGCGGCCGCGCAGCTTCTTGTCGGCATCAATGCGCACTTCGCGCACGACGCCGATCTGTTGCGCGGTGTCGTGGTTGAGCAGCAGCGGGTGACGGCCGTCGCCGAGGCGGGTCATGTCGATGGCGGCCGGATCGTGCGACAGGATCTCGACGCCCCAGGTGCGCTCATAGGGCGCCTCGCTCGAGATGGCGATCTCGAAAGTGCCGTCGTCGCCGGCGGCGCGCTCAAAGGCGAGGGAGCGTTCGAATTCAGACATGCGGCAGCGTCCTTGATGATGTGCCGCGAGGATGCCGCAGGGCGCAGCGCGAGTTAAGGCAAAAAGTGGCCCCGTTTGGCGGTTGACCGCAACTACAGGGCGCCGAGCATCAACAGGGTTTCGTCGTCGCGCTTGCGGCGCTTTTGCGGGTCGTCGCTGCGCGGCGGGGCGACACCGCCGCCGTAGTTGATTTCCGGCGGCACGATGCCGGACAGGGTAATGATGCCGAGCGCAGTCGAGGTGCCGTGCGCGGCTCCGCGCATGGCGCCGGGGTTGCTTGTGCGCTGGCCCCATGCGCCACCCCAGGCACCGCCCCAGGAATCGCCCCAGGCGCTGGCCATTTAGGCCGGCCCCCACTCCGTGCCGGTCTGCCCGTCGCCGTCGACCGCGTAGGCATTCACGCGGCGGATGTCGGCGTGGATCGGCTCGGCCTGCGCGGCGGCGAGGACCGCCGCGGCGAGGTTCTGCGGCGAGAGGTCGGTAAACGGGGTAATGCTGCCGGCCAGGCGCCCGGTGGCGTAGCGCACCAGCGTCGCGCTGGCGCTGCCGGCGGCGCTGCCGACGGCCCAGGCGAGCGCGCCGATGGTCGCCACCTGGCTGCCCTGCCCGCTGGCCACGCCGGCCAGCAACAGCGCGGCGCGGATGTTGCCTTCGGCCAGCGCGGCGCCGGCCGAGGTGCCGAGCATGGAGACGACGAGCTGCAGCGTGCCGCTGGCGGTGATGGTCGCCCCGGCGGCGCTGCCGACGATGTTGATGCCGTAGGCCATCGCCAGCACGGCGCCGGCGCTGCCGCGCGCCTCGTTGTGCGCGGCCAGCCCGCCGGCCTTGCGCGCCATGATCCAGGCGACCGGCGGGCGGGCGCCGGCCGGCACGGCGGCCAGGTCGTCGGTGATCGCCGGGCCGGCAAACTGGTTGCGGTTGGCCGCCGTGCGGTGATTTTGATAGACGCCGACCGCCGGGCTCCAGCCGTCAAGGTTCGTCGCGCCGGCGATCTTGCCCGTCAGGTTGTGCCGGTAGCCATTTTGCAGCAGGCCCATGATCGGTCAGCCGCCCCAGCCGTAATCGAAATTGGCATAGACCGTGGCGGCGGCCGTGGTCGCGCCGGTGCCGAAGACCAGGAAGGTGACGTTGGCGCCGTTCTTCAGGCGCGGCAGGCTGGGCAGCGTATTGACGAAATCGACCATGTTGTAGAGGCCGGTGGCCGGGACCGGGATCGGCATACACAGCGGCTTGCACAGGCCGACGAAGACCGAGCCGGAGGCATGGGCGGTGCCGCCCCAGATCACGGACTCGATATCCTTGACGCCGGTGTCACCAGCGGCCAGCGGCAGGAATGGCCCGTACTTGTTCGCCGCGTTGCCGGAGTTGAGGATGGTGCCGGAAGTGGCCGAGGCGGTCGACACGCAGCCGGCGGTCGTGACCTTGCCCGTCGTGCCCGCCGAATTGGTGTAAGTGACCTGCATGGTCGGCGCGTTGGCGCCCATTGCCGCGTAGGAGGCAATGAACAGGCGCAGCCCTTCGCCGTTGGCGTAGCGGTCGACCTTGGCCGCCGTGTTGCTGATCGGCGTCATCGTGATGGTCTTGGTGCCCGTGGTGCTGACGTTGGTCGTGGTCAGCTTGGCGTAGCCGACCAGGTCGATGGGCAGGATGAACCACGGCGCCCCGGCGGCGGCGACGACGCCGGCGCCCATGCTCAGGATATGTTTGGTGGCCGGGTCGGTCTGGTCGCCGATGGGGATGACGCCTTCGGACCAGGTGTTGTCGGTGGCGGTGAAGGTCGCTTCCGACCCGCCGAAGGTGGCCGCCGGGACGCTGCCCACCGAGTTGAGCAGGTGCTGCCAATGCCCGGCCTGGCCGACGGCGACGGAAGTTTTCTGATAAACGACCGGCTCGATCTTGCCGTTCGTGGTGATCTGGTTAATCAGATCGTCTTGGGAGGTAAAGCCCATGTCATTGGCTCCAGGTGGTTTCGAGGATACCGGTCAGCACCGACGAGGCGAGGCTGCCGGCGTTGCCGAGGCCGATGATGCCGAGGACGGCGCCTTGCTTGATTTCGACCGGCGGGCCGTGCAGCACGGTTTCGAATTGGCTGGCGGCGCCGTAGCTTTCGAGGTTGCCGGTGGTGGTGCGCCGGCATTCCTGCGTGCTGACGAAGTGGTAGAGCGGCTTGACCAGCGCCAGGCAGAGCAGCCCGCCGCCGGCAGCCGAGAAGGTGACGGATTCGATGGAGCGCACGCCGCTGTCGCCGGCCTGCAGTTGGATGAAGGGCTGCGAGCCGGTGACGGCGGCGATGGTGCTGCTGACCAGCGTGCCGCCGCCGGCGACGACCTTGGTGTAGGTGACATCCGATACGCGCCCGGCGACGCCGTCCTGATTCGTGTAGCTGACGGTGAAGGTGCCGACCGTCGACGAGGCCGATTGGGCGACGGCCATGATCTGCACGCCGGCGCCGGTGGCGTAGCGCGGCAGGGCGGCCGATTGCACCATGTCCTGCTGTTCGCCGACGGCATCGGTATCGACGAAGGGGTAGTAGAGCAGGTAGTCGGCGAGCAGCAGGCGCTGGTTCTGGCTGGTGGTGGCCGTCGCCGAGCTGGCGGCGCTCATGACGGTGAGGCGCTTGAGGTACTGGCTGGCGACCTGCGGGACGTGGATGCCGCGGCTGCCTTCGACGGTGGCCGCTTCGAGCGGCGCCGAGGCGTAGAAGTTGGCGGGCGGGTTGCCGGCGAAGTAGGTGTAGTCGATAAAGTCGTTGGCGACCGTCGCCGCGCTGGCCACCGCCTTGCGGAAGGTGGTCAGGTGCCAGCGCCCGTTATCCGGGGCGGCAGCCCATTGCGCGAGGTTGCGGAAGCCGGCCACGGGCCTAGTCTTCGGTCACGTCGAGGTCGCCGGCGGCGAACTGCGGCTGGATGCCGGACGAGACGGCCAGCGAGGCGGACAGCGCGCCGGAGTAGAGCAGCTTGCCGGCGCCGCTGGCGTCGGTGCCGACGCCGAAGTGGGTAAGCGTGGCGCCGGTGACGCCGCACTGCGGGAATTGCACCAGGGCGGCGTTGCTGACGGTGTTGCCGGAAACCGTCCAGCCGCCGGAGGTGCGGGCGACGGCGACGCGGGCGTAGTTGGTGTAGAACTATTAGCTCGACGACTCATTAACAAAAACGTCCGGGTCGGCCGTGTGCAGGCTGACGTAGAGGTCGCCGGCGACGGTCGAGCCGCGTAGGCCGGTGGCGTCGCCGACCAGGGCGATGGCGTCGTTGTTGAAAACGTGCTTGAGCAAGTCGTTTTCGAAGGCGTTGGACTTGGACATTTTGAGGCTCCTTTTTAGGCGTCGGATTCAACCTGAACGCTGGTGGCGATGTCGCCGGCTTGGTCGCGCAGGATTTCGGTGGTGGTCTTGCGGATCGGCATGGCCGTAATGGCCACTTCGGACACGGCCGGCATGATGGCGTCGACCTCGACCGTCACTTCCGGCGCGGCGACGTTGGTGGTCGGGTTGAAGTTGATGACCGGCGTGGCCTGCTCGCGCTCGTTGATCTCGTTCGTTACAGTGACGGCCGGCGCGGCGGCCGGCTGCACGGTGATCTCATTGCGAACTGGCGGCGTTGTCACATTGATGACATTGGCCGGCGGCGGGGCCGGCTTGAGCAGTACGGCGGCGTCGCGGTTGAGTTCGGCGACGCGCACCTGGCCGGCGGCGAGCGCCTTGGCGGCGAGGACTTCCGGGGCTTCCTCGGGGTCGTCGGGCGGCGGCGGGGCGGCCGGGGCGGTGGTGACGCCGGCTGCCTGCATCAGCACCTTTTCCTGCGCCAGCTCGTCGAGGATGTCTTCGAACTCTTCGCCCTGCTCGGCGGCCAGGCGGGTGCGGCTGGTGAGGCCGGTTTCGAGCAGCTTGGCGTTGGCGTCGGCTTCCTTGGCCGGATCAACCCAAGCCCAGCGCCGGCCCTGGAAGCGCGAGGCGCGGCGGAATTTGTCGAAGCGGTCGGCAGGGATCGCCTTGCCGGAAAGCGGGAAGGTGATGTTGCCAGACAACAGGTTGAGCGCCAGCCAGTCTTCGTAAAGCGGCTGGACGAAAGACGTAATCAGCCAGTCCTGCAGCGTCATCCACATTTCGCGTTCCGACAGCTCGGCGATGCGCGCGCTGCTGTAATTGACTTCGGTCATGTCGCCGGTCAGGTTGTGGGCGGCGACATCGAGACCGGCGGCAAGGCCGCGCAGGCAAGCCTTGAGGAATGACTCGAAGTTGGCGTGCGGGTAATCCGGGTTCCAGCTATTGAGCTTGTAGCCGGGCGGCAGTTCGAACATCTCGCCGGCTTCGACCTTGATCTGCGGTAGGCCGCCGCTGATGCCGTCGGCCATGCCGGCGCCGATGACGTCGGCGGCTTCTTCGCTACGCTCAAGGGCGGCGACCTTGCTGGCGCCGATCTCGGCGGCGATGACCGCGGCCTCCTCGAAGCGGTGGATCACCGAGCCGCGGACGATGATGGCGTGGAACCAGGTGATGCCGCGCACCTGCTCGGCGCGCTCGGGCGTGAACAGGTGGTAAATGTCGGCGGCCGGCACGCGCTCGACCTCGTTGCGCGTCAGGCCGTAGTTTTCGCCGGGGTGGGCGGTTTTCAGCTCGGCCAGCACGCGGCTGACACCGGCATCCACCTCCACCTCGCTGGCGCCACGGCTGCGGGTGATCTCGAAGCCCACCACGGGCTTGCCGTCCAGAAGCGCCACGCTGCGTTGCTCAGCCACGGTATCGGTAACCGTGGCCAGGTCGGCCAACTTGGCGCGGCGGCCACCTTGCAGCGGAATGTCCAGCTGAGCCAGCTCGGCCGCAGATTGCACCGTGGCAATGGTGCGCACGGTCTGCTCGCCACCGGCCCAGTCGGTGCGGCCACCGGAGGCGTCTTGCTGCACGGCGCGCAACTGGCGCGACACGTCGGCCACAGTGGCCCCCAACGCGAGCAGGCGAGCGGGGTCGATGTTGACTTGCACCTCGCGCGTCACGCCGCCCACACGCGCCACCGAGCCCACGCCGTTGATGCTGAGCAGGGCTTTGGTGATGTCGTTGTCCACAAACCAGCTGAGCGCTTCGGCATCCATCCGGGGCGCTTCGATGGTGTACGTGAGGATGGGCGCGCCCGACAGGTTCATTTTGCTGACCTGCGGGTCGCGCATGTCGGCGGGCAGGTCGGCGCGCACGCGGCTGACGGCGTCGCGCACGTCGTCCACGGCCTCCTGCGTGGGTTTTTCAAGCCGGAATTCCACGGTGATGGTGGCGGTGCCGTCTTGCACCTTGCCGTAGATGTGCTTCACGCCTTGCAGCGTGGCCACGGCGTTCTCGATCTTGCGGGCCACCTCGGTTTCCATCTGGGCCGGGGCTGCGCCGGGCAGCGTGGCCGTGACGGTGACGGTGGGCAGCTCCAGATCGGGGAAATTCTGGATCTTCATGGCCTTGAAGCTCATGGCCCCGGCCAGCGTGAGCAGCACGAACAACATGACGGCCGCAATCGGGTTGCGGATGGACCAGGCGGATACGTTCATGGCTCAGCGCTTTCCGTCGGACTCGACCACTTTGACGGCATCGCCATCGGTCAGAAACGCCGCGCCGCGCAGCACCACGCGGGC
>ERZ1034361.1443-NODE-1443-length-12710-cov-2.798543_pt1 | contig 12710 bp, 8 predicted proteins | sample MGYA00520617_ERZ1034361 | MGnify/ENA primary metagenome ERZ1034361 (study PRJEB33736, sample SAMEA104284507) | Azolla filiculoides | biome: Urban; feature: Water surface; material: Ditch water | place: Netherlands | collected 2015-10-28 | depth 0-0.1 m ... | reverse complement strand
TACAACACGGGCTCAACCGATCCGATCATCCTGAGCCGTGGCAGTTTCAATTCCGGCAGACTGCTGCTGCTGACCGATTGCCAAACGACGGCCTCGCTGTTCCAGATGACCGGCAATACCGGCGGCATCCAGCACAGCACGGCACTGACCACCGGCTCCAGCCAGGACATGGCCGGGGCCAAGCTCTTGCCGCTCTCTGCCAACGCCTACTACCTGCGCAACAGCGGGCGCCAGTACAGCAACAGCAGCAAGTACATACCGTCCCTCTACCGCCAGGCCCTGAGTACCAGCAGCGGCGCCGTCGCGACGGAAGGCCAGGAACTGGTCAGCGGCGTCACTGACCTGCAGATCCTTTACGGCGTAGACACCAGCGCCAGCGCCCCGACCGGCGTGATCAGCGCTTACATGACTGCAACACAGATCAATGCCATTGATTTCACATGGTGGAGTGACCCAAAAAGAGTGCTCGCCGTGCGCGTGACCGTGACGCTCGAATCCCAGGATGACAACGTGAGCAGCGAGAGCCGCAGCTTCACGCTCGACAACGGGGCCGTCATCACCGACCGGCGACTGCGTCGCAGCTACACGATGACCTTCGGCCTGCGCCAGCGACTGTCATGAACACCAACAGCCACCGTCCCGGATCGGCCCGCGGCACCCGCCAGCGCGGCATCGTGCTGATCACCGGCATGCTGCTGCTGGTGCTGATCACGCTGGTCGTGCTGGCGGCCTCGCGCAGCGGGCGCCTGCAAGCCGTCATGAGCAGCAACACGCGCGACCGCGATCTGGCCTTCCAGGCTGCCGAAGCCGCGCTGCTCAATGCCGAGCAACGCTTGAGCGACTTCCATATCGACTATTTCCGCAACCATGTCGCGCTCCCGGGTCTGATCGACCACAGCGCGGCGAGCACGGAGCTCCAGGTGGCGGGTTCAACGGCCGATTATTGGGTCAACCCCAGCTACACCTTGAGTGATGGCACGCCGGGCTATCGCTGGTTCGACGCCAACGGTGACGTCGACAGCAGCAAGTCGATCGCAGTCAGCCAGAAGGTTTCGGGTGTGGACCAGCAGCCACGGTTCGTCATCGAAGCCCTGAGTAACGGCAACGAGTGCGGCACACAGACACATTACCGCTACCGCATCACCGCGCTGGCGGTTGGTACCTCGGCCGGGTCGCGCAAGCAAGCCGATACACGGGTGCTGCTTCAGAGCGAATTCCGCCTGTGTCTGGCGGACTGAAGCCAGCCGCCCCAACCGACATGACCAGAGAGAGTCCACCATGAAGCGTCTCCGCCTGAAACTAGCCCTGACAAGCGTGTGGTTGCTGTCTGGCCCGGCAGGAAGCTTCGACATCTCGAACACACCGCTGTTCCTATCGAACCAGGTCGACCCGAACCTGATCCTGACGCTCGATGACTCCGGCAGCATGAGGCGAGCCTATGTACCCGAGATTTGTGGTGACAGCAGCGACTGCGCCGCGCTCGACAACCGCTGGACCAAATCCGCGCATGGCAACGGGCTCTACTACAACCCCAAGGTGCTCTATTCGGCGCCGGTAGGTGCGGATCGAAAGAGGCTCGCGACCCAGTTCGATGCCGCCTGGCGCAACGGTTACTACCAGGCGGCCCCGTTCAACCAGACCGTCAACCTGTCGAGCAATTACCGGCCGACCGCAGCGCTCGAGATGACGGGTTTTCAGTCTTGCGAAGGTGCTGGCGGAGGCGATGGCGGCTACGAATGCTATATGGGGCATTTCTCCGGCATCAACATCGTGAGTGGCCCGATGCTGGGCAACAAAAGCAACGGAAGCCTGCATTACTTCGATATTGCTGGTTTCAGCAACGTAGACGGCAGCGCCTCAGATATCAACCCCGGCAGCAATCTGATCAGCGTAAGCGTCGACGGCGTCGCCTTCAGCGGTGACGGCACCTTCGACAAGGACAGTTGCCTCCCCAGCGTTCAACCTGCGGATGGGCGCTACAAAAGCCGGATCATCAATGGCAACACCCTGCGTCTGTGCTTCAATGACAACTATACCTATGACGGCAAAACCGTGGTTGTACGCCTCAAGGGATCGGCGCTGGGCGAGGGCGAAGCGCCTAACACCTCGGGCGGCGTGCCCGCCTATTACTATGTCTTCGACGCCAGCAAGACAGGCTGCACCGACCCAATGGTGCAGAAAAAGAACGACAGCTGCTACCGCTATGTGAGGGTCAGTGCCACCTCGGGGCCCAATGGCAGCGACGAGCGGCAGAATTTCGCCAACTGGTATTCCTTCTACCGCACGCGCAACCTCGCGACGCAGGGCAGCGCCTCGCTGGCCTTCTCGGAGCTCAGCCCCAGGATTCGCGTGGCCTGGCAGGCGCTCAACACCTGCCACGACAAGGTCGGCGACAACCTGGTCACGCCCAATTGCTGGGGCTGGCAGGGCCAGGGAACCAAGTTCGGCAGCAACGCGATGCAGGAGTTCGGCGACAGCACAAGCACGCACCGCAAGAACTTCTACGACTGGCTGTTCAGGCTGCCCACCTCCGGCGGTACACCGCTGCGCCAGGCCATGAGTCGAGCCGGCATGTATTTCCGCGATACCACGACGGTCAACAGCCCCTATGCCAACAGCCCCGGGATTGCCGGCTCGGGCCAGGCCAGCTGCAGGCGCAATTACCACGCGCTGATGACGGATGGCATCTGGAACGACGAGAAGGCCTTCAACGACACCGATGACAACAACGGGCAGAAGTTGCCGGACGGCAATGACTACAAGAACAGCGCCGACTACGCCCAGATCTACGCCGACCCCACGCCGCATACCCTGGCCGACATGGCCTTCTACTACTGGCTGACCGACCTGGCCCCGTCGTTGAGCGATAACCTCAGCCCGATCACGACCGAAGAAGACAGCGATGGCAACGGGGTGCTGGACCAGGCCGAGACAATCTACTGGAACCCGAAGAACAACCCGGCCAGCTGGCAGCACATGGTGAACTTCACGATCGGTCTCGGCCTGACCGATTTCCTGGGCGCCGCCGGGCTGAACTGGAGCGGCGACATGTACGGCGGCAGCTACTCGAGCCTGCGTTCGGGCGTGCTGAAATGGCCCCCCGCAACCAAGGAGATGGGCAGAACCAATGACCCGGACTATGGCAAGAGCGTGCACGACCTCTGGCATGCGGCCATCAACAGTCGAGGGCGCTTCTTCAGCGCCGAGTCACCCGAAATGCTGCAGGACTCCTTCGAAAGACTGCTGTCCTTGATCGAGGCAGCGACGCCAACTGCCGCGTCACTGGCGACCACCTCCACCCGGACCAGTGGCGACTCGGGCCTGGGCGCGCGCGTCTTCCAGGCCCGCTTCGACACGCGTTACTGGAACGGCCATTTGTATGCGCTCGACGTCAACGCGGCCAGCGGCAGCGTGAACGGTCCGCGCTGGGATGCTGCGGCCATGCTGCCGGCGCACAACGCTCGCTCGATTTACATCCGCAACAGCGGCGGAGGTGCCAGCTTTGCCTGGGACAATCTGACAGACAGCCAGAAGAGCGATTTGAATCAATCAGGCAGCAGCAGTACAGACAGCAACGGCAGCCTGCGCCTGAACTGGCTGCGCGGCGACCACGGCATGGAGCAGCGCTACAGCGGCGGCCTGTTCCGCAACCGGATCGCCTTCGAGCGCAACTACGACGGCCAGGCCAGTAAGGACCGCAGCGAGTGGGTGCTGGGCGACATCATGGCATCGGACCCGGTCTACCTCGGCGTCGACCACCAGCACTACGAGCAGCTGGCTGCGGGCAGCGACGGCAAGTCCACTTATGCGGCCTATGTACGCTACAAGAAAACCCGACCACCGATGATCTATGTCGGGGCCAACGACGGCATGCTGCACGCGTTCCGCGCCAGCGACGGCGTCGAGCAATTCGCCGTGATTCCGAGCGCCGTCTTTCCCAGGCTGCACCTGCTGACCAAGCCGGAATACAACCATCAGTACTTCGTGGACGGCTCGCCCGGCGCTGGGGATGCCTACCTCAACAATCCCCTGTCGGACAGCTCAGGCTGGAACAGCGTGGTCGTGTCCGGCTTGCGCGCCGGCGGCAAGGCCGTGTTCGCGGTCGACGCCACCCAACCTGCCAGCGATTTGCCCGCCAGGTTCATGTGGGAATTCAACGCCAATGAATCCGACATCGACATGGGCTACGGCTACAGCCAGCCGCAGGTGGTCAGGCTCAACGATGGCAACTGGGCTGCCGTGTTCGGCAATGGCTACAACAGCAGCAACGGCGGGGTTCACCTCTACGTCGTCAGGCTGTCCGACGGGGCCTTGATCAAGAAGATCACGGCCCTGGCGAGCGACAGCGACAACGGCCTGTCGACCCCGACGCTGATTGACAGCGATGGCGACCGCATCGTCGACATGGCCTACGCGGGCGACCTGAAGGGCAATCTGTGGAAATTCGACCTGAAGTCGGCAGCCTCCTCGAGCTGGAGCGTGTCCAAGCTGTTCACCGCCTTGGACGGCAGCAACAACCCGCAGCCGATCACGGTCCAGCCCACCGCCATCAAGGGGAATGGCGGCTACTGGATCTTCCTGGGCACCGGCCGGCTGCTCGCGGCCGAGGACATCGGGACCACCGCCATGTCGGCCAAGCAGAGTTTCTACGGGCTCTGGGACGATGGCTCGCCGATCAGCGGTCGTAATGTCCTGGTGGAGCAGTCGGTCACGAACACGACGAGCAAGAACGGCATGAGCTTGCGGGTCACATCGGACCATGCGGTCGATCTGACCCGCCAGCGCGGCTGGTATATGGACCTGCCCGACAGCGGCGAACGGGTGATCGCGGAGGCCACGACCGTGGTCGACAATGTCAGCTCGAGTGACAACCGCATCATCTTCACGACCGCCATCCCTTCTGCCGACCCCTGCAACGCGCAGGGCTCGAGCTGGCTGATGGAACTGTCGTTCATGGGGCGTCGCCCGATCAAACCCGTATTCGACTTGAACCAGGACTACCAGTTCAAGACCGGCGACGACACCGTGGGCGATGGCGTGGTCCCGACCGGAATGGGCTCCACCGTCGGCATCATGGAAGCGGTGACCTGGCTGGACAAGGATGCCCAGGTCGCCTTCAAGCTGGCCCCGGGAACGCGGGGCCAGGTCCAGACCATCACCAACCGCGGGCGCGGTGCAGCCCCCGAATCCAAGCGCGTCAACTGGCAACAGTTGCTGTAACGAGACCAGGGCATGAGCTTGTCTACCTATCAACGATCCATGAGCAGCCCGAGCGGCTTCAGCTTGATCGAGCTCATGGTCACGATCGCCATCGTCGGCATCCTGGCCTCCATCGCCATGCCGTCCTATGTGAGCTATCTGGCGCGGGGCAAGCGGGCCGAGGCCAAGCAGGCCTTGCTGGAAAATGCCCTGTTCCTCGAAACCCATTACACGACGCGCGGCTTCTATTCGACGGCCAAGGGCAACAACGCAGCACCGACCCTGCCAATCGCCCAGGTGCCCAGGTCAGGCAGCGCCAACTACACCCTGAGCGCCAGCATCACGAACACAGGCTACCGCCTGACGGCCACGGCCGTGAATTCGATGGCCAGCGACGACTGCGGCAATTTCACGCTCGATCAGACCGGCACGCAGGGCGTGAGCGGGTCGCTCGGTGTGGCCGCTTGCTGGAACCGCTGACGACGGCGTCTGACCACAGCGCTTTCAGTAGAAGCGGCGCAGGTCCATGCCGGAGTAGAGCTGCGCCACCTGTGCGGCATAGCCATTGAACGGCAAGGTCGGACGACGCTTGGCGAACAGGCCGCCGGGATCGCCGAGACGCCGCTCGCTGGCCTGGCTCCAGCGCGGGTGGGCCACCTCGGGGTTGACGTTGGAGTAGAAGCCATACTCGCGCGGCGCTGCCAGGTTCCATGAGGTCTTGGGTGGCTGCTCGACCAGCCGGATCTTGACCAGCGACTTGGCGCTCTTGAAGCCGTATTTCCACGGCACGACCAGGCGCAACGGCGCGCCGTTCTGGTTCGGCAGGATCTCACCGTAGAGGCCGAACGCCAGCAGCGTCAGCGGATGCATGGCTTCGTCCAGCCGCAGGCCCTCGACATAAGGCCAGTCCAGCACGCCGGAGCGCAGCCCGGGCATGGTCGATGGATCGGCCTGACTGACGAATTCGACATATTTGGCGCTGCCGAGCGGCTGGACCTGCTTGAGCAGTTCGGCCAATGGGTAGCCGACCCAGGGAATCACCATCGACCAGCCCTCGACGCAGCGCAGGCGGTAGATGCGTTCCTCCATGCCGGCGAGCTTGAGCAGGTCCTCGATGGCAAAGGTGCGCGGCTTGCCGACCAGGCCTTCGACCTGCACGGTCCAGGGCCGGGTTTTCAGGCGATGCGCCTGGCGGGCCGGGTCGGTCTTGTCGGTGCCGAACTCGTAGAAGTTGTTGTAGCCGGTGACATCGGCGTAGGGGGTCAGCGCTTCCAGGGTGTTCGCGCCCGGCAGGGCCGAGCGGGCACCGGGTAAGGCGGCCAGCTTGCCGGGGCGTTCGCCAGTCTGGCTGGCCGAGGCCCAGGGCGCCAGCGACGCGCCGCCAGCCAGGGCGGCCCATTGCAGCAGCTGGCGCCGCTGCTGCCAGACCGCTCGAGGCGTGATCTCACTCGCGGCGGGCGGCAGGAGGTCCGTAGCTTGGGAACGAATCAGCATGGTGATGGCACTTTCACGACAGCAGGAATGGCATCTGGACAAGTTACCAGAAACAAGAAACCCGGATCGTTCCTGGGTTGGGACGCTCCGGGTTTCGCGGGACCTGCTCCGATCAGAGTTCGCCGTAGCTGTGCAGGCCGCTCAGGAACATGTTGACGCCCAGGAAGGCGAAGGTGGTGATGACCAGGCCGGTCAGCGCCCACCAGGCCGCGACCGTGCCGCGCAAGCCCTTCATCAGGCGCATGTGCAGCCAGGCCGCATAGTTGAGCCAGACGATCAGGGCCCAGGTTTCCTTGGGGTCCCAGCTCCAGTAGCCGCCCCAGGCTTCAGCCGCCCACAGGGCGCCCAGCACGGTGGCGATGGTGAAGAAGGCAAAGCCGACGGCAATCGACTTGTACATCACGTCGTCCAGGATTTCGAAGCTCGGCAGGCGTGCAGCGATCTGCCTGCGTCCAAAGAGGATGCCTGCCACGATCAGGGCCGAAATGCCGAAGTAGACCGCCCAGTAGTCGCTCATGCCGCCACCCGCCGCGCCTTGTGCGCCGGGCTGCTGCCGGAACACGATCGGCTCGAAACACAGGACGATGCCCAGCAGCCACAGGGGCGCCAGCTTGTACCACCGGGTCTCGCCGGCCGTCTGCTTGATCAGGTAGGCAAACGCCACCATGGCAGCCAGCGCAAACGTGCCATACCCAATGAAGTTGGCGGGCACGTGGATCTTCATCCACCAACTCTTGAGCGCCGGCACCAGCGGCTGGATCTCGTGCGCCTCGCGCACCAGCGTGTACCAGAGCAGAAAGCCCACGGCCGCGCTGACCACCAGCATCACGAACGCGCCGAGCGCGCGGGTTTTGTACTGCGCTTCGTAGTACAGGTAGAAGCCCGCCGTCATCCAGCAGAACATCACGAACACTTCGTAGAGGTTGCTGACCGGAATGTGGCCGATGTCCGGGCCGATCTGGTGGCTTTCGTACCAGCGCACCATGGTGCCGATCAGGGCCATGGCAACCGCCGTCCAGGCGATCTTCGAGCCCAGGCCTTCCATGGCTTCGCTCTGGCCCTTGGCGAAAATGCCGATCCAGTAGAACACCGTGCTCATGAAGAACAACAGGCTCATCCAGAGGATGGCCGACTGGCTGGACAGGAAATACTTGAGCCAGAAAACCGTCTCCGCGCGCTTCAGATCCCCCTGGTACGAGACGATGGCCAGCAGCGAAAACGCCGCCACCAGCAGCATCAGCGTGCGAAGTGGCCGCCAGAACCAGCCGAGCCAGATCGCCAGCGGCACCGCGCAGAAGAGGATGCCTTTCTCGTAGCCATCCATGGCCGCGCTGTAGCGCGAAAAGGCAAACAGGCCGCCGGCCAGCACCAGCGCGGCAAACAGCCAGTCATACCAGTTGCGGCGGGCAAAAAAACCTTCATGCAGGGTCAGGGTCGTGGTGGCGGTGTTCATGTCGATTGGTCCTTGATCCCTATCAGTTTTTCCTTGAGCTGGCCGAATTCACGGTCGCCATCCATCGTCTTGCGGTTGGTGGACAGCGCCATGGTGGCCTGTGAAGCCGTGCCATCGGCCCCGTCTTTCGGTGCAATCCAGACCCAGAGCCGACGTTCGCGGATGTAGAGCATGGCAAAGACCCCCAGAATCAGCAAGGCACAGCCCAGATAGACCACGGTCTTGCCAGGGGCGCGTGCCACCTGGAACACGCTGGCCTGCACCTGCTTGAAATCCAGCAACTGGAAAGTCATGGGGGCGGGATACAGCTGGGCGTCGCTCAGCGCCAGGACCGCCTGCGTCATGAAACGCTGCAATTTGTCATCTGGCGCCAGGGGCTTGAGCCCCGCGCGCTCGCGGGACACCTCCAGCAACTCGTACAACACACCGTTGAGGATGCGGATCAGCACCTCCCCGGCGCGGTTGCGCTCGGCCTCGGGCACGTTGGCCTCCATGAAGTCGGCAATCGCCTGCAAGCCGCCGGTGCGATTGCCCTTGACGGTCTCCGCGCCGGCAAACAGCGCGAGCGCCCGGGAGGCGGACGCTGTCAACTGGCTGCCCAGTTCGGGGCGCGCCGGGTCCACGGCGCGCTTGGTATAGCGCTGCACAGCAGCGGCGCGCAGCGCCGGATCATCGAGTGCGGCACGCAGGCGCAGAAAGCCGTCCAGCGCACTCTGCTCATCCGCAGGCGCCCGCAGGTAGCGGAACGGCTCCGACGGCGTAAGCCGCGAACCCAGCAGGAACACCGGCACGCCATCGCCGGTGTCCACCGGCAGCATGTAGTTGTGAAACTCGCGCGCCTGGCCGGCTGCATCCCGCAACTTGTAGGTGATGCTGGGGCCGACGTTGCGCAGTTCTTTCTTCGTCGTGGTCTTGTTGCCCGCACCGAGATGGTTGCCCAGGGTTTCGCGCAGGTCCACCTTGCGCACGTCCGCGCCGGACTCGCTGCCGCCCGACAGGTTCTCGACGTTGATCACGCGCAGGCTGGTGTACTCCAGCGTCAGCGTCTCGTTGTCCGCGCCCTCCCCTCGCTTGAGCTGCGAGGTTCCGCCGATGACGCCTTCGATCTCGAACGGTTTGGTTGCCGCCTTCATCGGGATCGCCTTGAGCTTGACGGAGGAGCCGCCGTCATCAAAGCTCGACTGGTAAATCTCGACACCCTTGAAATTCGCCGGGTGATTGACCTCGACACGGGCTTCCTTCTTCTCGCCCGTGGCCTTGTCGTGAATGACGATGTCGCTGGCAAACAGCTTGGGCATGCCGGTGGAGTAATACTCCACGACAAACTTCTTGAGTTCGATCGCAAACGGCAGATCCTGCAGCAGGATGCCGTCGGACTGGCTCAGGATGGCAGTACTGGACTGCGTGCCTTCGGCCACCAGCAGGTTGCCCCGGAAGGTCGGATTGCGCTCGGAAAGGCGGTGCTCGGGCTTCACATCGGCGATCAGTCCACCGCCGGTGTAGGCCGTCTTGCCGTTGAACCACATCTGGGCACGCACGATCAGGTCCCCGTCCAGCAAGCCGCCCAGGCACACAAGCACAATCGCGCTGTGCGCGGCCAGATAGCCGATCTTGTTGGCGCCACCCGTCTTGGCCGCGACCATCCAGCCGACGCCCTCGGGCCGCTCACGGCGCTGGAGCTTCACCTTCCAGCCACCGCCGGCCAGCATCTGGCCGATGCGTGTGGCAGCGGCCTCGGGCGCTTCAGCCAAAGTCGCTTCGGCCCGGCTGCCGAAGGCCTTCAGACTCTGCTCGCGGATGTTTTCCTTGAAGGTCTTGAGATCAATGAGGATTTTGGGCGTATTGCGGGCGATGCACAAAGACGTGCTGGTCACCAGAAACGCCAGGATCAGCAGGAACCACCAGGCGCTGTACACCGCATAGAGATCCATGCCACGAAATACTTCGGCCCAGAAGGGGCCGAACTGGTTGACATAGTTGGTAAGCGGCTCATGCTGCTTGAGTACGGTACCGATCACCGAGGCGATACAGATCACCGTCAGCAACGTGATGGCAAACCGCATCGACGACAGCAACTCCACTGCGGCGCGCACGGGCCGCGGGCCAGAGCTGACTTCAAGACCTTGTGTGGAGACTGTCATGCATGAAAACGGTTGGCTGCAACAAAAAAGGCGGGTCTTGCAACAAGACCCGCCCTGGTATGGATTCAAGTGGACGGACAAGGTTCATTGAAAACCGTATTCCGTCAAGTTTGCCACCCAAACATTAAAGCCAGCTTATCGACCCCGCCGGCGCATCGGGTCATTCAACCCGGGTTAACGCAGACCGGCAATGTAGTCGGAAACGGCCTTGATCTCGCGGTCGTTCATTTTGGCGGCCACGCCACTCATCTGGACGCTGTTCTTGCGCACGCCATCGCGGAACTGGACCAACTGTGCCGCAGTGTAATCAGCGTGCTGGCCGGAAATACGTGGATATTGGGCCGGAATGCCAGCGCCATTCGGGCTGTGACAACCCGCACAAGCAGCAACCTGGCGGTCGGCAATGCCCCCACGGTAAATGCGCTCGCCCAAGGCCACGGTTTCCTTTTCCTTGGCGAAACCGGGCTTGGCCTTCTTCGAAGCCGCCCAGTAAGCGATGTTCTTCATGTCGTCTTCGCTGAGTGCCGCAACCATGCCGCTCATGACAGCGTTGGCGCGCTTGCCGGACTTGAACTCCTTGAGTTGCTTGACCAGGTACTCAGGATGTTGTTGTGCCAGTTTGGGATTGGCCGGGATCATCGAGTTGCCATCGGCGCCGTGGCAGGCTGCACAGACAGCGGTGAAGCTGGCTTCACCCTTGACGAGATCAGGCTTGGCGACCTTGGCGGCGGCTTTGTCGTCGGCGGCCACGGCAGAGGCGGCAAACAGGGCGACCATCAGAAAAGAGGCAAACAGCTTCATGGCAGAGTTCGGATTAGGTTGGCGCAAAACCACATGATTCTACAATGCGTGCTTGGGTTTGCCCCAAGTAACCAAGGTCCCCTGGATGAACCCCACCCCCTCCGCTCCCGCGCCCAACGACGCCGCCACACCCACGCCCGTGGTTGCCATGGGCTGGATGCACACCGCGCGCTTCCTTACGACGGCGCCCCAATTGCACTTCCTGCCACCGCTCGATGTGCCCGAAATCGCCTTCGTCGGCCGCTCCAACGCGGGGAAATCCACCTGCATCAACACCCTGACGCAGCAAAAACAGCTCGCCTTTGCATCCAAGAAACCCGGGCGCACCCAGCACATCAACCTGTTCGCGCTGGGCAAGCAGAACGTGATGGACGCCGTGCTGACCGACCTGCCCGGCTACGGCTACGCGGCCGTGCCCAAGCAGGACAAGATCCGCTGGCAGCGGGTGATGGCCAATTACCTGGTCACTCGCGAGAACCTGACCGGCATCGTGCTGCTGTGCGACCCGCGCCTTGGACTGACCGAACTCGACGAAATCCTGCTCGACGTGATCCGTCCCCGGGTCGAAGCCGGCCTGAAATTCCTGGTGCTGCTGACCAAGTCCGACAAGCTCACGCGGGTCGAGGCCAACAAGGTGCAGTCGATTGTGCGACTGCAGGCCGGCGGTGGTCAGGTGAAGCTCTTCTCAGCGCTCAAGAAGCAGGGGGTCGACGAGGTGGCCCAACTGCTGTGGCAATGGGCGCACCCGGCGCAGCCGGCCGCGGAAGCCCCCGCGGAGAACGCGGCACCCGCTGGCGAGCCGCCATCCGAAGACCCGGCGCCTGACGCCACATCCTGACTTTTTTCAAGAAAAATCGGCACGATCCCGGCGCCGATGGGTCATGAGGCGCTATCAAAAAAGCAGGGTCTGCATTGCGGTCGCCGCAGCTTCAGTACAGCGAAGCCTCGCCGGAAGGTCGCGTCTTGAAGCGCTTGTGCTCCCAAAGATACTGCGGCAGGCGCTTCAGGATCTCGGACTCGATGTAGGCGTTCATCCGGCGGGTGTCGGCCTCGGCATCGTCGGTCGGAAAATCGGGCAGCGGCGGCAGGAAATGGACCTTGTAGCCCTGACCGCCTGGCAGAAGCTCGGCAATCACCGGCTGCACCACCATGTTGAGCATGCGGGCCAGCCGGGAGGGCGCCAGCAGCGTCGCGGCAGAAACCCCAAAAAAGGGCACAAACGCCGCGTCACGCGCACCAAAATCCATGTCGGGCAGGTTGAAAAACCCCCGCCCCTGCTTGACGGCGCGCAGCAGCGGCTTGACCGAATCGCTGCGTGGGAATATCTCGGCATCGCCAAAGCGCAGCCGGCCGCGCCGCATGGCCGCATCAAAAACCGGGCTGCTCTGTGCCTGGTAAATCGACGCGGCGGGACGCTTCTGGCACAGCAGAATGGCCGCACCGGCCACGTCCAGCCCCACAAAATGGGGACAAAGCCACATGGTCGGGCGCCCGGTGGCCTGGAACTCCCGTTCGGCCAGCCCGATGTCACCACGGGCCAGCACCATGCCGAACATCGCTTCGTCGCGCACCTGCAGCGTGACGCCATGCTCGCCGTTGCCGAACAGGGCGCAGGAACCGTC